>ERZ1673744.132-NODE-132-length-111411-cov-27.215381_pt1 | contig 111411 bp, 175 predicted proteins | sample MGYA00580207_ERZ1673744 | MGnify/ENA primary metagenome ERZ1673744 (study PRJEB41218, sample SAMN15661751) | gut metagenome | host: Homo sapiens | place: Canada: London | collected 2015-08-20/2019-03-30 | study: EMG produced TPA metagenomics assembly of... | reverse complement strand
AATGCTTTCAGCCCCATATCAACGCCGATAACACAGCCTGTCTTTGGAAGCGGCTCAATCTCCACATCAGTGCAGCAGAGCGATACGAAGTATTTCCCGCTGGGATTCTGAGATATCGTGGCCGATAAAATGCGCCCTTTGACTTCCTTTGAAACCCGACACTTGACATGTCCCAACTTTGGAAGCTGGACTGCATTTTCAAAAATCTTGATGTTGCAATTCGTCGTGTAACTCTGTCTATGGTCGCGCTTGCTTTTGAACTTTGGAAAACCGGGCTTCTCACCGTTCTTTACTCGGCGAAAAAAGTTCTTATATGCAGCGTCCAAGTATTTCAGCGCATTTTTTAAAGCGCACTTATCTGGTTCTTGTAGCCATTCGAGTTCCTTTTTTAGTGCAGTGAGTTCCTTGTCCTGCTGAAAACGTGTAGGAGATTTCCCAGTTTCTCTATACTGCGCGATACGCTCAGCGAGAAAGTAGTTATACACAAACCGGACACATCCGAAAGTGTGCTGTATTAAGTTTCTCTGAGCCGAATTTGGGTACAGCCTAAATTGATAGGAATATTCCATACTTTCACTGCTCCTCGCATTCAGTGGACTTGCAGCCCTTTACCCCATGTCTAAAGGCAGGGGCTTGCGGGCTCCTTTCAGCCATTTCAGCACCCCCCCTCCTCACTTCGGCCAGTTTGTGATCGTCGCAATCGGGAAGTCAGCAACCGATACGGCGTTGATTGTCATTGTCCCGTTGCTGGTAAGTGGACGCGTGAATCCTTGAATCAGATGCCGTTCTACCGGTGAAGACGGTTTGTCCGTCCTAACGATTTCAACAAGACTGTTTTCAAATATATGCATCATCTGTATGCACTGAATTGATACTGCTTTCTGCAGAACTGTCGTTCTTTTCAGTTTCCACTCAGCGAGATCTCTGCACTGCGTCGTGGTATAGTATCCGGACGCAGTTTCCCGATAGGTTTTTCTACCTATGAGGTTGATGTTTGTATCGCTGCTCGGGTCAAGATTCTGCGCTCTTCCGGACGCCTGCGGATAGTTATCAGTCTGCTCGCCAAGGACGATATAGTCATTGAAAACCTCCGTGTTTTTGACCGTGTAAGTCGCACCAAGAAGCTGTGCCTCATCCATTGAGAACTGCCAGAGAATCGGCTTGTCCGTATCAACGATGTCATCCTGCGACGGTTCCATTCTGAATGTTCCCGTTTGGTCGTACCCTACCCATGCGTTTACCATCTCCGCCATGCCGAGTGCAACATCCGCGATTGTTCCGTCGTCGCTGTCTACACGCAGCGTGTATGGCGAGTCTGTCAGCGCAGCTGTCGTGCCATCCGGAAGCGCCTGCGTCTTCCCATTGTAGTAGTTCGTGAAAACCGGCGTCACATGGTCAATGGGGTATCCGTTGCCCTTGTCGAGCTTCAGGAGCGCCGCCACGGGTTCAAAGATATTCGTCCCTACCGGAACCTCATATGTTGCTTCAAGCCGCCCAAACAGGCTTCCATCAATGTATGCCCACTTGTCTACAAGCGGGTACGTCATGGTTCGAAGATTTGGGTTCATCGTCTCCTGCGGCTCTTGGATGTAAAAGACGCCCTGCTGGATGTAGTATTCCGAACCATCCGAGAGAATGAGTCCTTCATCGATTGCCACCTGCTGACCGAACCAGATATTGTTGACATTATAGTCATACTCGGCATCTACGTTCGAAAGCGTTATGCTCGCTGTCCTTCTCTGGCCGTTTTGCAGATTGCAGGTGATGCTTCCCTCTTGAATAAACGTGCCATTTCTCCGTCCGAGCGGATTATTATCGAGCGCAAAGGCTGTACTTCCGTCCGGTTGCAGGAAACGAATCCGACAGAGCTTTGTAAATGGCGTGCGCAGCTGCGCAAGATAGTCTCTGACTCGTTCTGCGTGCTCGCCAGCATAAACATATCCGGGTGTCGGATCAGGCGTAGGAGGCTGCGGCGCATTCTTTTGCCAAACCGGATAAAACGTAGCAACTGAGTCTGTCATGTATGTGCCGCCAAGGTCATATGCTTTCTCCCCGCCGTCAGTCAGGCTCCACCCGGTCTGTACATAGCCATCACGCGTGAATGTAACCCCACGAAGCGTGATAGCCGTCCCCTCCGTTTTTGTCTGCGTCTGCGTGCTGCCGACACCGTTTGCTCCGGGTGCATATGTAACGGTATAGGTGGCAAGTACAGTGGCCGTTGCTTTGGCTGTCAACGCCAAATTCGAGCTAATACCGGAAACCGTGTACCTTTGAGCGGAGGACACCTTCACGTCAGAGGCGTTGTACCATCCATCAAACGTTACCTGATAGCCAGACTGTGAACTCAGCGTGCAGTCCACCCAGCAAGATGTTTGGGTGTTCCCGTTGTAATCGATAAACGGGATGCCCTGATACTGCCTGGATACGTTTGCAATGTAGTCCCCCGCTATCACGTCGACCGAATACTGATACCACTCGGCCGTCAGCTCAATATCTTCCGGCGTGGTGCCTAACGTCTGTCCTGGGCTAACAGACATTGTGTATCCGCTGGTAAGACCTACGGCGACCCAATTTGCGAAGGTATAGCCCGGCCGGCTCGGAATCGTTGTTGAGATTTGAACGTTTGTGTCTTCTCGCACGGTTTGCGAAGAAGGTGCGCCATATCCCCCGTTTGCGTTGTAGGAAATCGTGTGCGTCGGTACAGTGATCTCCTGCCAGACGCAGTAGAATACGCGGTCTACATATACCGTTGTTGTCTGCCCCGGCTGCCATTGGGCTGAGGTTGCACTGGCTGTGCCAGCATATCCGGCGAAGGTTTTTCCGGGCGGAGCGGAGAACGGACAATCCGGGATGGTGATGGTGGTGCCAAACGGGAACGTATTGCTCACGGATTGGCCGGTCCCATCATTGGCATAAATCGTGACTGTTTTATCCCCCTGCAATGTGGTAACAGGAGTTCCATTTCCTTCGATCTTCCCGCCATTTGCATCATAGAGCGTGCCAGTCAGATAATAACTCTTATTCGCTGTCAGTCCGGTAAACGTGACGGCATAATTATTCGACTTGTCAGAAGTCCTTTGACTTCTGGTCGATTCCCCGTCTGCATTCAGCACCCATTGCAGGTATGCAGCATCTGACGATGATCCGTCCGAAATGCTTTCGTAGTATTCCGCACTGATGGAGTTAGCAGTTGTTTCTAAGATTTTAATGCCCATCTCAATTCACCCTCCCATCAGTACGGCCATGCTCCGTCAGACTTTGTGATGACGATTCTCGCGTCATCCGTACCTCCAACTTCGACCCAGGAAATTTTGGCTGTTTGTGCTTGCGTTGGAGAGTTGTCCATTGTGCTGACCTCAATAGCAGCACTTATCCGGATTCTCAGCAGATCACCCTTCCGGCTCTTCAGAAACAGCGTATTCCTCGTTGTTGACAGCTCCATTATCTCGTTCCGCAGGTTTACAGTGTCAGAATATTTTCCGTCGGAGATCGTTCCAATCAAACTCGTCAGCGTACCGCTCTTGTAGTTGAACGGTGCCGTCTGGACCGTCGGGTACTGTGTGAAGTTCTGCAGGATCTGAGGCGTGTTGTTGTTGCTGATATCCCCACTGGACAGATTCTTTCCGAAGAAGAAAATCTTTTGCGGGTGGAAAACCCCGTTTGCGTCCTTCGTGCATGACAGAACAGACCAATTCCAAATACAGGTTGTGATTTGATTGCTGATAAGAGCAGCCGAGGACGCCGAGCCATTGATTCCGAACGCATAGTACGTATATGCCTCTGCGTTTTTGCTTCCACAGTCAATCACGACGTTACCGTCCTCCGGACTTGTGTCAAAGACATGCGTAAGGGTCGGGCTTCCGGCCAGATAGCGATAAATCGCAAATTTGGTAAACCCGGTGTTTCCAAATCCTCCGCCATTCAAATCTGTGTCAAAGTCTGCGAAGAACTGCCCCGAAACGTCCGTCGGGTGGTAGCTCGGTTCTGACAAGATGTTATTCCGCACTGTGCTGGTCAGCTCGTTTTGACTTACCAATACATAGTCACACGTCTGCGAGCCCTCCATCTGCAGAGAAGTGAGTGAATCAAATGAGAAATCGAGAGGAATTTCTGTTTTGCTCACGAAGCCGGAAGACGTATATGCATTGGTGTTATCCACCCAAACAAAGCTTCCGCCGAACGCCAGTTTCACCATCGTTGGGTTGACTGACGAAGATGCCGGGATTGGGCTATCGCACGCAGTCCAGTTGATCCCGTCTTTGCTCTTACCTGCGCTTCCAGCGTAGACCGACAGGAACCAACCTTGTGCGAATATGATGTTTGGCCCAGAGTGCTCATTGCTGTAAACGTCCCATGTGATTCCGTCATAGCTGCACAACGTTATCCGTGTGTCGTTGTTGCCGACGATTACAAATCGATCACCGGAAAAACAAATATCATATAGAAATAAGACCGGTGAACTGACGGTATAGTGTGGCGTCAGTTCAACAACTGAAACGACTGTCCAATTCATTAAATCTTTTGAATAAGCGATTGCTCCGCCGTTTGGTGCAGTGGCCTGTGGTGCAATCACAACATATACGCCATTGCCATACACAATCTTTCGCCAACCATTGTCAGCCGCAGGCATTGCTGATACAATCTCCCAACTTTCCCCGGTTTCTGAAACTGCAACGACGATGCCGCCGTCATTCATTCCGAAAAGTCCAACGAATTGGTTTTTTGCAAAGAACAAGTCAATCGGCTGTGCATTCGCAACGGCCTCGCTATCTTTCCACGCTTTCACGTCGGTGGAAACAAAAGAGTGCGTTCCAAATGGGGACACATAGGACAGCGCAACAAATTTTCCACCACCAAAACATGCCGGTTCAAAAGGCGTAAAGCTGCCATAGCCGCCCGAGTTCCAGTTAACTCCATCATCGCTGTAAGCACTTTGATTGTACGAAAAGGCAACATACAGACCGTTGCCATATAAGACTTTGCTACTGGCGAACTGCACACTAGATTCGTGCTGTTCCCACGTCAGATCATCCGCATCTGTCGAAACGACAATTTTATGTCCTTCGTTGAGATGCAAAACACTGAGAATCTGCGTGCTTGGGAGGCTCAACGATGCCAGCACGCCGTCGTGCGCATGGATTTGCATCGAAGCCGACGTTGAGTCAGTTCCATACACGTTTGCTGCGCCATATGGCATTAAAAGCAGATTTCCATTGCCATAACATCCAGCCCAGCAGGCATTTCCAAGCGGTATTGCATTCCAAGTCTCACCATCTGTGGAGGTGAAAATGTGGTTCTCCCCTGCGCAGCAAATGAACTGTGCGCCACTATAAAAGACATGCGCCCCATAAGATTCGCTGCTTCGCCCCAAGACATTCTTATAAACCGTCCAGTTCAAGCCGTCAGAGCTGACCATGACGTCCGAGCTATAGCCAACTGCGACGAAAAGCGTTCCGCCGAATGCTATATCGCTGGCGTGGATCATATTCTGAGTTGCAGAATGCCCCCACGACTCTCCATCATACGAATACACAACCGCGCCGTCTCCATGTTGTGGAATAGAAACATAGATTCCATTCCCAAGCACTGGCGCTGTATAGTCCCCGCTGAATACAGTGCTCCAGTTCTCCAGGTTCGAAGAAACGTCAACTGTCCACGCGTTCAGGTTGGACACAAAAAACTTACCGTCAACGAACGATACATCGGTAATCGCACCAATCTTCGTTTTCGCCGTCCACGTTGCTCCGTCGCTGCTGGTGGCAATATCACCCGCATAGGAGAAAGCGTAGAAAGTTTGGTTCGCATAGATCACGAAACCCCATGCCGAAGATACAGGCAGTGTAGCTGCAGTCCACGTTTTCCCGTCAGTCGAGTAAGCCGCAGAGTCTGAGTTATACTGCAGCGCCACATATTTGCCATTTCCGTAGGTGACAGACCGCCATTCCCCCGCGCTCGGCAGCTCTCCGTAAATTCTTGGATTCAGGTCCGGTGCGCTTACCTCAATACCGAGGTTGTCGCTTATTGGCTTATTGACGCTGACGGCAGTTTTGACGATGCCGGTGTCAGATGAAATGAAGAACTTCCCATTCCCATAAAAAACGGAATCGAACACTTCGTTGGAGTATCCGGTGTCCAGTTTTGCTGCCATCCAGTTCTTTGCGTCGTAGCTGTAGAACGCATAATTTTGTTGTGAGCCATTTCCATACAAAACTACGAAGCGATCTCCGCCGTAGCAGACGGAGTAACTAGACACATAAAAGTGCTCTCCTATGCTCGGAAAGAAGTCCTGCGGCTTGACGTTGCTCCAATCAGTTCCGTTCGTGGACACAAAAAATTCAGTGTTCGGATATATGGAAACCATCAGGTATATTCCGTTTCCGTAGCATAGCGCATTTGATTGAAATCTCTCTTCAAAACTGTGTATTTTCGTCCACGTTTTCCCGTCTTCTGACGTAAAAATGCTTGTTACTTCATTCTGTGAAGTGTTCGAATTGTAAGTGGCAAGCATAAACTTCCCGTCACCAAAGGTGAGGCTATTTATACCAGCGCCACTGTCAATACCGACTGTGACCTCTTCCCACGTCACGCCATCACTGGATACGGCAATTTTATTGCTTCCGTCGATTGCAGCAAAAACATTATTGCCAAAACAGAGCTGTTCGAGTTCTACTGTAATGGTCAGTGTGTGTGCTGTCCACGTGATTCCGTCTTCCGACGTCGCAGAATATCCAGCTTTAATCGCGACATATTTTCCGCTGCCATAAGCAACTTCGCCCCACCCGAGGAGATCTTGGCCGTTGTTCTGCGGTGGGTTCGCTTCTGTCCAAGTTGTTCCGTCTTCGCTGTAGTAAATACGGACGCTTGTTGCAACGAACTTGTCTCCGTAGCAGCCATATGTCAGACGCTGGTTAAGTATCTGTTCAAAGGTGAACCGTTCCGCCACTCCGTTTTCTTGGAGGATCATTCCATTGGCATTTCCAAGGCCACGCCACGCCGCGTCGAACGGAGCTTCAAGGTTCATCTGCTCGCCATCTTGTTTTTCCCACTTCACGCTGCTTCCTTCCGGAAGACGGAGGTAACTGTCCGAAACTGTGTATGATCCGCTTGCCTCGCCCGGAATATTTGTGACAGACGGGAACGTCAGTTTGACGCCACTCCCCTTTCCGCTTTGACAAGCGGCAAGCGTTCCATTCAGAAGCTCAGATTGATATTCAACAGCAAACTCAATCCAGCCTGTAGTGGCCTCAACGCCATTTTCCGTTTGCACAGAACATCTGACAGCATATGTGCTTCCAGTGAAGAATCCATCGTAAGAAAATTGAAGTTGCGCGACCCCATAGAGTTTTCCAGTATCTTTCAGGACGTCATACGACGTTGAATTCTTCAGTGCAACTTCCCAACGGACCCAGTTCAGAACGTCCCCTTCTGCCTGCGTGTAAACAGCATAGAACGTGAACATCCGATATGGTACCGGGTTCGGAAGTGCGGAGATCGTGAGCGTCGGCGCAGTGCGCGTAATAAACGCGCTTGCGCTGGACTGCGAAACTGAGTTGCTGTCCGACCACCATTGCGTAATGATAAGCTTATAATCATTCCCGTTCGTGATGCCGGCGCTCAAAAGCTGACCAGCGGGAATCACATAGCTGAAGTATTGCACGTTCCCCGCATAGTCCACGCCGTAGAACGGACAACCATCTGTTATCTTTCCGGTTGAAAACCGCTGCGTCGAAGTCGTATTGTTGTCGTATATCACGATCTGGAATGCAGTCAACGGCGAATTGCCGTTGACTTGCCAGCTAACAGTGAGATTCCCGTTGGCATCGACCACACCGTTTCCGAGTGCGCCGGTCATGCTGGGATATACGTTGGTCGGCTGATAAAGCATGTTCTGTGTCCTCCGTTTCGTATTAGCTGAAGTTCCCAAGCCCGAGCGCGAGATCCGCAAAGCGCTTGACGCTCATGTTATTCGCCTGCTGTTCGCTGATTGTCACGCTGCCGAACTGGTACGTGTTTCCGTTGTGCTGAGTGCCGATGCTATGGTTGTCGTAGGAAGCCGTGGAGACCGTTTCAGCCTCGTGTTTCGTACTCAGGCAGCTCCGCAGTGCGTCCATGTTGCGGTCAAAGTTCGCGTCTCTGACAGGCGACAGGAGCCGTTTCTTGAGCAGTTCTGTCACATCGGGCGGCGTGACTCCTTCGTCCTGCATGGTTGCCTTGATGCCGCCCATGCCGTGTAGGATGCCGCCTTGGTCATAAACCGTGTAGTGACGACCGTACCGGTCCGTAATGGAAGTCGTACCATCTGCGTTTTTGACCCAGTAAGACTTATCGCCGCCAGTCATTGACGAACCGGCCGGTTTATTATTCAGGAAGTCAAGGCCGCTTGCACTGGAGATCTTATAGCGTTCTCCCTGTCCATCGTCAGGTTCTCCGTAAACGACACCGGAATACCGCTGTCCGCCGCTTGTGGTGTCGCCCGTGGTGTCACCGGTGGTTTGGTTGGGATTGACCGTGTAAGAAACACCGTCCTTGTCTACAATAGTGACCGTCCCATCGGCATTCTTTGTCCATGTAGAACCATCGCCGCCGGTCATGGTAGACCCTGCAGGTGCGTTATTTACGAAGTCAATGCCCTTGTCACTACCGATTTCATACTTACTTCCGTTGGAAGAAAGGCCGTACAGTTTCTTAGCTGTCTCCTTGACCGCATCGGAAAGCTCCGAAACATCAAAGCCGAACTGTTTGAAAAGCTCTGCGTTTTCCTGAATGATCTTTTTAAGCTCCGGCGTGGCGTTCTTCCAGATATCCTGCAAGATCTCGCCGATTCCGCGTGTCTTCTCTTTCAGAGATTTCAGAAAGTTGTTGTAGCTCTTTTCGAGCGCATCGTACTGCGCATTTATCGCGTCCTTTTTGGATTCCAGCTCGGCCAGAGCGGCTTCGTAGGCCATGTTTGCCTTGAAGTCTTCGAGATCTTTCTTGGCATCATCCAACGCTTCCTGCGCGTCATCGACTTCTTTCTGGTCCGCCACCCACTCCCACTGACCGGTGCGAGCGTTGTACTGCCGGATGGTGCGCTCATTCTGCGCATTGGCAAGCTTGGCCTGTGCCTGCTGGACAGCGAGGATTTTTTCTTCGAGGTCAAGCTGCTCGTCGCGGGTGTCCTTCTGCTGTTTGAGTGCATCGATCTGCGCGTCGATGGCATCCAGTTCATCTTGCCGCTGGTCAGAGAGGTCGGAGAGTTTGTCGGACATAACGTCCTGCAGCTCGCTTAAGAGGTCATCTGTACTTTTAAGCGTGCCATTGATTTTCTCTTGCCATTCCCACCATTCAGCGGAAAGCGCGTTGATGTCCGCCTGACTGCCGCCGATGGACCGCAGATACTGCGCCTGCGCATGGAGCGCCTGCTGGATCTGCCGCATTTTATCCTTCTGTGTGTCTTCGCTGGCGTTCTGCTTTTCCAGCAGAGTCAGCTCAGATTTCAGAAGTTCGACTTTCTGTTTGTGCGATTCAAGGTTCGCATCGGAAGAACTGCCACCGCCACCACCGGTCGAAGTCCCGGTATAGTCGGAAGTGTACTTTGAAAGCTCCTCCATCTGCTTCTTGTATTCTTCTTGCTGCTTTTTGTAATACTCGGAAGACTTGTTCAGCAGATATTGAGAAGACCATTGCGCATAGTCCTCTGCGTCCTTCTTCCAGTTCTTCCCCGTCTGCTGGTTAAACAGGCGGCGCATATTGAACTCCTGATTCTCAGCCGACCATGTATTTGTGGTCAGTCCCGGAATCAAGCCGATCATCTGTTGAAGCTGCTGAGACGTAATGATTGCAGAAGAACCGACCGCCTGAATCTGGGCAATCAGGTTATTATAGTTTGCCGTCGCAGCCGCATTTTGCAGTTCCAGCTCTTTTTTCGCCAGATCTGCAAGGGCCGTATTTGTGGTGAGCGCCTTTTTCGCGTGCTCGGTCAATTTTCCGTTTGCGTCGAACAGGGACTTCGTAAGTTTTGCAGCGGCGGTGTTTTCGTTGTAGGTAGCGACCTCAACTTCTTCGAGAGAATCTGCAAGTTTGTCCGCGCCGTCCGCAGCACCGGTCTCCGCTGTTTTGAGCTTGAGCGTGCCGTCTGTGGCGGTCTCCACTTCATTGCTCATCTCACGGATATTCGGGTTTACCAGCCCGATGTGTTGTGCAAACCTCAGTGCTTCTGCTGCGGAGACTCCCAAGGCATTACCGATAGTGACGACAATCTCCGCAGGATTATCATATTCTTTGAGAGACACGAAAGCTGCGACCATTGATTCAAACGAATCGACGTAGTGCTGCTGCTCAACAGTCAGGTCTTTCATCCCCTTGAGATATTTGTATCTACCGTTGTCTGCGTCAATGAAAGCCTGATATTGTTCTTTCATGGTCTGGCTCATCTGAGTGCCAGACGATTTCGCTTGGGAAATGTACTGTGTGACCTGGTCCATGCCGGTTGCCTGAGACTCGGCGAACTTGTCCGCACTGACAGTCACTTCGTCGAAGGTTATTCCAATCTGACGAAGCGCCTTTTCCATTTCCTCGTATGCTTTTGCTGTGTTGCCGGATTCAATAAGTTCGGCTATTTTCTTCTTCGATGTCTCGCTGATATAATCATCAAATGCAGAAATGTTGGCGCGAACGGCCTCTTCGACATTATTATATTCAGTCGTGAGCGCTTTAAGCTGCTCTTGCGTCAGTTTGATCGAACGGACATTTGTGCCACCACTAGACAGATTTATGCGGCTTTCGCCCTTCTCATTTTGGGAAATATCTCCTGCATAAGAGATGGATGTTGTAACGTCCGAAGAAAATGCCTTTTCAGCTGCTCTATTCGCCTCATTTTTCCGGAGTTCAAGAAGATATTCATACGCATCTATCGTTTGCTGAAGCTCTTCTTTTTCCTTCCGCCATTCCTCCCCTCGTTCTGCGTAAGGAGTCTGGTTGAGCTCATCGAGTTTTTCCTTTGCTTCCGCCAAATTGGCAGATGTTTCTTTTACCTGTTCCGATAAATCATGGAATGACTCAATTAGATTCTCGTACTTCTGAGACTCTGCATAATCGTTGAGCGCCTTTATTCCCGCAACAACGACGCCAATAGCTACACCAATAGCTACAATCGTTCCAAGTGTTGGGTTGCTAAAAAGTGTGAGGGCTCCTGAAGCAAACTTCCCAGAAGTTTTCAAACTGTTCAGGGTTGCAAGCAGCCCGTCAAGTGCCACGCCGGCTTTTTGGAAAGCAATTATAGCTTTGTAGAGGGCCGTTATCGATACTGCAACGCCGACTACCGTAGCCATGAACTTTCCGAACCCGCTGTCAAGCGCCTCGACGAGTTTAATCAGTCCGTCAAGAGCACCTTTTATCAAGTCGGTGTCCGTCATGTGGCTGATGAATTCCGTCCACTTGTTCTTGAGAATATTGGTCTTACTTTCCCAAGAATTCAGCATAATGCTGACTTCCTTGTCGGCACTGCCAGCGGAGTTTGCTACCTTGTCCAGCATCTCGGCGTACATATCATAGTTTTTGACGAGTGCGTCGAGTTGGTTGGTACGGAGTTTGCCGCCAAGGTCGGATTCCAGATTTGCCAATTCTGCTTGGCTCAGAAGGCCATCTTTATATGCCTTGGAAAGACTTGCAATAGCCTTCATCGGATCTACAAGAGTTCCGGACGCCTGCGCAGCCTTCATCGCATCCTCTGCATAAATCCAGAGGGCGTCATTGAGGCTGTTTATCTCATCCTTTGTCCAAGAAACACCGTCTTCGATTTCCGTCTCGGTGTCGCCGATGATGTTCAGAATCAGTGCGCGAAGAGCCGTCGCAGCCTTTGTGCCGGACTCCTGGGTAACTGCTGTGATCGTGCCGAGTGCTGCCATGAGTTCATCAATGGACATATTCGCCATCGATGCAACGTTCGCAACAATCGGGAAGCCTTCTGCCATCTTCTGAATGGAAGTGGCATAGTTGTTTTCAATCTCGTTGGCTTTGTCGAGAACATCGTTGAGTTCTTCAACATTGCCCTTCATCTGGTACGCCGCATCGGCCGAAAGAATGAACTGGTTCGCAATATCAGAGGTCACGTCACCAACGAGCTGTGTCTTCGTTGCCAGCTCTGCCATGTCTTCTGACATTTCTTTATAGCCAGCCTTTGCGAATGTGCCGACGGATTCCAGATAGTCCGTGACCGCAACGCCGTACTTGGATGCAGCCTCATACGCTGTATTGCCCAGTTTCTCCATTTCGGCGGCAGTGTTGCCCGTGACCTTCTGGATGGCCGTCATCTCGGTATCGACCTGCTTCATCGTCCGAATCGCTTCGACGAAAGACCGTTTTACCGTTGCTACCGCAGCATTGACAACCTGCCAGACAGTGATTTTGCCGACAATGTGGCTGAACGTGTCACCAAGGACATTGGTGGAGTTTGTGAGCTTATCCGTCTCGTTACGGGTTTGCGCGTAGTTCGCACGAAGGTTTTTCAGCGAACCTGAAGCGTCCTTTACGCCGTCGACGAACTCTTTGTCGCTGATGGTGCCGCTCTTCCAACTGTTATACAGTGTTTCAAGTGCAGCGCTTGCCTGTTTCGCATCTGATTGAATGGTATCAAAAGTGCCCGCAGGGTATTTCTCCGCTGCGGATTTCATCTGCAAGCCGAGGTCGGCGAAGCCTTTTCGGAGCGTATCGACCTTGGAAGCTGCGTTTTCGACATCTTGCGCCTGCTGTTGGGCGGCAGCGGTAGACTTTCCAGAAGCATCAGCCCATGCCTGCTCAAAGACCTTTGCGCTTTCTGCTGCGCTCTTGGTAGCGTTGCTAACACCGGTCAGCGCCTCTATTCGCTGCTGCATCGGCGTTGGATTATAGACCGATGCCGCCTTCTGCGCTGCCTGTTCTTCTGTGAGTAGGTACGCTCTCGCCTGACCTGCTGCTTTTTGATTTTGTTCAGCGGCCTTTTGTGCCGCTTTTGCCATCGCATCGTAGTTGGTAGTTGCCTTCGTTTGAACTGTCGTGTATTGCTGCGTTTCTTCGTCCAGAGTACGAATAATTTCAGTTGTGCGGCCAAGGCCCTCGTTGACGGTTTCAATCGTTCTGGTCGGTGCGCCGTCCGCTGCACCAGCCCAAACCTTTGTAAACTTTCCGCTCAGGCCATCGATGTTCTGCGTAATAGCCTGCACAGAGGTATTGAATCGATTGATTGCTTCCAGTCCGGAGGAATCAACAGTGAGTTTCAGTTTCTGATCCTTCAGGCCATTTACGTCCTTCACTAGCGAATCGAGCTGCGTGCGGATAACCTCTACCTGAAGTTGAACCTTTTCAAAATCTGCCATTCAATCTTCCTCCTATAACTTAGGGTCGAATCCGTCTCTTTTGAGCTGATACCGGAGAGCGTCAGAGAATATGCCCTCACGCATTACCATGCTCTGCGCCTCTTTGTGGAACGGGCGAGGCTGCTTCGTCTTATAAATCGTCGATTTTTTCCACTGATATCCCTTGCCGCTTTCTACGACCGGCGCAATCAAACGTCCGGTATCGTCGTCACGGCTCATGTCCTGAACTTCCAACGTCATGGTCGACGGGTCATACTTCGACTCCATAACGTTCCAGTCCTGAAGACCCCCAGTCTTCCCTACCTCGTCTCGGCGTATGTATGGAAGATAATCTCCGCGCTCATAGGCATCGTAGACTTCTGTCTGAACGGCTTCAACAATGGCTGCTTTCACGCCGTCTGTCACAGGACCTTCCATTGCTCTGTGGATGGATTGGTCGAGCGCGGCATTGAATTTAATAACGAAATCTTCAATCGACATGTCTGCCTCCTGAATGTGAAAAATGCGCAAGCCTACCAACATCTCGCTTGCACTGAATATTGATCGGTTTGCGCATTTCCCGGAGGGGATTTCTCCCCTCCGAGTAGCAGGTTGTTTAGGTCGAAGTGACCTCGACCTCGCAGGTGTCCTTGAACGTGGACTCGCCTGCGGTATAGCTGACCTCAACCGTGAAGTCACCGGCAGTAGCACCGGCGGTAATCAGGCCAGTGTTTGCACCAACGGTCGTGCCCTCGGGAGCGCCAGTCGCAGAGTAGGTGAAGGTGTTCGCGTCGCCCTTGACCAGCTCGCCATTCTTCATGGCGATACGGGGCTGCATCTGATAGGTGGTGGAAACCGGGAGAGAAATGCCGCCGATGCTGGCAACAACGCCCTCGATCTCTTCCTCACCAGAAGCGCACGGCTGGTAGATGTAGTACGCAAGGTCACTGCCCGCGCCGGTGCATTCGTCGCAGCCATCGGTGATGACGTCCGGGTCATAAGCGATAGCCTGACCAGACAGAGACGTGGTGTCGTTGCTGGTCTGGTCGCCGGTAATGCCGCCGTTTGCGCCGAACTTCAGGGACGGGATGATGATGTACAGCGTGCCAACGCGAGTGCCCTCGTTCTGAGAGGAACCAGCAGACGTGGAGAAGACCGCCACAGTCGCAATGAAGTGAACGACCTTCGGGTCCATAGCCGTGGTGATGGTGGCAATCTGCGCAGTGGCCTTGTTGACGAAGTAGAAGACCTTGTAAGTCTTACCCGTAGTCGCGGTGAAACCGGAGACTGCGCCGTCAGTCGGGTTGATGTCATAGGCAACACCGCCGGTTGCGACCGGGGATGCAGCACCGACTTCCTGGACATAGCAGAAGATCTTGGAGAAGCCCTTCTGCGCGACCGGCGTGCCTTCCTTGAGATCGATGGACAGCGAAGCAGTTGTAGCCGTGATAGTCTGGCACACCATGACCGGTGCGTTGTGCTGCAGCATTGCGCCCATCTGCGCTGCCTTCGCCCAGAGGTTGAAGTCGGCAGCAGTGAACTCGACGTTGACAGAAGCGTCGGAAGGAAGCGTGGTTGCGATAGCGTTGCCGAGGCCAGCGCGGATTTCGCCGATGGTGACGCTCGGCGTCACGTTACCGGTCTGGAACTTGTTGGAGAAGTAAAGAATCTGGCCGGTAGTCTTGTCCGTACAGATTGCTTCGCCGATGCCCTTCGCGTAAAGGCGGGAGTCAGTAAAACGAATCATTCTTTTGTCACTCCTTTGTGTGTTTCAAAAAGATGTTTGTGTGTTATGTGGTCTTGTTTCCTGCATTCTGGACAGCCCGCATACCAGCTCCTCCAGCGAACGTTGACATGTCAATCAGTCCGCCGCAGTAGTCGATCTCACGGTCATACAGAGGACTCGGGTACGGGTTTCCATGCTTCCATTTCCCGCCCTGCGACTCTGCAAAACTGCATGTGATATACCCAACGAGCCGCTGCACTGCATCACGTCTGCACATCAGCTTCAAGATCGGCCAGTTTTCCATTTCCGACTCGTCTGCGCCGGAGACCGTCGCGATTGTCGCTTTCAGTGCTTTCACGTCGTAGATCAGTTTGGGTGCATTCATCTCCGCAAGGTCTCGTTCCGCCTGCACCAACTCAGGGTTGGCATTCTCAGATACCAGATCAATGCCGTTCTGAGCTGCCAAAATTGGCCGCAGACGCTGAAACTGCATAGGGGTGATTCTTTTGACTTCCCTGCCTGCGAAGACAAGCACGCTTTTCAGACGCATTGGGTCTTTCTCATTCGGTTCAAGCTCCACAAGCTCCATCCGTTTTTCGGCCGTTAAGCCTTCCCCTGCCCGCAGCGCAAGCAGAAGAAACAGGATGCTCTTGTAGAAAAGCCCGCTTCCGGGCTGTCCGTTTGCTGCCGCGTCAAGCTCCATTTGGTAGTACGCCTGCAAAAGAGGCTTAGACAGCAGCGCCACAGGGAGACTCTGCTGCATAAACTCGATGGCTGGCCTTGCCATGGTGAATTCGTTGATTTCCTTGACGCAGATTGGATATAGGGTCAAGCCTTCGGTCTCGATTGGTTCAAATCGCCGAATGGCCTTTGCCATTTCAGGAGAAAGGTCTTGCATTTTTATTTCCTTGCCTTTCTGACTTCCTCGTTTGAAAAAAGAAAGAGCCGCAAACGCAGTTTTTCTGCGTTCACAGCTCCACTAGCTCTTCCTCGCCGCCACTTCGGCGCGGGTCAAATATTGTTCTGTGCTATTCCTCTGGCAAATCCATCTCCGAGTCACACCACTCAACGCTCATGTGTGGCATACGACCGACGTGGTTGCCATAGTCGAAGATACTCTTACTGCCGTTATCGGCATGGGCATACCGGTCAAAGTCGATGACGCCAATGCCGGTGATGTTGACGCCGTGCAGGGCCTCAATGACGCACTGCTCAATGTTGTATGCTTTGGAATAGGCGTCCGTCCGCGTGGTATTCTCCATGTTGACATTCACAAGGATCTCAAATTGCAGGCCGAGGACCGTATGGAAATTATCTTTTGCAATCGTGCGGCCCATGTAGAGTTTCAGTATCGTGTCCGCCTCTGTATCGCTCTGTCCCCAGACTCTCTGCGGATAGATGCGATATCCCTTCGGATGCCGTTCCTTCTCTTCCTTCGTGTTAAGCACGGGGTTGTCCCCGTCAAACAGCATGGACAGTTTTTCAGCTGGCGTAGGCAGCGGATTCGCCAACGGTCTTGCTCCATCGTACCACAGATACTTCATCAGCCGCACGCGGGCGCGGTTGTTGTCATCTACCGGAATGTACCCAGGTAGTGGAAGGTCCATCAGATACTTTAAAATTTTGATAGGGATTTCCTCTGTGCCGCGAAGCCTGTTGAAACCCGGACTGACGCGGCTATAGGGATAAGTGTCCGAGTTTACCGATACTGCCATATCAGGCTCCCTCCGGCTGCTTCTTGCGAGTTTCCATGTAGTCGGCAAATGCCTTCTGTGCGTCCTTCAGTTCGTTCAGAGCGCCACTGACGGCCTCTGGCGTGGTTTGCTGCTGCAGCGCCATGATGATGCGCGTAACCGGCTCATTCATGACCTGCGTGAGACCGTAGATCTCGGTATTCAGCCGCTTTTCAAGATCACGCATATCCGCAACCACGTCAAATGCCTTATCCCGAACCTCGCCGTCATAGCGCTTCAGGCGCTCGATCTGGTTCATGATGTGGCTCGCGGCAAAGCGGTCGAAATCCGAAGTTGACATAATCCAAGTATTCTTCTCGGACTCGAATGCCTCGCCCAAGTAGAGTTTCGCATATGCCGCCATGAGCACACGACTCTTGATTGCTGTGTTTTCCTTGTAAAGCGGCGGCATCGGCATACTGTCCAGTCCACCGTCGATCTTCAGCTCCACGCGGTCGAAGCAAAGATCCGCCGCCTCTTTGACGAACTGCATCTTCTCAAGCAGCGGAACATAGTCCGGCATCTGCATGAGTTTTTCCTTCGTAATAACGATCTTTTCCATACTTTCACGACTCCTTCCGGTTGTATGGTTCAGTTAATTGTATGCTAGGTTTTAATCTTGCAGTGGGCTTCTCCATCGGAAACTTCCCACTTTTTTGTCCTCGCGCACAAATATTGATGTGCGCACCAGTCGTGCCTCTCACCTTTTTCCGTCATATGCCGGCAATGCAAGCTCACGTCGCCGTTTTTGCGGTAGGCGTATTCGCAATAATGAGGCTCCATGTTTCCTCCCATTCACAGCTGCACAGCATTAGCCTGCAGCCATGTTAATAGTTCTCCTGTTGGTGGTTCGTCAAAGGTAACGGTCCGGAATGCCTCTTGTGTTCGGCCTTGGTCTGTTATAGATCATGACGCGTCCCCCTGATAGTTCACGCTCTGTACCGTCACATACACCGTGATTTCCGCCGTCGGCACCGTCTCGCACTGGAACGTCAGTGTCTGCGCCGTTCCATCCTCCCCGATGCAGAGGACCCCGGCATCGTTGTACGCCGTCAGGTCACTCAGCTTCGGCGTCGGGATGAGCAGATGGTCTGTCTCTGTCGAGCTGGCCGCCGCAAAGCTCACTGCCTGCTGCTTCGTCGATGCGTTCCACCCCGCCACCGTGAGTATTACGGGGTAGGTCTTGCCGCCGATCGGCGTCAGGTGCTTTTCAACTGTCCGATCTGAATTGACAATATACCGGACCGCATTTCCGTATGCATCAAGTCCTCCGAAGCAAGCCTGTTCCTGTGTGCTTGCGATCAGCGGGTAGAACATGCTGTCCTCATCACTGTACATAAAAACAGACCGCTTGAATCGGCCAACCATCCATATCTGCTGTGTATATACGATAGTTTCGTAGTCGCCAGAGCTTCCAGTCACCTCTACGAACATGACAGCAGGCGCATAGTCCGTCCCAGCTTCCGCAATCTCCCATGCCGTTGGCTTGCCATTGGCATCCACCGCCTTGACCTTGACCAGGTTCCCGACAGAAGCGCCGGACGAGATGAGGTTGTCCTGCTTCGCTGCGAGAGCCGTGTTGAGGTCATTTTCGGTCTGGAATTTTGCGTCGTTATCAAGGTCAGAAGACTTTCCGCTGAATGCGACCGTCTTCAAATCAGAGAACCATTTTGCGATTTTCCCAAAAAGGACAGAAAGCTTGTCTCCAGAAGCAACATTTTCGCGTGCTGCTGCCTGTTCGAAAGTCGCAGTTGTCTCGGAAGAATCGCCAGTCTTCTGGAGGTAATCAGCGGTAACGAAGTCTTCCGTGGCGAGCTTCTTCGAGCCGTTGTCCATGCCGGTGCCGCTGGTAGAGCCGACGTAGACGTCTCCGGCATACCATGCGTTGCCGTTCCAGTCCATTGTGTGAGCATTGGAGCGGTTCGAATTGGAAGTTCCATTGCCCACGATATGCTGATAAGTACCACGGCCGGAAGGTTCATTTCCAGACGGGTCCTGAACGTTGAACTCACCCTCTACATGCTGAGAGCGATTTGCTGCGACAGTTCCGGTCCCTTCGGCGTGTGCGGCCTGTCCGGAAGCCTCCGTGGAGGAACCTTCTGCATGAGAATAATCGCCAGAAGCCTTTGTGCCGCTGTTCTGCGCATGGGAAGCGCTGCCGGACGCGACTGCTCCGTTACCTTCTGCATGAGCACTGGCTGCGGATGCAGATGTACCGGAGCCAAACGCCGTCGCGTTTGCACCGGGAGCAGCTGCTGCACCCGCTTGTTTCAGCGCGCCAGCTCCGGCCCCGTTCTCAAGGTTCGTCGCAGTGGAGCGCTCGTCTACATCTTTCTTGCGAGGAATCGATAAGTCCTCATTGTATTTCGTAAGGTTTCTCATGTGATTTCCTCCTACATGTTAATCAGAAGCACCATGCCGCCGCGATACCGTCCACCTCGGACGCGACGCTCCAGTCCGCTTCACCGCTCCATCCAGTTCTGTCAAAGCAGGTGGTGCTGTTGAGTCTCGGCGAGCGCAAATACCATGCACGGTTTTTCTTCCGGTTCGCGGCCGTCTGGTAATACTCGTACTGCGTGCCCTCGCCTGGATAATGGAACATTCGCCATAGTGCGGCCACCTCTTTCTCATTCCCAAAAAATACTTATATTTCCGGCTCCGTCGTCCTTCACTCCAGCTCCGGGAATGCTGGTAATCACAACGTTCCCGTCGCCAAGGTCTGCCGCACCAAACGTGCCGGCACCAATGTTTTCTCGCGCCTGCAGTTTCTGTTCTGCGGTCAGATCTTGCGCTTGATCGTACAGGACAGCGCCGGTCCCGGCCTTATCTGCGCCGATGTTCTTACGTGCCTGTTCTTGCTGTTCTTCCGTGAGATCTTGCTGGATGTCATATCGTACTGTGCCTTCTGGAGTGACCGTAACGCCGGCCGCGTTGATTCTGATATAAATCAGCCCGGTAACTCCGCTGTTATCAGAAGTGTTTCGGTTGACACTGCTACCTGTCGAGCTGTCTTTTCCGATGATTCCTCGACTCAAAGCTTTCGCCACGTCAATCGACTCGCCAGAACCGCCAAAGATTGAGCCGTCCGAGAACTCCACTCTTGCCTGCGGCTCAACATAGCCACGCATGGCAAATGTCTGTTTTTGTGTGAGCGGCATCATCCACTTTCCATTTTCATAGGTGACGTTTCCTGGATACTGCCTTGAAAGACTGCCGAGGTTCAAAACCACGGTCTTCACGATATCTGGCGTAATGAGCGTCCCATCCAATGTCTGCAGCATAAAAGGGACTGCGTATTTATCTCCCTGTGTCATTGAAACAGCCATCAGATCCCCTCCAGTTTGATTTTTGCGCTTACGCTCTTATCGCCATAGGTTGCTGTAACGATCAGCGGTTTTGTATCTCCCTGCCAGCATGTAATCGTCACAGAGTTCTCGCTGATATCCGCACTGTACGCCATTGTGTCCGGACCTTCGAATGTGTACGTGACTATATCTTCCGTCTGCTCGCCGAGGTCAAAGTATGCTGCCGTCAGCGTGCAACTTTCATAGGCTTTCAGCCGTTCCGGAGTAGTCCCAAGGAATGCGATTTCCGGCTCTTCCGAAATAGGCTCAACCATCAATTCATAATCCATAAAAATGTCCTGATTCTGTGCCAGCGAGCATCGGATCACACATTTTCCTCCGGAGACGGCCGTAACGAGTCCATCCGGTCTCACGATTGCCACCTCATCATTCAGTGATGTCCAAATGTAATTCACCGGGTGTGCTTCTGTGCTCGCTGCGTATTCTCCGCAGCGGATACTTGTAGCGGTCAGCAAGCCCTTCTGGCCGGCTTTTATCTTTGGCTGCCCGTTCACTCGGATTTCCCAAGAAAACGTCTTGCCGCCCGCCACATGGCGTGCCATGTCATCTATTTCTTCGTTCGGTGGATCATATCTGGCCGTGAATTCAAGCAGCCGGACAGAATCATAGTCGCCGGTGAATTCCTGTGCATAGTCACCAAAGCCGGTGATGTGATAGGCAGCTGACCCCAGAATGATTCTGCTGTTTGTGTTCAGTTTCTTCGTCTCTTCGTTTCGCTGGCATGTGATATTGACATAGCCCTTCGTGATAAGGGCATATTCCTGCATGTCGCTTTCGTTCGCGGTCAAGATTGCCTTTTCAACGCAAATTGGCTCTTTCAGGAGATTGCCGTACCAGTCCAGATGGTTCCACGTCGACCGGCAGCGCTGTATGACTCCGCCGCCAATCGCGTTTGAGATGTTCTGTGGATTCGTGACCAGCCAGATACTTCCCATTGCCTCGATTTTCGTTCCTTCTGGAACGTACTCGATGCTTTCGTCCGCAAAGATGATGTTCTTGTAGTCATCCTGTTTCCGGAGCGTAGACGCTGTTTCCGGTGCGATATCCGCCATGCGGATCATCGTTGTTTCCCATTCATACGGCGCATCCGGGTTTAGGCCCTGCACGCGGGCTGCAAAGAAGTCTGTAGCGTACTTTGCGTACTGATGTACAAATTCTGTGCTGGGGTCTCCAAGGTATTGCCGCTGTCGGCCAGCATATTGCGCCGGAGCATTTCGAATCGCCGTCTTCAGTCGGCCAGACACAATCAGGCCGTTCGTGATGTTGTCCGAGATCGGCATGATATCCAGCCACCTCTTTCCGAATTTGAATCAGAGCATCGAGAATACGCGCCGCATGGGGTTTACTCTGCGCATGTAGGCACATTCCTGCTCATATCCGCGCAGCTCCGAATAGAAGAGCTGCAGATTTTCTTTGTACCGTGCCGTCGACTCCTTCATCGTTGTGTTCTCGTTCGGCGTGTTAAAACTCTTATCCTTGACCTTCGGCTGGATGTTCAGCCACTCCCGGTTGAACCGGTTATCCCATGTCACAGCGATTGCCAGCCCGAGAAGTCTCTTTTGCCGGAATGTCAGGTCATGAGCGAACTGACCATCCGTGTAAAAGTCCAGCCTGTACTCCACATCGGCGCTGTCCTGCTGTGGGAATGTCACCACGCCGGTTTCTGGGTCATACGTAAAGTCTGTATATGGGAAGAACGCCGCATCTCCGTTTCGTGCATACTGGACGCTCACGCAGTTGCAAAGCTCATAGCCGACCTTTCCGGTTTCGACGACAGTCTCCTGCGTTGTGCTGAGCTGGTCGCTTGTCCACTCAAAGTCAGCGTACTGCGGCTCTACGAGGCCATCTGTCAGGTACACCAGCAGTTCAGGCGGACTTTTTAGCATTGGGATTGCCATCCCCATCCAGGAACTCATACGGCGGAAGAAGAGTGCCGCATCGGTTCTCAGATCGTCTTGCATCCGGTCATCGCCGATTACTACCATTGCAGAATTTGTAATGATATCGCTCCAAGCAGTCCCCATTATTCCCAGTCCTCGCTTTCATACGAGTCTCTATCCATGACTGCCCTGTACTCTTCCCGAATACAGTTCGCGGCGGTTTCATCCTGAATCAGTTCCAGAAGTTCCTCAATTACGCCGCAAAGCGCTTCGATTTTTTCCTTGCTGTCCATGATGTGACCGCCGCCTTTCCTATAACGTTAAGCCGTGACAGTGACAGTGCATTGTGCCTGTCCCGCCAGATAGTTTTCATTTTCATCCTGCGTGACAGTGATAACCGTCTCGCCGGCAGTCAGCGCTTCAACAGTGACGTTCGAACTTTCATCTACATCGCCAAGCGCTGCGACCTCTGGCACGCTGTTCTCAACGCGCATCTCCCCATTGGAGCTGGTCGTGATTTTAAATGTATCGCTCGTTCCGGCCGACATCTCCAGCGCATCCGGACTGACGCTCAGTCCAGCAGCTGCCTTTGCAATCGCCCACGGAACGATAATTGTTCCCTTGTAGTCCCCCTTGCCGTCAATACGCAGAGAATAGGCCCAAGCATTTGTACCGGTATTGTCTGCGACGGCATAGTCTGTGTCTTCCGTCAGCGCATTACCGCCGAGTGTTACGCTTTTAACCTCTTTGGTCTGCTCGCTGCCGGTATAGGTGAGCGCATCGCCGACAACGACATCGGCGCTTTCCAGATTCAGTTTGACGGTCATAGATTCTTCGAGGTTGTAGAAGAATCCAACCCGTACTCCATTGGCCGTGATGATATAACCGCCAATCGCCAGCTCATATTCGCCAGCTTTTGTCTGTGGGATCTCATATCCGCCACGAGAGATCTTCGCGCCCGAGACAGTTGAAATCGCTACAACGCCGTGTGTTTTGTTCGCCATCCCCCACCGGACGTGCAGATAAGTAAGCGTTGCAGCCGCGTTGAATACAATGTACTCAATCGGGCCGTTGTATCGGACCGTGTAGACCGTTCCTTCCTGCACGGCGGTCAGTTGCGTCTCTCGGTTGAGTTTCACGGTAAAAGCTGCCGCCGATTGCATTTCGACGCCGAGGATATCTGCTTCTGAGCCGCGCCAGTCAAGGCCGGGGAAGCCATTCTGTACTGCAGTGCGGATATCCGGCAGGACGTTCATATTCGCCGCGTATGCGGACGCAGGCACAAAGGAAAATTCACTATAGGCAGGACTACTCATGTTAAAACCTCTTTCCTGCGCCCGGATACGGCGCAAAGTTTACTGCGCGTCGCGCGCGTTCATTTCTTCAATGATGGAGACGAAATCGCCCTTCGGATTCGTTGCCGTCTTACTCAGCTCGTTCAGCTGAACCACAATGTTACGAGTCACATAGGGGCTTCCGCTCTGGTATGCCTCGGCATATCGCTGTGCAACCATTTTCTTGTGGCCTTCGCAAAGGTTCGGGTAGATCTCCAGTATCTTATCGCCGAGCTCGACCATCTTTGCAAATGCCTGTTTATCCAGCAACTCGCCATCCTTATAGTCAACGCCAAGGACTTCACGTTCCTCATCTGTCAGGCCGGACACGATAATGAGCCAGCGTTTCTTGAGGAAGTACCGGTTGAGCTCCGTGAGCACTCTGGACAGATCCTTCTTGGGAACATAGAAGCTTCCGGTTTTGCCAGTGACCTGACCATACAGGCCGCCTTCGCCGAAGAAAACCGTATTGTCTTCCGCGACTTCGGCCTGCCAAAGGAACTGCACCATTTCCGTATCACTCGATACCTGCACGATCTGCGGCACGACTGCGGGCTTCGCTTGGAAATCAGCAGCTGCTTTTGCAACCGCTTCCGCAATCATCTTCTGGACATCTGCCATCGTAAAGGTCGGTTCTGCCGCAATTGGAGCTTTCTTTGGAACTTCCACAGTCTCTCCTTTCAACGTGGGGTCCAGAGTAGTCAGCGGCGTTTCGCTGCCATCGTGTCCGATTCCGACCACGTCTTCTGCGTTAACAGTCAGAACGTTATCTTCGCCAGATGCTGCTTTCTCCGCAGTGTTGGTCGTCTGCCCCTCTTCCGGGACATCGAAAAAAGCGACTTCTTCCTTGACTTCCTCTGCTACAGGTGTCTTCTTCGGTCTTCCGGGTTTCTTTCCAGTGTTCTTGCTTTCAGCCATATCGCACACTCCTTCCAGATTTTATGGCTATTCCTCCACAAATGTTGGCTCCGACCGGACTCGAACCGTCTCTTACAGCACCATGCGGAGCCATATGGTGCGGGACGGGCTGGAGGTAAGACCCGCCCCGCAAAAGGAGGAACGCTTAAATGATTTTCGCTCTAAGTAGCGGGGGCTATATTAAATGCATGCTATCGTATTGCATTGTATATACAAATTTGATATAATCATATGTAGAGGTGATCTACATGAAAGTTAAGACAACTATGTTCTCCATGCGGCTACCGGATGATCTTCGTGAGAAACTTGAGGCTATGGCTACTCGTGAGGGCCGTACACTTACAAATCTCATCATCTACTTACTGCGCAAGGCGGTGGAAGAATGAAACGCTATGTCGGAACCGGTTACACGGTCTATGCTCACACAAACAAGACGAACTTCAAAACGTACTTTGGACAGACAAAATGTGAAGACCTTACTAAACGGTGGGCTGGTGGAAATGGATATAAGGGCTGTCCACATTTTTACGCTGCTATAAAAAAGTATGGGTGGGACGGATTCACGCATGAAATAATCCAAACAGGATTGACAAAAGAGCAAGCCGACGAAATCGAAAGAGAGAACATCTGGTTTTTTCGGACAAATGAACCCGAGTTCGGATATAACATTCAATCTGGCGGTCGGTCTGCTGGTGGAATGTCCGACGAAGGAAAACAGTCGCTTATCGAACACAACACAGGTGAAAACTCACCAAGAAAGCGCCCCGTCTGCGTATTTAATAGCAATGGGGAAAGGATTGGGGAGTTTCCCCTCTTGGCATATGCCGCCGAACACCATTCAATTCCAAGGGCAACCGTTAACCAACACGTTCGAAAAGGCAAAGGGACTTGCCACGGAATGATGTTCCGATACAAAGATGAAGTCGGAGACATTCTGAAACTTCCGACCGATGAAGTTTACAAGCCAAATGAAAAGCGAAACAGTAAGCAGAGGAAAACTAGTGTGGTCGTGTTTGACATGAGTGGAACTCGCGTTGCAGAGTTTCCTAGTGTCAAGGGCGCAGCGCAATCTCTTGGTCTCTTACGTTCCTCAATAAGTGCCGTTCTTAGCGGAGCTCAAAAAACTTGTGGCAACTTCATCTTTAAGCGTTCGATTGATGTGGTTGGATGTTCTGTCTTGGATGGTGATTCTGTTTCAATGGCATTAAGTAAGCCATCAGCTGCAAAGCAAATACTCTGCTATGATTTGGATGGAGTTTATCTGAGAACCTATTCTTCCATAACCGAAGCGGCAAATCAGCTTGGTATAAGCATGAAAGCTATTTCTGCTTGTCTATCCGGAAACTCCATTACAAGTGGTGGATTTCAATGGAGGTACGCCACCGATGATTGCGCCCTTAACATCGGAAAGGCCCGAGTGAGAGGTGAATTGAAACGCGAAACAGGTGGAAGTACCGCAAGAAAAGTTGAGCAGTTTTGCATAGAAACAGGCGAAACCATATCGACATTTGTCTCAACAAGAGCCGCTGCACGAGCTGTTGGCAGAGATAAATCCAACATTGCAGTTGTAGCAAACGGAAAAGGGAAAAGTTGCGCAGGTTATGGATGGAGATGGCACGATGGATGAGTGGGCTGGGCTTGCCAGCCCACTCATTTTCTCAAATTGTAAAATGGGCGATTCTGTTGGAGAAGATGGAAACCGAATCGAGGGCGATGGTAAGATTGATTCCCACAGAGAAGTCAGAGGCGCGCGTGGGATCAATCTCGAGGGTGATGGGCGTCGCGGAGTTGTAAGCGATGGTCATCGGCTTTCTGCTGTTCGCGGCCATCATCCAAATGTCGTTTGCAGACAGGATGGTGGTGGGAGCAGTGTTGAGGTTGACCGGGCTGACAGCATCACGCAGCGGCATCAGGCGCACACCAAGGAACTCGCCCAGCATACCGGTGCTGTTGTAGCGTTCGCCGAGCAGCGTAGCCAGCGCAGCGTCCATGTTGACGTTGGTGGAGCCGGTGGCCTGCGTCGGCAGGACCTTGCCAAGAGCGACCGCAGAGCCAGTTGCGAACAGGTTGGAAGTAACCGTGTTGTTGAGGGCGGCGATCTTGTTGGCAGCTGAGAGCCAGTTCTGGTTGGAGAACGTGAAGTTCAGGTTGGCCGGAATCAGGGTGGTGTCTGCGGCAGCCGCAGTCAGAGCGGCATTCCACATGCCCATCGTCTTGGCGTACATACCAGCGACGATATTGGCGAAGAAGACGCCGAAGTCCTGATTGTTGCCAACCAACTGGAACCACTTCGCAACGATCTGCGCGGTCTTGGGTTGCGGGTTGAGGGTGTAGTCCTTGGAGTAGAAACGGTTGCTGGGAACGCTTCTGGACGCGCCCCAAGAGGAATCCTGGAACACGGGGATATCGTTGGAGCCAACGGAGATTGCGTAGCTCTCGCCGAAGCCGACCTCAACGACATCTGCGAAGCGATCAACAGCCTCAGAATAGACGGAAGCGATGATCGGGGTCACAGTTTCCTGATAGATGCCCTGCAGGACGCGATAGAACGCAGCGTTGCCATAGAAACGCTGACCGTTGCGCTTGAAATCCTCAAAGTCAACGGGGGCAGCTTCGCCGGTCTGTGCGCAGCAGATCTTGGCTGCATACATCAGGTGCTCGCGCTGGAACTTCTCATTCAGTTCCTTGTAGCCCTTCGGAGTCAGCATGTGCTGAACACCGGCGGAGCTCAGGCCATTGGCCGCCATGATAGCAGACTTGCCGTTGGCTGCGTGCTCATAGAAGAGGACTCTGCCCTTCGACACGATATCGGCGCGCTCATCGTTGGCCGCATTGACCATAAAAACAGACGGAGAAACGCTGTTCAGATTGATTTTCGGCATGTTAATTCACTCCTTCCTTATGCGTAGATCTTGCAAGCCTGCACGTCGACATACTCGAAGCTGGCAGTCGTACCTTCGGTGAACTTGCCAGTGTCGAGCAGTTTGAAGTACAGCGCGCCATTTGCAGTCGGAGCGGCTGCGGCGGGCTTCAGCTTGCCTGCATCGATGGTGAAGAACGTATTGGTGCTGATTTCAGCGTTGACGTTGCCAATGCCGAAGCGGTACGCATGGTCGCCGTCGAAGACGATCTTGGTGAACGTGCCGTCGCGGCCAGCGGGAATGCCAAGGCCAAGGGTCTCGGTGCCGACAGCGTACATGTTGCCGTGCTTACCCTGAAGCATCTGAACTTCGTAGGTGTTCGCGGCATAGACGACCTCACCAGCATTGGTGGTGGAAGTCGCGTCATTCATGTACCACGCGTTCTCGTTCTTGACACCGGTGAATCCTTCACACGGAAGCTGACCGTTGCGAATGACCAGACGGCCAGCATCGCAGTCCGCATCAGCGCTGGAAGCCTGGTATCTACCGGTGACATTGATGAGGTCATCGCGGAAGTTGTTGGTCACGCGAGCCTCGAATGCAGTTTTTTCAGTAAACATTTCGTTTCACTCCTCTCTCACTTTTCAGTGGCAGCTTCGACGCCCCACTTGGCGATCAGACCAGCCATCGTACCGTCATCCGCTGCGCCGCTGTTCTGATTGAACTTGTCCCATGCGTAGACCGTCTTGTTCCGGTTTGCATTCGCAGCATCCAGTCTTTCAACCGCTTCGCCGCAGACGGCGTAAACAGCCTTGGCGACTTCTGCTTCGCCAATCCAGTTCCGGTCCTTGTCGCACTTGTTGGTGTAAAGGCCGGCTTCGATATCAGTCAGGATGGGTGCGATCTCACTCTCAGCGACCTTCTGCTCACGGTTCGCATTGAACTTCGCAAGAGTTGCCTTCGCCTTGTCCTTGGCCGCATTCAGACGACGCTTGTCCTCGAACTCCTGCATGGCATTAAGCTGTGCCTTGGTCTCGTCAAGTTCTATGCTCAGAGAAGTGACCTTCTCTTCAGCGGCGTTCAGGCGAGTGGTGTTTTCCATGCCGACCAGCTCCATGAAGTCCTGAGTTTCCATGGTGATGCAGTCCTCGCCCATCTGCATGGCGGTGTTGACAGACATGTTCTGGTAACGTTCGGGGACGATGGTCTCGGCCGCGTTCTCGATGACGTAATACTTGTAAGCGCCGTCTTTCGCCATCAGGCAGACAAAGACCTTACCGTCCTTCTCGCCTGCGGCCAGAACCTTATAATCCGTGAAACGCGCTGCCAGTTCCGCAAGCTGTCTCTTGTTATAAGTTTTCAAGTCTTTCACTCCTTCGTGTGATAAGCTCCCGTTATTCGGGGCGTTGTTTGTATCCGGGGCCTTCTGCAAAGATGCCGCCTTGAGCTTCAAAGTCTTAAATTCTTCGTCCAATGCGGCAAGTCGAGCGATGTTGGCCCCCGGAACAGCCGGAGCAACGCCCGCACCGAGGATCGTGACCCCCACTCCCGACCAGACATCCTCAACTTCGATGTCTCCGTCCATGTGGTTTTCGTCTATCAAGGTCTCCACAGACACATCCATGCGCCCTGTTCGCACGATTTCATCCACGGTTTCCTTCGCATAGAAAGCGAAGAGCTTTCCACGCGCCACGATCCAAGTCTGACCATCCCTCTTCTGGAGGGAGAAATCACGTTCATCGTCTGACAGCGTGCCGACAATGCGTTCCGCCGTCCCGTCTGTGTAGGAGTAATACTGTTCGCCCGTTCTGGGATCTGTCTTGAGCTGGCTGTTATGGCCGTCACCGATTTTTCCCATGACGTAGGCGATCAAGATTGGTCTCCCTACGAACGTCTTGTAGTATTTTTCTAGGTTCTGGTAATTCCATTTGTTCCGGTTGACGCCTTCGCGCATCAGCCACAGCTCAACTCCGAACTCGTAGGGGTTCAGCTTTTGGAGAACCTTGAGCTGGCCGGTCGCCACCGTTTTCTGGTTCTTTGTCAGCGGCATTGTCAGTCACCGTCCTCTTCAAAGAGCTCATCGATCCAGCCGTCAAAGCTGGTCGCGCTCATCTCGTGTTCGGAGTACATTTGCCACGCATACAGGAACTTCTCGTAGCTGGCACTGTTCTCCATCTGGAGGTTTTCGAAGCCCCGTCCGAGCGGATAAAGCCCATTTTCATCGCAGACCTCCACGCATTTGCGCAGGGCATCTTCGATTTTCTGAAGCATGTCGATGATGGACCCAAACACACCATCCAGATCGTCCGGCCGGCCATCGTACTCGGCAGTCGCCGGATAGACTTGCAGGATATGCCGTTGATGCAGCAGGTCCCCGACAACATCGAAGCGCTGCGGCTGCAGGTGGGCCAGTTTGTGAATGGCATCTGCTGTATGCGGCATTCCAAACTCGATCAGCACCCATTCCTTCAGCGTGTCGAGTCCGCGCGCCGCATCCTGATACGCGCCGGTCACGTCCTTTGCGGCATCTCTCACGGCAGCGAGAGCACCGTTTTCAAAATCAAACCGTTCTTTCAGTCGAGCCATTTCAGATCTCTCCTTTCCGTGAAAATGAAAAAAGAGCTAACGGCACATTCCTGTGTCGTTAGCTCCACTAGCTCTTCCACGCCGCTGCTCCGGTGTGGGATTCTCTATTAACCCAGCCTCGCCTACCTCAATACCCCGCGCATCAGCGCAAGCCTTCGGTTCGGATGGGAGAGTCTTTTACAAGGTCCCGCTTGGAAAGGACTTTTACCGTATCTTCTACGATGCGGTAGCCGTCCTTCGTGCGTTGTATCCTTATATCTCTGTTATTATTAAGCGCCATATTGATAATGTGGAGGTCTTCTTTTCGTACAAATTCAATCATTTGTCCCTCCGTATTGGTCAATCATGGTTTCGCTGCCGTCAGTCGTTGCACTTCCGTCACCTTTTGGACGCCCTGGGCTCTGCGGTGGTAATCCAGAAGATTCTTGCTTCATGTTGTATGTCGATACGAGCGGAATACGCTTATCCAGAATCCCACTGTTATAGACCGCATCAGACAAGCACATATCGTCCAGAATGGAGCGGTCAAGCAGCGCATTGTAGATGATGGTGTCCGGCAGGATGCCATGTTCCATTCCCGTCATGCACCGATCAAGCATCTTCTCGTCTTCCGAAATGTCTCCGAACATGACGAACTTCCACTCGTACCGAGGATTGAGCTTTTTGATGATTGCATTCATCATCCGCTCATAGCCACGATAGACTGTCTGCATGAACTTGCTTTCGATTTGAAGCGAGATCTGAGCAGTTCCAGCTTTCGGGTCATCTCCAAGCGGGATAATCGCGCCCATGCCGGCCTGACTCATGGTGTCACTGTAGCCCTGCTTCACAATGTCCATTGCGGACGGGGCTTCGGACAGACTTTCCAATTTCATGTTCTGCGCAGGAGCAAAGTAAATTCCCAAGCCCGATGTGTTGTTGGCCTGTAGCATATCGTACCAAATAGCCTCGAAGAACTGCCTTCCGGCGTTACTAAGTCTATATTGGTCTTCACCAGCAGCAGTTTTTTCATCCCGATACGGAATCTCACCATGCAGAAGACTCACCAATGGGTTCTGAATCAACTCCAACTGAATCTGTTCCATCTGCGCGAGCTGGATCATATTGAGGAACAGCCCCGCAAACGGAGAAATCGCTGTGCGGCTCACATCGTCGGCCTCGAAAGTGAATACTTCGTCCACCGGCAGGTACACCCAGTAATACCAGCGACCATTCTGATAATAGACATCCGGCTTCCCCGGCATGTCGCCCTGCGCTTGGATGAGCTGGAACTTCTGCATGTCAATGCGCGTCTTCTGCGCAAAGACCATCGTCGAGCCAACGCCCTTCGGCCGCTGCACAACGCTGCTGAAGTCATACAGGTACGGAGTAAACAGGTCTCCGAACTGCTCCGGGACGCATCCCGGCTGCAGGAAGTACATCATATTGAAAGCTACGGTGTACTTCGAAACGCTGTTGTAGCCTGTGATTTTCGTCCAATCGCTTGGAAGCTGCTGCATAAAGGCGTAGTTGACCTTGTTGTGGCTCTTATCTACACTATAGCGAGGATAGTAGAAGACTTTCCCTTCCACTCCGACCTGACCTACGATCTGATGGGCCGTTTCCTTCGGTTTAAACTCTTCGCGCAGCTTTTCAAGCAGTTTCCACTCGCGTGTGAACTCGTCCTTCTTGGTATCGGCTGAGTCCACCATTTTCGGCATCACATAGCTGTGATACGTCAACATGTCCTGATAGACTTTGCGGATGTGGAAAAGCGGGTATGCCGTGTACTCCAGAATGTGCGCCACCTGACGGAGCGGCTGTTCGCTCTCATACGGCTTGGTGAGCATTTCGCCGACTTTATCCTTGGTGAAATTGACCGGAAGCGAAGAAATCTGCTTCACCCGGCGGTTCTGAATGTAAGGGTTCGCCATTCCGTAGCGGCCCGAGTTTATGCCGGAGAACGCTGACGTAATGGCAGACATCGGCATTCCCTGGTTATCTGCCGCGAGCTGACGGAACCGATTAAAAATCTCGGGGAAAGACTCATATTGAAGTTTACTGAGCTCGCTCGTCTCTATCGCCATGGTCTTCCGCTCCCTTCTTGTTCTCACCGGCCAGTTTCTTGCGCTCTACTTCCAGAGCTGCAGCGAACTGGTCAACCATCCGGCTCAGGTTCGCCATTGCCTCCGGCTTCTTCTTTTCCAGCCGTTCCCGCAGGAGTGTCGCCGCGCAGCTCATGATCCAGTCCACATCGGCCGTGCTGAGGCGCTTCAGGTCCTCTCCGTTTATAGCAAGGCTTTCTTTTGGTTGTTCCCCTGCCGTGTAAATCAGGATATAGCCAGGAGCAATCCGGCTGAATCGCTCCATCATGGCCGTTTCCACGGATTCCTGCGTAACGCGCAAGGCGTACAGGCTGTAGACTTTTTCCTCTGCCATCAGAATATCCTTCCTCCGCGTCTCTGCGTCACAAGTCGGCCACCGCTGCCCTGTCGTCCTCCAACGTTCCGAACCGTGTTTTTGTCTTTGTATCTTGACAGTACGGCATCCCAATCGCTTTTCTTCTTGACCTCGCTCAAGGCGAGTTCACGTTCAAGCTTCTGAGCCAGCCGTAGGCCGTATTTTATAGCTGACCAGCTGTCTCTCTGTATTGCGCGGGAAATACGCTTCTCGCTGAATCCAGCGCCCGACGGAACCGCCTTCAGGTTCTGAATCTGTCCAGAAAGTTCTCGGGTCTTCTGATACGGCCGTGCGATCTGATAATCCAAATCATCGTCCTTGATCTTATGAAGCCGTTTGTAGGCTTCCACGCCTTCGCGGGTGTTCATCGTCAAGAGCTGCACATTGTGGTTATCAAACTGCGTCTGTGCATACCGGATCATCTCAACATCTGGATCTGTGACGCCGCTTCCGCCGGCTTTGATGGGGTAAATGATAGGCAACGCGCCATCAAGCTCCAACGCCGTATATTCGGTATGGTCCAAAATGCACAGTGGTGGTAATCCATCGCCGAGGTCTTTCATCAGGTCCTCGATGACCGCCTTGCCATACTGCCATCCGTCGATTGCGATATAGGTGGTGTTCCCACCATCAAAGCAGAACCGATACCACACATCTTTCAGTTTTCGAGCCTGTTTCATGGCATTATCGGGTGGCGGCCAATCGTCCAGCCACACAAGCTGTTTCAGGTATCTGTCCCGCTTCAAGAAATCATCCTGCTTTGTGAGTTTCCAGACGCCGACGGCGCATTTGGCGTTCTTCTTCGCGTCTTCGTAGGAAACGTCGTAACAGACGACGTATATTACATCCTTCGGGTCTGTCTTGCATCCGGGGTACTTGCAGCAGTGCTGCCGCTCCATAGACTGCAGGCAGCAGCTCTCAGAAAGGCTTTCGTCCGAGATAATGGGATATTCGTCCGCGCCGGTATATCGACTCTCCATCTCACGCATCCAGCGCTCCGGGGTCAGTTTCGATCTCAGTTTCTGCGCCCAGGAGTACGGACGCATCTGCTGCAAAACGACGCATTCCCAGCTCATATCGTAAGCGAAAGCGCTTTCGCCGCGATACATCTCTTTGAGAGTGTCGCATCGAACTTGGAATGACGGATGCTGTTTCCGTCCCGCGCTTGTAATGGAGTGGTTTTTATATGCGACGAAATTCTGATCTGGTTTTCCATCTACGTTATGCCGTAAACGGACTGCTGGAAGAACAATCGTCGAATACTCGGTAAAATCAAACGGTGGATTTTCTTCCTGCGCAAATTCTTCTGCTGTCACGTCATGGATGTTGTCGCCACGAAATGCAGAGATGTAGAACGCGCTCCCCAGGTCTGTCTCCACCTTGAAGTCATCTTTGCTCTCAGCGGTTACACGCCAACCCTTCGTAAGAGACGGGTAGTCATGAGTGATTTGCTTGAACTGCTTGCTGCCTATCGCACTCATCTGTTTGTATGAAGGCCCGTAATAGGCACTTTGCGTTCCAGGCCAAACCAAACCATTCAAGAGCGCATATTTGAATTTTGTGCTTGTCTTTGTAATTCCGCGTGTTCCCGTGAATGCTACATCTGCGTTTCTCGCGTATGCGCGCATCATCAGGCGCTGCATAATTTCTTCATTCGCATAATCCGCATACTCGTCGCGGAACAGGTCGCAGCCCTTATCTGGATACCAGCGGATCACCCATATCAAGAATGCCCACCATTCCGACTCGAATGAAGTATAGTCGCGCTGTTCGACCTCGCGCTTTTGAATCCACCCGACGCCTTTTATAGACTAGCCGGCAGACCACACCTTACCGTATCGTCTTGCCAACCTTCATCACCATCCTACTTCTTCGCACCGTCTTTCAGCGGCGGCATCCGTATCAGCCCCAATTTGTCGTAGGCTTCTTTTTCTGCATCGTTTGGTTCTTCAGCAAACTCCCCAAGGTTGTCATGGATTCTCATCTCATCCGGCAGCATGGATAACTCAGGCATACCGTCGTTTTGCCGCATCCGATTTTCGTTGATGAGGATCATTTGATCTACCGCGTCTGCTGTATATGGATATCTCGGCTTTCTGCCGAAGAAATACTCAAACATTTCATCCGGGCTGCATTGCTTTCCGTTCTTCAATAGACCGGCTTTTTCCAGTCGATCTGTGATTTCATCCAGACGGACAACGTCTGCAGGGCGGACGTCCTTCTTGCGGAGGTTTTCGCTTGCAAGGTTTTCCTGAATCATGCCAGACAGTTTCTTTGCGGCATCGAACTTGCCTGCGGCCGTCATGTCGTTCATCTGCTTCATCCAGCGGGCAACATTCCGAAGGATAAGTTGCTGCTTCGCGCTCACAGCATCTTCCCCGCCGAAGTCGGAGACGAGGACTTCAAAGATGCGGTCGAATTCCGCGTAATCCTCATTGGTGTAATCAGTCCCCCAGTCCTTCCGCTGCCTCACCGTGCCGGCTTTGGCTGACTGAGCATTCTTTTCAGCGTAAACAGCCTTTGTGAACTCGCCGTCTTTCAGGCCCTCGCCGAATATCTTCGTGATGTCGGTCAATCCATCGAGGAAGCCGTAACGCTCGCCGCTCTTGCTGGCATCCAGTTTCTTGATATGGAGGTTATCGAGGTACGAAAGCCACTTGTCGCGCCCTTCATCGCGCGGCACGCAGTCGCGCGCAAACGGAACATCATATTTGACGCAGCAATAGAAATACGCAAGGCTTTCTGAAGTCTTTTTTGCAAGCTGCGCGTAGTATTCTTGCTGTTCCAGTTCGCTGACTGCTTCGCTCATTTTTTCCTCCACAAACGACAAAAAGCGCTGGTTCGATACCTCTTCCAAAGGAAAAGCACCAAACCAGCGCATACATTTCTCTGTTTATTTTGCTTAATTATACCATACAATCAGCAAAAATGCAAGAGAAGTTGCAAAAGTTTGTTTTAGGCTGTTTCAAACGCGGCTAAAATGGCCTTTACTGTTTCATCGTCAAGCGTTCCTATCTCCCCCGGATTGACAGGTTCTGTGTTGTTATCCAAGGCATAATCGATGTGTATGAACTCCACGACATGATGTTGTGTCCCCGCTTCCCCTGCATCCATTCTGGATGAAGCAATGGGGGTGCTACACTCAAACTTGCAATCAACAAGTTTGTTTACCGAAGGGGCTACTGTGTTTTTCATTGTGTTTCCACCTTTCTATCCAATGATGTTTTTTGTTGGGAGCTTTTTTGTTTTAACTCTTTCCATTGGGTTCACAACTTTGCTAACAAATTTTTCACCGTCCCATTGCTTAACCGCGTAAGGTTCAACTTTTAGTTGAGTCTCCGACACGGGAGAATCCAGAACAAAGTACCCACCACAGTATTCGCATTTAGATTCCCATGGTGAATGTGGTGCGCCGCAGTTTGGGCAAACCGTTCTATGAAGGCTCTGCGCGGTTTTATCCGATAGTCCCTTTATCGGATAATCTTCGCCATCTAAGGTGAGTGTCCCAATCAGTTCGCCGATTTTCGCGTAAATCTTCTGTGGTGTTTCGTTCATTGCATCGTCGCGTTTCTTATTAAGTTCTCGGATGCGGCGTTCTGCATTTGCGTAGAAGTCTTCAAATTTCTCAGTAGCGCCCATGAACTTCTAACCTCCCCGCGATATACGACACGCGCAAAGCAGTTGCCGTCAGCACGCCGATCTTTTCGTGTTTGCTGTCATTGCTCAGCACGTCTACCTCGAACGTGACATCATATGTCCCATCGCCGTTGTACTTCTGCGAAACGAATCTGTACTTGGTTCCTTCCAGTATCTCCTTGAAGTTGACTCCCGGCCCGATTTCCTTCAAAAAATCAAGTCTTTCTATCATCGGCTCCGCCCAATCGGAGAATTGCCGCATATGCTCAAGCGCTTCGTCCGTCTGCCGTGCAAATTCTGACAGTTCCCATTCCCGTCGCTTGCTTTCAGCGTTCCTCTGACGTTCTTTCTGCTTCCATCTGGCATCACGCCACCTCTGGTCATGCTTCGCCATACGGTTCCTCCATCCCGTCCGTCAGGATTTCAATCGCTTTTTGCGTTCTATACACAATTTCTTGGATTCTAGGATCTTGAAGTCGTCTCAAATCTGCAACAGCATTGGCATATCTCACAATGTCACCATGTTTTACAACGCCCGGAAGCATAAACACAGCATATTCCTCTCCACGCGCTTTAACGCGTTCCAAAATATTCTTGATGCACTTCTCGTCGATGTCAAAGCCCTTTTTCACCTCATAAACACCGCCGGTGATTGTGTTGCATACAAAAATGGTCTTAGTTTCATCTTCTCTCATTTGTTATACGTCCCCAGTACGCCGCGCTCTGCCTCCTGCATTTCTGCAAGTCTATAAGAAATCTTTTCGAGTGCGTTGCTGACGAGTTGACCAAATGGTACAGAAACCGTGTCAAATTGCTCCGGTAATAGTCTCATAGCAAGCTGCAGTCCGGAAAAGACCCCGATGCGGAATCCAGCAGGTAGTTGCTCGTCTTTCAAATTTATATCGGCAATAACGTCGAAGTTTTTTCGATAATCTTCAATAGTCATTTCAAGGCCGCCTCCGTCCACGGGCCAATCTTTGTGAAGTCCTTATAGTCATCGCCACTGAATGCATTGTAGCATCCGTATTCGAATTGGACCGTCGTGCCTGATACGGTGTTCGTTGATATGACCACGCCGTATCCATGTTCTTTGTGATTTACGACCATCCCCGTCATAACGTTCTCCCAGCAGAACGGTCCCGGATTTTTCAAGAACTGCGCCCACGTCATCCCTTGTTTGTCTTCCACGCCCAGTTTCTCCCTCCTGAATTCCCCGATAAACTCGATTCCGGTGTTTTCTAGGTTCCATCCGTTGTTGTACTTGAGATCCATGAATGTTCCTCCGCACATATCAGGAAAGAATATCTGCACCGAAGGCTTGCAGATTCCCAGGACTTCTCCGATTCCGAGTTCCTTGTGCAAAACCTTGTCTCCATAATGGATTTTCTCAAACGAAAAGTCTTTAAGGTTTGCCATATGCCCCTCACTTGTTGTATGTCCCGAGCACACCGCGCTCCGCCCGGTCATCGGCGCGCTTCGCCATCCACATGAGGGCTTCTTCAATATGCGTGATTGCGCAGGCGTTCTCCCGCGTGGCAAATTCTCCCTTGTTGAAGGCCGTCAGCCTATCACGCACGATTTCCAAAAGGTCAGCATCTAAAACGCCATGACGCGCGTTCGGGTCGTTTCGTGCGCCTTTCTGAAATTTTATCTGTGCAATCACACTTTTTCTGTCCACATCCATCACAGTGTAATCGTGATAGCCGCCTCCGGGTCCTTCGTTATCACTCCGAAGGATGGCGTGCGGGTTATTGTGCTTTTGAATCGTCGATAGTTTTACCATATTGTTCCTCCCATTTATCCAACGGTTCTTTCAGAATTTCTACCGATGCAAGTTCACCGTCTACGAACTCACATCCGCAGAAGTTGATTTTGACCACAATTTCCGCGAAATTCGGGTTTATGCTTTTTAGTATTCCGACGATCTTACCGTTGAATGTCACAGGGATCGCATTCTCTGGCCGATAGTCCGCAATCGGTGCTGCTGGTGCAAGATCAAGCACCTTCCGGCAATAGAGCACATCCCTCACTTCTACGCAGTCCGGCAGTTCCCCATACTTATCTTTCAGGCTTCCTATTTTTTCGTCGATTTTTTCGATCATCTTCGTAGCATTTACATATTTATCCACGTTCAACCTCCGTTTTAGACGCTTCTTCAAGCAACCGCTTCGCGTATTTCATCGATGTTATTGCCAGAAGTTTCTCGATTCCTGCTGGCTCTTCGCGTTCCGCCCTCTCGATTGCGCTTTCCAGTGTGGCAATCAGTTGTGTTGCGTTAATGTATCTATCCATGTGCTGTCAATCTCCTTCCCGTCGAATACCGCAACAAGTGAAATGGGGCCGACTTCAATTTTCTCAATTTTCAGTTCGTCTGTAATACGATCATCCACAACGAAACGGCCTTCCTTGTTTGGCTTAATGATATTGCCATCATCCAACAGCGCTGTTACGTCAATTTTTGCTTTGTATAGCCGCCCCGGCAGTCCATCACTGAATCCAACACGGCCAGCGTAGTCAGAGAACGTATTGACACCATATCTGATTTTTATCGTGAAGGATTGCCGGTTTTCTTCCCGCTTATAGTTTGACGCAATGCCCATGATGTACGGCCCAATGCTTTCCACCGGAAAGTCAAAGTTTTCTTTCGGTGGGAAGCCAGCATACTTTTTAATTGCCTCGCGCAGTGTCATTCAAATTCAAACCTTTCTTCCACACCAATGATTTTCGCCCCGCACTCGCAGAGTGGATACCTTTGCTTCAGATTCCGTGCGTCGATATAGTTGAAAAACCATTTTTTCTGTCCACATTTCGAGCACGTCTTCCAATACCGCTGCACACCCGGCTTGCACTCGTCCGTGACGATCCAGTTGGCCATGCCCATCGGGTAGTCGATGTACCCCATCGCCCATCCACCTTCTCCGAAAACGACAATGCTACCGTCTTCGTCATCCATGACGGCAGAAAAATGGACGCCGTATGCGCATGGGTTCACTTTCAGTTCCTTGTACCGGCTATTCTCGCTGATATCAGCCTGATTCATCGGCGCAACTGCAGGTTCTTCATTGACAGTCTCATCATATGGTGGTTCTGACATTGCACGCACTTCCTCCATGAGAGCGTCGAATTGTTCCTGCGACATTGCCTTGATTTCATTTAAAACTGATTCCAGGTCCATCATTTCGTCCTCCATGACAATTTTAGTGGCATCGTTCATGTTCACGTTCTCTGTCCGCTACATCACTGACAGCGTCAATGCTTTTGAACTCGCCGCATTTGTACAGGCTATACACGATGCGTCGCCACTCGACTTCCGAAAAGCGCTCGCCTTTGTGCTTTTTGCACCGGTGCGGATAGAGATACCCATTCTGGCATTCGTGGAATGCGCAGGTCGCACAGCAATCAACCATTATCGTTCCTCCAGTATCATCTTCAGATATTTGTCCGCGGCCTTTTCGGACGAATGTAAGCATTCATTGAGTGTCCTACCGTGGAATTCCACCGCGTCTTTAATTCCCACAATCCGACCAATATACAGATTGTCGTCAACGTCATACCTGATGGTTGAGGTAAGCCCCCTGTAGATGGAACCGCACAAGTTTTCTCCATATGGTGGCTGCAGAATCCCCCAATAACGTGCTTCGATTGCAGCATCAACGATGTTACATTGCATTTGGTTCCACTTCTGGATAGCCAGCCGCTTTGCTTTACCACGCCCTACACGTGCGGTTTCACATTTTCGTGCGCCCTTCAGGCCACATTGTGGACAGATGACGCGATAGCCATCACCGCATCTGCGCAGTTTGGCGTCGACACTGCACCGCAGGCATGGGATGATAATTTCACTCATCTTCGTCATCTCCAAAGCGCTCGTCATATTCTTCCGGCGTGATGAACTGAATATCGTCGCCGGTATAGCCGGCTACGTCAAGGCACATCAGCTCTATCAGCGTATCTTTGTTGACACACTTGCACAGAGCTTCATACGGGATCGTGTTTTTTGACTCGAAGCTCATCTGCGCTCCGAACTCTCCTCGGACGGTAAAACACACTCGATTTTCAACCATTTTCGTTCCTCCTATTCCAAGCTTTGATAGCTGCACGCTTCGTACCTTTTATCGGTCCACTTGCCCCGCAGTATGTACAGCGGCATTGATACATAACTTCTGTGGATATTCTTCCGTTAAACTGGTGTATCTCATCAAGTTGACACTCCCCACGGCTAAAGCCGGGGGATTCTCGGTTCGCTGACCGTCGCGCCGTAGCGGCGTCTTACACAATCTCCCCGAGCGTATAGGTTCGGGCGTGTCCCGCCCTACCGTATGTTTGGGCTAGGCCAACAGGCGCAATCCCTCACTTAGAATATTTTTCGCGGCGTTGATATCCCGGTCGTGTTGCGTCCCACATTCAGGACACGTCCAATCCCGCACCGCCAGATTCTTCGTATCGGTATTCCGATACCCGCAGCAGGAACATAGCTGACTGGAGGGGAAGAACCGGTCTATCGCTATGACTTTCTTTCCGTACCACGCGGCCTTGTACTCCAGCTGCCGCCTGAACTCGCCCCACGATGCGTCACTGATGGACTTCGCAAGGTTATGGTTCTTGACCATGTTCTTCGGTTCTAAGTCTTCGATGCAGATCACTTCATTCTCACGAATGAGCTGTGTTGACAGCTTGTGCATCATGTCGCTACGCTGGTTTGCGATATGCTCATGCAGCTGCGCAACCTGAACCCTTGCTTTCTCACTCCGGTTACTCCCCTTTGTTTTTCGGGAGAGTTGCCGTTGGAGTTTTGCAAGTTTCTTCTGGCTCTTGGATAGATACTTATGGTTTTGGTACTCCACGCCATCGGAGGTGATTGCAAATGCTTTCAGCCCCATATCAACGCCGATAACACAGCCTGTCTTTGGAAGCGGCTCAATCTCAACATCGGTACAGCAGAGCGATACGAAGTATTTGCCGCTTGGATTCTGAGATATCGTGGCCGATAAAATGCGGCCTTTGACTTCTTTTGAAATGCGGCACTTGACACGGCCTAACTTCGGCAACTGGATGATGTTTTCAAAAACTTTTATGCTGCCTTTTGACTTATAACTCCGTCTATGCTCACGCTTGCTCTTGAACCGTGGGAATCCCGGCTTTTCACCAGATTTCACTCGGCGGAAGAAGTTCTGATAGGCAATATCCAAATCTTTCAGCGAGGATTGAAGTGCAGTAGAATCCACTTCGGTGAGCCACGAAAGAGTCTTTTTCAAGGCAGTCATATCGGCGGAACAAGCATTGTAGCCGAACGTCGTTTGGTTTGCCTCGTAGGATGCGATGCGCTTTGCAAGATAGTGGTTGTAGATGAAACGGCAGCATCCAAAGGTACGTTGGATCTGAACCGACTGCTTCACGTTTGGGTAGATTCGGAATCTGTAACTGCGTTCCACAAAACCACCACCTTTCACGCTAAATTATAGCATATTTTCAATGTTTTCACGGTCGAAAGCATTGTTTTTGGCATCGGTGGAATCGCCTTATATCCCCATGTCTAAAGGCATGGGGGGGTTACGGCGCATTCTGATAGAAGGACATTCCTTTACTCCACAGTTCATTTTTCCTCCAAACCTTCTTGGCTTCTTCCTGATTTAAGAACACTTTTGTTCCGAAATCTTCCTCTGTGAACTCCCAATGCGCGCCACCCCAATCATCATAGACGCACGGCGCAACGACCTTCGCATACAACCCATCGGAAGCGCGGCAGATCATGATGCGTTTGCATTTTGTTTCTTCGATGCCGGTCAAACTGTCTGTTGTCAGAACAAACAATTTATCGCCCGGTTTGCATGGAAGAGTAATGTTCATGCCGGCTTTATCTGCTCTTACCAGATCACGGATACGTTCTATTGAGCTGATTTCCCCGCCGAATGCCATTTCAACGATGCTCTTAGCAGCGTCAGCTTGCCACGTTTCAAGGCCACTGTCCTCAAATTCAGCCAAACGTGCCCATACTGCTTCTTCCCACTTGCAGCCATATGCACAATTCCCACCGACTTCGAGGCATTCCTTGCTTTTGAAATGTGTGCAGCATACACCGTTTTCGTGGCTTGTTTCACTGCTCCGTAATGTTAATCTCTCCAAAGTTCCCTCCCAGCACCTCATGCCGTTCGATTTCCGCGTTGATGCAGAAAACATCGCTGTACGGATCTGCGTCTTCATCCTCGCAGACCAAAAGTGTCTGCTCTGCCGTTCCGACGTGTTCTCTAACGATGTACCAGACGCCGAGATTTTTCTTGCAGTAACCGATGCGGATGATTGTTCCGTCGTTAAACCACAACCGTACATCCTTGTCGAAGCAGTCAATACTACCATCATTGTAGTTGCTGTTTTCGATTTCGACCGTATCGTCGCTATAACCATAGATTGTTACCACTGGTTTGTTTCCCTCCCTTGTCCAGTTAGGATTGCTGGATTCCACCTGATATGGGCCGTCATTCCGGAGTCGGTTCTGCAAATCGAGGTTAAGCATATCCGACGGTGTTACTTCCACGACTTCGCTATCGCAGACCGTTTTCGCGTGCTGCTTGTCCTTGTCGTGGAATTTGAGGATGAAAGCGCCGGTATCAGGTGCAACGCCCATGATTTCCACGGAGAAGTTCCCCAATACTCGGTAGAACTCATCCTGCTCGATTATTGCCTGCAGCACGTCCTTGTGAAGTTCAAGCTGCATGTCGTCGCAGATACGCGCACACATGAAATCTTCCATTTATTTCTTCCTGTCCAATGCCGATATTCTACGTTCCTCTCGAATTAACCACGCTAATTTCTTCGCTGGTTGTTCCGCTATGAGCGTCCACAGTTTGTGTTCTCCGCAAGGAAACCTTTTGAATCCTTCTATGTCGATTGGTTCGTCCGATTCAAGTTCGAATATACCTTCCAAATCAAAAACCGTTATCCACTTCCCAGCATAGAATCTGTTGCGCCATTCGTTTTCTTCCCCAAGATATGTCACATCATTCGATTCATCCGTAATGATTAGTCTTCTTCCTTGGATGGAAATGATATCTCCAGAAACGTGGTTTTCTTCGAGCCTATACAGCATTCTCGGGTCAAAAGCAAAGGGATTTAAGCTTTTGATTGTGACACTCATTCTGCCGTCTTTGCAATGACCGCTTCGCGGACTTTCGTGCTCTTTGCCATCTTTCCCGCAAGGATTTCCGCTGCTTGGTTGATAATCGCGTCTCGGTTTTCTGCGAGCGTGTCCGCTACGAGATTCTGCGCCCATGTAGATAACGGATCACTGGCAGGGTTCGCATTTCTGTATCGGTATGCTGTGAAAACTTTATTGATGATTTCCTGTTTGATCTGCGCTTCGATAGTCTTAACGCCGCTTTCCATTATGGTACGCTTAATTGCCTCGTCGTCGATGATGATGCCAAACTGTACAATATGCTCCATTAACATTCCTCCGCATTCAGATAGTTGATGATTTCGTTGATTTTGACTGCAAGATCTGTGACCGTTAATTTTGTGCGTTTCAGTATATCAAATTCACCGCGTTCAGTTTTTACATCCCCGTATGTCGAAATCGTCACCTTCGTTGCTCTTGCTTTTTCAATCTTTCCGAATTCAATCGGTTCGATTCGCTGCTTTGTCATTCTCTCTTTCTGGGACGGGTTGTGATACATGCCAATTTGACGGTAGTGCAGCCACAAATCGGATTCGTTTCCAGCAAAGAAGCCACGGTCTCCGCTTCTGATGGACGGGCGCGTGATTTCCCAATCGAAGGCGAATTGCTCCTTGCCGTCAACAGGCACTGTTTTCCCAACTGTTTTTACTACACCGACCATCCCGTGTAAACTTTCCACATAGTCCCCGACTTTAATTGTCATATGTCTTCCTCCACATGATAGATATTTGCTCCATCGATCAAAATTCTCGTTGTTCGCCCGCATTTTTCACACATGACCGTTATATCCGCGTTGTTGGCAGAAAACGTGACGACTCTCCCTTTCCGTGAAACGGTCAGCAGATATCCCTCGTACCCGGCGATGATGTTTCCACATCTACACCGGATAAGCGTCTTGCAAGGCATATCTTTTGGGCTGCGGCGAAAATCCGCATATTGCTTAGCGCAGGCAGTGATTTGGCACTTCCCAAGGTCCGCCGCGTACACGCACGGCATGTTTTTATTGCTGCAAAAACCGCTCATTCCAATTCCTCCACAAAGAACCATGACTGAGGCGGCTTCTGCACAAAGCATCCAGAGTCCGTGCATTTCTCGCAGTCCGGGATGGCAAACCCGAGATCTGAATACGCGCACTCCCGAAACCACTTTTTGAAGGTGTTGAGCGGCAGCGGCTTATCGTAGATTTTTAGGTTGGAGATGTGCCAGCCGTAGCCGACGCCGCCGTCCAGATACTTCTCCAGCTCGTCTTTTGTCAGGCAGGCATCCGAAAGAAGCGTATCAAGTGGTGTGCAGTCCATGTTCCAATCGCAGATGCAATATTTCGGCGGTTCACAGTTTCCTCCTACTCTGACGATCCTTTCAAAAATGTCGTCGCATACAAACTCACCAATGACCTTGCCATTTCCCGGATATAGCCCGCCCGCATCCTTCGCGGTAAAAACGTCTGTTGGTTTTTCAGGAAACAGTTTTCTGTCTTCTGGATGCAATATCCAAAGCATGTCAGGTCCATGTGTGCAGTAGATGTACACCTTGAACGGCGTTTGCAACTTTGGGCGAGTCTTTCGCACCTCGATAGTCTTTTCTCCGTTGGCAATTTTCGAGCACCACTTTGGTCTGATGCTGATGAGCACTGCTTGGCTCATTCCTTCACCTCCACGCATTCGTTCCACCGAATGTTTACCCTGTACCCGTTGACGTTGATAACGTATCCAGGGTACTTTCCGTCGTATTTTTCCGCTGCATACAGCGCACCGATTTTCGGCCGCATCTGCTGAAAAATCGGGATATCCTTCGTAATTTTTATCGTGACCTTCTCATGTGCCAAGTCGCCCGGCAAGCTGGTTTCTTTCCGCTGGCCCCACATTCCGTTGCGCCGCGCGAAATTGAAGCAAGTCTGACTACAGAAATAACTTTTTTGTCCGGGTTCCCTGATTCGCGTCACACGCTTCCCGCACACCGGGCAGACAAACTGCACATTTACCGACATTGGTCTTTCTCTTCAGCGGGTTCCTCAAACGACCTGTACTCAACCTTCTCGGGCTTCCCTTCCCAGCTCCATCCGCAGTTGAAACACTTCTTCTGCGGAATCGGCGGGAACGTAGCGATCACGATATTCTGCAGTTCTGCACCGCATTTAGGGCAAGTTTCAATGAGAATGCTCATTCTGCCTTCCTCCGTTCATAGAAGAATTTATTATAGGCATCGTAGCGGTCTTTGATATTCGTCGAAGCTACCGCACCGTCTGTTTTCTCCATCAGCACATCGAAGTAACATTTCTCGCCTCCGCACGGTGTCATTTCACTGCAACCGCAACGGTAGATGCAGTTACACACCAGAACGTCTGAGATTTCCGGTTCGATCTCATGGAGCGCTGCCTTGAAGTCCTCTGCATACTGTCGCGTCTCTGTTGAGGACTGGCGACACAAACGTTTCCGCATGGTATCGATTAGTGCCTGAACGTTTGCGTCACCTGTAAAGTCAACAGGCGCGTCCTGCGGCAGTTTATCGCGTGGGATGCCGGTTCTGTCTGAGCGCTGAGACTTGATGTACTTCTCGAACTTGTGTCTGCTCCAGTGGGTAGCGACCCAGCTTTTGATTCCGTGCCACGTCCACTTCACGGAAATGTCCCGAATCGGGCTGTGCTCTGCAATGAGGATCTTCCGTTTGAATTCCGTACTCGGCTCATGGTCGAGCGGCGGCTTGCCGACCGTTGACCGGCAATCGGAAGCGACCTCTATCCAGTCACCCTTGATTTTCGTGATTTCAGTTTTCATCTATACTCCAGCTGCCTCCTCATTCTGATTCCTTCTTCGCTCTGCATGATATCATCTTCGGCCTTTTCGTATCCGACAATTGAGCGGTCCCATGCGACCGGCTGAATATCGCCAAGGTCTATACGCAGGCCATCCGGGTATCCGTAGTAGAAACCTCTGACCCGAAGCTTTTTGATACATAGCCCCGCATCATACAGACAATAGTCTCCGATTTTACACGGGGTTGTGAGTTTCTGCCCACCATTCAGCGTCTTCATTTGGTCTCCTTGTCGCATGGGCTTCGCAGCCACTCGACGTATTTGTCTCGGATGTCTGGGCATTCCCAATCGGTTATTCCGAGGCGGCAAAGCATCTCTGCTACTATCCCAGAAACAGCTTGGTACAGAATGTCAGCAAGCTGAATGTCATCTGCTTGCCTGATGTATTCGCCATTGGTTAGCGGGTCGGTATCGATTCCTTCCTTTGCACGGTTCGCGGCGCATTCACTACCGCGATATTCCGCAGTGCAGTTCTTGACTGGGCAGTTATAGCAGCCAGATTCCATCATGGGCAGCATGGCTGTCCCTCCTTCTGTTTCTCCAGATACTCTTTCAGCAACTGGCATTCTTCCATACAACTCTTTGACTCCACTTTCCCGTTTTTGTATCCTACGATTGACCCCCATCCATGGTCACATCCATCGCACGGGTTTTTGCCTATTGGCTGTACAAGAGATTCCAATCGTTTTACTTCTGATGCAAGTAACTCAAGTCGTTCTGCGACAGCTTCATGCAGTTTGATTCTGCACCCTTCCACATTCACGAACGGACACATCTGTTCGCAATCAAGTTCCCCTGTCGTGTCATAGCAGCAAAGTAGTCCACGGATAATATCGTCCGTTCTCATTCTTTCACCTCATAGCAATCTTTTAAGCCTGGATTCCGTCGGCAGCACGAACATTTCTGGTGTCGGCCATTCCACCGGCAGCCGTCGCATTCCCCAATCGTAATGCAGCCGAAATAGTCAGGATTTTCGTTGATGATCCGATGCAGTTTCAGCAGCGCATATCCGGTTGTGGGCGAAGACTTGTTTTCAATCAGTGCCATGTCCAGATACGCAGTTAAATTGCCAGCGTAGATGTATTTTGTCAGCATTGCCGTGAATCACCTCCACCGTCATATTGCAGGAGTTTAACCTACCCCAAGCTTCTTTTTCTTCCGATAAAGCGTCTCTTCCCGGATTCCGAATTCTTCGCAGATCTCGGCAGTCGGGACTTTCAGCCGAAGCAGCTCTTTCAATCGCTCTACGTCAATTTTCTCTCTTGCCCCTTTTCTGGCCTTCTCGGGCTTACCGCCGGACAGACAATCGCAGCACTCTGTATTCGCATAGGGACAATGATGGAGGCAGAAGTCGATTTCATCCTGCGTCTCCTGTGAAACCCGCACCGGCTGGTCATCTCTGTAGATGCTATTCCATGGTGCGACGGCCAATCTCAGCACGTCTTCTCGCAAAAATTCCATCGGTTTCTGCCTCCAATTCAAACTTCAACAATTCTAATTCCATGTATCCAGAGCATCAGTTTCCGCTTCAGCACGAACTTTGCATAAGGTGCCGAAGAAGGATTCCTGTAGCCCTTCGAGTCTTCCACGACTGTCTCTCCATCCTTTTCGTAAACGAAATCTGCAACATATGTCACCTGCCGTTCGAGAAGAATGCGCTTGTCTTTGATTCTCGTTCCGCGTTTCCCGTACTGCTCGACGGTTTTATACTGTGCCGGAATCAGGAGGTATTCCTTCTGCCATTCCAGATTTTGAATAATTCCCTGCTTTTCCAGAAGCACAAGCTCGTCGTAACGGTCCGCCTCCCGCTTGCTGGCAAAGGTCTTGTCTCCGCGAGTGACCTTCTGGTTTCGCAGTTTTGGCGGTTTGACGGGTTTTTCCTTTTTCCGTGGCTTTCCCGGCTTTGCAGTTTCGGCTTTCGGCTTCAAAACTGCCTGCCGCTGCATTTCCTGTATGAGCTTTTGTTCCGCTTGACGTCTGTAGGGTTCCGGCAGATCAGATAGGCTAATTCCTTTTCCCATAGAATCTGCCTCAAATTGTCAGTTCATAGTCGTCGCCGCCGGCAAACTCTTCGTTCTCTGCTTCCTGCGGTTCTTCACCCTGCATAGCCTGACAGAGTTCCCAGAATGAATCTACAAATGCCGTATTGAACGCCTTTGTAAATTCCCCTCTGGTGTGAAGGTAGCCCTTGCTCATCGCAGTCGTGAGCGCAGTCCAAAGCCGGTCCGTCATCTCCAACTGATATCCATCACTCTGGATGGCGATCTGCTCAATTCTCAGCTCTGCCCACGTCTTTTCTTCGCCGTCTTTTGTTTTGTACTGTTTGTTTGACCATCTGCCGGCGATTAAGACGTGATCGCCCTTTCGAACACGCTGCGCGATACTGGTTTGCGGGCAGTCCCCTATGGCGAGGACGTTCATGAACTTCTTGTCCTCGTAGGCAATGCCGAACGTGACTTTTGGCATGGGAGGCTTGTTGTCTGACCCCTTTGTGGACTCGATCTTTGCGTCCCGCGTGACCTTGCCCCAGATGAGCATGGTTTCGCAGCACTGCCGCTTTGGATCTTTGGGGTCCTGGATAATCGCACTGCTGATCGGTCTCATCGTTCACCTCATCCGAAAAAGCCATCGTCCGTGTAGGACGTATCAACTGCCTCGGGCTTACTTTCGGTTGCCGCCTTCCGGCGTTTGGCTGGTTCTGCAGGATGTGCCGTTTCCTGCTTTGTCTCGTTGCGGCGGTTCAATTCCTCGCTCACATCATCTGCGTCGAAGAAATCGTCATCCGAAGCCGCGCCGATAGCAGGAGCTGCCGTAGCCGTTCCGACTACCTCGCCGGTGGTCTTGTCCACGTTGATGATTGGCATGTCAGGAATCGCGCCATATTCGGAGTCGTTGTCCATCACAGAGCGAACCTCATTGGACAGCGGCGCATAGCCGGAGTTCAGGAGGCTACGGAGAACGGTTTTCTTGCACATTCTGTCCTGACCGTATCCGACGTCATACCATGGCGAGGATTTCCGAATCTTGGTTTCTTCTTCCGCCGTCATTTCACCAGCAACGAATCTCTCGTACTTTTCACGGTCGAATGCCTGCGAGTATTTTTCAGCATGGAAGATCAGTTTGTTCATCGACCAGAACTCAGATCGGAACATTCCATTCTTCAGCTTGAAATATGCGTAGTATCCGATGATCTGCGCTTTCTCGCGTTCTTCGTCGGTTCCATAGACATCGAAGTTGAATGTAGGCTTTCCTGTCCTGTGATCTCTGCCGGTGTATTCGCCTTCTCTAATGTCCATGCAATCGATATCTTCGTACTGACTAGTTTCCAACGCCAGAGCGATCAAGCCCTTATAGCCGATTACGAATGTGCATGTCTGCCCATATGGCACAAGATAATAGCCAATGTTGAGAATCAGGCCCATTCCTTCGCCGCGAAGCGCCGCCGCAACGATAGTGCCAGGGTCACATGCTTTTAGCTGATCTGACGAATTAACGGCAGAAATCAGCGTGGACGTGAATCTCGCCACGACTTTTGCGTCTTTCAATGATTTCTGAATGAGCCCCTGCATCGCATTGGATGTGATAGCATTTGAGAACGTCTGCTTCTGTGCAGGCGGCGTAAGTCTAGTTGTTGCGTTCATATTTCATCCTTTCTCAGTCTCCAAACTTCGGTACGCGGCAGAATCGAATTCCGTTGGCATTCAGCCAATCCCGAAGCTTGAGTTTCTGTTCATTTGTGACGTACACTCTGAAATCGAGCACTTGAAGCTGCTCTTCCTTTTCATGTTTCTCAGAAACATCGGGAAGCTTTTCCGCATTCAGAAGCGCTTCGGCACGTTTTGCCGCATCTTCTTCCTGCTTCATCTGCGCATAGCGTTCAGCCTGTTCTCGCTGCGCCAGGGCTACAGCAGCCTCATGAGCCTCTTGCGCTTCACGTCTCGCACGTTCAGCTGCTTCTTCTGCTGCCTTGCGAGCCTCACGTTCTTTCTTAATGCGATTCAGTTCATTGCCACGCCGCATTGCTGTTCCAAGGTCGAGCGTTTTCTGGTATTCAAGCATGACTTCGCTCTCAAACTCGCCACCTGCTTCCGTAATGGTGGCAACATTATCGGCAACAGCGTTCACAGCCGTCTGGATGTCCGTCTTAGCTGTTTCGATGGCGTAGGTAACATTCGTCCAGCGCGGGTTTTCAATCCGTTCAAAGGCGAGCCACGGCTGTGTGTTCACAGAGTTGAAATAGGCTTTCAGCCACTCGCGTTTCTCGGTTTTCCGTTTTTCCTCAAACGACTTGACCTGTACATCGATGTTCTTTGCGGCCTCATCGCACATGCCGGAAAGTTCTTTCATCTTCGCCTCAAAGTCGTTGTACGGTTCCAGATAACGCTTTTTGACCGCAATACGCTGTTCCGAAATCGCCTTGCTGATTTTGGAAATCTTGGCTTTGTCGGCCTTTGATGCACCGATGACATCTTCTGTGACGACCATCGTCTTGTACGCCGCGAGGTTTTCAGACAACCAAGATTTCACTTCCTCGAAGTTGAAGTCGAGGCTCTGAGGGACGGCCTTATCGAGGTCGGTTATCATCCGGATCTCGGTGGTTTCCATCAAACAGTCACCTCCGGCGTGTCGTATTCTGTGATTTTCTTCAGCGGGAAATAGTCAGGGTTGATGTTCTCGGCCGGCAAGTCGACTGCCGTAACGATTGCCCGGTTCTTCCCGCCTGCGGCCGGGACAATCACGCGGTCTCCGACTTTCAGCGGCATCTCCGTGTCGTAGCTGTATCCACGGCCGACGTAAGCCTGGGATTTCTCCCGGTAAAACTTTACCTCCACAATCATTTCGTTCCCTCCATTTTTAAATATTCAAGGTCATTGGCGGCATCTGTCGCTTTTGGATGTACCCCCAGAACGTGTCCGCTTTACCAAGCAGCCACGTAAGATCTTCTTCGTAGTCCGCACGCTCGATTCGGCGTGTTCGTATCGACCAGTCCCCACGGATATCCTGCAGCGCTGCAAAGACATCTACGAAATCCCACCCGGTCGCCAGTAGCTGCCAGTTAGTTTGCGCAAGGTAGTAAATCGGCACGTTTCCATCGGCCCACTTCTCATAGTCAGCTTTTTTCATGAGCTGTCCGGTCTTGATTTCCAAGATACCTCGGCGTCCGTTTTCGTCCGTCAGGTCTCCGTCAAGGGTCGCCGTCAGCCAGGTCCGCTCACTCTGAGCCAGAATGTCGTATGGGAAGTGCTCGACCTGCATTTGCGGATTCATGGCTGCATACAGGTTTCGAAGCGCAGGCTCCATTCGTACTCCGCGTTCTACAACTGCACTGCTGGATATGTCCTTCTGCTTCTTCTGGCCGGTCTTGACCCGCCAGAGTTCCACAGGCGACATCCAAGGAGATAGCCCGCATACTGCCGCAGCATCCGAGCCGCCGATTCCAAGTTCCTGCCGACCTTCTAGCCAGCTCTCACGGTCCTCAAAGTGTTGGCGGATTAGGCTCATACCTGCACCGCCTCTCTCATGTCCTCCCACGGGATATGCGCTTGCCTGCAGATCATGTTGAGCTCGCCGAGTGTGAATGTTTCAGGGTCGTTCAACCGTCTACGAGCGGTATTCGCAGAGCAATTCAGCATCTTCGCCACTTGCGGAGCCGATGCATATCCTTTGATGACACGAGCGACTTTGATAAAGTCAGGCTCTTTCTTCTTTAATCTCGGCATCTTTACCCTCCAGTTGCAGCCCGATCTTTAGCGCTTTTTTCTTTGAGCGCGATGGCTGAACATCCAAAATAGGCTGCGATCTTATCCAGCATGAATGGATGTGGGCTACTTCCATTCAGCCAATTTGCCACGGACGATTGGCTGACGCCGAGATCTTTTGCTAACCTGTACTTAGTCACACCCTTCGTTTCCATCATTTTTTGCAATGTTTCAGAAAAGTTCACAGTTTCACCTCCAAATTGGCTTGACAAGCGCAAGTTGGAGCAGTAAAATCTGAACGTCCAATACAGATCTGCTCCATTTTCATTCCAAAGCATTTTACGATGTTTTGGTGTTTCTGCGTTTGCTCTGTACTCCAAAGTTTACACCATTATTGTCGCGAATGCAACCTTTTTGGAGCAATATTTATAGCCAAACTTGGAGGTGCATTTTTATGAATTTTCCACAAAACCTAAAGAAACTGATGACTGATCGCAAATTATCAGCCTATAAAATGGCAAATGACTTGCACTGCTCGCAAACCACGATCAGAAATTGGGTCGACGGAAAAACGACTCCGCAGCCACGCACAATTATTCAGCTTTGCGAGTATTTCGATGTTTCCGAAGAAAAACTGCTTGGAAGTTCTCCAGAACAAAAAAATAGCCCCGGCATCAAAAACGATGCCGAGACCGAGGAGCTCTACGCTTTATTCAACCAGATGTCTGAATCCAGTCGGACCAAATATCTTGAACTTGCTCGCATCTTTGTAGACGCGGAGCACAAAAACGGAGAAATCTGAGGAACCGTCTTTTATCTTTCACTTCTTTCAACAGCTCTTTGAATCTTTCATCCAGTTCGTCCAGTTCAATTTCATTCTGCATCTTATCCGATTCCGCCACTTATTTCACGTTCCTTTCCAATTCTCACGTTTGTTTCGTGTGTCCTATTTTAAAACGAATGTTCGTAAAAAGCAACTGCTCATATTGCACAAACATTTCGTTTATTTTTCTACTATTTGGATTCCACAATTTATTTGACGGAAAGTTATTTCGTCAGCCCCACCGCCTCTGGCACAGGCGGTGGGGTCTTGCAGCAGACCATATTGCTTTGCCCACTGGATCGCTACGCCTACATCGTAGCAGACAGGCAGAATTTTGAAAAGATGGAGTTCTGCGGTTTTTACACAAAATTTGCGATTTCAGCATTTCAGTTTTGAAATTTTATCGAAAATCATGCGAATTACCAGAGTGTGGCGTAAAGCCCCCGGCTTTGGCCGTGGGAAATGTCAAGATGGAGGTTATATCTATGAGTGCAATTCAAGAGTTAGCCCCGTATATTGCAAAATATCAGCCAAGCATAAAACGTGCAAAGATGGAAAAGGGATACACCTGCAATGACTTGGTTGAGCTTTCCGGCATATCGAAATCCGCAGTAGATCGCTTGTGTGATGGAACGCAAACTGATCCGAAACTGTTTAATGCCGTTGCTCTCTGTAAAGTGCTTGGGTTATCCATCGACAAACTCTTCGGTCTACCATCTTCTGAAGATTCCAGCGCAGAGCTTCGAAAAAAAGTCCATGAGATGGAACTGCAAAACCACAAGTTGGAAATGAAACTCTCCGAGACTACCGGCGAGTTGAACGTGTCCAAATCCGAATTTTCTCATCAAAAGGAAAAAGCTGACATGCTTCAAACGCAGTTGAAAGCACGTCAGCCTGTAATTTACACCCTCCTGTGTCTGTGTGCAGCCATGGCCTTCTCGCTACTTGTCTATATTATCCTCGATATCAATGCGCCGGCCGTTGGTTTTATTCAACACGGAAAGATCAGTGTCGTTGCATGGATCGTGATTGCGATGATTTCTGTATCTACTGTTGCTATTTCATGGTCGATCATTAAAGTTATTCAAAAAAAATGAATTTATCTGTCCGCACCCGGTACATATCGAAAGTCCAAATGGAGGTAATATTTTGAACAACGATTCTTACAAGCGCGATCAAGTGGTGCTGGACAGCCTTGATGCAAATATGCACGAAGCCCCTAAATACGGCATCTGTGCTGACACATTTTATGCCCTAAAGGAAGAGTTTCTTCGTGTCATGCAGGAGCGTGACGAAGCCATTGCGAAGCTGCAGGCGCTTCAGGAGGGCCAGCCTCATGAAATGTAAATCTTGCGGCCGCGAAATCGAAGATAATTCCATGTTCTGCAACTGGTGCGGCGAGAAACAGATTAAAGCACGTAAAAAGAAAGACGAGATCAAGATCCCAGCTCCAAGGAAGCTTGCGAGCGGTAGTTGGCGTATTTATCTTGACGCAGAGAAGCAAAGCATTACGGACACCTCAAAGGAAAAGTGTATTGCCAAAGCTAAGGCTATTCGTGCTGGATTCCTGGAAAAAAAGAAACACGCCCCCAAACTAACTGTCGAAGATGCAATCAAGAAGATGATACACGATAAAGATGGGGTTATTTCCCCTTCCACCATACGTGGCTACGACATTGCTCTTCGTCATGGGTTCAAAAAATATATGAAGTGCGATATCTCTTCGCCCATTGATTGGCAGGAAGCGATAAAGGAAGAGGCAGCGCTTGTTTCCGCAAAGACTGTCTTTAATCGCTGGAATGTCATATCAGCCGCTATGCGGCACGTCAAAGTAACCCCACCAGATGTCACACTTCCGAAATTCAAAAAAGGTGGTCAGCCATATTTAGATTTTGAGCAGATTCGTGCCTTCATCCCTCTCATCCGAGGAACTACCTGCGAAGTCGCAGCTCTCTTGGCGCTTCACTCCTTGCGCTTATCTGAACTCGTAAATCTTAAAGGTCGCGACATTGTTGTTTCAAAACGCGGAACTGCCTTCATCAACGTCTCAGGATCTCGCGTTCTTGACAAGAATAACAAACTTATTGAAAAGGACACTAACAAGACATACGAATCGACAAGAGAAATTCCGGTTGTGATTCCGCGTCTGCTCGATATTCTTCCAGATGTCGCTCCGGATGATTATATCGTCAAGCTCACTCCGCAAGCGATTGGTAAACAGATCAACAAGATTTGCAAAGCAAACGACCTTCCATTGGTTTCCGTTCATGGTCTACGTCGGTCTTTCGCATCTCTCGGTTATCATTTGGGATGGCCCGAACTTCGTACAATGAAATTTGGCGGTTGGACTAATATCAAGACCGTTCATGAGCATTACCTTCATGAGGCACAGAAGGACATGGACAAGAGTACGAAAAAGATGCAGAAGTTCTACATCGACATTGAGAAGTGTTCAAAATAGGCCCAGATTCCGTGCCGATTTTCGTGCCGATTTTGGCCAATTTTTTATTGCGCATATGTTATCTTTCGTGTTTGAAAAGTTCAGTTTTTAGAGTTGTAATTCTGTGGGAATATCCCGTGAAACCCTTGATACGCAAAGAAAAAACCTGCAATCCCTTGAGATTGCAGGTTTTTCTTCTTGGCAGGGGATGAGGGATTCGAACCCGCAGGCAGTCGGCTAAAATGGCTTTATTTTTTTAAATTTCCGTGGTGTGCCGATTTTCGTGCCGATTTTTACAATTTCGGGAGCACAACATCGAAGTCCGTCAGAGCTTCACGCCGAACCGATTCTTCGTCCTGAAAAACACCCATCCCGACGAGCTGCCGCATGAGGTCTTGTATTGCTTCTGTGCGGATCACCCGTTTCTTCTCTGCATAGTAGAACTTTGGGATTTCGAAGTAGCTTTCGAAGAATGCTGTCACGCGTTGAAGGTAGTTACCGCCCATCCTTCTTCCCTCCGCGTATAGCGCAGATCAGCGACCACTCACCATTGGGGATAATCTGCATCGGATGTCCATACCCACCGTAGGCTTTGGAGCGGTCGAGTTCATCCGGCGTTTGAGGTTCGAACACAGTTTGATACTCTGCAAATTCTTCGTTCCATGCCTTCCCAAGCGCCTCGAAGAACAGTTTCCTAAGTCGTTTGAACTGCCGGCTCCGTTCCAGGCCGTCCATCTCTTCCCATTTCATCGACCGCTGCTCCCGAAGCCGTTGTCCCCACGTTCGGTCTTTTCAAGTGACTCCACTTCCAGCAGTTCGACGCGCTCATACGGAATGATTATCAGCTGTGCAATCTTGTCGCCTTCTGAAACGCAGTACATTTCGTCGCTGGTGTTGACCAGCGTCACCATGATTTCGCCCGTGTAGCCGACATCAATCGTCCCAGAGCAAAGGATACCGTGGTTGCGGAGCAGGCCGCTCTTGGCTCTGATCGCTCCGAAGTAACCCTTCGGAATCTCAATATGGATTCCAGTTGGGAATGTGCATCTTCCACCGGCCGGGATGTAGTTTCCTTTGGACGCATACAGGTCCATTCCTGCATCGTCCTGATGTGCATATGTCGGTGTCTTCGCCCCCTTGTCTTTCACGTAACGCACACGGCTGTCCTCAAACTTTGCATTTTTGAGTATGCTCGCCGCAAGTTGCTCTTGTATGCCGTGCATGTCTTCGTGCTGCTGCATGAGGGCTCCCTGCAGAAACCCGCGCCAGTATGCGCAGGATGTTCCGTTTTGGTTTGGTTCCGCGTCTATGTGCCTCATAGCAGTGCCAACCACCGTTATCTTATCTTCGTACATTACCGTTTCCCCTTCCCTGCGTAGTTGAACTTCTTGATATACGGATTCCGGTCAAAGAACGGCGTAAAGTTCTTTCCGTATGCCTTTTTCAGAACCCGGTCGATTTGCTCCTGCTTGTAATCTGCTTCTGCGCGGCCTGTCCACGCATCGCCATATTCCTCGTCGAGTTCCATCACTCGACGGGCGATCTTTTCCAGGCGCTTTTCACCGAAGCCTTCTTCGTATAGTGCAATGCCAAAGAAATCAGCTGCCTTTTGGAATCCGGTGTCTACGCCAATCTGCAGTTCAGTATCTCTGGCAATTTGAAGTCGCTGCGCATAGGTAAGTCCATTAGCCATCGTTTCCTCCCTCTGTATAGCAGGAACGGATTTTTGCCCCGTTCCAAAATGTGAATTCAACCGTATAGAAGCGGCCCTTCGGATGCACGTATATGACTTTCCCGAAGAGCAGTTCTTTGTCCGTTGGTCTACCGATTGTTTTGTCCGGCGAGAAGTTAACCAGACGCTTTACGGTTTGTCCGACCTGTACCACTTTTCTTTCCTCCGTCCTGCGGCCGATAGACGCGGCCGTCCTTGTAGGCTTTATATCCCGCTTTCATCATGCTTCGGATGGTGTCATCGTCGTAGATGCAGGACTCATGTTCTGTCATCATCATGCCTTTACCATCCAGCGCGCGGACAATTTCAAACTTCATCCCGTTCGTCCTCCCGCACACTTTCAATGAGATCTCTCATCGTAGATTTCTGGTAGTTTTTCTTGATGAATACCGCAATGGGGGCTTCTTCCGGCGAATCTTCGATTTCTTTCAGGCACTCATCGTGAACATACGTCGAGAATCCATCGAACCATACAGTGTCGTTGAGATAGATTTCACCGGCGCACCAAGCGCAGCTGGCAGCAGGTGCTTCTTGCTGCACGTCAACATACATCATTGCTTTTCACCGAGTTCTCTTTCTGAGATGGATTGACGAGCATCATGTTTTCACGCATTTCATTCCTGAGTTTTGTATATCCTGGCATGTCTGGAGTATGTTCCTCTGCACAAGCCTGATGTACACAATATCCTGAGATGAAATAACTTCCATCGTCGAAGTAGAACGATTCTTCGTCTGATATTTCCTCGCCGCACAGTTGGCAGTGCGTGCTAAAAGCCTTATCCCGATATTCTTTTAACATCCGTCTCTCCTTCCAAATCTCCGACGGCTCCCATGCGAATCGATTGTAATAGTGCCTGGACTTCCTGCGGTAATTTTGCCTGTTCGCGTTCTCTCTGCTGAACCGTTCTAAATGACCTTTGAATATTTGATGCCACAACGCTTTGCAATGAATCTGCATCCAGTAATGCCCATTCACTAAGCTGTTGCGGACTTCCGACAATACGTTGAAGCGTAGGACTCAGTTTATCAAACTCTTCCTGCGCACCATATATGCCATTCCGACACGCAGCAGATATTTTCGCCCACGCTTCCATCTCGGAAAGGTCATCATCTTGCATCAGTTTTCTCATCTGTTCCTTGATTGTGCCAATGTTAGGAGGGAACTCCCGATTGCTTGCCACTATGATGGATTTCACTGCTGCAGCAACGAGCCTCGGGTCATCATCCTCAAACATTGAAGTCCACAAGTTGATTGTGGCGGTGATATCCGAGTCTGACACATTCCTGTAGAAGTTTGGATAGGCCGTTCGTAGCACAGCAAGGATTCTTCTTGTTTCGTCTCTTGTCATACGTCCTCCCGCAAAAATGGATTGCTACTAGATGCTTCGCGCAATGACTGGTTTGTGTTTCTTAAATTACACTGACTACCACCACGGTCCTGTGCCCTAGCCAACCACGAAGTTATGAACGCGCGGACTCCGCGCCGGGTTTTTCGTTTCGTCGTGTTTGATTCGCACCAACCTGCCATCTTGCGAAGTTCTTGCATAACGTCAACGGCAGGGTAAAGTACACTCCACTTAGTCACATCTTCTTCCGTGATATCGAAGAAAGATTTGTCGTTCAGAATTAGAGAGATTACGGGCGGCGTGGAGTCGGACTTTTCCAGCTCCGCGCAAGAAGTATCGTTAGATACTTCTTCTATCTCTTTCTCTATCTCTATATCTATATCTTTCTCTATATCTACGCTGCAATTTTGTTGCAGTTTGTTGCACTTCTGCTGCGCTTGCGTTGCATTGTCGTTGCATTGCAACGCTTTTCGGCGTTCCCGGCATAACCTTGACCTTTGCGTACTAGCTGCTTCAGATTGTGTATTTTCTACAGCATATGGGATAAAAAAGTGAATATCGTCCGACGTCTCCAACAGTCCACACGACAGAAGATATTGGACAGTTACTGTTACGTTTTCCGGTGTTTCGTCGAGCTCCAATGCCAATTCATCGGCAAACGACTTTTCCAGTCCTGTAAACGTGATGATCCCATCGTGTTTCATGGCAACTAGCTGCATTTTGAGGTAGATTATCGTGTATGTATCTCCACCAGCCAGTTTTCGCAACTTTTTGATTCGTTTTGAACTGAAAAAATCGTCTTTCAGTTTCAGCCAGTGGTATCTTTTCTCGCCCATTCCACTACACCTCAAAACGGAAGATCATCCGCATTCTCGTCGAGCATCGTGAATCCGTCCGGAACATCAGATGCCGGCGAAACTTCGGCTCCGCTGGTCTTCGCTGCTCCATCCGACTGTCTGCTTCCGCAGAAGTAAATCTGGTCCGCCAGTATCTCAGCGTTGCGGCGCTTGTTTCCTTCTTTGTCTGTCCATGTGCGGATCTGCAGGCGTCCGTCAACGACTGCCATGCTCCCCTTGTCGAGGTATTTCCCTGCGACCTCTGCTTTCTGATTCCATGCAACCACGTCGAGGAAGTCGGTCTCCCTCTCCTGTCCTTGGGCGACGTAGTCGCGCTCAACCGCAAGCGTGAAACTTGCTACCGGCTTGCCACTCTGCGTCACTCGCATTTCCGGCTTTTTTACAACTCGTCCCTGTATGGTGATTCTGTTCAGCATCTATTTGCTTCTCCTTTGATTTGATCGTTTGCCTGCCTCGCGCCGCTTGTGGCCGTTTGAGGCGAGTTCTGGTTTTCTGTGTCTCATTTCACGTCAAGGTCATTTTCTTCCGCCATGTGGCCTCCAGCGGCCTCACAGCGCTAGTGTGTGACGGTCAAGGCCGTCAAAATCACACTGACCATGATTGCACACCCTCCGACGAGAGCATATCGTATGCGTTCGGTTGATGTGCTGCATCGTTTTGCCACACTGCAAAAGACGCATCCTCCGAAAAGGCAGAATACAGCTGCAAGGATGACCAGCACCCTGGAAAGTGAGTTCATTTCACGCACCTCTTTCCTTCTCGAATGAGCTGTCGCTGACGTTTTGTAAAAGATGCCGTAGGTGAAAGCCTTTTTCGCTGCTGTGCGATTTGAGCTTTGATTGCGGCGTCTTTCTCTAAGAATTCAGCATAGTCTTTACATTTCCCGTGGCAGCCTGGTTGATGTTTCGGGCAATCTTTACACGGGGCGGATATGATTGCTGCCATGCCAGTCCCTCCGTTTCATCTGCAAAAGTACATTCCGTCCTGATAAACTACGATCTCAGTCCCCTGTATGTTTTCCGACTGGAAAATCACGTCATCAGGAAGGAGCTTTTCTCCGAGCAATACACGTTCGGCGCAGCGATACGCGCGCTCAACGGCATCTTTTTCCTCCGGGTTCGATGCTCTGTCTTTCCAAACAACACCGGTTCTGTCGAACACGTTGTACTGAAGCGGCTGCGTCAGCACTTCTTCCATGGTGTCTGGATATCTGGGGTCATTCATGCGGTTCAAAATCACATTTCCGACCATGATACGAGTTTCGTCGCTGCAGTCGTCCCCGCCAGCTTCAGCGTAAATTGCTCGTGCCAAAAGCTCTAAGTCATATGGGTCATCTGTGATAAACCCGCCGTTTCCACCAACACCATCTTTCGTATGAGGTGGATGGCAGAACTGCGAATCGTCAAAAGCTTCTTCGTCATCCGCTTCCTGTGGGGCCTCCTGAATCGTTTCCTCCGGTTCTTCCTGGTCTTCCGGTTCATTCAGCGATTCTCGACTTGCGGCAGCCATCGCAACGTCCACCTCGGATGCTACCTGATTTGCAAGCGCTTGCTCAATGCCACTCTGAAAAATTAGAAGCGTAACCGATATGAGGACGAGGATCACGCAGACACAGAAAAGGAATTTTCTCATGCTACCGGGCCTCCTTCTCTGGCTTCTGCAGTAAGAAGCTTTTGCTTCGCTCTGTAATATTGGCTATTTTGAGCGGACAGCCCTGGATGCGCTGCGTAGTATGCACGTTTCTTGGCTTTGATCTCTTCCGCGTGCTCTGCGTAGTAGCGAAGATTATACTCGCGTCGGTCCCGGTTCTTTTCACGTTCTGCACGACGTTCGGCAGCTTTCCCGTCGTACCAGCCAATGTGTTTGTAGCTCGCTTTGTAGCAGCTTTGACAGCAGTAGTAAGTAACCGCTTCCTTCTTTCCATCCCGTTCAATCATTCTCATAAACGGTGAACCTGCGCTCGTAACTACCATCTGGCCGCATGTTCCGCATGGACGGATGATCGTCAATCGACGGTCAGTCTTTTTTCTTACACTCATATTGCTGTACCAACCGTTCAAGGTAGAACTGTGCTTTTTTGAGGTCTTCCACCGGCTTTCCCTTGAACGGATGCCGCCAGATGTACTTGACTGTCTGCCACGCCAATACCGCCGATACCGGGTCGGACCATCCTTCAACCATCGCATTCAGGGCGTCGATGCACTCAATGGAGCCTTGGCAATAGTGCGTCGGATGATCTACGAAATTTTCAGCCGGTTTTTCGTCTGCGTCCTGATTCATGAATGCGTTGACCTGCGCCATTGGCTTTTTAGCTGGTGCATGGAGAACCATTTCCTGATTCCAGCATTTCTCACAGAGTTCTGCACTTGCTTTAGACGTTCCACTACACATTTCAAGCGGGAAACTACACATTTCAAGCGGAACAGGAAGAATATCTCTATATGCGTGTGGGCAATAACGTATTCCACCGTAGCAGTTTTTGTTTTCCGCGCCCGGTTCCATTTTCAGCACAAATTCTCTCTGTGTCATTCCTTCACGTCCTCCGTCCTGTAATATCTGCACCCGCAGTCAACTGCCCCGCCGAAGAACTGGCTCGACGCATTGCAGCAGGTGAAATCATCCCATGCGTCGCATCCCACACACGATCTCTGTGTAGTAGTCGGCTCTTCACGCGCAGTTAATGGCGCTGTTCCTTTTCGTTCTGGCATTCCTCATTGTCCTTTCGTTCGAAATACTTACATCCGCAGTTGACGAAATCCGCACAATGTGGGCTGTCTCCGTTACAGCAGGCCCAATTAAACGATTCCCACCACTTGCAGCCTTCGCAGGTATCGCTCATTGTGCTTTCTCCTTGACGAAGTACCGCTTGTACCGCGTGGCGTCTCCAAAGCGGTCTGTGGCCGTCTCCCAGACATCCTCAACCTCATAGCCAAGTCTGTGCTTCAAATCCCAAATCCGCGCGCCAAGACGCGTTGTGCCAAGTTCTCTGGTCGCTTCCAGCTGCGTGATAGATCCATGCTGTTTGCAGTAAGCGATAATTCTTTCGCAATCGTTCATGCTGTTCTCCTTTCTAAACGTCGACCCAGTTCCGGCAGAGCATGGCGAGCGAAACATAAGCGATGGCTTCGTCTCCAACCTCTACCCAAAATTTCCCGTACATGCTGACAATGCTGATCTCGTAGACTTTTCTGTGCTTCAGGCCGTGATATCCTGTTTTTCCGATGTATCGCATTCGGATTTTGCTGTATTTTTCGTTCATCATTTATCACTCCCTCTATTTTCAGCATACTCATGCCTCCAAATGATTTAGGTCATATGAAAAAACACCCATATGTTCTGCACATACGGATGTTTAAGGAGTATTCGTAACTTTTTATCTATTTCTCTATTTTCCCGTCACACACTTTGACTCAACGTTAGAAAAAATTTTTTTGCATTGCTTCCCCTCGCACGTTTTTGGAATCAGATTACATCGAACAGGCACAGATTGTCGTTCTGCTGAGACTCGTCGAACTCCTTCAGGTAGCCGACCGCATCGCGGAAGTAATCATTATTGAGCTCGATGGTGTAGCCACGTCTGCCGGCCTTGATGGCTTCCAGTGCAACGGTACCGAGTCCGCCGAACGGGTCAAGCACCAAATCCCCCGGATTACTGTACCGGTTGATGAGCCTGTCAACGATATCTAGCTGAAGCGGGCAAACGTGGTTCTCTTTCCGTCTCTGGCTCTGCGTCGTGTTGAGCGTCCGCATTCGGTTGATATCGTCCCACACTTGGTCTGTCCAGCTTCCGGGCGCAACTACCATGAACGTGGCCGGCAGATGCCCGTCCTTGTCAAGTTCTTTCGCCAGTTTTACATGCTCGTCGTAGCTGTACACTGAATCACGGCTGTATTTCCGATAAAGCGCCTGCAACTTTCCAGTGTCGGTATGCAGCAGTTCGTCTTTCGTAATCAGACGATTTCCGGAACTGCGCCAGAACCCGTGTGCATCGATCTGCCATTGAGCGCGTGTGTATTCGTCCTTCGTCTTGGATACGCGCTCATCCGCATATGCTTTGGAGCGGTCGGTTGGAAGCTTCCGGAATAGCAAGATGTACTCCGGGCAGCCGACGCCCATTTTTGTCCCGTCCTTGCACTGCTCAGACCATCCGAGCCGGTACGTCTGGTTGTTCTCTCGAACGACGTCCGTAACGACCGTAATCATGCCGAAGTACGCAAAACCGTGCTTCATGTAATGGCTGATACACATGGCATGAAACGGCTCCATCGTCGGCATACCGGTTCCGGTCGCGTTGCCGAAAAGAACGCGGTCTTTTACATGGCAGCAGAAGACACGTCCAGGTTTCAGCACGCGCAGAAGGTTCGGGGTCAGATAGTCCATCTGTTCAAAGAACTTTTGCGTATCTTCGTTGTGACCGAAGTCGTTATAGCTTGGTGTGTACTCATAGTGATTTGAAAACGGGATAGACGTGACAATCAGATCGACGCTGTTGTCCGACATCTTTGCTGTTTCCTCACAGCAGTCGTTGTTGACTGCAATCCAGTTTTCGCCTTTGATCTCCACTCTCTCAACTCCTATGCTTCTTTCCATTTCCTGTTTCATGCGTTCGCCTGATAGACCATATTTCTTGACAATATCTCGCATCTGCTCCTGCATGTAGTCGTGTTGCTTCCATTTCTTTTGAAGCACGTCCCAGATTGGAATCTCAGCCTCCGTGTAGATGATGTCTACAATGACCTTCTCCGTCTGTAAAAAGCGGTAGCAGCGGTGAATGGCCTGAATGAAGTCGTTGAACTCATAGTCGATCCCAACGAAAATCATTCTGTGGCAATGTCTCTGGAAATTGCATCCCTGTCCGGACAGCTCCTTCTTCGTCGCAAAGAGCCGGATTTTGCCGTCCGAGAAGTCAATCACGCGGCGCTCACGCTCGTCATAGTCCATCGTTCCGTAAATCTCTACGGCCTCTGGCATAACTCTGTGAATTTCGTGCCGCTCCGCTTCAAGATCGTGCCAGAGGATAAAGCTTGCGCTTGGGTCACTATCGACAATCTCTTTTGCTAAACGGACTCTTGCAGCTATTGTCTCACGTTTTTCGCGTGATGCCTCCTGAAGGTTTGTGGCAGAATCGTTCATCATCTTCACTTGACCATCCCGGTCCGTGATCTTTCCGAATTCGTCGTGAACAACATGCGTTCTGACTTCGAGTCCAGGAAGTTCATATCCCTCGTCAGAATATCCGAGGTCTGACGGTTTTCCAAGGAACAGCGCCCATGAACTGACCCACAGCCAGAATTCTTCTTCACGGTGTGGATAAAGGGTCAGGTTGTTGGACTTGGTGCTGTCCCGCTTGAAGAACCGTGTAAGGGCCTGTCCGGTGTCCATGACTTCGAGATATCCTGCATAGTGGATGATCTCTTTGTACTTGTTCGGTGCCGGGGTGGCCGTTGCTACCATCTTGTATTTGACACCCTTGAACTTTTGGAGGAACGTCTGATAGGTCTTGCTTCCAAACGAGCGCAGCACCGACGCTTCGTCAAGGCTCGTCGCCGCGAAGTACGCCGGGTCGATATCCCCGTCCCGGACGCGCTCATAGTTGGTAAGCATGATCTCCACCCCGGCATTCTCGCGTACCTCCTGCATCGTCCGTACATAGACCGGCTCTTCGTATCCCAGAATATTCACGGCGTCCCGCTTGAACTCCTGTCGAACGCCAAGCGGCAGCACAATCAACGCTGGCCTTCCTTCATGTTTCGCGGCATGATGGCAGAACTCCAGTTCCTGTACAGTTTTACCTAATCCGAAACTCTCGAAGAGAGCTCTTCTGCCACCCCGCAGCGCCCAGCGTACTGCGTCTCTCTGGTGCGGTTTCAGTGCTTGATTGATATCTTCTTCCGGAACGGAAAAGCCGCTCACCGGAGCCGTCTCAATTTTTGATTTTAGAAATTCTAAGTATTTGCTGTTCATCTTGTCTCCTATACAAACACAGTGTCATCCAAGACTTGCGCATTGTCCGTGATTTTAACTGTCATATCGTCTGTCAGCGTAATAACGACTTCCGCTTTGGATGCTCCAAATGGAAGAAAGCCAGATTTATACTCTTTACAGACCATCCGTTTTCCGTCTTCCATTGTGAACTTATCCCCGCTTGAACCCTTGTACACGCAGTCTGGATTGCACGTTGCGAGTTTTGCGTATCTTCCGATAAATGTCGGGGACATCTCTGCATACTTCGGGTACTCTTTCACGAAGCGTTCATATTCCACTGGAAACATTCTTTTGAATTGGTGCAGGAAATTCGGTACGGTTTCATCCGCATATCTCGTGATAATATCTCCGCACATATTTCGTGGGTTATACCCAAGTATGCTATCCAGGTTTTCCGGTGTCAGAAGTGACTGTTCTACAAGCAGATGGTCATTTGTGAATATCGCCGTTGATGCGTTCAGTCGGCTTCCGTCCAATTTGAGGTCAACGTAAGGAAGATTCAGATACGCCATATCTCCAATGCGAATTACATACCAATAGGATGGATATCTGAGTTTACGATATTCTGGCGAATGCCGCGCTGCGTCTGTCACAGTGTCATAGCGTTTGCTCTGTTTTGTGCCGCCATCCACTTTTTCAACTCTTCCGAGTTCACACCGTCGGTTGAACGGTATGGTAACGTTCAGGCATTTCCCTTCGTGGTATGCGGAGCATTCCTGCGTGTGATCGCAGCAAATATATTCTGCCCGAAGCCGGTTATTTCTTTTTCCTTCTCCGTAGAGAGCAACGTTTATGAGCGGCATTTATTGTCCTCCTTTTCCAAAAGAGCAGAACCCATCCTCCGGCATATTAAGGCCGGTCGCGTCACGAAAGCCGCACCTAACATATGTCCCACACCACGAAATTTCTGCCCGGCGGCCATCACAGTCCCTGCAGCGTGTAACCTGTACTGCGTCCACTGCCGGCAGTCGGCTGATCTCAGCAAATGCCGCAGCATAGTCCCCAGATGTCCGGCGCACGATTTCGAGCGCGTCTTCCCTGTAAATCAGCTGCTTGTCCATCATGCTTCACCGTCCTTGATTTCGGCCAGCCAAAAATCACGGCGACATTTTCTGCATTCTTCCTCGTCTCTCACAAGGCAGCAGAGAGCATCGTCGTCTTTATTGTGACATCTTTTATCTACGACGATCGGACAAATAGGGGACATCCCGTCAATTTCAATTCTCGCATTCGGGAACATCTTCAAAAACTCGCTCTGCCTCGTTTTAACAGGATGTTCTTTTGACCATTGCTCAACGATAGGAACCAGATCAATAGCTTTTGCACATAATGTTGCGCAATATGCAACTTTGTTTCCAGGGCAGTTCATGCACCTACTCATATAAAAATTGCACATCCTAGTTCGTTCTTTTAAGAATTCAACAGCATCCATATCTCCGTCCTCCAATTATGCTTCTTCGTCCTTGATTTCGGCCAGCCAAAAATCACGACGACAATCAGGGCAGAACATAACATTTTTTGTGCATTGACCAGTAGTTTCATCGCGATACATAAGCATATTAGGGCAAATCCCAAGAACGCCTTCATAAAGCTTAGCATCCGGCCACTGCTTCAAAAACTCGCTCTGCCTCGTTTTAACAGGATGTTCTTTTGCCCACTTCTCGACCGCAGCAACACATTCCTCCGCGTTGTTGGTGAGGTCGTTCATATGGCATCCGCGTCCAATATCTTCAAGTGGACAGCCTACACACGGTTTTCCCGTAATGTTGTTCTTAGAAGCAAAAGAATCGCACATTCTCGCATATGCTTTGATATACGTCACAGCATCCATTTTCTGTCCTCCTACATCCAGACCATATCGCATTTGTTGTCCACGCAGTCCTGCAAGATTGCCTTGAAGTCTCGGAACATTGCGCAGTCGCTCCGGCCGGCATAGCCGTAGCAGATGTTGTCATCGTAGTCCCCGATGACCTTCAAGATCTCCTTGCAGGCTCCGTAGCGCGTCGTAGCTTCGCTGTCAGGGGCAAGCAGAAACTTCACAACTTTTATTGGAAAGTGGTTTTCTGCAAGTATCCTGTCTGCTTCCGTGGCCCAATCGTTCCAAAACTTCTCTTCCACTTCCGGTCGCATGATGATTGGCGCGTTGCAAAGCTTCTCGTAGTGGCTGTAAAACGGCTCTCCCATGAGTTGTGCCACTTTCCGCCGCAGCTGCATGAATCCGCCGCATCCAAGGTCAATTTCCCGACCAGTTTTCTTGCATTTAATCGTTACGCCCATATTCTGTCACCATCCATATCCATCCCCTCTGATTTCAATTTTGCCATCAACAGTGAGGCGAGTGTTGCTGTCATCCCACGTCACATGGCACGAATTGCATTGGGCATTTATAACTCCAACGGCTTCTTCTCCGCACTTTTTCCCATGCTTCGACGGTCTCCCGTTTTTCAAAATCGGGTAGTCGCGCGAGTAGGAGTAAAAGTCCACAAGAGTCATCCGTCCGCCGCAGTGCGGGCATTTATTTGCCAAGACCCATTCACCGTTCATCGCTTGCCTCCTTTGGCTCCCCGTAGTTGCAGAACCCGTCTGGTACTGGATCGTCCAGCCCGCGCCTATTTGCGCAGTACGGGTCATTTTCGTTGTTCCGGTGGAAATCTTTACAGTCCTTGCACCGCGTTACCTTGACGGCATCAACGGTCGGCGCATTATCAATCGCATTATGAATAAGCCGGATTGCCGTGCCGCCAGTTACGCTCCATTGCTCATCTGATCGTTCATATGGCTTGACGTACTCATGTACCCAATCTGCGTCGATCAACCGCATTACCTGCACCTCCCATCCATCAGCGCTCCACAGTGTTCGCAGCGTTGCGGAAGCGTAGGGTACTTCTGCTCGATTGACTTATTACACTCGCTGCAGTCGTACACCGGCGCAAAGTCAGTAGAGAGCCATTCATTTTTGATCCATTTCCCATGCACCACTGGAGCAACGTTGGCGGCGGGCTGGCGGAGCAGAAGCGTTTTCACCCGTTGGGGTGTCCAGTTCTAGTTGGCATTGTTGCATTCCTCAAAGTCTTTCAGCGCATCAGTTCTGCTGATAAATTCTTCAGTCGCAACGTTTTCCATCGTCAAACTCCCTCCAAGTGTGATACAGTGCCCATGCCAGCGGGTCACGGACAAACGGCATCTTTTTTGCTTCCGCGTATTTCTTATCAAGGATGCTCATGGCCTTCTTCCACGCGCGATCTCCGCCGTGCAGTTCGGCGGGGAAGTATATCCTTTCCAGTCTGTCGATGTCCCCGACGTGCAAGTGAGCAGTCCCGCGCTCGTCAAAGAGCGCGTAGACGTCCTTGTCTTTGATGTAACCAATCATTTCAAAGTTCCTCCTCTGGTACCCCGAACATCTCTATGATCTTTTTCATGACCTCATCGATTTCCGGCTTGCCATCATTCAAATAACCTACAATGGAATAATTGGACGTTGGCTGGAGATTCCAGTTGTTCATTACTGCATAATCGGCAATATCCTTGAGCAGCGTGTTCAGGTCCTCCATTGTGGATAGGTATTTGGAATACGATTCGCGCGCCGTTTGCAGTTTGTTCTTGACCGCTTCGAAAAGAACTTCATTTACAGATTTAGACATATGGCGTTCCTCCATTTGCAAGTATTTCTTTCATTCCATCCGGAAGAGCAAACGATCCAGGTATCAGATCGAGGATTTTCTTCCGTAGCAGCACTTCTGCCTCCCGCTTGGTCAACTGCTTCTCGCGCTGCTTAGGTGGCAGCTCCCCGTTCTTGGCCGCAATGGCAGTCGGGTTATGTTTGTGCTGGCCCATTCTATTTCTCCTTCATCAGTGGTGCGTCCTCAAATTCCATTTTTCGATTGCGGCCGGCCGTTCGTCTTTCACGACTTTCACTTCTCCATAGTCTGAAAATTCAACTTCTACCGTGTAATCGTTCTTTGGAGTTCCGACGCCGCACTTTGTGCAATGGATTCCAAACTGCCAGCCGCGCCGTGTTCCGAACTCAAAACTTGCTTTTCTGAAGAATTTTGCTTCACCTCCGCAGAACGGGCATGGTTTAAGGTTCGTCATTTCCATTCACTTCCTTTCTCGCTTTTACAATTTCCCGCCTGGAGCTGCGCCACATCATCAGGAGCATTTCCTGGAGCGGCCTTTTTCTGTCGATGCGGCGAACACGCTGCACCACTTTCAGAATGTACGGCAGGAATTTATAACCCAGTTTTTCGGGGCACAGAACGCCAACGCTGTATGGCAGTTCGTCCCGGACCTTTTCGTAGACTTCCAGCGGCATGACGTAGTAGTTGAAATCCCCGATCAGATTGTGACCGTTCTTCGAGTGGAAGTCTTCGACGGAGGATTTGATCTCGTAGCAGTACACATCGCCCTTCTCGATGCCGGACACGCTATTGTTGACCGGCTTGAACTGCATATAGTCCACGCGAATGGGAGAAACGCTGCCGTAGTCGAACGTGACTTCCTTGGCCCAATAGACGCGCGGGTCGTTCTTCGGGTCAATATGTTCTTCCAGCAGTTTCGAAAGCCACTTCGTCGTTTCTGGTCTGTTCATTGTTTGTCGGTGTCACCGGCCTTTCTTGCATTTCTTTTCGCCACGGCTCATATTTGGGCTGCGTAGTGTTTGAGGTATATGTCGATGCCGCAGCTTCGCAATGAGAACACTCCCCGTCGCAATATTCATATCCCGCGCCGCACGGGTGGAGCGCGTAATCACTTCTGAGATATGTCCGCATTTGCTGCCTCTCTTTCTATCCTTTCGCAGAGTTCATCTGCGATGTTAAGCCCGTACATCAGCTCTTCGAATCCGCATCCGGAACCATCACTGAGCACGTCGACATCAACTCCGTGACGTTCCAGCCACTCAGCCACCTTCCGGTTGAGTTCTGCAGCTTTGTAGGAATAGTGTGCAGTAAGCACCATCCACTCGTAGATATACTTTGGTATTTTCAATGCCATTAAGATCTACCATCCTTTTACTCGTTTCAGCTCGTGGTCTGCTTCCTCTCTTGTGAGGAATACAGTTTTGCCGATATTAAAAACGTCTTGCAGCAGGAAGGCGTCCGGCTCAATGTATGGCTCGCTTTTATCCGGATATGTTTCAAATGTCCACTTTATTCTCCACACTGTATCGCCCACCTTGCGCGGCAGGATGATGCACCGGCCTTCCTTCACAGAACGGACACCGTTTCACTTCATCCAATGTGACGCCGCCTCCTTTGCTTCCTCCTGACTAAGAAAAACAACGCTCCCGAAGTTGCTTAGTCTCTCATAGTCTCCGCCATGTCTTCCCTCCAGATAAACTGCATCCGCCATAACATGTAGCGGAATTACGGGCTCCGTGTCCGCAGCCCACACCGTATCGCCGATTTTGCACGGTCGGATGACAATTTGATGGTTTCTGTCTGCCTCAGCCAGCTCGCGGAGGCGATTTGGGATTTTTCCTTTGGCTCCATCCAGTGTCCCGACATAATACGCCATACTGCTTTTAATCGTCTCGTAGCACTCACAGCCAGTGGCGCTACTCTGCGCCATCGGCTCGCCGCATTGTCTGGAGCACGCCCAATAATGGATGCACTCTTCACAGGCTCTTTCAAGATTTTCTTTAGGTGGCATGTTTTATTCCTCCATTCCTTCAAGAACCATTTGTCCCGGCAGCACGCCGTCCTCCAGACTCCAGTGCAGGACGTCTTCGCCGGTCTGCCAATCGCACGGCAGGCCGCGGCTGCGGCGCTCCTCGATCATCCGGCCATAAGCCCGGATGTAGGCATCCCGGTATCCGGGGTAGCGCGCGAGCTGCACCTTCCGGTGCTTGCCCGCCATCGGGCAATTGATGCAGCCCACGCGATCTTCGCCGCAGGCGTAAAGCGGATTCATACAGATCTTTTCTGCTGCGCAGTAATCCCAGATGGATTCGGTCGGCCAATCGATAATCGGATTGACCGTTCGGGTCCCCTTGAGCTGGCAGTTTTCCATCAACATGCGGCTTTCGTCATTGTCGTTCATCAGCGTCAGCCGCTTTTCCTTATTCTTATGAAGCGCTTCCATAACGCCGCGGGATTTGCGCTTTTGCGACTCGGCCCACCGGACGCCGGTCGCGATCCACCTGCCACGTCCGCTGGTCTCTTTGAGCGCCGCGCAGCAGTAGCGCATAATGCGTGTCGGCGGCACCAGCTTCAGCGGGATTAGTCGCCACATGGTCATGTACGTCCCATCCGGCTGCTTGTGCTTATCGATATCGCACGGTACGCCCGCCAGCTCCAGCCTTCGGAATGTTTCCCGCACATGCCAGACGGTCTCCGGCGCATCAGCTGTCGTCAGCGAGTGCAGCACCTCATACGGGATTCCTGCCGCGCCCGCCAGATGCAGAAGAACGTCTGAATCCTTGCCTCCGGAATAAGTGATAACAAGCGGCTGCTTGTACAAGCGCAGGCTCATTTCTGACGCCATTCGTAGCCGCTCCATCGCTGTTTTCTCTAAGTCCATCAGTATCCCTCCAATTCAATCCGTATCATTGCGCTTCCGGAAACAGATCTGCTTCCCAAGCGCGAAAATGTCGGATTCGGCCACTTCATCCGACCAGCAGAATGGCAGGCCGAGTTCGTATGCCTTCATCGTTCCGAAGAAAGCACACTCCCGGCAATCTGCCCCAGGTACTTGCTTCAGCAATTCTGGAACCCTGTAGATCTCGACATCCCGGAGTTTTCCATCGATCATTAGTTTCTGCGTTTCATAGCGCTTTTTTATTCCATTCATGTTCCCTCTTCGATTGAAAGCTGATTCTGCCGGTAGCATTGGAATAGCGTCTGACCCTTATCGTTGAGCATATACGGAAGGAAGATTTCGTCCAGCTGTACCATCTCGGATTCCAGAATCGCCATCTGCGCAGCTACCCAGTCCTTCACGATGCGCCAAGCGACACGCTCGGCCTGATCGCGGTCGCATTTGACTTTCTGCTTTGTAAGTACATTCCACACTGCGTCGACGTTTGCTGGCAATTTGACTCCGCGCGGGCCATTCGGTGTATCAATCAGGAAGGACAGTGCTGTGATATGCCCGTCATTGTCGTAATCCTGCATGATTTTCTTCGCACCATGTTTGACGAGCTGCCCCTGAATCTCACCAAGCGTCGCAAACACATCGACCTTCGTCGTGTAATTCATGATGGGCATGGTTTAATCCTCCCCGGCCGCAATAGGAAGTGGCATCCAGTGGGTGACATAATATCCGGTGAGTGGAGCATCTTCGATTCCCAGAAGAGCATTGGCAAGGACTTCACTTTCTTTATCTCTTCCGATGTGCCATATCTTTTGTTCGGTGTCAAAAACTGCGGGCGAAACGAACTTCCTGTCATACGGTTCATCTGTGAATGGATTACTTACTGACTCCATGACAGTAACAGTGCAGCTCACCCACCCATATGCAGCTTTAGCCTTCGGAAGGTCGTCTTTGACACTGATCCACGCCGGCATGTGGTCCAGCAACTCGTTATATGCCGTTGTTAAGGCACCTAACGATTTGTCTAGTTCCGCATTATTAGCCGCAAGCGTCTCAATTTCATTGGCTGCAGCTACTGCCAGCGAGCCGCCATGCCGCCTCAGTTCCTGCAAAATCTCTTGTTGTGTCATTTTTCAGTTCCTTTCATCGACTGGTACAAGCCGCCATTCCCACCAGCCGTTTTGCTGGCTCCGCTTACGGCTCAGATAGTATTTTCTGGACAGTTCCCAAAGTTTGTGGATGCACTGTGACCCGTACTCTTCGCACGGAACATCACCGTCGCATTTCTGGTACTGTTCACAGTCTGGGCAAACGAACGTCTGGCAGACGTCGGAGCAGGCATCTCGGAAGTCATCTTCTGTGATTCCTTCATCCGGGTCGATGTAGTCCGTCAGCCACGAAGATAGTTCGTCACATTCTGCGTGGGTTAGGAAATCGTAGATGCTGCCTTCGCATAAGTAGGTTGCCGCCAGATACTGTTCGCCCTTTTTGATTTCGTAGCCGCATAGGTTGCAGCGATGTGGTTTACGTGCCGTGCGTGTCACTGTTTTCAGATGCTCTATGCTCATTTCTTCTTCTCCCATTCCCATCCGCCAAACATAGTCATTTGCTCCATGTCCGGTTCCTTTGTCTGCGCCGACCTACGTTTTTCTGCCGGCCTGTATTCCCGTTCTGGGTTAAGAACGTCTATCGAGCAAAATTCGAAGTGTGGGCAGTGGTTCAGCCGCGTTATCTGACGGTCAGTTCGAATTTCGTCTTTTGGCTCGCACCAAATCATGTCATCACCTTGAAGGTAAGCATTTACGCAGTAGCGGCAGTATTGCTTCAAGTATTCTCCTCTCGCATTTTAGGTCTCTCCAACGGTTTAAAAATTGTAGGTTGATGCGATTTACGCCCGTTTTCTGCACTCCACACACACCACATCACGTCCATAAGTGGTGCGCCTCCGTGTTCTTCCTTGAAGTAGAAGTTCGGCCTCCATGTAAGCGGCAGCACATAATCCGGTCGTACCTCTCGGAACAATCTCAGCCTTTTTGATGCGTGCCAATATTGTGATTTCAACAGCATGGCGAACGGATGAACAAGCTCGTTTGCGTGGCGAATAAACTGCTCCGAAATGGCAAACGGCGGATTTGTAATAATCCAGTCACACGGCAGCCATAGATCTGCGTTAGGTGGACCATCGGCTGCTAAGAAATCTGTACCTGTCATAATGTCAGATTCATAAACCGTATGCCCATGCGCAGAAATTTGCCTCGCCATATCACCTTCACCAGCTGCAGGGTCCCAAACACGGAAAAATGACGGAATATCTAGGAACCGTAAAAGTGCTTCTGTGACATCTGGTGGGGTAGGATAAAGATCTGTCGGGCGGCGCTCTCTTTCACCATTCCCACCGATCATCTGCGTCGCTCGTAAACTCTCCATAGCTACACCCCGTCACTTGAAAATGACCATTGCGGAGAAGAATTGTGACCAGCCGTATCCAGTTTTTGTAGCGCAGTGCTGATATTGGATTTCGACTTCCTCATTGTTGTAGCCCTCAAGCACTGCATTTAACTCCCTTGTAAGCTCCCTCGCATCGCTTGCAGTAAAAATTTCAACTCTCATTTCTTCTCCTTTTTGTTCAGCAGATAATCGGCGCGTAGCGCCCGCGCAAATCCGGTATCCAGGGACTTCCCGTTGTGTGTCGGTGTCTTATCCAGCGCCGAGCGGCAGAGCTCCAGACATCGCTCGCAGACTGCGTAACCGTATGCAGGAGGATTTTTGCCGCACTTCTTACAGAGTGAGACACCATCCATAAGGATTCTTGGTGTCGTGCCGTTGCGGTAGTGGGAAGCATTCGCGGCCCGGCGCTGCCTCGCTGCACATTCTGCGCATGTTCTGTAGCCAGGGCGCGGCTTTCGCTTTCCGCACAGCGTACACAAACCAGCAGCAGCACGTTTCTTTGCCGTCTCGGCCGCTTTGGCAGACTGTTTTGCAAGCCTTTCCTTCGACGGCCGGTAGTGGCTGGCGAATGAGTCGTTAATGCAGTCCGGATATGGACATGTGAAGCAGTCGCTCCGTTTACATTTCATCTATTTTCACCCTTGGTATCACGGCGACGCACTTCCCTAACGGGATGCCAACAGGTTCTTTACTCCATACAGGGAATCGCATAACGGTAAGTCCTCGGCAGATGGGTTCTGGCACCGCACATACATATGCCTGAATTTCGAGCCGTACTGTACCGTCTTCATTTTTGGACGTAGATACCCAGTCATTTGGAATGTCCCTATTCAGTTCAAATTCACACGTCGCTCCGGTCATGCGTCCGTTGAGCGAAGTCGCATCGGTGTTGGACTTTGAAAAGACAAGCTCCATGAATCGGGAAGCAGCATAGCGCTGCGGAAGAGTATCGCGCTGCGGAAGAATATCGCGGCAGTTTTGGACATCTGACCATGCGAAAATTCCAGTTTTGTCCGCAAATGCTATCCTGTTCATTTCGTTGCCCCTCCATCCCACAGGAGCGGTTTCCCTTCAGCATCGAACATCACGCAAGCGCCACCGTAATTGCTAATCAGATACATCACGTTTGTTTCGGTATCTACGTACACGGTAAGAGGGGACTTGTCGGCTTTGACGACCCGTTGAAATCGTTGCTGACTGTGCTCCACTACGGTTTCTGTTTTGGTGGCGTTCTTATCACATTCACCTGCCACCGCAAACGCAACCGAGACCACTAGCATTGCTATAATCAATATCACAAGCAGAGCGACTGTCCTTACGTAAATCTTCTCACTGAGTTTCATGCGGATTCCTCCTGATCGTAGATCGTGCCACACCGATGAAGCTCATTCTGGTCGTCCACCGTAAGATTCGTGGCGTACCGTCTGTCTTTGCAGTCCCGGACTGCAAATGAGGCATCTGCCGTGGTAAACTCAACGGAGTACAGATGATTTGGAACGCCTTCGACGCTCAAGATGTCACCCTCGAAGATTTTCTCGCCATTTCTGTCAACAAGCCCGATGTACTGTCCGACAGTTTCCGGAATGACCTCTACCGCCGTATTGAACGGTTCCCCGTTATCGATGAAGAATTTCCCCTGGCACGGACGGCCACTATTCTCTGCGCGCCCAATCAGATATCCATACACCCACTCGCCGCTTCCTACGGCTTTTCCACGAAACAGAATTTCTCTCAACTATGAATCCCCTCCTGTTAAATCATCCGACCTCTTCGCATTCGTCCATCCGGACGTTGACGCGCTTTCCATTTACGTTGATTACGTACCCAATCCTGTCTGGATTGCCCTGCCCTTTGTATCTCTCCGCCCGGTACTGCTTCCCAACAACCGGCCGGCACACCGGAAACAGGTCAATCACTTCCGTCACTTTTATGTCAACCATGTCATGAGGCAGTTTTCCGCGATTGTTCATGTCGTAGCTCTGACGCACGCGCCCATTCGCAATCCGCCATTTGGCCGCGCATGTATAAGAGCAGAAACTATGCGCCGCAGCTTTCTTACCGCGCTTCCTCGTAACAACCGTTCCACAGTAGTCGCACGCAAAGGTGATCTTAGCCATCTGTCTTGGCTCCTTTCTCAAGCCTGTCAATCATCTCGGCCGTACAATCGACGCCGCACATCAGCGTTCCGATCTCCCCCGTTGCTTCCAGCCCTCGCTCTTCAAACCAATCTTCAAGCTCCCATCTCAACTCATTCGCCCGCGCAGCCATGTCCGCAAGCTTATGCAGTTTATATCTGATTCCCAGCGGAATTTTCATCTACCCAGCTTCCTTTCCTGTGAAAAGATCTCAAACGACGTTCCCGTCTCGCCCACTTTGATTCGCCCCTTGCAGAAGATCCGCAGATATCCGCACGGCAAGCAATCAATCGACCACGCCGGCAGCGCCATCTTCCGATAATCGCACGGCCCGAACCATTCTCCATGGCCTCCAATTCCCTCCAGCTCCAGCGTCTCCGAGCACCCGGACAACCGCACGACCGGTTCATCCCCAATGCACCCCACAAAGTCCATCACGCCCCACCGGCTGAAGCAGTTATCGTCTCCATCGACCGGAATGATGACCAGACTATCGAACGCCGGACACTTACTATCGAATCTCTCACTGCGAGGGACCGCCTCGAAGTCTTCCTTCTTCATTTCTCGAATATCCATGCTATATTTCGCCTCCCTCTATTTTCAGCATACTCACCCCTCCAAACGATTTATGTCATACGGTTTTACTTCGAATAGTTTTAAAAACTCCACGTTTCACACGAAACGCCGAACTTATAGTGCAGCTTCGCCGAACCGCAGCCGCTACCCACCTGCTACCTATCTCAAATATTTTTTCTTACCGTCCGTAGGACACCTGCTTCGTTGCCGTAAGGCAACCGCGCAAATTTTTATTTTTGGGGTATGCCCCTATTCGATTCCAATTTTTTGCCCCAGGTTTGGAAAATACCCCCCTCCCCCTATGCTGCATGTAAAAAGAAAGCGCCGGCCGAAGCCGACGTCGTATGATCTTCATTATGTGTCCGTGCAGGAGCCAGCCCCCTTCGGGGTTTTGAGCCAAGGCAGGGATTGCAGGGGCTTTTTCTATTGATGAGCGGTTTTTCTTGGCTTGGGGTGTCGAGGTGTGGAACGCCTGGGCGGGAGGAAGTGCTATACCCTGTTCTGGAAATTGGGGCGCTCCTGGACTTGTAAAATGGGGGGGTATCCTGCAAACCGTGGCGGGAATTCTGCATTTCTCGCCGGGTGTCGTTTCCTTTACTACCTGTAAAGGAAACGACACCGGGGTTATTTTGCAAGATTTCCGTCATAACTTGCAACAATGCGCACTTTGGGCGCTCTTTTGTGTGATACGTCCGGCCCGGCGGGCTTGGTTGGCGGGCAGGGGCTGACGTGAGAACCGGCAGGGACTGAGGATTTGCCCGGAAGTTGTCGCCTGAACAGACGGACGCCGGGGACACTTTCCCCGTCCCCGTTGTGCTGAGTCCTTGCGTTGGTGAAGATGATCTGTTTGAAGGGGTGCGGCTGTGTTGGTTGGTGTCCTGTGGTGCCGGGCTGGTAGGTTGTGCAGGTGGTGGAGCTGGCAGGGATGAAGCTATGCTATAGTGTACTATAGAACGCCTGTGCAAACAACGCACGCGCACGCATGACGCGCGGGCACGCATACGCGACGCGGGCGCACGCGCGCGTATATAATATAGAGTGGCGGCGGGACTCTGTGCGGGGCGTGGTGAGGCTGTGCGGGGCTGTGGCGGGGTGATAGATAGGGCTGCGGGGTTCTGGTGACGTGCTAGGGGCTGCGCGTGCCCTGCGTAGGCGGTTAAGCCTGCGCAAGGTAGCGGGCGCGGATCTTCTCAATTCGGCGCTGTATTGTGCTCTTGCTGGTGCCAAGGGCTGCAGCAATGGTGCGGACGGTGTGCCCGTCGGCCAGTGCGCGGATGATACGCCGGTCGAGCTCGTCGACGGCTGCGGCCTCGATAGCGGCGCGGGTGATGGCTGAATCTTCGGGGCTGCTGATTGGGGCGGCGGTGACGCTGGGCAGCATGTCAACCACGCTCTGTGCGTTGTCGTCGCCGTCGTTGTTGTATCTGTTGTCGGGGATTTGGCAGCAATTCGACGTGTGGCGGTACTCGCTGCGGGCGATGACGTGCGCGGCCTGGGTGCATGCGGCGTACAGGATATGGGACAACGGGCGCGGCTCGTCGCTCTGCTCGTTGCGGGTGAGGGCAGGCGCGACGCGGGGCCATGCGTCAGCGGCGACGGTCTGCGCGTCGTCTGGGCATTTGATCCACGCGGTATCGGCTGCGCGTCCGGTGGCCTCGGCGCGGTGCTTGACGGTCCACGCCATGCGGATTAGTGCGGTATATTGGGCTTCTCCGTCCATGTTGTCCCACTCACGGCGGGCGCTCTGGGCGGCTCTGGCGGCCTCGTGGGCGGCTTTGAGGCAGACGGCAAACTGTGCGCGGCTGCGCGTTTCCGGGAACTCTGCGACGGTGGCGCGGTACAGGCTCCACGCCTTGCGCATGATCTGTGCTTTACTCATGGGTATGATCTCCTTTGTCGTTTTGATGGTATGGGGCGGGGCCGCTTTGGTGCCCGGTGCGGCTCTGCTAGGGTGTCCGGGGCGGGGGCTGTGCCCTCAGAAGCTCGGCTGTAGCTTGATCTCCCAACGGCCGCAAATGTCGCCTGCGGCGTTTTTCTCGGCCTTTTTCAGGGCCTTTTCGATTGCTGCCGCTTTGTTGGGTGCGCTCACGGTAAATGCTTGGTGCTTGCCGCCATTATCCACGCAGCGGAAAGCGAACTTGTAGTTGCTGCTCATGCTCTCACCTCCCCGGCAACGGTGAACTCTCCGGCCCATGCGCGGATGATTGATCCGGCCTCGGTCACGGCGGTGATCCAGCCGCTGACGTTCGCGGCCTTGCGGCAGCGGATGACGTGCCCGCGTCCGGCGTTGTAGTCGATTCGCAGTCCCTCGGCGGCTGCGGCGCGGATCTCGGCGGGCGTGTGCCACTGCGGGCGGTCGGTGGGACTAATGTTGATCTTCATGTTGTAGGCTCCTTTCAGTTCTCGGTGAAGTACCGGCGCAAGGTGGAATCTTCCGGGTTTTCTGAATCCAGCCACGCATTAAACGCGCTGGGGTTACGCTTTTCAAGTTCGTCCATGATCCATCCGCGCGTGATCGCGGTTTCCGGTGATGTGCTGAGGGATTCCGTTGTTTCCCACGCTTTTAAAAGCTGCTCGTTCGTCAGTTTGGCGATGATTGCCGGGGCTGGTGCGGTTTCGTGTTTCACTGTTCAAACTCCTTTCAGGTTGTCCCGGCGGCGTGTGCCGCCGGGGGTTGGTATTTAAATGATGTACAGTGTGCCGTTGATCTCGGCGCTCACTGCTTCCTGCTGCATTTCGGCTTTGATCTGCTGGGCCAGCTGCAGGACGTCGGGCAGGTGCTCGCGGAGCTGTTCGGCGGTGCAGGCGGCGTAAACGATTGTCACGGCCTCGCGGACCAGTCCGGCGGACTCGCTCAACCAATAGCCCGCGCTCTGCTGGGCCGTCGCGCCGCCGAACATCTCGCAGAAACGGCTTGCGACGCGTTCAACCTGCGCGGCGTTGTCGGTGGGCTTGTCGGTGTCCGTGGTGCTGGGCACGTACAGGGCGACGCGCTGCGGGAGCGCCAGCGCGCCCGCCTGTTTCATGATCTCGGCGGTGTCCTGCGGCTTGGCGGTGATCTCCTCGGCGTGGATGTCGTACAGGTGCGCGGCCGCGTTGGTAAAGTCGATCAGCTCCGCGCCGGTCATTTCGCGCGTCTCCGCGTGCCCGTCGTCGTGGTCCGTGGCGGTGACTGTGTAGCGCGCGTTGCGGTTGATGTTGGCGATTTTGTAGTTTTTCATATTGGTTTCTCCTTTCCCCTGCGGGGCGTTCGTTGTTTCATTTGATGGCTTTATTTTAGCACTTATTACGTGCCGCGTCTATTGACGTTTTCAACAATTATTAAGTGCCGGTTTCGTGTATTTTAGCACTTATTACGTTCCGCGCTTGGTACTGTGCAGCCGCCACTTATTAAAAAATAAATTGGCACTTGCTACGTGCCGCCGCGCGTGGTATAATTTTTACATCGACGGCGGGACAAATGCCGCCGATCCGGTAGATTAAAAAGCAAAAGGCACGGGAGGGCATCACATGGCAGTAAGTGAGCGTAAAAAAGCATCGAATAAAAAGTGGGATGTTGCAAATATTGAGCGGTTATCTATTGCAGTCCCCAAGGGTGAGCGCGACGAGATTAGAGCATCGGCAGCGGCGGCGGGTGAGAGCATCAACAAATACATCATCGCGGCCATTCGGGCGCGGATGGCCGGCGCGGACGGCGGCGCGGCTCCTGCGGCCGAGATCGTCCAGGCGGCGCAGCCGGTAGCAGAGGCGCAGCCGGGGCAGGTGCTCGACGGGGCCGCGCTGGAGTCGGCCAAGGTGGCAGCGGCGGCAGCCGGTGAGACTTTGCCCGCATTTATGGCGCGGGCCGTCCGGCAGACGGCGGACGCGGACGCGCGGGAGCGCCTGCTTGCGGTAGCGTGTAAAAATGCAAGTTTGCCGTCGTCAGCAGACGCAAGCGCGGCGGCGGAATCCTGCGAGGCTCCCGCGTATGATGTCGTGGACTGGGCCGCGCGCACGGACCACCTGCGCGCACTGCGCGAAGCCGCCCGCGCGTCCGCTGGAATTCCAAGCCCTGAACAGACGGCTCCCGGAAATTCTGGGGACCTACCATCTGAACAGGAAGGCCCGAAAACTCTGGGAGACTGACGGCCTGAACAGGGACACCGGAAAACTCCGGGGCTGATGGACGGACACCGAAAAACTGAACAGAGCGCCCGGAAAACTTCGGGGTATAGCAGCGCTTGGCGAAAGCCGGGCGCTGCTTTTTCTTTTGCGTTCTCCGAATTTTTTGCCGATGGCCGGGACAAATTGAAAAATCGCGTAGATATAAAGATAGAAAGAGCCGCGCACGAAGCGCGGCCAATGAAAAGGAGCGAACAAAATGATTATTGATTTGATTCTCGACCGAGTAAACGGCAAGCCCTACGTCCCCGCCGACTTCTACCGTAGCGTTGCGGAGTATGGGACGGTCTTCCCGGAGATTGTTTTCCCCATCACGGCGGCGCTCGACGGCGGCGCAGAAGCCGACGTGCAGCGCGTCCTCTGTGAGTACATCGAGAGAAACGACTACAATCCGGAGCTGTGCGGCTACGTCCGCAGCGTGAAGTGGCTGGAGCCTGACACGCTACCGTTGAATCCGATCTGCATTGACTGCAAGGTGCGCGGCGTGACTTGCGACGGCACGACTTGCCAAGCGTGGACGGGCTGTATATACCGTAAAATCTGACACGCCCGGCGGCACGGTAGGGCTTCCCTGCCGCGCTGATTTTTTGTGCCTGCATATGCGCGTATAAATATGCAAATCCGCATAAAAAGGTAAAAATCAGCGTGAAACAGTAGGCAAACCGCACCAAGCAAACCAGATGAACCAGAAAAACCAAGGGAAATATTGAACCGGACAAAACCAAGAAAACTGATGGAATCAGGAATCGGGAAAAACCAAAAAAACTAGCTGAATACCGAAACCAGCTAAACCGAGAAAACTAGAGACTTCCGGAGTTGAAAATTTTTCTTAAAGTTCTGGGACAAACGCCGATTTCCGGTAGAAATAAAGGTAGAAAGACAAAACAAACGGAGGTACTTACTCATGACTAACGCAGCAATCATTTTTGGCGAATCTATTCGCCTGATGAACGACGGCATTCTCAAAGGCACGGGCCGCTTCCTCGATGTTGTGAACGAAGACGGCAGCACCTCGAAGCTTGAACTTCCCGAAGAGATCCATACCTTCAACGCCTGGAAGCAGCGCGGTTTTATCGTCCGCAAGGGTGAGCACGCCGTCGCGTCCTTCCCCATTTGGAAGTACATTAACGGCAAGCGCAAAGAAGCCGAAGAACCGCTGGATGGCGACGACGAGGCGCGCGGCTACTGCCGACTGAAGCTTTCCCATTTCTTCACGGCGGCGCAGGTGCAGCCGCTGACCGCATGAGTCGATCTGCTGAAACGCTGGGCGAAATTCGCCCGGCGTTTTTCTGTTTTTCGCCTCTGCTGAATCAATTTCTTGCCTACCATAAAAGCAGAAAATTTCTTGATTTTCTGGGACAAATCCGTTTTTCCGGTAGAAGTATAAGTGTAAAGAAAAAACAAAAAACGGAGGCGCAAAAATGAAACACTATTACAAATCCAGCGGCCTGCAGATGTTCTTCACCGGCGCGGCCATCGCAGTCATGTTCATCATTATCCTGTGCGCGGACTCGCTCATCGAGTTCATTCTGTGAGGGGGCGGCATCATGCAATTCATTGCAAACTACGACGTAAAAAACGTCTTCGGCTGTTTTGAGAACGTCGAGCAGCACGCCCTTGCATTTTCCGAAGAAACCGCCGCGAAACTGTTTGATTCAGGCATGAAGATCTTCCGGGGCGACGCAAGCACATTGAACGCCCTAAAGATCTGTTTCACTGGTAGCTTGACGATCTGCATATACCGCGAAATTGCGGACATTGACAACGGCGTTTTTCGCGTCCGCGTCTGGGACAGGCCGAACAGCTACGACGAAAAAACCATGAGCAGGCAAGCGCTCAAAAAAATGGTGCTTTTCAAAATTTCGCAGGAATTTGCAGAGCCTGCCGAGCAGATCGCATAGGGAGGAATCACCATGAACCAGTACCACAAAACCTTTGAATTTTTCAGCACAGAACAGCAAGCCGCCGCGTTTGTGGCGGCTTGCAAAAAGCAGCGGCGCAAGGCACACATGACGCCGTGGCAGTCCGCCGACGGCAGAGAAAATAAGTTCATCGTCTGGTATTACATTTGAGGGAGGAAATAACATGATCGTTTACGTTGCAATTAACACGTGGGACACGCCCGACAACGAGGGCAGCGAAATCTTGGGCGTTTACTCGAACTTTGAGAAAGCCCGTGAGCAGATCGTGGCCGGAGCTGGAGCCATCCGCGCGGAGTACGACGAAGATTTCTGGGATGAGGATATGACATGGGACGAACCATTGGATATTCGCTTAGGCAGAGACGAGAGGGGTTATTCAAACCCTGCCACGATTTACAGTTGGGAGATCGTCCAGCAGGAAGTCGAATAAAAAAATACCGGCGCAGCGGGACAAATGCCACTGCGCCGGTAGATATATAGGTGTAAAGAAAACCAAGAAAAACAGGAGGTTTCATACAATGACGCAACTCGAAATTTTCCAGAAAATCGCCGACGCTGTGAACGCAGCAGCCGGTTCCAAGAATCCCAAAATGACCATCGTAACCGAAAGTGAGTTCGGCGGTGTGTACTTTTTGCACATCAACGCACATTCCGCAGATATAAAGCCTTATGCGCAGTACAAAGACGCGCTGACGATCTACTTCAAAAAGCGCGGTGGCCGCTCAGTCTATGGAATGCGCTTCTATGGTACAAAGCCCGTGGCAATCTTCTCCGGGTGGCAAGAGACAACATGGGAGCAGCCCAGAAGCTTCCTTTGCTTTGACAAGAATATGTTCTACGGTCTGGTTGATAGCTTCCCGAAGGAACAGAAGATTTCCGAAGAATCCGAGCGCGTTCACCTGTCCGAGATTCAGCAGAAGGGTAAGGTCTACAAGGTTGTCAGCATGAACCCGGATGACCCGCAGCCGCGCATGATTGTCGAAACGTATGAAACTGCCGAACACTTAAAAAAAGCATTTGAGACTTCCGGTGAGTTCCGCAGCGTATCGTGCCGGGCAGAATTGCAGGGCGCGCCGAAGCTCAAGAACTTCTGCGGGCCGATGTACGATGGGGAGGACGATCAGGGCCGCGCTGTTATCCGGTACGAGTCGCAGGAAGTCTACGATATTTTGAGCTGCTAAGTTTTTTCGTAGGCTGGGACAAAACCGCTTTCCCCTGTAGATACATAAGTGTAAGCAAACGGCATTCCCGCCCCGGAGGTCACGAGGGCAAGGAGGGACATCAAATGAATCACATCGATAAAATCGGCCGACGGTACACCGAAGTCGTGGCCGAGTGGATAGCCAAGGGCTATATCATCGATCTTGCTTTCGCACGAAGCGGAGGTGAGATCAGCAAGCTCGACATGACGAACGGCGCGGAGTTTGTTCAGATCATGGTCGATAGATTTGAAGAGTGGGAAACCAATCTTACCGGCGTTGAGATCGTCGTCAGTAAAAGAGCGGACGCCAACAGCCCCTTTAAGACCGCATACGTGGAGCGGTTTTACCGGGTGGGAGAAAGCCGGCGAACCGGTGTTTACTTTGGCAGCGCTGAGGAAGCCACGGCTGCAACCATTATCAGGCGGAAACGTGCTTTGGCCAGAGACTGCGACATCGAAGAGAAGGATATGACCGCCCAAGCAATGGATATTGCGAAGAGAATTATTCGCCGGAAGTTCGGTGTCACTCGCCGGATCACGGAAGCATACGTGAAGGTCACAAGATACGCAAACCGCTACTTTGTCATCTATCGAGATCGTACCTATCGGCTGAAATAAAACAAACCAAGGAGGATAACATGAAGGACTATCCGTACATTCGCGCATATGGGTTATTGCTTGGCTCGTTCCAGTCTTATATCGACAGTGAGGTTGAAAAAGCCAGACGGACCAACGCACCGCAGACCGCAGTTTCTCAGTATCAGGATGGAAGTTGGGCAACTTTCGAAGATATCACGTTTAGTGATACACGCGATAGGATTGCGTCCATTGTCGCGGAGATGCAGAAGGAAAATGCAGGCGAAATGCCGCCTCAGAACTGCGAAGGAACGCCGCTTTCCAACGATAAAAAAACGAAAATTCACATCAGCTACTTGGGATACTACGCCAGCAAACTGAGCAAAATCGCAGACAGTCTATCCGACTCGCAGAAAAAATACGATGTTACCGCTGACCGCGATCAAGTAGAACAGATGAAACGTCAGTTGGAGCGGCTGCAGGCCGTGTTAAACACGCTTCCGCTTGCGTGAAAAACCATGCCTGACCTACCGGGCATACGGGGAGAAAGGTTTTACCATGAAAAAAATTATCGCTTTGTTTCTTACCGTTATTACTGCCGCCGCCGTCCTCTGTGCAGCACATAAGCCGTTCACCACATACGCGCACACTGCGCTTATCACGGCGCTGGACTATGATACCGATACCGTAACCGTCACCGACTACTCCGGTCTAACGTGGACGTTCTCCGGCTGCGAGGACTACTGCGTCGACGATCTGGTTTCCCTCACCATGTCAGACAACGGAACCAAGGAAACTGTACTGGACGATGAAATCCTGTCCGCCACCTATGCAGGGTATCTCCCCTACTGGTACTTATACGGCGGTGACGGATATGCTGCGTTCCATGGAATTGAGAAGGCGGGAAAGTGATGGAGATATAGATATTCCGGACGGCATAGAGAAAATCGCAGGGGGAGCAAACGTTTCCCTGTTTTTTTCTTTTTCTGCGGGACATTTTCTTTTCTCACAGTAGATATATAAGTGTAAATAAAAAGCCGCCCAGAGGGCACGAGGGCAGAAAGGACATAACATGGAAAGTCGCATCAGGATTAAGGCAACAATGCCGGAGATGTACACTTTTTTCAAGGAAGAAACAGGTGTGCGATTTATGGAAATCCACGATATGCGGTATTCGTCAGATGAAATCGATCACATGCAGGCAGCCGAACGCAGCAAAACCGTATTCGAATGGCGTGTAATTCTTCGGCATCCCGGAGAAAAAACGGCACTCCGCGGTACATTTACGATTCCCGGCATAACGAAGAAACTTGGAAAGTTGAAAGCGGAGTGCAAAGTTTTTTGATACTGCATCCGATGAACGATTGCGGAGAACTACTCGCTCTTTTCTTTTTTATATTTCTCGGGACAAATTTAGATTTTCAGTAGATATAAAACCAAGAGGACAAAACACTACAGAACATGGAGGAAATCAAAATGTATTACATCATCAACCGCGAGACAGATAAGCTTGAACTTCACTTTTCGAAGGAAGAGTATCAGGCCATGCCGGACGAAACGAAGTCCACGATCAGAAGCAACTTCCTTTTCTCCCGTCGTGGCGGCTGCTGGGTAAGCCGTGCAAAGCGTCCGCACCTTTCCTATGTTGAGCGCATAGCAAAAGACCTTGGTGCGGAGTATCAGGGCAAGACCGGCGAAGAACTGACCTTCGAGGAAAAGGTGGAACGGCAGGCGGACCGCGCAGCGGCCAGAGCGGAGCGCATGGACGCACGATCTGACGCAGCTGCGCAGCGCGGCGAAGCCCTGCAGAAGCCCGTCGAGGACATGCGCGGCGATATCGCGTTCTTCACGCAGCCGAACATCAACACGTCCGCAGGCCGCGCGTTCACCCGGCAGCGCGAGCGCATGTTTGCGGCGTTCGACCGTGGATTCGAAGAGTTCAAAAAATCAGAGTATTACGCCCAGCGGGCAGAAATCGCACGCAGAACAGCAAATCTGGAAAATTCCAAGGATAAGGCATTCTGCGACCGTCGCGTGAAAGATGCGCAGAAGAACATCAAGGCCATCCAGAAGAATCTCGACCACTACCATGCCATGCTGGAATGCGACGGAATGGGAGAACAGCAGAAGCGCTTCGATGGTACGCCTATCGAGCGTGCAGAGATCGAGCGCTGGATTGAAGACGCAGAAGAACGTCTGGAATCCGAGATTTCCCGCCTCTGCTATTATCAGTCCTGCATCGACAATCTGGGCGGCGTGCAGTTCAGCAAAGAGAACATCAAGCCGGGCTACGTCGTGAAAATCAAACATTACAACGACTGCACCGTCCTGCGAACCGGCCCAAAAAACATTATCTATCGCACCCCGAACGGCTTCAATTTGACTGCCGCCTACGCTGAGATTTTGGAGATCGTCAAAGCCGAGGAAGAGGTAAAGCCGACGCACCCGTTCAAGGTCGGCGAGGAATTCACCGTCAGCACCCTTCAGGCCGGCGCATGGGTTCCGGACACGTGGGAGGTCATCAAAGCCACGGCTGCAACCGTCACGTTGAAAAACCAGGCTACCGGTAAGACCCTCAACAAAAAGCCGCGAATCGGTTGGACGAGCAGCGGAGAGAAATGGAAGATTTCAGTCGGTGAATACTCCACAGACATCTGCAAGGACATTGAAGAAAAGTAAAAATATCTACCGGAGGCGGGACAAAGTTCCCGCTTCCGGTAGATACAAAAGCAGAACAGAAAAACCAAGAAAACTGGGAGGTACATAAAATGGGCTGGACTTGGCAGTGTGCGAAATTCTACGATAGAAAGGGAAACATCGACCGCAAAGCAGAGTGCGACGATCTGTACACATGGAACAATGAAGAAACCGGGGACAAATGCCGCGTTCTGAAATCCGCAATGGCGGGCGCGACGTGGTATGGTGCTTGTGAGAGAAGCAGACCCGGACAGGAACCCTACGTTTTCGCTGGCGTATGCCTGACGAGCGTAGACAGCCGCGAATACTACAACTTTGGTTACAAGGACATGGATGAATCCATGGGGCCGTGTGAACGTGAGTGCCCTGTCTCCATTCTGAATCTGCTTTCCGCACGCGATGACAAATGGGCGATTGAGTGGCGTGCAGCCTGCCGGGAGAACGCAGCGAAAAAGTCGGCTGCCAAGAAAGACCAGAACAGTCTGCAGAATCTCCCGCTCGGTGCAAAGATCACAGTGCAGAAACGTGGCCAGGGCATCGTGCTCGAAAAAGGAAGAATCAGCAACCGTAAGAATCCGGTATGGATTTCGCGGGCTGAGAATGTGTACTATCCTCTGTCCCACATCAAGCGGTACGGCTACACACTCTGCAATCCAGCCTAAATTTCCAAGTCATGTAGAAATTTCAGAATCCACATGTTAGAATGGGATGAGATTGGGGGGTTGCCGATGTTCTACAAAGCCGGCGAGTACCGGATAAACCAAGAAAACGAATTTATTTCCGCCTCGACTGGATTGCCGTTGAAACCAGGCGATCTGGTGGCGCTGGAGGCTTTCTGTGACGCGAATGATATTTCTCCGATAAAATCCTATGGGAGGAAAATCGTTTCACAGAACCGCGAGGTAGTCGTTGTGAACGGTGTGAAGAAACTGTACAAGTCTGCCGTTGTGCGGATTTGAATCAACTTCGTGAGGTCACGAAATAGATTGCAAGCAGGTTGCAAGTTGGTTGCAACATTCCAAGCGGTAATAGGAAAATAGCACGCGAAACGCACGGAAAACACACGAAAAACACACGCAAGTTGTAAGCAAGTTGTAAGCAAGTTATACGCAAGTTACCATTTCCGCGAGGTCACGAAAATGGTTGAAAACCAAGAAAACCAGAGCCATCCACGTTCGGACGGTTCTGGTTTTTTGTTTGGAAATGCGGGACAAATGTGGATCTTGCGTAGAAATACAAGCAGGCAAAACATTAAGTGCCCCTCATTTTCATGCTCTCACGATATTGCTCGGCATCCGGCAAATACTTAAAGTCCACTGTTTTGTCATAGTTTTCTCGGACGACTTGCTCGATTTCCTTTAGGCTTACATGAAAAAATTCTTTTCTCCCATTCACCATATTGACCCGTTTGTCCGCAAAGGCATTGTGAAGCGCTGTTTCCAGTTTCGGAGCATCATCTGAGAAAATCAGCGCATGAATATCGAATCTAAACGGAACCGATGCGCCTCCGAGTTCGTCAATTCGGTCTTTCGGTTCTAAGCGTCTGGTCATACCTATTTTGTAGACACCTTCACCGAATGCCCCGATGTTCGATATCACATAGACGTACCCGGCTCTCTCATTTGCAGCGCGATAATCCACATCCTTTAGCGCCTTCTCCAAATCAGAAATCTCTCCATTGACGGCCTCAATTTTTTCTTGGATAAGCTTCTTCCGCTCGTCATTCGATTCGCTTTCCATTTGCTCATTCAGGCGTTGCATAAGGTTCTCATAGTGAATATGTTCTTTTTCGATTCGTCTACGTTCTTCTTCGATTTCCTTTTGTACTTTGAGATTTTCACGTTCAATTTCTCGTTGCTCGCGCGCGCGTTCTTTTTCTTCCTGCTTCTTGCGTGCGTATTCATACGCAAGGGCAAGCTCCTTGTGTTTAAGCTCCAAAAACTCAAAGGATATTTGAATGGCATTCACAGCATTTATCCCGTTGATTTTTTTGTAAATCTGGTCTATCCGTTTTTTCATGCTATCAAAATTGTTGAATTTCACTTTGTCGATAGCATTTTCACACTCTGTATTAAAGGACAAAAGCGCAGATTTTATGTTGTCTTCAATCATCTTTCTGCCCTGTGACAGACTTCCATTTACCTTCCACTGCGTGGAGCAATTTGCCGCGACGCCTAACCGTATCATTCGCTTTTGATTCTCACGGCAGTTTTGCAGCTCTGCTTTGTATTCCTCTGACGACGCAAAGTCGTACATCGGCTTATAGAGGCCAAATTCCTGCATCAGTTTTTCATCTTCAAGTTCTACGACCACCTCTCGCAGTTCTGCACCTTTGCCAGCAAGTTTTTCGATTTCTTTCTGTCTTTGCAAAATGTCGTGTTCAAGTCGAGATTCTTCATTTTTGAGAATTGCAATGTGTTCTTTCGCAGCAATGATCTGGCCGTGTTCATCGGTAAAAGCATTTTCATAAAACGCCTTGTCTTGTTGTAAGGACGCGACACTACTCTGCAGTGCCGATATTTCCGAACTCTGGGAATCTGAACGTTCCTGTAGTTTTTTGCGCTCCATCTCAGATTTCTTTAAAGCCAACGTCAAATCAGCGCACTCTTTGGCTTGTCTGGAAACTTCTTGTAACAAGTGTTTTTTCTGCTGGGACGCCTGATTGAGTGATTCAGATAACTCCGCGACTTTTCTTCTTAACTCGTCAGCTTCTTTCTGTTTCGCTGCAAGGTTGTCCTTTAACTCTTGTACTCTGAATAAATCCGTAACTCCCATTTCACATCAGCCTCATAAAATTATAATAAAAGTATATTGACAGCATCATTTTATTATGCTATTATTATGCTTGAAAGGAGGATATTGCATGGCACGACCGAAAGAGAACACTGAGCGGATAACTGTTTTCTTCCCGGCGGATGCACTTGAAAAAATGAAGGAAGAAGCTAAACGCCGTGGAATGACCGTAAGCGGATACGTTCGTTTTGCAGTTCTTGAATATCTCCGTGAAAGCCGAGATAAATAAAAAATCGAGCAACCGTAGCTAAGTTTGGCGACCCACTACGATTGCTCTTGTGCCAAAACCGCAGGGGTTTTGTCTATTCAAGTATAGACGAAGCGCCCTGTAAAAGTCAAGCACTTTTACAGGGATTTCTATACCCTTTTTCAGGAATTTCAGAATAGTTTTAAAAGCATCCACATCCCCTACAAATTTCGAACATTTCGCCTATAAACGGTATGACCTAATTCATTTGGAGGCCGAACTATACTGAAATTAGATGGGTATTGCCACCAAACACGATTAAAGGAGAAAGATATGCGCTATTTAGACACGATCAATAACACCAATATTGCAATCAAAGAGTATCAGGGGCAGCGCGTCGTCACGTTCAAGGATGTTGACACCGTACACGGAAGACCAGACGGGACCGCTCGGAAGCGTTTCAGCGACAACCGCGAACACTTTATCGAAGGTGAAGACTTCTTCAAAGTTAAGTGTTCGGAGGTGCGTCCGTTTTTCGGACAGACCCCGCCGAACGGTTTTAACCCCGATGCAGACATTGTTCTCGTGACTGAATCTGGCTACCTCATGCTTGCAAAGTCTTTTACAGACGATAAAGCTTGGCAGGTACAGCGGCAGCTTGTGAAGGGTTATTTCCGGGCGAAAGAATCTGTGAAACTCTCCCCTGCCGAACAGCTGCTGGCGCAGGCGCAGCTCATGGTCGAGCAGGAGCGTCGGATCAAGGCTCTGGAAGTCAGCAACGCTGAAAACGTGAAGACGATGGAGACGGTCAAAGACGCAATCGACATCATGGTAGCGCCGCCCGTAACGGCTGGCAACTGGCAGAGCCAGATGAACCGGAACGTCCGCGCATTCTGTATGCAGACGGGCCTCGACTTCCACAAGACGTTCCAGGAGCTCTATACGGAACTGGAAGTATCCGCCGGGGTCAAGCTTGGTGTCCGCGTCAAGTTCGCACGGCAGCGTCTGCAGGTCAACGGCGCAACACAGACCGAGATCGCGGCCGTCTCAAAACTCAGCATCGTCGCACAGGACAAGAAGCTGCGCGAGATTTTCAACAACCTGTACAACCGTATGGTTGCCAGATACACGATTAACACAACCAGTACGCAGAAGCGTTAAAGGAGGAAGCGTCATGCAAGAAGAAATCAAAAGATGCCCATTTTGTGGTGGTAGCGCAATTCTCGAAAAAAGTCTCTGCTACGACGTGTCCGGAGACGCAGAGGACTTCGAAACAGTTTTCGTTCAGTGTGTCCGCTGCGGGGCACGAACTCGGGGAACTGAAGTGTGTCTCCCGAAGAATGCGGACTACGATTGGCGCGATTGCGTCGGAGCTGAATACGAAATCGAAGCTTGGAACGCGAGGATTTGAAAATGGCTGCGCGTAGAATGTTTGCAAAAAGCGTTGTGCAGTCAGCGCGTTTCCTGCAAATGCCGGTCTCATCTCGGCTTCTGTACTATGACCTCGGAATGGCCGCAGACGATGATGGTATAGTTGAAGCGTTTACTGTCATGCGAATGACAGCTGCGTCCACCGATGATCTGAGGATTCTTGTTTCCAAAAGCTTCATCGAAATCCTGAACGATGAACTGGTCGTGCTTATCAAGGATTGGGCAACCAACAATCAAATTAGGTCTGATCGCTACCATGAAAGTATTTACAAAGACCTGATTAAGCGAAGCACAACCACATGCCTACCGTTCGGCACCAACTCGGATACACGTGGTTTACCACCCGACACCAATCTGGATACCAGCGGTTTACCAAATAACAACCAACAGGAAACAGATTGTCTACCTAAAGCCGGCCATCATGGAACCCAGCTGGAACCCCAGTCTAGTTTAGGTAAGGATAGTTTAGATGAGGGAAGTCAAAGTCAGGTGAAGTTAGGTAAGGAGAAGTTAGGTAAGGAAAGGGGTGCAGGGGGAAACCATTGGGAAGAACCGCGTCCTTCGCGTGCTGCGCCGATGTTGCGTATGAACGCCGTGATCGTACCTGACGAACCGCCGAAGTCAAAGGACGGGTTGGTTTTTGGAAGCGAAGAGTATATCCGGATATTCAACGAAGAGTCCGACCGGTTTGCTCTGCCGGGAGAGAAGCCGCGTTATTTTGCCGACTTGACCGGGCCAATTCTGGTCAACCTCGAACGCTGCGAGCAATCCAGGCTGCAGAGTGGCCGTCCGAAGGAACGGTCTTCCCTTGTGAGAGATGAACTGATCGCACATGGTTTTTGGTGAGAAGGAGGTTTTGCGCCATGAACAACAATGAAATTCAGAAGGAGTTGTCCCGTCTGACGAAGCGCTATGCAGATGTCGGGGCCACAGAAGAAAAAGTCCTTGAACTGTTCGAGGCAATGAAGATCCGTTTTGCCGGTCGCGGCGACGAAGCTGCCGTGCTGGGTGTCCGTATGTCGCTGGGCGAGTATTTCCACCGGGAGGAAATTTTCTCCCTCGATGATGTCTGCTGCATGGTCGCACGACCGAAAGAGGAAGTCATTGCACACATAATCGCGATGGGGCCAGAGGTCATGCGCAGGCACATTGTCACCGTAGAGCCGTCGCCATATTTGGTCGAATACCTCAAGCGAAAGCACGAACGCGAAAACCGCCAGGACGGCCAGCAATGATGTTTCCAAAAAGTGCAGAACCCGTGGGACAAATTTGGATTTTGTGTAGAAACACAAATAGGGGCCACACCGCCAAGCCAATCTCAAAATTCTGATGATGAAAAGGAGAGGTATGAATGAATATTAAAGAAATCTATGAACGCACGCAGAATGTCGAAGGCTGGATTCTCGGCATTGATGGCAGCGCAAGCCCGGTGGATCTGAGCAATCCGGCAATCATGGCCGGTGTCGGGAAATTCCATGTGAAGACGATCTATCCGGAATTCGACGGCGGCAAAATCATCGTCGAGCTGGACGTTGCCACCACGGTTGAGACCGATTGAAAAATATTTTTTTCGGCTTCCTTTCGGCACTTCGGCTGCGACAACTCCAAATATTCTTCGACAAGTTCCGGATTTTCCTTCTCTTTTGGAGATATCTGAACTTCTTCGACAGTTTTTATATGACTTAAATCATTTGGAGGCATGAGTATGCTGAAAATAGAGGCAGGTAACAAACGTAGCCAAGCAAACAAACAACAACAGGAGGAAAAAGCAATGACAAAAACCGAATGCGCAGTCTATGATCTGCTCAAGGAAATCGGCGTACCGACTCATAAAAAAGGCTACGCCTACATTCAGGAGGCAGTCACCAACAAGTACGATGGCAAGTACGAAGACTTCTCCATTACCGGGCCGAAAGGCATCTATTGCGACGTCGCAAAGAAGTTCAGGACTGAGGCCAGCCGGGTGGAACGTGACATTAGATCGGCTATCGATTACGCGTTCAACTACGGAGATCCCAAAGTGCTGTATGGCATCTTCGGAAACTCCATCGCTCCCGGAAAGGGAAAGCCAACAAACGCCATGTTTATCTTCCAGTGCGCAAAGGAACTTGAGCGGCGAAAGTCGGCTTGACAGAAAAGCCCCGCAGGCAGCGGGACAAATGCAAAAACTCGGTAGAACAAAAAGTGCAAAGCAAATGCAAAATCAAAATCAGAAAAGGAGATCAGCCACAATGAAGAAAGAAAAATGCGCCGCTCTGGTCTATGTCCCGGAGCTCACCCCGGAAGATGTTTTCAGCCACCTCGTGTGTCACCACGCAGACGTTGTACGCGCCAGAAACGCGCAGCGGGCCTACAAGCGCCAGGTTGAACGCAAACACCGCTGTATTGCCTCTATTGTGATCGTCGTGTCCTCGCTCGCTACGGCCGCCACGCTGCTCATCACGAGTGGTGCCATTCACTTCCTGTGATTGGAGGCCGCGCGTGTACAAGTTGTATGACAGTTATCCGGACTCCCCTGCCCTCGTCGGCACGTTTGGAAGCGTCGACGAGGCGCGGGAAGCCGCACGGAAGCTAGACGAAGCAACGGGCGGGAAATTCTTCCCGAGACTCGTCAAGGATGGAAAGGTCATTCAAGATTGGGGGTATTGAGGAATGACGTATGCGACACTGGAAATCATCGCCTCTCTTCTTGAGAAGGAGAAGAACATCCGGGAAAAGGAATGCGAGCTCCTGCGCGAAAAGCTGAATGCTGCGCGTGACAAAGCGGAAGATGCGCCAGAAGATGAAGAACTCTCTCATGTAGCAGAGTTCACCCGAGCATTGTATGAAAAGGCCAGGAAAGGGCTTCTAAACCACGAACGCGCTTGCGAGGACTTTCTTGAGCATGATTTTCGATAGGAAATTTATTTGGAAGTGGGACAAATCCATTTTTTTCGGTAGAAACATAGGTGTAAGACAAAACACCATACAGGAGGCCAAAAACAATGAAGAAAGTTGAGGAATTATGGAACGAGTTCGGCGATGTGCCGATGAACCCGGAAACGGAGTGCATTGAGGAAGCATGGCATGGGTTCCCGGCCGGAACAAATCGGGAGGAAATTTGGCACTGGTTCGAGGAAACGTTCGACGTTCGCGTCGCTGATCTGATGTACGGAGGTATCTGAAATGGGACAGCGTTCACAGATCTATGTCCGCGCGTCCGGGCAGCTCATCGTTGCAAACTACTATCAATGTAACTATGCCGAGCGAATGATTTCGCGTGCTAGATACGGCATTGAGTGCATCGATTCGGTCAAGGACTACAGCCACTGGATTTTTCTCCGCGACGTGAACGTCGAACATTTGCGCCGTATTCTGGACGTAAACTTCGACCTCAAGGACCACCAGACTTCGAGCAAGATCATCGAAGAATGGAAGGACGTTTTTCCAGACAAGCCTTTCAACGATGTCGTGTTCAACTGGCAAGACAATAACGACGGTCAGCTGTTCATCGACTTCACGAAAGACGGAAAGATCTCTTATGCGTTCCGGAAGACGGAAGACAAGGCGTGCGAAACTCCGATGTCTGCTGCCGAATACATGGAATGGGATCGTCGGAACTGGCTGGATTGCGAGTCCATGACGAGGGCCGCGAAAGCCACCTGCCGCCGCAACATTGCAGCTATCGATAAGATGGCAAGACTTATGACCGCAGAGGAATTGAAAGAGTTCGTCCATCATGACTACGGGTACAAATCCGTTCAGGAGGCAGACTGACATGACCTTTAGAGATTTCTGTACAGGCTTCCGCGATTACTGGCCGAACTTCGTTGCAAAGCACTGGAACTTCTCACAGTGCAGAAACGGATACAGTGCCGGGTACACGCCGAAATATCCAGAAAAGACAGCAGCGGATTTCGACGTATTTTATAACACTTGCGACGGCTCATGGACACTCTACGCTGAAACAGCGTGCGTCCCGATTATAAGAAGGTTTGAATCCTTCGACAAACTTGCGAAGCAGGCTTGTGAACCCGCAAAATGCCCGTAAGTTCCCGCAAGATACCCGCAAAAAACGTAGATTTTCCGGGACAAATCCGGAATCCAGGTAGAACAGTAAATGTAAGCAATCACACAACAACAATTATTTTATGGAGGTAATTCAAAATGGCAAAGGCAACTAAGGAAGCACAGGAGACCAAGGCGATCAGACGGTACATCAAGCTCACGTTCATCGAGCCGGTGCTGGGCACCTGGCCGAGTAACGAGAATGTGGCTCGTGACTTCATCGCGTCCAAGTCTCCGGACGCAAACACAATCGAAGATGAGGTTGCAGCGATTGGTGCGGAAGCTGTGGCTGATAAGGCAATGACGGTATTCCCCCGTGTCGATGGCAAGCCCGTGTTCTATGATTATCAGATCAAGGGATTTTTCAAAGACACTTGCAGCGCCCTCGCCCGTGCCAAGTACACAAAGTCCAGCGGCCTGAAAGCATTCAAGAAGGTCATCGACGGTCTGATCTTCCCCTTCCCCCGCGCAATTTCCATCAACGTCAACGGAGAAATCGGCGAATGCCAGCGTGCGCTCCGTGCGCAGACTGCGCAGGGTGAGCGCGTGAGCCTCGCAAACTCCGAGGAAATCCCGGCTGGAAGCACGATTCAATTCGGCGTAACACTCGCAGACCCGGCGCACGAAGCACTGCTGATGGAGTGGCTGGACAATGGATTCTTCCGCGGTCTCGGTCAGTGGCGTAACTCTGGCAAGGGCCGATTTATCTACAAGATGCTCGACGAGGAAGGCAACAACCTCGGCGGCACGGCAGAGAAATTCGGTTACATGATGCAGGAGGCGAACTTCTTCCCGGAGGAAAAGGCGGGCTGATAGGGCCGCCGAGTGAAGCAGCGGCGCAGGTCCGCGGTGCCGGGCGGCGCACAGCAAAGGAAAAGCGAGGTAGCGCAAGGCGTAGCAACGGAGAGGTGGAGCGCCGCACGGCCAAGAACTGCATAGGATAGGCTGAGTTCTGTTTTGGAACCAGAAGAACAGCAGAGGCTTCGCGGGGCGATGCGTATCTCGGCAACGCAATGGAAAAGTGGAGACTGGCGTGGTGCTGCAACGGAGCCGCTGGGAGATGTTTTGCATAGTGAAGGCGAAGTATTGAGAAGCAGTGACACGCGATGGCTGGGCATCGAAATGAGTCGCCTCGATGCGCCCGGAAAAGCAACGGAAATGCAGAGATTAGCGATGCTAGGCAGGGGCAGAGTGCAGTTAGGCAGGGCAGAGTGCAGTAGTGCTCGGTATAGCAAAGGAATGGAAAAGTAAAGAGTCGCCGCGCACAGAAACGCAAGGGCGAGGCTTGGGGGTGCTTCGAGGCGTGCAGCAAAGGCTCTGAGAGGATTAGCTTTGGGACGTGAAGCAATGGCGATGCATCGAGAAGCCGGGAGAGGCCAAGGAACGCAATGGTTCTGCACTGTTTTGAATCGCAATGGCGTCACATAGCATGGAAACACTTGGCGAAGCAAAGGCAAGGCGGAGAGTAGCTACCTACTGCTGAGGAATGCAAAGGATTAGTTGAGAAGCGAGTAGCCACGCAAAGGTAAGGCTAGGAAGGGCTAAGCGTAGCGACGCATCGGCACAGTGTATAGTGTGGCCGGGCGCTGCAATGGCAGAGCGAGGCGTGGCCTTGCGGAGAAAAGCAGTGGCGAAGCAACGCGAGGAAAAGCAAAGATTAGCAACGGCATAGTACAGTATCGAATGGTCGGGTTATGCAAGGGAATGGCGAAGAGTCGCACGGACCGGCACAGCGCGGCATGGCATAGCAGAGGCATGGAACTGCGAGGCGATGCACGGGTTTGCGAAGGGAAAGCGGTGCAAATCGAAGTGCGGAGCGGCAACGAAAACGTAAAGGAATGCCACGCAGTGTGATGGATAAGGATTGCATGGGAACGCTCTGAAACGCGAAGGTGAGGCGTGGCTTGGTAAGGAGATGAGCCGCGCCGATATGCAAAGGCAGGGAAGGGTAATGCAAAGAAATGCAACGGATGAGCAAGGATAGGCACAGGGCAGCGATGTCTGGCAATGGGAAGGCGACGTCCGGTAACGTGACGCGAGGGCTTTCAACTGTCTGCGAAAAAATTTTTTGATGTCTATTGGGTGCTAAAAACGCTCAAGGAGACGTTCGCTCTGCATAATGTTCTGATACCGCATATATTTCCGAACTTGCCAGAACATTTTAGCTAAAAACAATATGACCTAAATCATTTGGAGGTCCGAGTAAAATAAAAAGTGTAAGGGGGATTTCAAGTGGCGTTCCCAAATGGATATGAAAAGTTCCGCGAAGCGATGATTGCTTACGAAAACAACCTGCGAGCAATCGGGCGCGCAGAAACAACCATCGAAAACGAAGAGCGGATTTTCAAATACTTCTCCGGCTTCATGCTGGAAAATGGCCGGTGGGACAAGCGCGAAGAGAGTTTCATAGACATTCAGGCGTGGCGAGACCAGCTGCGGCGTGACGGGAAAAAGCCGTCGACAATTAAGCAGTATCTGAAAGTTCTGAGCAGCTTCTACAAGTTCGCCTCTTCCGCGCAGCTCGGAGACAAGCGCTGGTACGATCAGAATCCCGTTGGTGCCCTACTTTTGCCGGACACCAAAAAGCGGGACAAGCGCCCGTATGACGAACTTCTCACAGACGAGCAAGTTCTTCTCCTGTGGCGGAACAATCCTCCACAAAAGCTCAGACGGCCAGAATATTGGGAGAGGAATTACGCCATCGTCATTCTGCTACTGACTACAGAAATCCGCAACAGGGAGTTTCTGGCGCTCACGCCGAGCGACCTGGACTGGGAAAACTCAGAGCTGATCGTCGAGCATGGCAAGGGTGATAAATACAGGTCCGTGGACTTCCCTCTTCTCGCACAAACCGCCATGCGGATTTATCTGAATAGTGGAATCCGGCCAGAGACTGCAGGCGACCATGACCCGCTCTTTGGGACAGAGGCAACCAGAGACTTTCAGGGAGCCAACAAAGGCGCGGAGTGGCACGCAGGGACGCGCCAGTGGCTCTCAAACGTGGTCCGGCGTCATGTGAAATCCGTAACCGGTGTAGATGACATCCGCTCCCACGACCTGCGGCACGTCGGCGCGCGGCTTGACCTGAATAGCGGGATGAGCATTGAGGAACTGCAGTCCAAGCTCGGGCATGAGTCAGTTTCAACGACACAGATCTATTCCGGCAAACTCACCAGCCGCAAGAAGCGGCGCATGACAAAGATAGTGCTGGAAGAAAAAGACCGTCAAGCTCAAAGAAATATCGAACGTTTGGAGGTTAACGGAGATAATTTTTTCGGGCAGCTCCGGTTGAAGCAATTCCAGCAGCCGGAGACAGCGTAGGCAAAACCAAGAAAACCAAGAAAACGAACAGTCAGAAGGCCAGCGGTAAAAACCAAGAAAACTAAAACTCGCCGGGTTCCGTTCAACCCGGTACACGATGGGAGCAGGTGCGCGGGATAGCTCACGACCATACCGTATCGGTTCGAATCCGATTCCCACCACCAGCCGCAGTTTTTTCATTTGTTTTCCTGCGGCACGGCATATGGCCTCCTTTCTGATAAAGAAAAGCGTCACCCACGTAAGCGCAGGCGCTCACCGGGACATGTTAGAGATTCCGGTGCTCTGATTTGAGAAGATCAGCTGTGGGTTTCGGTCAAGAGCGCACCCGAAGCCGTGTAAAACGGGGTGCAGCACCCAGCATTGGTGTAGCGGTAGCACATCAGTCTTCCAAACTGAGAGCGCGAGTTCGAGTCTCGTATGCTGGTCCATGCGGTAGAGTGTAGCGCAAAGAAATTTCACAAGAAGTAGCGAGGATAGGCCGTCCACCGGATTTGCAACCGGTGTGCCAGAAAACTTGCACACGCTGAAGGTAGCTATGGACTGTATCATTTCTTCGGTCATGCGCGGCCGAGCACTCTATCGCAACCACATGGGTATTGCGGCGGACCCAGGGAAAGTTTTGAAGTTCCAAAGGCTTGGTGAAATGATATATCCGGCCATCCGCTCAATCTGTAGGTAGTGCAAGTACGACAGATTGCGAATTTAATTAGCTGACTCCGGCTTAATGTGTGAAAAAACGGATGCGACCGATGCACCGGCGCAGGGCTGAAAAGTTCCGTGGTCAATTCCTCTTGGCTTCCAGACGGCTCGCTGTGAGGCGTGAAAGATGGAAGAAAAACCGGTGTGGCGACGCAGACCAACGGCGCAATGCCGAGTCTAGGCGTTGAGTAATGGCGGATCTGGGGCCAAGAGTGATTGGCTGTGACAAAATGGAGGAAACTTATGAACGGAGAAATAATTCCTGTTGTTCTTCTTGGAAGTCTCTTCTTTGTACTTCCACTTGTCCTTTATGTGGAATGCGAAATCAATTGTGATGTTTTCGGTGACGAGCACGACGGCCATGCACACCTGACTTTTGAAGAATTCTACGCTTACTATCTCATTTCCCCAGACAAATGGGATATCGATCCGGATTTGCTGTATTACGACCGAGGGGAAGATTTCATCCGGAAAAAGGTCACGTTTCTTCGTGTCAGAGACGTCATTCGATACAGAAGGTTTGCAAAAAAACGCCGCGATCAACGTCTTTGCGAATTCTCTGACATTTCAAAACTTGCCATCATAAAGGGCATGAGTGAAGATGCCGGAAAACTGCAAGAGTCTGCATTGAATGATATCGAAGAAGCAGCAAGAAGGTACATAGAAATCGTCCGTAGATGTGTAGAGGCTGACCAAAGATGAGTGATAATGGCACAGCGTACTGCATCAGGTGCGGTAAGAAGACAGAGTATTCGATAAAGCTTCAGCGCGTGAGGGTGAATGTTTGTGGGGTGCGTTTCAGTTATATTGAGAAGGACCCCTGTTGCACGAACTGTGGAGAAAGCGTCTACATCTCGGAAGTCGAAGATCAGAATGTTGATGCCAGAACGCTCGAATTCAACAAAGCGAGGGAAAAACTCAGACACAAGATAGATTCAAACGGAGGTAAATCATGAGTCTTGATATTCGTTACTTGACAAACGGCACAAAAAACGTCTACGTTGTTGTAGACAGTGCATCGCGCCCGGTTTCTGTCAACTACTACGACACGCGGGATGAGATTCCGGTTCAGATCCGGCACTATGCGCCCGAAGGAAAGCCGATGTTTGTCGGTCCTGACGGAGCGCGGCTTCTTTTCGCAATGAAGGTGCTGTATCCAGAGCTGATGTGCGAATACTGCAGAAAGCCCGGATATTCAGGTGCTGTTTGCATATTTGAATCGTGCGTCGAGCCGTGGAAAACGTGCAAGTACAGGTACACGGGGTCAAGAGCATGAACGATATCAGGTCGGTTGATTTCAGCGACGCGCAGCTTAAATCGTTCCTGTTTGAGGTGTACAGTGCAGGCTTTGAAGCCGGATATTCCCGATGTACAGACATACACACTGGTTTCAACACATGGTATCATGATGTAATTCAGAAAGACAATCTGCCGGTCTATGCGGCACTTGACAGTACCGACAAGGACGTGCGGGATGCAATCGATAGCGTCTGCTGTATCAAAACGATCTTGTATTCAGGCCACTATGAACGCATCCGGTCGCAGCTTGAATTTGCAGAAAAAGTATTGAAAGATTTCATCGCCGAAAGGTGTTGAGATACCATCCGAGTTTGGCTAGTTCGCACAAGCGTTCCGCTGTGTAGAAAATCGGAACCCATGAAAGTCCTCGTTGCGCTGGTACGCCAAACACAACAGCGCGGGCAAAAATCGTTGGTGAATATCGCGCGTAACACGCAACGTTGACTGCTGTTCAATAATTCGGGAAACAGACAAAGAGCAGGCTTGGTTAAAGGCTCATAGTGCGGTGACGAAACCAATTCCGCGCAATTATCAAAATCCTTGGCAATACTAGTCATGTCAAGGTTGCAAGGCGGGGCATCGTACCGCCCAAAGAGCGATATCGGCAGAGGCTTATAGCGTGGTGATGGCCTATTCCGCGCAACATAGGGTGACGGTCATCCTTGGAGGTGCAGCGGGGTCCGAGTCCCCAAACGGTCAGGTTCGACTCCTGATTGTGCATGGTGCAAAACCTCCAGCCAATCCGGCAGATGAATTCGAGCGGCCTCGGAGCCTGTCTTGAAAACAGTGCGCGGTGAACGCCGTTGGGATCGACACCTCCATCTGCCGCCAATATGGAGCCGTAGCGCAGTTGGTAGCGCGCCTGATTTGGGATCAGGAGGCCACCAGTTCGAGTCTGGTCTGTTCCACCAGTTGCCGGGTCGCGCCCGGCTGATGTGGGCGGTTCCCGTCTCACCCCACAAAGAATGACAATGCCCGCTGAAAACTGCGCTTGTCTTGATGCGTCAAGACCGGTTTGACCTGACGGAATAGGGGCTGCAGATCTTCGGACCGTAGTTGCCGGTAGCGTGTGAAAATCTAAGCTGGAAGACGGCCAAAGGATGAAGGGAGAACGCCGGTGTTTGACTATTGCCAGGAAGCAAAGAAAGCTGTAGAGGAATTGGACAAATACGATCTGTCGGATATTCTGAAACAGTGCTACGAAATCGGGTGGTGTGACCCTTGGGATATTGGGGAACACGGCATCATCGGGAAATATCCAGAACTGGAAGGTTCGGTACATGCGTTGGATCTGGATGAACTCATGGAATATCTCATGAAAAAATATCCGGTAAGGTTCAGCGAACGCATTTCTTACGCTATGTACCTAGTGTCAAAAAGCAACAACGAATAGAAACATACGGATGCGTGGACGAATGGAAAAGTCAGCAAGGGTATGCGGTGCAGGAAAGCGCGACACACTCAAACCTATTGGGGTTGAAGTAGCTACCTCGGACGGGAACAAAGCTCGTCGCATACTGTCTGCACCATGCGGGGTTCAAATCCCCGCCGCATCCACCAAAGCGCCCTTTTGTGGGAGTCGTGGCGCTTTCTACAAGTATAATAAACCCTCCGAGGCCACTGCGTAAGTGTGGCAACACGCGGCATTTGGTAAAGGGCAGCGACGAGCAACTGGCCCGAGGCAGTTCGATTCTGCCGAGCCGCACCAGCGAAGTCTGCAAATCTGCATGGTTAGTATCAGCTGCTACGGCCGATGTAGAGAAAACGCCGTTATAATGACGCAGATAAGGCGCTTCGCACCATGCCCGCCATCGGATGACTTCCCCGATGGAATGAAACCTCCGCATCTGGCAGTGGTGTCGTCGGGTTGATATAGCCGATAGCGAAGTTTGGGAGTAAACAAGCGAAATGGGAACTCCCCACTCAGATCGTCCATCATGAGGATAACAAGGTGGAGACTTTAAGGAATCATCAAATCATGCTTTAAGCGGAAATGCCGCTTACTCGACCGGGGCCTGCTCTGGTCAAGGTTACAGGTTGGTTCGGCGGGACGCCGCTGCATGAGCCTGCATACAGGGGTATCGCCAAGCGGTCTAAGGCATGGGACTTTGACTCCCATATTCGCAGGTTCAAATCCTGCTACCCCTGCCAGCCGCCCGTTGGGGTTCTCCGCGCGACTACATTTAACATGGGGAAAAATACGGCTATCCATTCACGCACGCAATAGAGTGATCGTGAATCGTAGCGGCCCCGGCTAAAGGCGCTGTACCCGCGGCGTCCAAGGAGAACGAGGCAAAAATGCAGCTATATGGGCCAGAAAACGGGATAGTAGCCACGCTGCAATATATGATGGTGCTACGAAGCTGTAGACGATGAACGCCTGGTAATACAGGACGGCTCAGCCGATAATGAATGAGTAAGATAGCGTCTACGGAAATAGGAGCTGTAGTAAATGGAGTGAAATTAACAGCCATCATATCCCCTGCGCTTGATGCGTGGAATGCCGGAACCAACAGAATATAGTGGTGGAAACCCACCGGGGCGAGGTAACACTCGTGCCGACAGCGCAGTAAAAGTCGTTTGCGTGTTTCGGCCAAAAAGGTAAAGGTCAAGCGGATATAGACCTTCGTAGAGACGGCACAAGTCCATTTCGGAACGTCCCGTTCAGCTTGCCGGGAAAGACTCACTAGTGGTCGAACTGGATGAATCCGCACTTGTTCGTAATGCTTGGGGCGAACTGAAATCCGCCAAGCTAGGCAGCACCTTTGGGAACGCTTTCAGGACTGCTGATACATAAGCGCCGGTGCGCAATCACCTAATTTGCCGTTGGTTTGCGCGCAAAACCTCACGTCCGGTACGTTAAGCCGGGATTGATGGGCCGTTAGCTCAACGGTAGAGCAAGCCGCTCATAACGGCTCGGTCGTAGGCTCGACACCTACACGGCCCACCATTCATTCTTGAGAAAGGAGGATTACACATGAACAAGGAAGAACTCGTTCAGGCAGTTGCCAGCAAGACCAACATGCCGAAGACCGCCAGTTTGGAGGCCATCGATGCCGTTTTCGCAGCAATCGAAGAATCTCTCATTGCGCACGAAGATGTCACTATCGCTGGTTTCGGAAAGTTCACTGCGAAGTACCAGAAGGCCAGAACCGCGAGAAACCCGGTCACGGGTGGACCGGTCGACGTTCCGGCAAAATTCTCGGTCAAGTTCTCGGCAAGTAGCGTACTGAAAAAGGCCGTCTCAAAGTGAATCATGGGGCTATTTTGCCCCTCTACATAATATAAAAACTACGGAAAGGATACAATTTCATGTTAGATATCAAAATCCATCGCGGCGATATTTTCTGGATTCGTCAGGACTATAGTGCCGTTGGCTCCGAGCAAAAAAAGAATCGTCCGGCGATCATTGTCAGCAACGACAAAAATAATACATATTCCGAAACTGTAGAGATTGTTTATCTCACAACCGCTGAGAAAAAGCCCATGCCAACACACGTTGCTATCGAAACGATGGGCAAGCAGTCTACTGCACTTTGCGAGGCCATCTACACAATCGATAAGGGACGCTTGGAGAACTACTACTGTACATTAACGACCGAGGAAATGAAACTCGTTGACCAGGCTGTTCTCGTCTCCTTGGGGCTTACGGCCCCACCTATTTGTACCGTAGCCGCATCACAAGAGCCAGAACCCGAAAAGGTCTGTGTTCCGATCAACCCGCCATTTGGTTTGGAAGATGCACTCCGCGCAGTGCAGAAGGAACGCGATACACTGCTTGCACAGAAAGAGATCTACGAGAAAATCTGTGCCGCCGCACTGCCGCGTTGGCCGAAGGAGGTTGAGTTGGGCGCATGATTTATCTTGACCACGCAGCTACTTCTCCTGCGCTTCAATGCGCAAAGGTCGCCTTCAACGCGATTTCAGCAACAATATGGGGAAATCCCAACTCTCTGCACTCCTTCGGGCAGGACGCCAGAAAGATGCGGGAATCCTCCAGAGAGACTGTGGCGCGGTGCTTGGGGTGTGAGCCGGAACAGGTGTTCTTCGTTTCCTCTGCAACAGAAGCTTGCAGGATTGCAATCACGAGAATGACGGAATCATGCAAAAAGGTCCATGTAACGAAAGTAGAACATGCAGCCGTAACCAGCATGACAGACCGCAAGGTATATAGTGACCGCCGGAACGATAATCGTGGTTTTGTGCATATCCACACTAACAACGAAACTGGCGAAATATACGATTTGAAAAGTGCTTTTTCAGGGTATGATTTGACGTTCTCTGACTGTACTGCAGCTATGGGGAAACAAAAAATCAATTTCCGTGAAAGTGGCATAAACTTCATATGCGGATCGGGGCATAAGATTGGCGCTCCGGTTGGAATTGGTGTTCTGATTGCAAAGAACCCAGCGGACATCACTGAACGTTTCCATTTTGGCACACCATCTGTTCCCCTTGCTGCCGCATTTGCATCGGCATTGGAGTTCCGCACCAAAGAGATAGATTTGTTTGCTGGCGTAACAGAATTCTTGCATGACCGCCTGATTGATGGTATCATGAATGAAATACCAGACGCGCAGTTCAACGGTTGTCCGTGCTTCGGGCATCAGATGGAGCAATCTCCGTACATCGCAAACATCTCTTTCCCAGGCATCGAAAACCACGCGCTTGTCCTGCGGCTTGCCGCTGATGGCCTGATGGTTTCTTCCGGCGCGGCGTGTTCCAGCGGTGACAATGAGCCATCTCGCGTGCTTCTTGCTTCCGGGTATTCTGAGGAACGTGCACGGTCAGCTATCCGTTTCAGTTTCGATTACAAGCTTGATTTCGATGCAAACGATATGGGCAACAACTACGGGTTGAACCTTGAACGCGATGCAAGAATCATCGACGAGGCCGTGAAGATCGTGGCTCAGAACGTGCGGGAAATGAGGGGTATATAATATGCCGCGCAAAAAGCTCAATTACACAGACAACTATTACAAGCCATTCCCCACTCGTCTTCGTAGGCTCATGCGTGGGGACGCAGGGAAAATCAACAGAACTGTATCGCAGCAAGAATTAGCGGATTATCTCGGCCTGAAGGCAAGACAGTCTGTATCTGCATACTGTGACGGTTCTGGACAGCCCAGTTGGGAGAATATCGCCAAAATCGCAGAATACTTCAGCGTATCTACGGACTGGCTGCTAGGTGTAACAAACATTGAAAGTGTTGAGCGAAACATTCAAGTTGCAGCTTCTACACTCGGCATTTCTGGGAAAGCTGCTGAGAATCTCGCAAGGATTTCAACTGAAACCGAAGATGATAACATATTTATTTCCCTCAAGAAATCAGCGGCACATGATGCACTAAATAGGATTCTGGAATCAGAAGATGTGCTTTGGGTTGCGGAAGCTACAGATCATTTGTTGGACATAGAAAAAGCACGTCCGCGAAATATACTTTAATCCACGCGGGACAAATCTGATTTCCCGGTAGAATCATAACTGTAAGCCCTCACGGGCACATCAAAAAATATAGGAGGAAAAACAAATGGCAATGGATATTCAGGATATGGTGGCTGCAATGCTGGCCAAGGATGAGGCTTTCCACGGAAACGAGCTGGTTCCCGCGAAAGTTGAGGTCTACAACAAACTCAAGGAACACGGAGCTGCGATTGCGAAGGCGCTGCGTACTCCGTGGCACGCGGACGATCTGGAGGTACGGGATCGGAACACGTTCGTCTACGTCGACTTCCCTCTCCCGGTCAACATCCTCAATGACAGCATCCGCAACCGCATTTCTGAAATGTACAAGCTGGCTGATATGGTAACGCTCGCAGATGTCAACTGTCGGCTGCGTATGACCTTCACGGTCGCAAACGTCTGGAAAGAGTGAGTGGATATTATGACGAAACAGGAACGCCTTATCGTATCGGCTTATACTGGCGTGTTGATGTGTGGCTTTTGGGAGTTTCACAACTATGTGGAACAGCTTTTGCAGCGTCCAGTTTTCACGCACGAGTTTGCAACGGAAGATGTGCAAAAAGAGATTAAGGAAAAGGCGCGGCCGGCATTTTTGATGTTATGCCAGGAGGATTAAGAGAGATTTAAATAGAGAATTGGAGGCAGCCATGAAGAAACTTTCAGAGATCATCCCCGGAAAAACTTTTGAGTTCGCAGGTGAGAGATTCGTTGTTTTGCTTCAGGGTGATGGCGCTGCGCTTGTACTGCTGGCGCAGAGCACGGAAAAGCTTCCCTTCAATGACAGAGCGGACATAGAAAAACTCAGCGATTATACCTGCTCTGATTTGAAGGAGCACATTGACAAATGGGTAGAAAAACTGCCGCGTACTCCCGAGGAAGCTGCAGCCATTCTCCCGTTTGAAGTTGACCTGAGTTGCCTCGACCGCGGTATGACTTATGGAAATATCACGGTCAAAGCAGCGCCCCTTACGCTTTGGCAGCACCGACAATTCGAAGACATAATTCCCGAAAACAAGGATGACTGGTGGCTCGTCACGCCGGCGGTCAGCACGCGGGTTCCCATTACGAACCCCGATGTATTCTGCCTTGTGTGGCGTGTCTGGAAAAGCGGAGACAGGGGCATTGGAGTTGCGTATATGCCGCAGGGCGTCCGCCCCGCCTTGCTGCTCAAATCTGATATCAACGTATAGGGAGTGAATGTATGGGAGGTAAACTCCACACGAACGTTGTCAAGAACCGCTACACATTCCTTGTTGTGTACGATGACAAAGATAATGAAGAACTCACGGTCGAGGCCGAAAGTGTAGGTGCAGCAGCGTTAATGTTGCCGCATCATCGGAGAGGCGCAGTGCTTTTGAACAGCACGCCATTGGAAGTAGAGGGCAATAAACATGGATGAAAATCAGGAAATGAAGCGGTTCGCCGACCGGCTCTGGGACTACTTCAAACCGAAAATTGAAGAACTGACAAGATCGAACATTTGGTATTTCCGGGCGCAGGTCACACGAGTGGCTGCAAACGGCAAGATCACCATTCAGCGAGCATTCGATAAAGAAATCGCTCTCCCCTACGTCTCCAGCATGGAGAATGCAGCTGTCGGCACGCAGGTCACTGTCTTCGTTCTCGGAAGCAGCATGACAAACGCTGTTATCGTCGGGGACGGGACGTTGAGCAATCTTTAAAGATTGGAGCGTGAAGACGATTTCTGCAGTTGTGGCGAAGAAAAAACCGGGAGGAATTAACCTCCCGGTTTTTTCATACCTTTTTCACGTATGCTTTGTAGACATAGCCTTCCTTGCCGGACACGGTTCTGACGTAGTACCAGCTCTTCGTCTGATATCCGTACCATGTGACCGTTTCTCCGTATTTCAGGACAAATCGGACTTCACTGCTGGTAGATGCGGATGCACGAAGATTCAATTCACTGGCCGTGACCTTCATCTTTACGCCGTTCGCTGCGGATTTATCCGTCTCAATCCAGTTTTCCGACTTCACGGGCTTCGGCTGAACGGCATGATTGCCATATTGCCGTTTGCTAAGATAGTTGCCCTTACCGCTTTTTAGCCAGATCGCGACAAATCCACGAAGCTTGTTGGGGCGTGCCCACGCAGCAGTTGGTGTGACGTAGCTGCTGGAAGCTCCGCCGTCAAGGTTGATTGCGAATTCGTACTTCTCAGCGACGAACTTGTTTGCAACAACGTCCATCGGGACCTGTTTCTCTGTGACGATGATGCCGAGCACCTTACCCTTCAGCCCCATGGCCGTCCGGTACTTGTTGCCTTCAAGGCCCTTGGGAACCGTGAATCCCTTCACACCGTTCTGGACTATAGCGGGGTAGCCACCGACTGCATCGGGCGACGTGACGGCTCCACGGGCCTCCTGAATGGGCATCTTATAGTCCTTGAAGCCGATGAACGGCTGCCACCCTTGATATTCCATTGTTCCCTTGTGCTTTACGCCGGATGCCGGCGTGTACTTGCCGTAGTTGAAGAGTTCCGCATTGATGACGATATCGGGGAATCTGTCATTCCATGTAGCGCGAATTGCAACACTGCCGGTTGTTTCCCCTCTCGCGTCTGCCATTTTGATATGCTCAATTCGGTCAATACGGGAAAACGGGATCTCGGCGAAGATGCCACCTTGGAACTCAGAATACTTCACTGCCGTTGGGGTTGAAGAAGTTGACGTAGTGGGCTTAGAATCTTCGCTGCCAAGTACGTCCCACTTGGGACGGCCAATTCCACCGATGGAGGCAGAATTTCTGTAGTACCACTTTTTAAAAACGCCGCCGCCATTCGCAATCACAGTGTTGCTGCCGGAACTGGTGTTCCCCTCAATGGTATAGATCCGCGCATTATCGACCTTATACACGATGCCAGTGTGCGTCATGCTTCCAGGCTTGCCAAAGAAGATCTGGTCGCCTTCCTGCACTTCTGCGACAGGAACGGCCTTCCCTGCGGCTTTGTAGTAGTTATACGATTCCGTACAGCCAGCACCATAGCCGCCCTTCGGTTGACAGGTTGCTTTCATGCCGAGTGCAAGACCGAATGCCTTGATAAAGCACCAGTCCACAAACATATCACACCAAGGGAGTCCCTGCTTGGGGGCATGGTAGGTCCCCCATTTGGCATGGTCACGAGCGTACTTCGTGTAGTTGTTTCTGCCGGCATTCGCAGTCTTGCTGTCGAGCTCTGCGTTCGTCGCTTTTTCCAGATAACCCTCTTCAGTTGCCGCAATGTCGAGCAGCTTTTTCTTTGCTTCCTGAATGGTCATTTGATATTCCTCCTTTTGCGAGGCCAAAGCCCTATTCCTGACTACCGTTCGGTGTGCTGTTCTTATCTTCGCTCTTGGCGCTCTGATAGCCGAAGTAGAACGTCAGAACCATCACTATGATGGAATAAAAGTCCTTCGGTTCTACCTTGTCACGAAGTGCCATTGCAACAAACGCACCCGTGAGTACAATCGTTACGAGTGACTTGACCTTAAAAAGGTTCTCGATGATGACTTGCCACCAGCTGTTTTTCATAATAGTTTCCCTTCTCAGTCTTTAAGGACTGCTTCAATGATTCGTGCGGTTGCATCCAAGCCATGCTTTTCCGCCAGTTCCCGTACAAATATGAGTGCGTACTTGCTTCTATTTTCGTTCTTTGCTTTCCAGAAATAAAATCCGGTAGCTGCAGAAACCTCTACGATCCACCCGCAGAGTACCGTTGCAGCAGCTGCTTTATCGTCAGCAGCCAGGAAAATGACGATAAACACAACAAGCATCAGATACGAGAAAATGAGAATGCGTTTGCTCCATTCCATTCCTTTTAAGACACCACTTCCCATTCGTCCACTTCCTTCTTGATTTTTTCGATGAAAGAATTGCCCTTGAGTGCCTTGTATGCCTTGTACGAATATTCGAAATTTTCGGCTTCGTACTGGCGGATCTTTTGTGTGTCCTTATTCTTGTAATAGGTGTGCAGCATGTCAGAACGAAGTTGACACTTCATTCCGGCCTTGATCGCGCTATCCCCCATGACCCACTCACGGATTGGCTTAACCAGAACCACCAGTACAGCGCCAATCGTAGTAATCCCACCAAAGATGGTCACGATATCTTTGAAAGTTTCCATTGCTTTTCTCCAATCATTCGATATTGACGAAGCAAAAGAGAGCCGCGAACGCAGCCATCTTTTGCTTCGCTCGCGGCCCTCTTCGGCCCTTCTGCGCCGCCCTTTCAGCGCAGGACACTATGGTTTTTTATTTCACAGCGGGAGGTGGAATCCACTTGCCGCAGAAGAAATGAATACAGGCACTGATTCCGTATGCTGTGTCGGTGAATGATCTGCACAGTTTTGCTCCATGGTTGTTGAGCACGGGACCAATCTCACTCATCGTTTGCGCCCTTTCTGGCTTTTCGCCGTGTCACACGTTCAATCTTCCTGCTTGTCTTCTTGAACTGGGTTCCTTTGCAGACCCAGTACAAATTCGTTTCCTCAATTACGTCGAAGGTCTCTCCGGATTTGAGTTTGAGAATGTATTGCGCAGTTTTCCTTTCATTGACACTCCCCACGGCTAAAGCCGGGGGATTCTCGTTTCTACGACCGCTGCCTGCACCTGCGAGGTCTACGCAATCTCCACGAGCGTTAATTCGGGCGTGTCCCGCCCTATTGTTGATTTCCATAATGATTCCTTTCTACGCCATTAGGCGCATTCCTTCGTTTAAAATGTTCTTTGCTGCGTTGATGTCCCGGTCATGGCGCGTCTCACATTCCGGACACATCCATTCCCTCACTGCCAGATTCTTTGTGCTGGTATTCCGATACCCGCAGCAGGAACATAGCTGACTGGATGGGAAGAACCGGTCTATCGCTATGATCTTTTTCCCATACCACGCAGCCTTGTACTCTAGCTGCCGCCTGAACTCGCCCCATGATGCGTCGCTGATGGACTTCGCAAGGCGATGGTTCTTGACCATGTTCTGCGGTGCTAAGTCTTCGATGCAGACTACATCGTTCTCCCGGATGAGTTGCGTTGACAGTTTGTGCATCATGTCGCTGCGCTGGTTTGCGATATGCTCATGCAGCCGTGCCACCTGAAGCCTCGCTTTCTCGTGCCGGTTGCTCCCCTTTGGTTTTCGGGAGAGCAGCCGTTGTAGTCTGGCAAGTTTCTTCTGGCTCTTGGCTAAATAACGCGGGTTTGGATATTCCGTTCCATCTGACGTAATTGCGAATGCTTTCAGCCCCATATCAACGCCGATAACACAGCCTGTCTTTGGAAGCGGCT
>ERZ1673744.111-NODE-111-length-120620-cov-10.198474_pt1 | contig 120620 bp, 111 predicted proteins | sample MGYA00580207_ERZ1673744 | MGnify/ENA primary metagenome ERZ1673744 (study PRJEB41218, sample SAMN15661751) | gut metagenome | host: Homo sapiens | place: Canada: London | collected 2015-08-20/2019-03-30 | study: EMG produced TPA metagenomics assembly of... | reverse complement strand
CAAGGAGCTCAAACGCTTGAGGTTGAAAAAATAACCGGATCGGGCGGTACGATTCTCGTCACGACGAGCGAATCGGAAAATGAGGAAGCGCAGGTAGCCCGTAAGATTGAGATCGGCGAAGCAGCCAAGAGTACCAATCTGACAGTAACAGATCCGAAGATTAACGCTGACACCGTCAAGGATAGTGCGAAGACAATGGCTGCACTTAAATCCGCTGTGTCAACTACGTCAGGAGAAATCACCCAAACCAATCGCATTGAGGAAGGTGCGGTCAAGGGTGCAATTACCGAAACCGTTGTGGGCGGAGAATCTCAAGGTGTCGAACAGGGGCAGAACTCCAAGCTCGCCGCCTTCAATTCCGTCACTGCCATGGGTACGATGGCTTGGGGTCATGACATGAATGACCTGACAAAGCGTATGGGTGAATTGCGCACAAGTCCGGAAGGAATCGGCTCATGGGTTCGTTTGTATGGATCTGAACAAGAATACGGCCGTCAGGATGTCACCACAAAGAGCACATCCGTTCAGGTCGGTTCGGACTACGACGTGGGCTACGGCTGGAAGGTCGGCGGTGCCTTTACGTACACGGACGGTTCGTCCGATTATGCGAACGGCAGTTCCGACAATAAGGCCTACGGTCTTGCGGCTTACGGTTCTTGGCTCCATGAAGGCGGTGCTTTTATTGACGTGATTGCCAAGTACAGCCGTTTAAAGAGCGACTTTGACATGAGCGTGATGAGCGGCACGTCGAAGAATAACGCCTACAGTGCCAGTGCCGAATTCGGCTGGTACGTGCCGTTTGCCAATGTCGCCTTCGTTGAACCGCAGGCCGAAATCACCTACGGTGTTGTCAAGGGCGATGACTTTACAACGAGTAACGGCGTTGCGATTTCTCAGAAAGACACCAAGGCTTTGATCGGACGCTTAGGTGTTCGCACCGGCTTGCGCTTTAACGAAAACAAGGGTGTTGTCTATGCCCGTGCTTCCGTTCTGCGCGACTTTAAGGGCGAATCCGAATTTACGGCGAGTCTTGTTTCCGATTCCTCCGTGTGTTCGACCGTCAAGGACGATATCGGCGGAACCTACTACGAGATGGGAATCGGCGCTAACTACAAGTTTGCGGACAATGCCTACACGTATGTGGACTTTGAGCGTCAAAACGGTGGTGATGTCAAAGAAAAGTGGCGTTGGAACGTCGGCTTGCGTTATGTCTGGTAACAAGAAGTTGCGTATAAATCGGTGCGTCGCATAAGAGCGGCTTTAAGGACGTGAGGTATCACGTCCGCATCGGTTTGCTGAGGGGCAAGGGTAGGGTGCGTAATAACCGACTTTGCCCCTTGTTTTATATGCAGGTGGCGAATTCAATTCATAATCTAGGCGCCTTTAAAGAGGCACCCCCTGGAATTTTCCGGACATAATTCTTAAAAAGCGACCGAGTGCGTTTTCCCTAAACACATTCTCGGAAACGCCTCGAGTGCGTTTTGCGTTGCAAGGTAAGCCACTGTTTCCGAATCGGTACCGCGTAGTGTAGCGGCACACTCTAAAACACGCGTTATGTCGCTTACGTGCGTACGCGTATCTTTCTCCGTGCGACGAAGTGCTCCCGGCATATCCGGAGCATCGGTTTCCAGAACAAAATCCGTGTCCGAAAGCTCTGTGAAAACGCGCCGGATGCGCCGGCTTCCCGTATACGTTAAAGCGCCTCCGAACCCGAGTTTCATCCCGAGATCCACAAGGCGCTTGGCTTGCTCAACTGAGCCGTTAAAGGCGTGCACGACGCCGCCGGTGGGCCGATGTCGGGCGAGTTCTCGAGAAACCGTATCGACGTAGTGCCTGGTGTGAACACTGATAGGTAAATCAAAGCGGGCGGCAATTTTCAGTTGTCCCCGAAAGAGCGTCAGCATTTTTTCCGTATTAAGGCCGGGGACAAAGCCGTCTAACCCGATTTCCCCGACGGCGGCAAAAAGATTGTCAGAGAGCAAAGCTTCGATGCGCTCGGTAAGGTCACGTAAAAGAGCATCGGAATCGCTCACCTCGTTGATGTAAAGCGGGTGAACCCCTAAGGCGTAGTGCCAGGCAACCTGATGGGCAACGGCGAGCGTTTTTTCCCAAGTGCCGGGAATCCCCGAACAAATGAGGGCATCAATGACACCCGCGTCTTTGGCTTCCCGGACAAGCAGTTCTCGATCTGCGTCAAAGGAGGGCGCATCGAGGTGATTGTGGGTGTCGATTAACGAGACCATGACCTAATCGGTCACCGGAACAATCCGGCCGTTTTCCAGACGAATGATTCTGTCGCAGCGCTTGGCGATGGTCTTGTCGTGTGTGACGATGACAATGGCCGTGTTGCGTTCACGCGCCAGACGTAAAAACCCCTCGAAGACCCCGGCGGCGGTGTCTTCGTCCAGATTTCCCGTCGGCTCGTCCGCGAGGATGCAATCGGGCTCACCGACAACGGCGCGCGAAATCGCCACGCGTTGCCGTTCGCCTCCCGAAAGCTGGCTCGGCAGAAAATGCATGCGGTCTTTCAGGCCGATATCGGTCAGGGCCCGCTCGGCACACGTAACGGCAATGCTTTTGGGTAGGCGCCGAATAAAAAGCGGCATAGCGACATTTTCTAAGGCCGTAAATTCCGGGAGCAGATGGTGAAACTGATACACAAAACCGAGGTGGTGGTTACGTAAGATATCGCGCTCGGCCTCGGTAAGTTTAGAAAGCGTTTTGCCGGCAATGGTGATGGTTCCCGAGTCCACGGAATCCAAGCCCCCGAGTGCATGCAAAAGCGTGCTTTTCCCGGAGCCCGAAGTCCCGATGACGGCAACAATTTCACCGGTTGCGACTGAAAAACTCACACCCTTTAAAACCGGTGTTCGGATGCCGGCTCCGTCATCGTACGTTTTTACGAGATTTTCAACACAAATGGCTTCATTCATGACGCAGGGCCTGTGCGGGATGTGTCCGGGCAGCACGCCAGGACGGGTAAAGGGTAGCTAAAAGACTTGCGAGGAAACTTACGACGGCAATCGGCACGATGTCCGAGGCTCTCGGGTCGCTCGGCATCTGGCTGATAAAGTAAATCTCACGCGGCAAGAACTCAACGCCGAAAAGATGTTCAATGGCAGGGACGATGACATCTAAGTTGCAGGAAATTGCAAGACCTAAACCCGTACCTAAAAGAACCCCGATTAATCCGACGATGCATCCTTGGATGACAAAGATGGTCATAATCGATTGGGGCGAGGCGCCGAGGGTGCGCAAAATCGCGATATCCGATTGCTTTTCCGTCACGGTCATCACCAGGGTTGAAACCAGCCCGAAGGAGCCCACGAGCACGATTAAAAAGAGGATGACGGCCATCATGCGTTTTTCAACTTGAACGGCGGCAAACCAGGTTCTGTTTTGGCGTGTCCAGTCGGTCGCGTAGTAGTCGGCCGGAAGCTTCATCAAAAGGTGCTGCGTTACTGTGGGGGCTAAGTTAATATCGTCGAGCTTGACGCGGATTCCCGTCGGGCCGCCCGTTCGAAATAGGGCCGCCGCATCGTCGATATGGGTAAAGACCAGGGTGCTGTCAAATTCGTAATGCCCGGACTGAAAAAGACCCTTGACGGTCATCTGTTTCATGCGGGGAACAAAGCCAGCCGGTGTGGTGTTACCCTTAGCCACGATGAGTGTGACTTTGTCGCCTACGTTAACGCGTAGCAGGCGCGCTAAGTCGCGTCCGAGAATGACGCCGAAGTCTCCGGCTTTCAAGGTTGAAAGCGTGCTTTCTCCGAGTGTTTTGGCCACGTCGCTCACTTGCGGCTCGTAGGTCGGATCGATTCCGCGCAGTGCAATACCTCGTAAGTTCCCGCGACGATTCAGTAGCCCCTGGCCGGCCACATAGGGCGCGCAGGCCACGGTGTGTTTTTCCGTCAGAATCGTTTCCGAAAGCGCTTTCCAATCGGGGATGCTCCCCGTGATATGCACCACCTCGACGTGCGAAAGGACCGAGAGCATCCGGTCACGCACTTCCTTTTGAAAGCCGTTCATGACCGACAAAACGATAATCAGGGCCATCACACCCAAGGCAATGGACGAGACTGAAATCGTCGAGATAAAACTCATAAAGCCGTCTTTGCGACGTCCGCGTCGTCCGGCTCGTGTGTACCTCAGACCGATGAGAAGTTCAAAAGGTAGGTTCATGGTTTTGGGTCAAATCGGTTTTCTCAGTCCTTGTCGATGGCGACGTTCACGGGAACGGCTCCGAGTTTCTCTGTGAGAACCTTCGGGTCAATCGTCACAATGTAGCCGCGTCGCCCCCCGTTAATGTGTATTTGAGGAAGCGAGAGAATGGAACTTTCGACGTAAACGGGCATTTTCTTTCGCGTGCCGAAGGGGCTTGTTCCGCCCACTTGGTAGCCCGAATTGCGCTGTGCTTGATCGGGCACACAGGGAGCGATGGATTTGCGCCCTGTCTGACGCGCAAGGTTTTTTGTCGAAACTTCTTTATCGCCGTGCATCAGGATGACAAGGGGTTTAGCGTTTTCATCTTGCATAATCAGCGTTTTGACGACGGCGTGTTCGTCAAAGCCGAGGGCCTGGGCCGTCACATGTGTTCCGCCGTGCTCGACATAGGTATAGGAGTGTTCTTTGTAGGTAACGCCGTGTGCTTTTAACCAGACTGTTGCCGGTGTTGCGCTTTCGTGTTTTGCTTTAGTCATGACTTATTCCTCGTGCCAAGCATTGTATCGGCTCGGAAAACTTCAGGCGTGCGTCAAATCATTGATGCGAAGCCATGCGCCGATCGGCACGAATTCCGGACAGCTGCCGAATGCTGTTCCTTCAAAGGATTTCGGGTTTGTCATATCCATGGCACCGAGCATGTGTTTGGAGACAACGCGGTGACAAGGAACGAGAATCGGAAAGGGGTTGCTCGCCATAATGCGTCCGACGGCGCGCACGGCTTTAGGGTTCCCGATCTCTTGAGCTAGGTGACTGTAAGTGCGAAATTGGCCGCAGGGAATTGCGGCAACGCGTTCAAGGACCGCACGACTGACGGGGGAAAGCGCCTGCCAACGGCGGGTGCTAAAAAGTGCCGTCCGATCTTGTGGCGTAAGTGGCGTGGCGCTCTGGAGCATCGCATCAGTTAAGTCGGCCCAGTGATTCAGGGTTGGATTGACTGCGCTCGTTTGCTGCGGAGGATCTAAAGAAAACGCAACGGACCAGAGTTCCCCGAAGGCTAAAGTGAGCCTTACGGACCCCCAGGGCGCTGGGATGTCGAGGAATTCTTGATTTTCGTCCGAGACGGCAAAAAAACTCATTTGCCACCCTCCTTTTCAAGGTCTCCTTTCCATAAGCCCTTGGGCATCGGGAAAGCATAGGTTTCGGGGGGTCCTTCGAGCTCGCACACGGTGGAGTTCGGAAAGACTTCCCGGATGCGCTCAAGGAGTTTTTCTACGAGAAATTCCGGTGCGGAGGCCCCGGCCGTAATCCCGACAGAAGAAATGCCGGCAAGCCAGTCGACGTTTAAATACGAGGCGTCCTCAATGAGGTAGGCTCGTGTTCCGGCTCGTTCGGCCACTTCCTTTAATCGATTGGAATTGGAGCTTGAGACCGACCCGATGACTAACACCAAATCGACTCGGCGTGCCAACTTTTTGACGGCATCCTGGCGCGATTGCGTGGCATAACAAATATCGGACTTTTTCGGGACGACCAGATTCGGAAAACGCGCTTTAAGCGCAGCCGTCACGTCGGCCGCATCGTCTGCCGAAATCGTGGTTTGCGTGACGCAGGCAAGCGATGAAATCTCTTGAGGGAGTGTTGCGACATCGTTAACGGATTCGACCACTGTGATGCCGCTCGGAATTTGCCCGATGGTGCCTTCGACTTCCGGGTGCCCTTTGTGTCCGATGATGACAACGGGTAGACCCGCTTCGTGCATTTTGATGATTTCTCGGTGAACCTTTGTCACGAGGGGGCAGGTGGAATCAAAGATTGTGAGCGGACGCGCTCTGGCCGCATCTTCAATGGCTTTGGGAACGCCGTGTGCCGAAAAAATGAGGGTTGCTCCGTCCGGAACGGACGCTAAAGAATCGACAAAGACCGCCCCTTTTTCCTTGAGAGCACGGACAATCGTTCGGTTGTGCACGATTTCATGGTGCACGTAAACCGGAGCGCCGTAAATAGCAAGCGCCCGTTCAACGATGGAAACGGCACGCATCACTCCGGCACAAAAGCCGCGGGGTCGGGCAAGAAGGATTTGCATGAAGTGTGTCTCCGAAGTCGTTAGGTCGACGAGGTGTCCGAGCCTTTTGGCGTCAAGTGCTCGCGGATGACGGCAAGTTCGGGCATGGCGCGAATGTCGTCCGGAAGCGGGAAGGGGCCGTCGTCCTTTTTAAGAATGTCAATCAGGACATCGACGTTTTCCGGCTTTAACATCCGAACTTGGACGAAGTGACCTTCGAGAAAATTTGTCAGACACAAATCGTCAACGGCGGCATAACTTGTGATTTCCGGGTGCCTATCAAGGTATTCGCGAATGACAAAGGATCGCTCGTCCATCGAGCGGTAGTTTCGGGTTTGTTCCACGGTACAGCGAAGCGTGGAAAGCGCGTTGTCCCACCGCTTTTCTTTTTTCCAGTTTTCTACAGTATCGGAAAGAAAGAAAGGATTGAGAAGCGTGTTGTCGACATAGTACGTATCCAGGCCGTGGATTTTAAAAAGCGCTCGCATGGCTTTTTCACCGAACTCGCGCCAGGTCGACGAAAGAACGATTTTGGCGTCCGTAGCCTCAAGGAGGCGTTTAAGTTCAGTTAGAGCCTTTGGCTCCCAATCCCAGGTTACGGCCGCAAGTGTCCAAAACGGATTGGATTGTTCGCGCCCGGCCCATTTGACGTAGTCAAAGTCCCCGAACGCCTCGGTGTATTTCCGACACAGTTCCCAGATTTCCTCGCAGGAATAATCAAAGCGTTTTTGACCGGACTCAATTACGCCGTCAATATCAAGGAACAGGACGCGCATTGGCCTCTCCGAAAGAAAAAGCAGACGAATGGGGCTATTTTAAAGTGCAGAGCTTCGTTTTCGTGAGAATCGCGCGCTCTTGGCTGTCGGCTTATCTCGGGGCTCCGAGAGTCAGTTGATGGCTTTTTTCTTCGATTCGTGCAAAAAAGTGAAATATTGATCTAAAGAACTTGTCGGCGCGAAGGTCTTTGCCCTATAATCGCTTTCCTTGATTTTTTGAGTCCGCACTCCGAGTTGGAGTGTAGGGTGTGATTAATTTTTTTATACGGGAGTATGTGATGGCAAGAGTCTGTCAAGTCACCGGCAAGAAGCCGATGGTCGGCCATCAAGTCTCGCACGCGAACAACAAGACCAAGCGTCGTTTTCTGCCGAATCTGCAGTATCACCGCTTCTGGGTCGAAAGTGAAAATCGTTGGGTCCGCCTGCGTTTGACGACGGCCGGACTGCGCACGGTTGACAAGGTCGGTATTGAAGTGGTGCTCGCGGATTTGCGCGCCCGCGGCGAAATCTAATTTTCGGAGATTGAACCATGGCTAAGGGTGCACGCGAAATCATCAAACTCGAATCGACGGCTAAAACCGGCTATTTCGTTACGACGGTCAAGAACAAGAAGAACACGACGGGCAAGCTCGAACTCAATATGTTCGATCCTGTGGCTCGTAAGCACGTTCGTTTCAAAGAAGTCAAGTTGCGTTAATCGGCTTGACGGTCGTTTGTTTTACGCAAAAGAGAGCTGACTGAGCAGTTGGCTCTTTTTTCGTGTCTGCGCGATTTACATTGGCTAGACCGAGCGCGTTGTTTTTCCGGGAATCAGAATCGACTATGCATAAGATTTTCACCAGACCCATACACATTCGATTTGCGCAGTGCGACAGCGCCGGAATTGTGTTTCATCCGCAGTTTTTGACGATTTTTAACGGACTCATTGAGGATTTCTTCAGTGATGTCGTGGGTAAACCCTTCCCGACCATTCTTCAAGACGGTCTGATGATTCCCGTGGCCGGACTGCAGTGTAATTTCCTTTCCCCGTGCCGAGCCGGGGACCGTCTGACGGCCTCCCTTTGGATTGAAAAGCTCGGGTATTCATCCGTGCGGTTTGCTATGACGCTTTCTCGCGGCAACGACGATTGTGTCCGTCTTGTCGAGACCATGGTGTGTGTGTCGCAGGAAAAGGGTTTTAAGCCGATTGCTTGGCCCGAGGACTTTCGGAGCGCCATGCTCGACTACGTCGCAGGAAGCGACGTTAAACCGTTAGCTCTTCGATTGTAGAGGCTTTCGGCCAGAGCGTTTTAAGCGCCGGAGTAAAGCGCTTTGCGCCCTTAATCCAAAAATGCACGGGAACACTTTCCGAGCCTTCATTAAGGAGGTTGTTCTCTTTAAGGCGCGTTGCTAGAACGTCTGCCACGGCACGACTCGGTTCGATAATCGTTAAGGGACGCGCGGCCACTTCGTAAATGGCCTTTTCCAAAAACGGGTAGTGCGTACAGGCTAAAACGAGCGTATCGATCCCGGCATCGAGCATGGGAGTAAGGTACTTTTTTAAAAGCGCCTTGGTCTTAGGCGTATCAAACTCACCGCGCTCAACGCATTCCATGAGACCGGGTGCGGCTACCGACATCACATGCGTTCCTTGCGTAAATCGCACGAGAAGACTGTGATAGCGCTCGCTTGTGATGGTGCGCGTGGTTCCGAGAACCCCGAATCGCCCCGAAGGGCTTAATATAGCTGCCGGCTTGACGGCCGGTTCAATGCCGATAATCGGAAGGGAGAACTCGCGCCGCAACGTGTCGGCGGCAACGGCCGTTGCCGTATTGCAGGCAAGGACCACGGCCTTGGCTCCGTGGCCGACTAAAAACGCAACCATGGCCCGTGTGCGTCCGATGATGTAATCAGCGTCTTTATCGCCCCAAGGCGCATTGTCGTTATCCGAGCAATATAAGAAGTGTTCATGCGGGAGTTTGGCGACGAGAGCTCGAAGAACCGAAAGGCCCCCCAAGCCCGAATCGAGCACGCCGATGGGTTTTTCTGAACTCATGACCGGGGTTTCTCCGCTGCGGCGCGTCCGAGCCTATCGTTAACGGCTGCCCAAGGCGCTTCTTTCGGAGGCTCCTCGACAAGAATCCTGTCGGCACTGACCGCGTCAAGCTCATGCAAATTCTCATAAAGGCCATGTGCGTATTCGGCAAGCGTGGCGGGCGAGACAAGAGAAAAGAAGGGTTTGCCGGTCAGTGTTGTCAGAACTTGGGGGCTTGCCATCACAGCTAGGCGCATTCCCGAGAGCTCGTGCATGCGGGCTTTGAGTTTTTCTCCTGGAACAATCTCGAGCTTGGTTTTGGGTGCGTAGTGGCTCTTAAGGCGCCCGGAGGCACGCGGCGCATCGCTTCCGGCATCGGGCACGGGGCACCCTAAGACTTCTTCGAGCATTTCGCGTGTGACGGCGCCGTGCCGGAGAATCTCCGGGCGGCGTCCCGAAAGATTGATCATCGTCGATTCCACGCCGACTTCACAGACGCCGCCGTCCAAAATCATGTCAAGTTTCCCAGTGGGTTTGACGCCTAAGTCTTCTAAAACGTGCCGCGCACAAGTCGGAGAAATCTGTCCGAACGTGTTGCAACTCGGGGCTGTCAGGCCCTTAAAGTTCGGACCTGAAAAGCGCTTTAAGAGTTCGCGAGTCCACGGATGCGAGGGGCAGCGTAGGGCAACGGAATCCTGGTCTCCGGTGACAAAGTTGCCGCAACGTGCCGATTTTTTTAACACAAGCGTCAAAGGGCCGGGCCAAAATGTTTTAACGAGCAGGCGCGCCTCACTCGGAATATTCACGGCCCACGCATCAAGGGCCTCGGGGCCGGCGACATGGACAATGAGCGGGTGGTTGGTCGGCCGATTTTTGACGGCAAAGGATGCTAAAACGGCGTCTTTGTTGTCGGCATCGGCCGCAAGGCCGTAAACGGTCTCCGTGGGGATGGCCACAAGGCCGCCTTCGGAAAGAATACTGACGGCCTTGTCAATCGCCGCATCATCGACAGGCGGATACTGAGTCTTAGTCATTCGGAAGCGTTGCCTCGCGAACCTTTTGGCTTTGCTTGACGCGGAAACCGTCGAGTTTGTCGCTTAAGGCTTTGTCGGTCAGAGCGAGCATGGAAACGGCAAAAATCGCTGCGTTCGCCGCGCCCCCCTCGCCGATAGCGAATGTAGCCACCGGAATGCCTCGAGGCATCTGCACGATGGAAAGAAGGCTATCTATTCCTTTTAAGTACTTGGAGGGGACGGGAACGCCTAAGACGGGAAGCGTGGTTTTGGCGGCGATGACACCGGCCAAATGTGCCGCTCCCCCGGCTCCGGCAATAATCGCTTTTAAGCCCCGTGCTTTGGCCGTCGAGGCAAATTCGGCGGTCTCATCGGGTAGGCGATGGGCACTTAAGATTTTGATTTCGTGAGCAATACCGAATGACTTCAAAATATCCACGGCTGGTTTCATCATGTCCCAGTCGGAGGTCGAACCCATCACAACGGCAACGGCGGGGGTGTGTAACTCTGTCATAACCGATCCTTTATTTACAAAACAAACGCCGTGACAAGGACACTGATCCAAGTGACGGCACAAAAGAGAAGAGAAAAGAGCACGGCGGCACTGCCGGCATCTTTGGCAAATTTCGATTTCGGGTGGATTTCCGGTCCGATGCGGTCAATGGCCGCTTCAAGTCCCGAATTTAATAGTTCCACAACGAGCACGAATACAACTGAAAATAGACACATAAGCCGCAAGGCCAACTCAACGGGAAGAAAAAAACTCACCGGAATCAAAATCACGGCCAGAAGGGCCTCTTGGCGAAACGCCTCTTCGGAGTGCCAAGCCTGACAAATCCCGTCTTTGGAGTAACGCGTGGCATTGATAAGGCGCGTGATTCCCGTTTTTCCCTTTAAGTCGTTTGCGTTTTTGGGTGTCATGAATAAAAAGGGGAGCCGAGTCGGCTCCCCTCTCCCTGTGGAGCGTTAGATGACTTTTTGCGCCAAAGAACCGTCGGCATAGTGCTTGGCCATGACCGAGACGGAAACGGGCTTGATGCGGGCGCCCTGACCTTCGCAACCGAAGGCAAGGTAACGACCCTTGCAAAGTTCTCGTGCCGCTTCACGGGCCTTCGTAAGGTACCCGCGCGGATCGAATTCGCTCGGATTCTCAACAAAGTACCGACGAATGGCCGCCGTCATCGCCAGGCGAATATCGGTATCGACATTGACCTTGCGCACGCCGTGACGGATGGCTTCCTGGATTTCTTCGACCGGAACACCGTATGTTTCGCGCATTTGACCGCCGTACTTGCGGATTTCGGCGAGGATTTCCTGCGGTACCGAGCTCGAGCCGTGCATCACAAGGTGAGTGTTCGGCAAGCGGGCGTGAATTTCTTTGACGCGTTGAATCGAAAGAATTTCGCCTGTGGGCTTACGGGTGAACTTGTAGGCGCCGTGGCTCGTGCCGATGGCAATCGCCAGGGCATCCAGTTGCGTGGCACGTACAAATTCGGCGGCTTGATTCGGATCCGTCAGGAGCATATCGCGCGTCAGTTTCCCTTCGGCGCCGTGACCGTCTTCTTTCGCCGCTTGCAGTGTTTCGAGCGAGCCGATGCAACCGAGCTCGCCTTCGACGGAAACACCGATCGAGTGTGCTGCATCGACAATCAGTCGCGTCGTAGCAACGTTGTAATCATAGGTGGCCGGTGTTTTTCCGTCCGGCATAAGAGAGCCGTCCATCATCACGGACGTAAAGCCGTAGCGCATGGCACTTTGGCAGGCTGCCGGGCTACGACCGTGGTCCAAGTGCATGCAAATCGGGATGTCCGGGTAGCTCTCGACAGCCGCTTCAATCAGGTACTTTAAAAACGTTTCTCCGGCGTACTTACGAGCACCGGCCGAGGCCTGCATGATGACCGGCGCACCGACATCCTGCGCCGCCTCCATGATGGCGTGAACCTGCTCAAGGTTGTTGACGTTGAAAGCGGGGATCCCGTACCCGTTTTCCGCTGCATGGTCAAGCAGCTGACGCAAACTGACAAGTGCCATATTGATCTGCTCCCAGAAAGAATGAACACAGAGACCGCGACGGAAAAGCCCGTCTCGCATCCTGTGACTCATTTTAGCCGAATCCCTCGGCAGCGTTTACGGATTCTTTCGTTAATTTGGGTGCTTGTAGGGCGCCCGAAAGAAGTTATTGCAAAAGCGAACAAAAGAGGTCTCTGAGAAATTTCACCACAGCGCGATGAAAAACACCTGAGTCAAAGTACTTAAGTGCCTCTGCCCGAAGTCAACAATTGGTTACAACCTATATTTTTATAGGAGAGCCGAGAGTATAGTAGTCTCGGCTAGGGTCGTTTTGTTTGGTGTCGGTTGTTTTCATCGATGCCGATAAGACAATGAGTTGGATGTCGTTTGCAGGGGTTTTCGGGGCACTATGTCGGTTTTTCCCTCGGAAAAATCCGCACGATATCGAGATTTTTATTTAGGGGAAAATCATGGTTAGTACTGCCCTCAAGAAATGGGTAATCGTATTGGGAATCGGTGCCGTCATCTGGTTTCTGCCTTGCCCGCACGGGCTCTCGCTCGCTGCGTGGCATTTGTTTGCCATCTTTGTTGCAACCATCGCCGGATTTATTTTGCAGCCGATTCCGATGGGTGCCGTTGCGTTCCTGTCGCTGACGATTTGTGCCTTCTTCGGAATTCTCAAAACCAAAGATGTGCTTATGGGTTTCGGCAACGGAACAATCTGGCTCATTGTGTGTGCCTTCTTCCTGTCCCGTGGGTTTATTAAGACGGGTTTAGGACGTCGTATTGCGTTCTTTATCATTCACTGCATCGGCAAGAGTTCGCTTTCACTGGGCTACTCGATTTGTTTGGCCGAACTCGTGATTTCTCCGGCTATGCCTTCGGCAACGGCCCGTGGCGGCGGCGTTTTCTACCCGATTGTTCAGTCGCTTTCGAGCGCTTTCGGTTCGGAAGCCGGTCCGAGCGCCGGTAAGATCGGTAAATACTTGATGCAAGTGGGCTTTCACGCCGATGCGGTCACCTGCACGATGTTCTTGACATCCATGGCCGGAAATCCGCTTTGCGTCGGCTTGGCCGCCAGTGCCGTCGGTGTGGAACTGACGTGGATGGAGTGGGCCGTTGCCGCTATCGTCCCGGGCTTGATCTGCTTGTTCCTCGTTCCGCTCATCCTGTTGAAGATTGCAACGCCTGTAATTCGCGAAACACCCAATGCGAGGGCTCTTGCAGCGGCAGAATTGCAAAAGATGGGCCCGATGACTAAAGAAGAGCTCGTTTTGGCCTTTGTCTTCGTCATGTGTTTGGCTCTGTGGGCTACCGGTAGCCTCACGGGTCTCGGTGCCACACCGATTGCCATGCTTGCCGTCTCAATCATGCTCATCGCGCAGGTTTTGAGCTGGAAAGACATCCTTTCGGAAAAGGGTGCTTGGGATGCGATGTTCTGGATGGGCGGTTTAATGTCCTTGGCAACGGCTCTGGCTAAGAGCGGCTTTGTCAAATGGGCGGCTGCCTTCATTGCGAGCGGCATTTCTGCGGCTCACATGGGTTGGGTTGCCTCGTTCCTCGTGATTTCGCTCATTTACATTTACTCGCACTACTGCTTTGCGTCCGTGACGGCGCGTATTTCGGCGATGTACGCGGCCTTCGTGGCCGTGGCAGCGGCTTGCGGTGCCCCAGCGCTGATGGTGGCCATTGCCTTCGGTATTTTCGCCAATCTGCCGATTTCGCTCACGCACTACGGTAACGGTGCGGCCCCGGTGTACTTCGGTGCGGGATACGTTTCGCAGGGTGAATGGTGGCGTAACGGCTTTGTCGTGACGACCATCAACACCGTGGTTTGGTTCACGGTCGGTATTGCTTGGTGGAAACTGATCGGACTGTGGTAATCGGTCCAAGTTAAATCTTCGGCTTTGTAAGCCGTAAGGTTCACAATCGGGAGGAAGGCGGTTGCTGACCTCCCGATTCTTTTCCCGGTGCTTTCACGAAGAAACCGAGTCGGTCGTTTTTCTCTTTCCCGTTTTCCCCATGTTCCCATACAATTTCGACTATCGAAAAGCGCAGGTGCGTTACGGTTTATTCCTGATGCGGTTTTTTCCTACCTGTGCTTAAATGCCACTCACAGAGCCTTTGTGTGAGAGGCAAGACGGATTTGTTTGTTTTTTGTTATTTCAATCTTCGGAGTATTTCTTATGCAAGGTCTAATGAAGACTTCCCTTAAGGGGCTCCCCTTGGTTTACCGCGGAAAGGTTCGCGAATGCTATGCCATTGATGATGACAAGCTTTTAATGATTGCCACCGATCGCATCAGTGCATTTGACGTCATCTTGAGCGTTCCGATTGCGAACAAGGGCAAGGTTCTGACGGGGCTGACACAGTTTTGGTTTGAAAAGCTCGCCTCGGGTATGCCTACACAATTAACAGGCATTGCTCCCGAATCGGTCGTTGCGCCCGACGAGGTTGACCAGGTTGCCGGTCGTGCCATGGTCGTCAAGCGCTTAAAGCCGATTTTGGTCGAGTGCGTGGCGCGCGGCTATGTCATCGGCAGCAGTTGGAAGTCCTACCAGGAAGACGGCACGATTTGCGGCATTAAGCTACCTGCAGGGCTACAAAAGGCCGAAAAGCTTCCCGAACCGATTTTTACCCCAGCCGCTAAGGCCGAGGTCGGCACGCACGATGAAAATATCAACTTTGATCGCGTCTGTGCCCTGTACGGCAAAGACATCGCAACGGAAATTCGTCGTCTGACGCTTGACCTTTACACGCGTGCGGCCGAGTACGCCAAGACGCGCGGCATCATCATCGCCGATACGAAGTTTGAGTTCGGGCTCGATGAGGCCGGGCGTGTGTGCCTGATGGATGAGGTTCTTACGCCCGATAGCTCGCGTTTCTGGCCTGCCGACCAGTATCGCTTGGGCATCTCGCCCCCGAGCTTTGATAAGCAGTTCGTGCGTGACTGGCTCGAAGAGCAGCCCTGGAACAAGACGCCGCCGGCACCGGTTCCGCCCAAAGATGTCTTGGAAAAGACGGCGGCCAAGTACCGTGAGGCCTATGAACGTTTAACGGGTAAGACGCTTGCCTAGTTAAAGTGCTTTCGGAACGTGCGCCCGAGTTTGACCGATGTTCGGTTGCCTCGGGCGTTTTCTTTTCGAAGGTTCCGGTTAGGCGGCAATGTTTCCGGCAACGTAGTCGCCGTCAAAGCACGAGCAGTCAAACTTTTTAATTTCCGGATTTAAGTCCCGTAGAGCACGCGTTAAGTCCGGCAGGGGAAGGTAAATCACATCATCGGCACCGATCAGGTGTGCCACGTCCTGGTCGCTTTCTCCGCGTCCGCAGATTAATTCCTCACACGAGGGAATATCGATACCGTACACGTTCGGAAACATCACGCGCGGTGCCGTGGAGGCCACGTACACTTTTTTGGCGCCCGATTGGCGTGCTAAGTCGACAATCTGCCCCATGGTGGTGCCGCGCACGATGGAATCGTCGACCAAAAGGATGGATTTGCCGGCAAATTCCACGGGCATGGCATTGAGCTTTTGCCGTACGCTCTTTTTGCGTGTAGCTTGGTCGGGCATGATAAACGTGCGTCCGACATAGCGATTCTTGATAAAGCCTTCGCGGTAATTTAAACCCAACAGACCGGCAAGTTCCTGGGCTGCCGGTCTTCCGGTATCGGGAATCGGGATGACGCAGTCAATGGTGTGAACATCAAGGCGCTTAGCAACGGCCCGAGCCAAATACTGACCGAGCTTAAGGCGTGCGGCATAGACGTTAATTTTGTCGATGACGCTTTCCGGGCGAGCAAAGTAAATGTATTCGAAAGCACAGGGATTGAGTGCGGCAGAGCCGGCGCAAACTTGACTATGTAAAACACTGTCAGTATCGACGAACACCGCTTCCCCGGGGGCAACGTCGCGCACGAGGGTAAATCCGAGACGTCCCATCGTCACCGACTCGGAACTAAACATCGTGTCACATCGCCCGTTCGGATTGATTCGTGTTCCGAAACATAGCGGGCGAATGGCGTGCGGATCGCGAAACGCAAGCAGTCCGTAACCGGCAATGAGCGCCACACAGGCGTACGACCCTTGTACGGTTTCGTGCACCGCACTTACGGCTCGGAAAAGCGCCTCCGGGCAAAAATTCTTGCCGTTTGTCTCGTGTGCCAAGGCATCGGCAAAGACGTTTAAAAGTACTTCCGAATCGCTCATCGTCAGCGTATGGCGGTGGTCGATTCGGGCCAGGTGTTCTTTAATCTCAGAAGCATTCGTTAGGTTCCCGTTGTGGGCAAAGAGAATCCCGAACGGAGCATTGACATAAAAGGGCTGGCTTTCCAGATTGTCGCTTGCGCATCCTTGCGTCGGGTATCGCACGTGTCCGATACCTGCGTTGCCGACGAGGTTTCGCATATCACGTGTGCGAAAGATGTCGCTCACGAGTCCCTTGGCCTTAAAAAGCGCAAAGCGGTCCCCCTGCATCGTGCCGATGCCGGCAGCATCTTGCCCGCGATGCTGCAACAAAAGAAGCGCATCATAGATTTGCTGATTGACCGGACGGTCTGCGAGGATTCCGACAACGCCGCACATAGTGGTCTTTTAATCCCTTTCCTGAAAGTAAGTTGCTCTCGGGCATTTTAAGTCCCAAGGGTGACAATGCGGCGCAATTGTACTAGACGTAAGCGCGGGCGACTCACTCGTCTTTAAGCCGGTCTTTGGCGATGTAAAAGGCGTAGGTGCTGATGGCAATACTCACGAGAATAATGCCGGTTGCCGTTGCGGCCCAGAAGCCGTGGGCACCGAAGGGCCCTCCGAATGATTCGGCATGAAAGCCGAGCCAGCAACCGCCCCCCAGGCCCACCGACCACAGCAGGATCCCGTAAATGCACATCGGAAGAAACGTGACGCGATATCCGCGAAGGGCAAAGCTGCTAATGGTCTGCAGGGCATCGGCGATGTGAAAAATCACGGCGATGCCTAAAAGCGATTCGGCTAAAAGCATCACGGCCGGGTCCGTTGTAAAAAACGAGACCACCGTGTGTCTGAAAAGGAAAAGACACGAACAGGTCACGGCCGCAATCCCGAGGGCAAAGCGCATGACGCGCATCATCGCTTGACGCGCGAGCGTGGGCGAGCCGGAACCGAGGCACTGGGCCACAAGGACGCTGACGGCAATGCCCAAAGAAAGCGGAGCCTGATAGATAAAGGACGTTGTGTTGCTGACAATCTGGTGTGCGGCAACATCAATCGTTCCGATACGCCCGATGAGGATGGCCATCAGGGCAAAGGAACTGATTTCGAAAAACATCGAAAGCGAAATCGGAATACCGATTTTCAGATGTGTTTTGATGGTTTGCCAGTTCGGAAAATAAACCCGCGCCGGTCGCATTGCGTCGTACACATGCGAAAAGCGCCAATACGAATAAAGTGCGAAGAGGCTTACCGTAGCCCCGAGAGCTGAGGAAACGCCGGCTCCGGCGCCCCCTAGGGCCGGAAGACCGAAAAGCCCGTACATGAAAACGTAGTTAAGGGGGGCCTTTAAGACGAGTAATCCGATGGACACCCACATCGTCACGCGCGGAAGGTTAACGGCCGCATTGAGCGCCACAAAGGGGCGCGCCAACATGAAGGCCGGAACGCTGGCTGCGCTCGCAAGAAGGTAAATGCGTAACATCCGGGCGACGTTTCCCTGAGCATCGCAAAGGCCGATCCAAAAATCGGTCGCCGACAAGATAGCTAGGCCGACAAGACCGAGTAGCAGCGAGAGCCACAGGCTTTGCGTCAGCTCAAAGCCGATGCGCTCGAATCGGCGCGCACCGAAATGGTGACCGGCAAGCGGACTTAAGGACTGTATGACACCCACGAGCGTGAGAATGACCATGATGACCGTGGCGTTTCCGATAGCAACGGCCGCCAAGTGTTCGGCACCGAGCCTTCCTGCCATGATTGTGTCAATGGTTCCTGATCCGATAATCGAGATGTTGGCCACGAGAATCGGGGCCGCCAGACGTGCAATGGCCCGATAGCTGATATCGGGCTTGGTAAAACTTAAGTTTTCAGACATAAACAAACAAAACGCGGCTTAAGCGGTTCTGATGCTCACGAGTCCGCGAATTCCTCCCGGGGATTCGGCCGGTTGCGTAGGTTTTTCCGGACGCAGGAAAGCTTGGCCGCTCACAATTGAGCGAAGCGCCTCAAAATCAAGAATCTGTACGTGCTTTTGGTTAACGATAATCACGTTATCGGTCGTAAAACGTGACAGCACCCGACTGACGGTTTCTAGTTTCAATCCTAAGTAAGAGCCGATCTCCGCTCGCGTCATTCGCAGCACGAATTCGCTTCGCGAATAGCCGCGTTGCTCGAAGCGTTGTGAAAGGTTAAGAAGGAAGGCGGCAATACGCTGTTCGGCGTGCATCGAGCCTAAAAGAAGCAAGACGCCGTTTTGGCGAATGATTTCCCGCGACAGCAGGCGCTCGAAATGCTCGGCAAGTTTGGGAGCCGCACTGGAAACCTCGTGCAGACGCTTGTAGGAAAGAACGCACACTTCCGTATCCTCCAGGGCAACGACGTCACTGGCGTATACATTGTTGGCAAGCCCGTCAAACCCGATGATGTCGCCCGACATATAAAACATCGTGACTTGTTCGCGTCCGTCACTTGAAAGAACGGAACTTTTTAAAAATCCCAGGCGGATGGCATAGAAGGCTTCGAAGGGATCACCGGCCCGGTAAAGAGCTTCTCCGCGACGAATACGACGCCGCGTGGTCACCATTTCTTCCATGCGTTCGATTTCTTTGAAATCCAAATCGTCTGTCAGACAAAACTCATGCAGGCTGCAGGTCGAGCAAATAATGCGCATGCCGGCCGACGGTGTGTTCGTTGGATTGAACATGTAAGCAGTCTCCCCTTTGAGCTTCTTTTTCGTAAAGTAGGTCGATTTTTCGAGCCGAAGGCGCCGTGTCCCTGACCTTCGGAACCGACGAAAAGCGGGCGACGAGACGTATAATCCACGCACCCGAATCGATTCCAAGAAGGCGGCACCGATGCCGTTTCGACCGAAATTGACTCTCTCATTTTGTATCGAAGTTTGATTAAAGTCAATTGATTTTCGTCAAATCTGAAAAAAGCGGTCCCGGTGGATTCGGAACGGATGCTTTTTCTGGCGATAAAGGAGCTGCCATGACCGATGTGAAAGAAAACGGGGTTGAGTTACCCGACGCCGACCTTTGGCGTAAATTCGATGTCCCGGCACCTCGCTACACGTCGTATCCGACCGCCGATCGCTTCCGTCCCGATGTAGGACGCGCCGATTATGAAAATGCGTTGGCGGAAAGACCGGTCGATCGACCTCTTTCGGTTTATGCCCATATTCCGTTTTGTGCCAACGTGTGTTTTTATTGCGGGTGCAACAAGGTTGTCACGCGTAATCGCGCCTTAGCCGACCCGTACATCGATACGGTTTTAGCCGAGGCAAAGATTGCGTCCGAACACCTGACGGGAAAAAGAACGCTTTCGCAACTGCATTGGGGCGGAGGCACCCCGACTTTCTTAGACTCCGAGCAAATCGAGCGACTCTTACAAGGGATTCGCGCGATTTACCCCTTTGAGCCAGACGGCGAGTACTCCATTGAAATCGATGCACGCACGTGCCCGGCCGAAAAAATCGACCTATTGCGTCGTCTCGGCTTCAATCGCATGAGTCTCGGGGTGCAGGACTTTAATTTGAGTGTCCTTGAGGCGGTCAATCGCGTACAAAGCTTCGAGTTGATTCGCGATACGCTTGTGCACGCCCGAGAGGTCGGCTTTCATTCTGTGAATATGGATTTGATTTACGGTCTGCCGCGTCAGACGCGTCAGTCGTTTGCCGAAACCATCGACAAGGTCATCGAACTTTCGCCCGATCGCATCGCGCTTTATCACTATGCGCACCTACCGAACATTTTCAAGCCTCAGCGCCGGATTGTTCCCGAGGAACTCCCGAGTGCTTCCGAGCGCGTTAACATGATGTTTGACTCGATTCGGACCCTGACGGCAAACGGGTACCGGTATATCGGGATGGACCACTTTGCCAAGGAAACCGATGAGCTTTCCGTGGCGCAAAAAGAAGGGACGATTCAGCGTAATTTCCAAGGATATTCGACGCGCGCCGAGTGCGACATGATTGCTCTCGGTGCCAGTTCCATTTCCTATGTCGGCAATACGTACGCCTGTAACCCGCGCGAAATCGAGCCGTACGCAGAGGCAATCGGTCAAGGACACTTGGCAACCTGCCGAGGATTCGTGCTTTCGTCCGAAGATCTCTTGCGCCGTACCGTTATCATGACGATTATGTGTCGCTTTCAGATTATCAAGGCCCAAATCGAAGAACAGTTCGGAATTGACTTTGATAAAACGTTTGCCTATGAACTGAAGAAGTTACAGGCGTACGCTAAGCACGACTTGGTGGAGTTGACGCCGGAGACCATCACCGTGAGCGCCAAGGGCAAGATTTTCGTGCGAGCCGTGGCCATGCAGTTTGACCGGTATCTGCGGGAATCAAATCGCGCAGGCGGTTACTCGAAAATTGCCTGATGTGAGCCGAATTTTTGGGGGATACCTCCAAAGGAAAAGAAAAAGCCGATGACGCAAATGACCTATTACTGGCACGACTACGAGACTTTCGGATTGGATCGTCACTTAGACCGCCCCGTGCAGTTTGCCGGTATTCGCACCGATTCGGCGCTCAATGTCATCGCCGAGCCCGATGTTTTTTACTGCGATTGTGCGCCCGATTACCTTCCGAGCCCTGAGGCGTGCCTGATAACCGGCATTACTCCGCAGGTCGCACATGCACGAGGAGGGCAGTGCGAGGCGGAATTTGCTCGGCGCATTCGGGAAGTTTTCCGAACACCCGGGACTGTTTCCATCGGGTACAACTCGCTTCGCTTTGACGATGAAGTGACTCGGTTTCTTTTTTGGCGCAATCTCATGGACCCGTATGCGCGGGAATGGGACGACGGTTGCTCGCGTTGGGATTTGTTTCCTCTGGTGCAGGCGCTTTGGGCTTTAAGGCCGGCAGGAATCGTTTGGCCGACTGTAAAAATCCCCGAAGGAGGCGAGCGTATCTCGTTTCGTCTGGAACACTTAAGCGCTGCCAACGGCCTTGAGCATAGCCATGCGCACGATGCGATGAGCGATGTGTACGCAACGCTTGCTTTGGCGCGCCTGATTCGCGAAAAAAATCCGCGCTTTTGGCAGTGGGCCTTCGAAAACCGCTCGAAAGCCAAGGTTCGGAGCGCTTTTACGGCAGGTGACGGTACGCTTTGCCGGCCGGCCGTTTGGATCGATGGGCGGGCAGGTCAGGAAAAGGGCTTTATTCGCATTGCGTTTCCGATTTGTGAAACGGAGAAAAAGGAAATCATTCTCTGGGATTGTCGCGAGGACCCCGAGGAGCTCTTGGCTCTTGACCCCGAGGCCATCTGTCGCCGTGCGTGGAAGCGCTCGGAAATGAAAGAGGGTGAAAAGGAGCTTTCGCTTTTTAAACTTCGTCCGAATCAGTTCCCGGTGGTGTGCGCCAATCTCAATGTGTTAAAGCAATCGGCTCTTGCACGTTTTTCCATAGATATGAATTCGGTCAATCGCCATATTGCGTGGCTTGCCCAACACGACTCCGACCTTATCGGTCCGATTTCGCTTTCATCCGAGCACGAGCTTGAAAAAGGTGCCGATGCCGACGGTGCGCTCTACGAAGGTTTCACATCCAACGCCGATCGAGCTGTGATGCAAAGGACCGAATCTTTAACCCCGCAGGCTTTAACCGATGCTGTCTGTGAGGGGCGCATCCACTTTGAAGACCCGAGGCTTTCGGAACTTTTGTGGCGCAAACGGGCGCGCAATTGGCCCGAGTCGTTAACCGATGACGAGCGCATTCGTTGGAAGGCCTTTTGCGGTGCACGACTTCAAGGGCTTGTTCCGGGAACCTTAAGCTTGACTGAGTACATGGACAAGGTTGACGCGGCGGCCGATGCCGATTGTCAGGCTTTGGAAGCGGGACAGATGACGGAAGAACGATTTGAAGCGCGTCAGCAGATTCTCGACGACCTATACAACTGGGGGGAATTTGTCGGGTCTGCGGCGCAGGATATTGACGGAGGAGCCAAATGACTCAAGTAAGCGGAAAGAAAGGGGCAACAAAAGTGGCCTTTGTCGGACTCGGCGTGATGGGATACCCCATGGCCGGACACTTAAAGAAAGCCGGGCACGACGTGGTGGTTTTTAATCGCACGCACGCCAAGGCCGAAAAATGGGTTGCTGAAAACGGCGGGTGCTGCGTGCTCTCGCCGCGCGAAGCAGCACAAGACAGAGATTTCGTATTTGTCTGTGTCGGAAATGACGATGATGTGCGCAGTGTCGTCTACGGCGAGAACGGTATTTTGGCCGGGATGCACTCCGGAGCCGTTCTCATCGATTCGACCACCGATTCGGCCGCGCTCTCGCGCGAATTGGCGGCGGCGTGTCGTCAAAAGGGAATCGGGTTTCTGGATGCTCCGGTTTCGGGGGGACAGTCCGGGGCCGAAAATGGCACGTTAACCGTGATGGTCGGAGGGTCGGATTCTGATTTTAAAGCGGCAAAACCGGTAATCGATGCTTATGCGAGCGCCGTCACGCACATGGGACAGGCCGGTTGCGGGCAACTGACGAAAATGGTCAATCAGGTGTGCATCGCCGGTGTGTTGCAGTCCCTGTCCGAAGGTCTGGCCTTCGGATTAAATGCCGGGTTGGACATGAAAAAAGTTGTTGAAGCCATTTCCAAGGGATGCGCCGGATCGTGGCAAATGGATAACCGTTCCGAGACGATGGTGGAGGGAAAATTTAACTTCGGATTTGCCGTCGATTGGATGCGAAAGGACTTGCGCATTGTGCTAGCGGAAGCCGAAAGGAACGCATCGAAGATGCCGCTTACGAAGATGGTCGAGTCCTTTTACGGAGATCTGCAAACCCGAGGGGACGGGCGTTTGGATACCTCGTCCTTGATTAAGCTTTTGCCGATTCACAAGGCCTGAAAGAAAAAATCCGAGGAAGGATAAAACCTACCTCGGAATCTAAAAATTTGCTTTGTTTTCAGTGTTTTACTCGTTTTTTGCGGAGGATGCTGCAAAAGGAGACGAGTGGTTTTTCCCTGACTGATTAGGAAGCCTTGAAGGCGATAAAAACCAAAACAAGAACGGCAGATCCGGCAATGGCCAGCGCCACTAAATCCAACGTGTGATGAATGGGGAACATGTTTCTCTCCTGGTGTTTTTTAGCAATGACAAAACTTTAAAAGCTATTCTGTTTTCACGAAATTGTGATTTATGACTAAGTAGAAAACGAGGGGATATAGCTTTACGTCCGGGAGCCTCTGCTAGTAACCTCCTAAAAATGCCGATGATGCACACTTTTTTCTCTGGTTTTATAAGGCTTCTTGCCGCCTTGCTGATGGCTCTTGTCGGGGCGACGGGGGCATTTTGTGCCCAACAAGGAGGGACGAACAACTGGGTCATCGGCGTGCTTGACAGCAACATGCCCCAGATGCAGTGGGTCATTCGCGACTCGTTTCACAAAATCGATCCCATTTATCCGAAAAAACGCCTCGTTGTGCGCCAACTTCCGGTTGAGGCCATTTATGAGGCCGTTCGCACGCAATCGCTTGATTTTGTCTGCGCCAGCCCGCAGGTCATCAGTGTTTTAGAGCGCTACTACGGCTATGAGCTTTTAGCCTCTTTGTACCAAAAAAAAGATACGGTTTTTTTTTCGGAAACGACGGCCCTTGTTTTTACGCGACAAGGTCTTAATGCCTGGGCAGATTTGCGCGGCAAGACCGTCGGTCTTATCGAACACGATATTCCGGATACGGAACTCTTGCTTCTCGATGAACTGCACCAGAGAAAACTCCCGCCCAACGGCTTTTGGAAAAAAGAATGGATTCCGACGCTCGATAAGGGAATTAATCAATTGCGTTCCGGGGCGATTGATGCGTTGGCCATTTCGTCGTGTTTGTATCGGGAAGCCAAGGCCGATGTTTTTTCGGATTTTCGCATCATTCCGGGGCGCGAGGACGGCAATCAGAAAACGCTCACTCCGCATTCGACGGGTTTTTTCCCGGGCTGGGCTTTTGCCTCGAGCATTCGCGTGAGCCGCAAGGTCGGAGAGCACTTTGCCAATGCGCTGCGACAGTTCGATTTTTCTCGTACGGTCACTTGGGATACGGCGCGCGATTACCGTAAGGTGCACGATGCACAAGAAGCCCTGCAATTTAAGCCTTATATGAAGTTTCGACAAAAAACGGCCGGCGAGTTTCTGATGGAACACATCACGTGGGTCATCGTGGCTGGCTGCCTTTTAATCGGTTTGATTATTCATAACCTACTGACGGAGCGGACGGTTCGTCGTCTGACCGTGCAGTTAACGCAGACGATGCAGAAAAAGCGCTTGGCCGAAAAACGCTTTGAGGAATTGGAGCACTCGGCAAGTGTGTCGCAGATTTCGAGCATTGTGGCTCACGAGTTGCGTCAGCCCCTGGCGGCGATTACGAATTTTGCGATGGGAATTCGACGCCGGGCCGCGAATCGAACCCTGACCGGTGACTCGCTGGATTTTGCCCTGGGTCGCATCCTGCAGGAAAACGAAAGAGCGAGTGCTATTGTCGACCACGTGCGTAACTACGCCAAAAAACACGAGAGTCAGCCGGAACTTGTTCACTTGGAGTCTTTGGTGCGAAAGACGATTGCTACATTCGAGACGGTTCCTAAAAGTTTGATTTCCGTGACGGTTTCCGGAGATCCTCGTGTCCGAATTGACGAACTCGAGATGACGCTTGTGGTTCGCAACCTGATAAAAAATGCTATCGAGGCCGTTGCCTTAAATCCTCACGGCCATGTCAAAGTCGGTGTGCATGAGGTCGACAAGGCCGTTGTTCTCACCGTCAGCGATAACGGCATGCTTGAAACCGACGAACAATTAGAAAAGCTTTCGGTGCCGATGCAATCGGAAAAAAGCGAAGGTCTCGGACTCGGGCTTTCGATTGCACGACGCATTATTGAGTCTTATGACGGCTCCCTGACGTTTACACGCAACAAGCCGAGCGGCCTGGGGGTAGCAGTTCGATTTCCCATAGCGGAGGGGTAACAACATGGATACGCGTAAATCACGGGCGGTAATCCGCATTGTGGATGATGACAAAGGAGTTCGGGACTCCTACAAGTATTTGATTGAGGGCGAGGGCTGGCTGGTTCGAACCTACTCGAGTGCCGAAGACTTCTTAGAGCACGACGACCCGACGATTCAGGGGTGCGGAGTTTTTGATGTGCGGATGCCGGGTATCAGCGGCCTGGAATTGCAGTCCAAGCTCGCGCAGCGCTCCGCGCAACTCCCGGTGATTCTTGTCTCTGCACACGGCGATATCGAGACGGCCGTCAAGGCCCTTAAGCAGGGCGCTATGGATTTTCTTTGTAAACCCGTTGTCGATGAAAAACTCTTGGAAGTCATCGACCGCGCCGTTGAAAAGAGCTTTTCCGATGCGCAAGAGCAGATTGAAAACAGCAAACTCATCGATCGGTGGAATTCCCTGAGTCGCAGGGAGCGGGAAGTGGCGGCACTCGTTTACGAAGGCTTGATGAATAAAGTCATTGCCGACCGCTTAAAGATTGCCGAACGCACCGTTCAGGTTCATCGCGCCAATTTGTGCCAGAAACTCGGTGTGCGCAATGCTGTCGGAATCTCCAAGTGCATCAATCAACTGCATAAACTTGGTATTACGGAAAAGTCGCTCTGAGAAACGCTTTAAGTTACCGACACGGCCGGATTCAGGATGTCCTGAGTCCGGTTTTTGTTGGCCGCTAGGACGGCGCAAGCTGCCTTGTGAAACCTCGAATCCGATGGGGTTTCCCGGTACGCATCGATTGAGAATGATTCTATTTTACACTCTTTTCGCGACTATGCCTATAATGCGACAAAATGAGAATCATTCTCAAACATTTTGTGTCCGTTGACAGGAGAAAAGAATGCGTATCAAAGAAATGGCGACCGGTCAAATCGCCAAAATCACTGCCTTTACAAGCGGTGCCGCCGAATATCGGCAACGGCTTTTGATGCTCGGCTTGGTGCCGGGGACACAGTTTGAATTGCAGCGGCTAGCTCCCTTGGGCGACCCGGTGGAAATCAAGGTGCGCGGAAGCCTTGTGAGTCTTCGCAAGGGGGAGGCTGACGTGATGGAAGTCGAGGTAACCGGTCAATGAAGCACATCATTTGTATCGTCGGTAATCCCAATTGCGGGAAGACAACGCTTTTTAATGCCTTAACAGGCTCGCATCAGGACGTCGGCAATTGGCCCGGCGTGACGGTTGAAAAGAAAGTCGGACACTACGTGCATGACTCGGTCGACTATGAACTCGTGGACCTCCCGGGAATCTATTCGCTCACGACCGTTTCTAAAACGGGTGAAGACGAGCGTGTGGCGCGCGATTACATCTTAAGTCAGCAAGCCGAGGCCGTCATTAACATCGTCGATGCGTCGAACTTGGAACGCAATCTGTACCTGACGGCCCAGTTAATCGAAATGCGCGTTCCCGTGATGCTCGTTGTCAACATGCTCGACGTGACGAAAAAACGCAAGATTGAGATTGACATCGAAGCGCTCGGCAGGATGCTCGGCTGCCCGGTTGTCGGAATCGTGGCCTCGCGTGAACAAGGCGTTTTTGCTCTCAAGGAGATGATTGCCGAGTTTTTAAAGAGTCCGACACTTCCGAAATTATCGCTTCGTTACGCGCCTTCAATTGAAAAGGCCCATCAGGAAATCGAGCAAGAGATTCAAAACGCCGACAGTTTGCATCCGCACTGGCTTGCGATTGAACTGCTGGAAGGTGCCAACGGATCGCGAGAATCGCTCGATGCCGCCACACGCGCTCGCGTGATGCCGATTATCGAACGCACGGAAAAAGAATTTGCCGGGAACTTGGATATTGCCGTAGCCGACGCACGCTACAAGCTCGTGGCGGACGTGAGTTCCAAGGTCGAGCATAAAACCGGGGAACTGCCGACTACGCTCACAGATCGTATCGATAAGATTGTTCTCAATCGTGTCGCCGGATTCCCGATTTTCCTTTTCATCATCTACTGCATGTTCCTTTTCACGCAGAACTTAGGATCGGCCTTTATTGATTTCTTCGACATTCTCGTCGGCGGCGTGATGGTCACTGGGTTCGGGGAACTTCTGGAAGCAATCGGCGTGCCGGAAATCGTCAAAGTAGTCCTTGCCGACGGCGTGGGCGGAGGTCTGCAGACGGTTTCGACTTTCATTCCGGTGGTGTTTTTCCTCTTTTTCTTTTTAGCGATTCTGGAAGACTCCGGATACATGGCACGTGCCGCGTTCGTCATGGACCGTCTCATGCGCTTTCTCGGGCTTCCGGGGCGTGCTTTCGTGCCGCTTATCGTCGGCTTCGGCTGCAATGTGCCGGCCGTGATGGCCACTCGTACGATGGACCGCGTTACGGACCGTATTCTTACGGTTCTCATGGCTCCTTTTATGAGTTGCGGTGCACGCCTTCCGGTGTACGTGCTTTTTGCCGTGGCGCTCTTCCCGAAAAACGGACAAAACCTGGTGTTCGGGTTGTATCTGATCGGTATCGCAGCGGCCGTCTTGACAGGCTTTTTAGTCAAGAAACTGATTTTGCCCGATGCCGGCGGTTCGTTTGTGATGGAAATTCCGCCGTACCACATTCCGACTGTCAAAGGTGTTTTGATTCGCACGTGGGATCGGTTAAAGAGTTTTGTGTGCCGTGCCGGACGCGTCATTGTCGTTCTCGTTGCGTGCTTGTCGATTCTGAACTCCTTGGGGACGGACGGCAGTTTCGGTAACGAGGATTCCGACCGATCCGTTTTAAGTGAAATCGGTCGCACGATTGCGCCGGTTCTCTCCCCGATGGGCGTGACACAGGAAAACTGGCCGGCAGCGGTCGGTGTCTTTACAGGAGTGCTTGCTAAAGAAGCCGTTATCGGTACGATGAATTCCCTGTACGAATCCATGGCACGTGTGGAAAATGCCAAGGGATCTGAAGCCGGGGAGGAGCCCGAGGAACCCTGGTCCTTTAAGGCTACGGTTTCGGAAGCTTGTGCTAGTGTCGTCGATAACTTAAAGGCGCTTTTCGATTCCGTGCTCGACCCCTTAGGGATTGCCGCCACGGAAGAAGAAACCGAAGCGTCTTTGTCTGAGACCGATCAAGCCACCGGTGCCGACATGATGCGTCGTTTGTTCGGATCGGATACGGCAGCGTTTGCTTACTTGCTCCTGATTTTGCTTTACATGCCGTGCGCAGCGGCAATGGCAGCCATCTGGAACGAAGTCGGAACAGCTTGGACACTGTTTGTTGCGGCTTGGACAACGCTTTTAGGCTACTCAGCAGCGACCATCTTTTACAAGGTCGGGACGTTTGCCGCCGATCCGACGGGAGCGTCACTTGCCATTGTCTTGTGCCTGGCGGCTTTAAGTGTCGTGCTTCTTATCATGCGGCATACAGTCAAGACGATGCGTAAGAGTGCTCCGAAGGTCATTCAGATTCATCAAGCTTGATATAGGAGGCTGACATGGTATCGATTCTGGATATGGAGCGCCTTGTGCGTGAAAAGGGTGCCGTGAGTGAACCTGACTTGGCGCGCGAACTGGTCGTCAACGAGAAAGTCGTTGCTATGATGGGCGAGCGCCTTGCTGAGAAAGGCCTCATGCACCTACAGGTGCGCCACCGCGCCTGCCGCTTTAACTGCGGGTGCGGCGGAACCGATACCCGTTACTGGGTATCGGGTTCGGAGGCCTGAGTCAGCGGCCAACGCGGTTTGGCCGAAAATCCTAAGCGACGCGTCGCGGCTTGACGTTGCGCGTCGCTCATGTTCTCCAGACGGTACAGCCCAGCCACGGCAATCATTGCTCCGTTATCCGTGCAAAGCGAAAGCGGCGGGAAAAACACGCGTGCGCCGCGCCGTTGGGTGGCGTTAATCAACCCTTCACGTAACTGCTTATTGGCAGAAACCCCGCCGGCGACAACAAGGCGCTTAATCCCCGTTTGCTTCATCGCCTTGACGGCCTTAGTGACCAAAACTTCGACGAGTGCATCGACAAAGCCGCGTGCTAGGTTGCACCGAAATGTCGGGTCCTTGGCATCGGGGGCGTTTGTGACCGCCGTTAAGACGGCCGTCTTTAGTCCGGAAAAACTCATGTCGAGCGTTTTGCTGTGAAGCATCGGACGCGGAAGAATAACAGCTCCGCTTTGCCCCATGTCCGCCAAGCGCGAGACGGCAGGTCCCCCCGGATAACACTCACCTAAGAGTTGGGCCGTCTTATCGAAGGCTTCCCCGGCGGCATCGTCAAGCGTTTCACCTAGTAGTTCGTAGCGTCCGAATGCTTCCACACGCATCAATTGCGTGTGGCCGCCCGAGACCAAAAGTGCGATAAAAGGGAACTCAGGCTTCGGATCGGAAAGACGGGCCGATAAGAGATGTCCTTCTAAGTGGTGGACGCCGATTACGGGAATATTCAGGGCGTATCCGATGGCGTGAGCCACCGAAATGCCGACAAGAAGGGCACCGGCAAGCCCGGGACCCTCTGTGACGGCAACGGCATCAAGGTCTTCTTTCGCAACGTCGGCTTTCTTAAGAACTTGATTTGTTAGGGCAATGGCGCGACGTATATGGTCGCGACTGGCAAGCTCGGGGACAACACCCCCGTAGGCGCGGTGCATGTCGATTTGTGTATGGATGGCATGCGCAAGAAGCCCTTTTTCACTATCGATGAGGGCAACGCCCGTCTCATCGCACGAACTTTCAATACCGAGAACTTTCATAGCCGAGAAAAAGAATATTTTTCGTGATTTTAAAGCCCTTAGGACAAAGTCGCGCACAAGGCGTTCGCAACCGGCGGATTAGTCACTTTATCGCAGGTGATTGGACTGAGCGCAACGAGTTGACGTCCTTACGTTTTCCCTGTGGCTTCGCTTTAAAAATCTTGTGGCATACTATCTTTGCCTAAGGGGGAAGACCTTTTAGTTTTTCATTACATTTTTTAAGGAGATACCATGAAACTCGGTATGGTCGGTTGGCGCGGTATGGTCGGAAGCGTTTTGATGGGAAGAATGCGCGAGGAAAAAGATTTTGCGTGCGTCGACACAACAACGTTCTTCTCGACATCGGCCGCCGGTCGTCCGGCACCGACGGGTATCCCCAACACAGACCCTGTTTTAAAGGATGCCACGGACATCAAGGCGCTTTCTTCTTGCGATGTCATCATCAGTTGCCAAGGGGGCGATTACACCAAGTCCGTCCATCCCGCTTTGCGAGAAAGCGGTTGGAACGGTTACTGGATTGATGCAGCCAGTGCCCTTCGCATGAAAGAAAATGCTGTCATCATTCTCGATCCGGTAAATCGCCACGTGATTGATACGAGCCTTCAGGCCGGCATCAAAGACTACATCGGCGGCAACTGCACGGTCTCTTTGATGCTCATGGCTTTGGACGGGCTGGTGAAGGCAGGTCTTATTGCCTGGGTAAGTTCCATGACCTATCAGGCAGCAAGCGGAGCCGGCGCAAAGAACATGCGTGAGCTTTTAAGTCAGATGGGGTATTTAAACGGTGCCGTTAAGGACGAACTGACCGATCCTCGATCTTCGATTTTAGATATCGACCGTCGTGTGAGTGCGGCTTTCTCGGAACCGGGATTCCCGAAAGAAGCCTTCGGATCGCCTCTTGCCGGCTCCCTGATTCCCTGGATTGATTCGGATCTCGGAAACGGCCAATCCCGTGAAGAGTGGAAGGGAGGTGCCGAGGCCAATAAGATTCTCGGTCTTCCGGAAAACGGCACGCCTGGGTCGCTTACCGTCGAGGGTCTTTGCGTGCGCGTCGGCAGTATGCGTTGCCACAGTCAGGCTCTGACAATCAAGCTTAAAAAGGTTGTGTCTTGCGAGGAGATTGAACAGATGCTCGATGCGGCCAATCCGTGGGCCTATGTGGTTCCCAACCGCAAGGAAGAGTCGATTGCAGAACTTTCGCCTGCGAAGATTTCCGGGACGTTGCGCATTCCGGTCGGTCGCATTCGTAAGCTTGCGATGGGACCTGAGTACATCAGCGCCTTCACGGTGGGCGACCAGCTCCTGTGGGGTGCGGCCGAACCCTTGCGCCGCATGCTTCGGATTGTGACGGGCTCCTCTCTGTAACGCAAAGAAGAGGGAGGGACTTAAAAAAAGAAAGGGTGCCGCGAGGCACCCTTTCAACGTACGAGAGACTGATTTGCCGTTAGCCGTGCAAAGCGGCGCTCATGAACTGAACGACATGTTTCATTTCATCGGGTGCGACCTCGTGTTCCATGTTGTATTCGCGCCAGACCAAAGTATCGACCTTGCTTTCAATGAGCGCAGCCTGTTTGCGGGCGACAACGGGGCTGATGATTTCATCAAAAGCACCGTGCCCCATGAAAAACGGCGTCATCTTGCCGGCCGGTGTTATATCGGCATCAAGAAGTTCGGGTGCCGGTAAATACCCGGAAAGGGCAATGACACCGGCAAGGGTTCTTGCTTGCCGCAAACCGCTATATAGGGCCATGGCGGCCCCTTGCGAAAAGCCTCCCAAGAAAATCGTTTCCGCAGGGACTCCCTGACTGACAATCTGATTGATAATTTGCGAAATCCTCAGGTGCATGGCTTTAAGTCCCGGCAAATCTTCGGGCTCTTGACCGATGCGAGCGAGGATATCGTACCAAGCTGTTGTCAACTGACGGTTTTGTACCGTCACGCCGATTCTCGGTGCGCGGGGCAGAATAAAGCGCGCCCTCGGACCTCCGAAGTCAAGAACTTCACGGGCAAACGGCGCAAAGTCTTCCGGACTTGTTCCCATGCCGTGTAGCCAGACAATGGTGCATTCCGGTTTCATACCGTCTTCGGGCTCTTCAATGAGAAGGTCCAAGGGATCGAGCGCGTGACGATTGGTATCGGAAACAAGGCGTACGCCGCGCTGTACGGAACGGCGCTCGATGGCTTCCTGACTCATGCGCGGATGCACAACCCGGTGTTCGGTAAAGCCACTTGTCGAGGCCTGGCGAGCGCTCGCGGCGACAGGTACTTCTTCGCGATGTACCGATTCGCGTGCAGCGGCCGCGGCCTGCGAGTAGGAGGTCGGAAAGCGCGTTTCCGATTCCGGCCGATGTAGGCTCAGTGCCGGCTCGCTTGTCTCGGTTTCTTCTTCCGGGGTTCCGAATTCTCGGAGCTGAACGGTGGGCCCTTCGACTTGCTCGAGAAAATCCGTCAGGCAATCGAAAATCCCGGGTTCCGTTTGGGGACCGTCTGCAGAAAACAAACCGCGTAGCGTATCGGGGATGTCCGAAGCAAGAGCCGGTAGATTCACAATGAGCGCATCGTGCTCGGGCGTCTCGCGTAGTCCGGCCGTTTGCCGCGACAGCATGGCCGCTCGGTTCTTACGAGCCTGAATGCGGCGCATCTGTTCGCCGAGCCCCGGAAGCTCATAGGTGCTCACAAGGCGCGTTGCCTGCGGCACGACATCGGCTTTTGTCAGACCCGTGGCGCCGGCCGTGAAAATCACGTCGCACAACACCTTATCCGACAGTTCCCGCAACGTATCTTCCACGCTGTAAAGCTCATTGATGACGGGACGGGCCACGATTTGTATCGGGCTTAAAAACGCAGCACGACAGCATGTTTCGATGGCTCCCATCACACGAGCCGACTGCTCCGGAGTTTCCGCAACTCCCACAATTCCGATGAGTAATTCGTTCGGATAGCGACGTTCAAAGGACATCGGAGGACTCCTTGTTCGGTTCGGGGGACTCATCGGCAACAAGATTCAAAGGTCGAATCTGGTCGGCGTAAAGGATTTTGTACAGTTCGCGAGCACTCTTGGGCGGTTTGCCGTCTGCGGCTTCGCGACGTGCTCCCCGCACGAGTTGACGCAACCTTTGAACGGAAGCCTCGGGATGGCTTGTCACGTATTCGGTAAGTGGCGCGTCGCCCGCAATCATCGCATCGCGCAGCCTTTCGGCTCTGTGATGAGCGGCCACAGCGGCTTTACTAGTCCCGGTCGCTCGGTCGATGGCCTCGCGGACACTGGCGGCATCTAAGGCGCGCATGTGCTTTCCGATGAGTTGCAATTGGCGGCGCTTTGCGCCGAAGCTTTTCATTTTTTTTAAATCGGCGATGGCCTCGGATAACGCTTCGGGTAGAGCAATGGTGGCAAGTTGCTCGGGGGCAAGTTCGCTTAATTCTTTCCCGAGCGATTGCAACTGTTCGGCATCGCGTTTTTTTTGAGATTTGGACGGACCCGAATAGGCATCATCCTCGGAATCATCGGGTTCGTGCGTGTCATAGAACTGTTTTTTCATGGGGAGCATGATAGCCGAAATCGCTAAAGAACTCGGCTTTTATAAAGGGACCTATCGGAGAAGAACATCTCGGGACTTTTATCGCTGGCTTGTCATATACATTTTGAAAACATTCTTCCGATTATCAACGTAATGAGGCTGAGAAAACGCGATAAACTCCGAAAACGAATTGTGGGGCTTTTGTCCCGCAAAACACTTTCTCGGACTCAAGGAAAGAAGTAGCTCATATGAAACGCATTGCCTTATTTATTCTCACGAACATTGCCATCGTTTTCATGCTCGGCATTGTTTTGAATGTCATCAGCCTGTTTACCGGTCTTGACTTCGGTCAGATGGCCGGGTCCGATTTGGACCTGACGGCGCTTTTTGTTTTTGCGCTGGTTATCGGTTTTTCAGGAGCCATCATTTCGCTACTCTTGAGTAAAACAATGGCCAAATCCACAATGGGGGTTCAGCTCATCAATACGGAGCACCCGGAACCGGGCCTGGAAAGTTGGCTTGTCGATGTCGTACGCTCGCATGCTAAGAAGGCCGGCGTTGCCATGCCCGAGGTCGGTATCTACAACGGGGAGCCGAATGCTTTTGCAACCGGAGCTTTCCGCAACAGTGCCCTGGTGGCTGTCTCCACGGGGCTTTTGCGTCTGATGAACAAAAAAGAGATTGAGGCGGTTTTGGCGCATGAAATGACCCACGTTGCCAATGGCGACATGGTCACGATGACGCTGATTCAGGGCGTTGTGAACACGTTCGTTGTCTTTATCAGCCGTATCATCGGTTGGGTTGTCGATCGAAACATTTTGCGTAACGAGGATGACGCTCCGGGAATGGGTTATTACCTGACGTCGATGGTCATGGATATCGCTCTCGGATTCTTGGCCGGCATCATCGTTGCGGCCTTCAGTCGCCACCGTGAGTTCCGCGCCGATGCCGGTGCCAAGCGCATTATGGGAAGCGCAGAGCCCATGATTGAAGCCTTGCAGCGCTTGGGTTCGATGAAACCGGCGGAACTTCCGGCCTCGATGAAGGGCATGGGTGTTTCGGGCGGAATCGGGTCGCTGTTTGCCTCTCACCCCTCCATTGAAGAACGCATTCGGGCTTTGAAAGAGGACTAAGCAGATTTGTCGTCAAGTCGTCGAGGGCGTCCGGCCTCATCGGATGTGTAGGCTTTCCCTTCTAACGCGTCGAAGAGTGCTTCGGCGCGTTTTTCGTCCACATGTAGATGCGAACGAAATGATGCAATACTCTCGACCTTGTCGAAAATCAACAATCGTTTTGCTGCCGCAAGAAGCGGATCGGCAACGTCCGGAAAGTGGGTGCTTTTGCGCAAAACGGACTGCATGCCGCCCGCTAAACTCAAGACATAGTCCCGAGTTGTGTTTTTGCCCGGCAGGGGAAGCGCCACGGTCGTAAGCGTCGTCCATCGCTGCACATAGGCCGCAAGGCGTTTATCAGTCAGACGTCGGCCGGTCTCAAGCGGGACGCCGGCCGTCTGCGTGAAGGCGTCTTTGGCTTCGTTCATCGCTTGCCACAGATAGCAGGAGAGAAACACAACAAGGCTCGGCCGCCGCGCGTGCAAAAGAGCATTCAGAGCAAAAGCATCCTCGGCAATCTTCGGCACCAACTGAGGGCCGTGCGCGTGCTCGGGCATTGTATCCGGCCAGGTCGCCACACAAAACGAGCGTTCGAAAGATGTTTCCGAACCGGCTTTGCGTGCCAGAGGAATTCCCCAGAGCTCAAACCAGGAGGCAAAATCATCGAGCACCTTTCCCAGGCCCAGCATCCTGTCGGGGAAAAAACTACGACGGGTTGCAGCTCCCGTTTGAACAAAATCCGGCGCAAGGACAATCAAAATGCCCCCGGTTTTGTTTTCTTGTGTCGTCAGGATGTCCGTTAGTAGCATCGAGTATCTCGCCAAATGCCGTCGCCCGATTCTAACGCACGGTATGAGCGGCACGCCGACACGGAAAACGAGCGCAAGAAAAAACCCGCTGTATCCATCGGGAGGTAGCGGGCTCGGACGTAATTCCTAAGCGGTCAATCCGTTGTCCGTCGGGAGCTTTTCAAGCTGACTCTTGACCTTGGAAAGCAAAGCCTCGAAACTCGCTAGACGTTCGCGTTCTTGGGTGACAACGGCAAGAGGCGCACGTTCGACGAAAGACTTGTTGTCAAGTTTTTTCGCGCAGCGTGCAATGTCGCCTGTAATGCGCTCGATTTCTTTTCCGAGACGCTCGCGTTCGGCGGCGATATCGATTTCAATTTTGAGCATCAACTTGAAATCGTCAACGATGGCAACGGGCGCGACAGAGCCTTTATTAAGGGCCCCGATATCGGAAACAACCGAAACGTCACTCGTACGAGCAAGGAACTTTAAGTAGCCGGCAATCTGATCGATTGTCGCCTTATCGCCTTCGACGGCGAGGGGTTCCTTTTGCGACGGAACCAAGTTCATCTCGGTACGAAGACCGCGCACGGCCTCAATCATCTTCTTGGTAAGAGCAATACGGGCATCGGACTCAGGGGCTTGCTTAAAGTCCCCGGCAGTCGGATAGGGAGCAATCATGACACTGGTTTCTTCATCAGGCGCACGTTTGCCGGCCGTAACCGAGACCTTCTGCCAGAGCTCTTCCGTGATAAAGGGAATCAAGGGGTGCGCAAGGCGTAGCGTTGCTTCCAGGACCGCGGCAAGGGTATGACGCGTTGCACGGGCAGCTGCATCATTGCCGCCGTTTAACTGTACCTTTGAAAGCTCCAGATACCAGTCGCAGAATTCATTCCAAACGAAGCTATAGACAGCGTTGGCGGCATTGTCCAAGCGGTACTCGGCAAAGCCCACATCGACCTCTTTGAGCGTGCGATCGAATTCGCCCATAATCCAGCGATCGGCATCGGAAAACTCCATCGGCTTTCCGGCGTCGGCCCCGAAGCCGCAGTCCTTGCCTTCGATATTCATCAGCACGAAGCGTGTGGCATTCCAGAGCTTGTTGCAGAAATTTCGATACCCCTCGCAGCGACGCAAATCGAAGTTCACGTTACGACCGAGTGTGGCATAAGCGGCCATCGTAAAGCGTAGCGCATCGGCCCCGTGGCAGGCAATGCCGTTCGGATAGGTCTTGCGTAACTTCTTTTCGATCATCGGGGCTTTTTCAGGCTGGCGCAGACCGTGCGTGTTTTTCTTAACGAGGCCCTCGATATCGATGCCCGTGATGATGTCCAAGGGATCGAGCGTGTTGCCTTCGCTCTTGCTCATCTTCTTGCCTTCGGCATCGCGCACGAGACCGTGGATGTACACGTTCTTAAACGGGACACGGTTTGTAAAGTGCTTGGTCATCATAATCATTCGGGCAACCCAGAAGAAGATGATGTCGTAACCGGTCACAAGAACCGTGCTCGGAAGGTACAAATCGTAAGCGATCTTTTCGTCGCCTTCGGGATTGGGCCACCCTAAGGTCGAGAAGGGAACCAAGGCAGAGCTGAACCACGTATCGAGCACATCCTCGTCGCGCGTCAGTACGACGCCTTCTCCGGCTTGCGCTTGTGCTTCCTGTTCACTCCTGGCGACATAAACGTGACCGTCCTTGTCGTACCACGCCGGAATCTGATGACCCCACCAAAGCTGACGGGAAATACACCAGTCTTGAATGTTCTCAAGCCACTGACGGTAAACGCCGCGCCACTCTTTCGGGAAAATGTTGACTTCGCCGGATGTGACGGCCTCAAGACCGACTTGAGCGATGGATTTACCGGGGGCGAAGGTACCTTCGGGCGCCGGCTTGCTCATGGCCATGTACCACTGCTCCGAAAGCATTGGCTCGACGATTTCACCCGTACGAGTCACACGCGGAACCATGTGCTTGATTTCACGGACGCTGACAAGGTGTCCGGCTTTTTCAAGATCGTCGACCCACGCTTTGCGGCATTCCGGACAAGTCATGCCTCGGTACTTTTCGGGAACGTTTTCGTTCATGCGCGCATCTTTTGTGAGAATGTTGATCATCTCCAGGTTGTGGCGCTGACCGATCGCAAAGTCGTTAAAGTCGTGCCCCGGTGTCACTTTCATGACGCCGGTACCGAATTCCTTATCAATGTAGGCATCGCCGACGACAGGGAGGAGCCTGTCCATCAGAGGCGCTTTAAAGCGCTTGCCGATTAGGTGCTTGAAGCGTTCATCTTCGGGATTGACGGCCAAGGCTGTATCGCCGAACATCGTCTCTGGACGCGTTGTTTCGATGTAAACGACGTCTTTGCCGTCTTCCGATTCGTAGCGAATCTTCCACATATGGCCGATGGCTTCTTCGTTTTCCACCTCAAGGTCACTCACGGCGCTTTGCAGCTTGGAATCCCAGTTCACCAAGCGTTTGCCGCGGTAAATCAAGCCTTCGTTATAAAGACGCACGAAGGTTTCGGTTACGACCTTGCTGCGCGTTTCGTCCATCGTGAAATAAAGCCGTTTCCAATCTAAGGAATCGCCCAAACGACGCATCTGATTGAGAATCGTTCCGCCTGAGTATTTTTGCCATTCCCAGACTTTCTCTAAGAAAGCTTCGCGTCCGAGGTCACGTTTGCCGATACCCTGTTCCTGAAGCTGACGCTCGATGATAATTTGGGTTGCGATACCGGCGTGATCGGTTCCCGGAAGCCACATCGTGTTGTATCCTTTCATGCGGTAGTAGCGCGTTAAGGAATCCATCACCGAGTGGTTAAAGGCATGCCCCATATGCAAAATACCCGTAATGTTGGGCGGAGGGAGCTGAATGGAAAAGCTCGGCTTTCCCGGATTCATTCCCGCAGCAAAGTAGCCGCGCTTCTCCCAAATGGGATACCACTTGGATTCGATCTGAAAGGGTTCGAAACTCTTAGAGAGCTCTTCTGTATTCTGTGTCATAGTTTTCGGCTTTCGAATGGTCGGACGAATCGGGCAATTTTACGACAACGGACTTTGTTTGTAAGTAGATAGGTAAGCACTTTCGCCTAGTGTAACGGACAAATTCACACGTTTTGCGGGCACTAAGACGTGTCAAAATCGACGCCTGAAGAATTGCAACAGGTCACATCGGAGGGGTGTAGATGGCAGGAGAGGCGAAAAATCCGGAAATAATCGGTGCGGTTTTCCCGTTAGGAAAGGCTCTTGATAAAGAAACACTTCAGGAGCGTCTTACTGTATACGGACATCTTTTCGGAGCGCTTCGCACGTATCGATCCCTGGACGCGACGCGCTCGCGTCATATCCTCGTCAAGGACAATATTGCCGTGGACGGATTTCCGACAACAGCCGGAAGCTTGGCTTTATCGCATTTGATCCTGCCGGAAAGCCCGGCAGCAACGCGCCTTAAGGCAGCCGGATTTGACCTGTTCGGCAAAACGAATATGACGGAATTTGCCGGGTTTGTCACAACCGGAAGACCGTCCGAAGGGTATTCGCATTTAGGGGGATTCGGGAAAAATCCGCACGGCAATTTTCTTTGCGGCGGCTCGAGTTCGGGATCGGCCATTGCCGTGGCCGCAGGGCTATGCGATGCAGCGCTCGGAACGGAAACGCGCGGGTCGGTGATGGAGCCCGCACTTTACTGCGGCGTCTGGGGTTTTAAGCCTTCGGTCGGCCTGATTTCTCGGCGCGGCGTGATTCCGATTTCGCCCGTGTTTGACACGGTCGGTGTGTTGGCACGCGACGTCGAAATACTCTCAGAGGTTCTGTGTGCTCTGCAAGGCGCCGATGAGCTGGATAAGGCGACGGCTCTTGCTTCTTTCGTTCGTTTGACGGATTCTCTAGAGGTTCGCCCTCAGGGCTTTCGTCTCGGTATCGTGCATGTTGCGGGGTGCCCTGTGCCGGATGCGGAAACGCAGGAAATCCTCAAGGCGACGTTCCGAAAACTCATGCATGCGGGCGTCCGCCTTACTGATGTGACAGCAGAAAATCCCCCGGAAGACTACAAACTCATCACATCCGTTGATTTCGCGCGCGGCATTGACGCTCTTCTCAAAGAGTATGCAACGCAAGACGTTCCTCCCGATTTTGCCTCTCTTTGTGCTTTGTATCGAAAAACGCCGTCGATGCGACCCTTTGGCATGGACCGCATGCTTTTGGCTCAGAAATTCAATTCCGAGGTCTCCGAAAAGGACTATCAGGAGACTGTCAAACGCACCGTTACGTCGAATCGAACGTTGATTGAAAAATTATTGACGAGTCACCGCGTCGATGCCCTTCTTTTTCCGGGAAGGCTCGACTGGTGGGCTTTGGCCGGAGCGCCATCTTTAGCGGCTCCGATCGGTGTGAAAAAGTCCGGCAAACCCGTATGTGTCATGCTCGGCACCGGGTACGGTCAAGATGCAACTCTTTTGGGAATTGCTCGGGTTTTAGAGGAAGTGCTTTTCTGTCAGGCCTAAAACAAACCGTGTGCTTTGCCGGGGAATTGGGCACAATTTCGTCATGCAAGAGAAAAAAGCACAATCTCGCCCGGACTACTCGGATCTTTTCCAGTGTGAGCGTCCGCAATTTGACCCGTCCCGAAAAATGAGCCTGAAGGAACGGGCGGCGCAGTTTTCACCTTTTTCGGCGCTACGTGGATTTGACGAGGAAATCGAGGAGTCTTCCCGCCGAACGGAAAGTCGGCCGGAGCTTTCTCAGCAAGAGTGTGACAAGCTCAATGCCCGACTTCAATTTCTTGCCGAGCAAAGCGCCGATTGCCCGACGATTCAAATCACGCGTTTTGTTCAAGACACCAAAAAGAGCGGAGGAGCCCTTGTCACCGAGGTTGTTTGCGTCAAGCGCGTGGACTGGGTAAAGCGCACGATTTTTCTGAGCAATAGGACGGAGCGCTCCTTTGATGACATCGTCAGCATTCAAGGGAAACTTTTCGAGGCGATGCCGGGAGACGACTTCCTATGAAAAGCTACATTGCCATCGATTTGAAGTCCTTTTATGCCTCGGTCGAATGCCGAGAGCGGGGGCTCGACCCATTGAAGACACACCTTGTTGTTGCCGATGCGTCTCGAACGGAAAAGACGATTTGTTTGGCCGTAACGCCGTCCCTGAAAGCGTACGGAATCTCCGGACGTGCTCGGCTTTTCGAGGTGGTCTCTCGCGTTAAGGAAATTAACCGGGTCCGTCAGGCCAATGCGCCGAGTCACATCTTTACCGCGAAAAGTGTTGACGCATCGTCGCTTGCTGCCGATTCGAACTTAGAACTTGATTACATCGTCTCTCCCCCGCGTATGGCCTACTACATGCGCTATAGCGCCAAGATTTATGAGATTTATCTTAAGTTTGTCTCCGAGGCCGATATTTTCAGTTATTCCGTTGATGAGGTTTTCATCGACGCCACGCCGTATTTGAAAACGTACGGTTTGTCGGCTCGGGATTTTGCACTTCGCATGGTTCGGACGGTTTTCGAAGAGACCGGCATTACAGCTACGGCCGGTATCGGCACCAATCTGTATTTGGCGAAAATTGCCATGGATGTGAAGGCCAAACACATGCCGGCTGATAAGGACGGTGTGCGCATTGCCGAGCTAACCGAAGAGTCGTTTAAGCAGGAAATGTGGTCCCACAAGCCGATTACGGATTTTTGGCGTGTCGGGCGCGGTTATGCGACGCGCCTTGCTGCCCTCGGCGCGGAAACGATGGGGGACGTGGCAAGGCTTTCACTGACGGCACCGCAAAAATTATTTGACCAATTCGGGGTTAATGCAGAGCTTTTAATCGATCACGCCTGGGGATGGGAGTGCGTGGGTATTGCCGATATCAAAGCCTATTCGGCAGATACCCACAGTCGGATGTCCAGCCAGATTTTGGCTGAGCCTTATAAGACGGATAAGGCTCGGCTTGTGGCCTGGGAGATGGCCGATTCCCTAGCTTTGGAACTTGTCGAGAAGGGGCTTGTCGCACACGGTCTGGAAGTAACGGTCGGCTATGACGTTGAGAACTTGACGGATGCAAAACGGAAGAGCCGGTATCGGGGTTCTGTTGTTCGCGATAGTTATGGCAGGACACTTCCGAAACCGACACACGGCAAAGAGATGTTTGCGGTGCCGACCTCATCGGGAAAAGAGTTGTGTGACGCAGCCCTGCGAATCTTTAATCGAGTTGCTGACAAGACTCTTTTGGTGCGGCGCCTGGCTCTGGCGGCGCTCGATGTTGTTCCCGAAGGAAGCCTTCCGAAAAAGCCGGCCGCTGTTCAGTCGGACCTCTTTGCTCAAATCGGTGATTCGGTTGTTTGTTCCGAACAAAAGGAACAGGCGCTTTCCCGAGAAAGGCGCATGCAAAAGGCCATGCTCCTTATCAAGGAGCGCTTCGGAAAAAATTCGCTCTTAAAGGCCAAGAACTTCCAAGAAGGTGCCACGGCACGCGAGCGCAATGCTCAGGTCGGCGGTCACAAGGCCTAGGGCGTGGTAATGCCCTAAGAAATTGCCTTTTTTTAGACCCAGGCCTGGAAAAAATCGATGCGTTACTCACCGTCCGATTTAGAAAACGGCAACTTTCCTGTTGACGAAAGCTCGTTTAAGGAAAGGGTCAGATAATCACGCTCAAAGTCAGCGTATCGCGGGTTAAATTGCAAGAAGACTTCGCTTCGTTTCCGAAGTATGTCCGGTCGGATTTTGGACTCGTCTCGCTTAATCTCTGCAAAGACAATGTGCCGATGCGTCGGGTTGACTGCAACCAAATCGATTTCGTTTTCGCCTTTTTTATCCCACCAAGGACCGACAGCGGTGAAAAGCCCGCAGTTGCAGAAGTGGCGTCGGTACAGACGTTCCAGGGCTCGTCCCGACCAGGTCGGATATCCGGCACGAATCAACTCCATGAGCGCACTTTTGTCGGACACTTGAAGCATCTGAAGATTCGGCAGACAGAAGGTGTACCAAAAATTCAACAGTTCATCCGTAATCGTGTAGCGTCCGCGCTTGCGCTTGGCTCCGTTCTCGCCGAGCGGCTCCGTCACCTCAATGAGTCCGTAGAGTTTTTCCAGTTGGAAAAGGTGACCGGAAATGCTGACATCAAAAAGAGAGGCAAGTTCCGGTCGTTTTGTCTTTCCCTGACAAATGGCAAGCAGAATTTCATTCATCCGAGGAGCGGCCCCTTTGAATTCCGCGCTGACCATGAGTTGAGCCTCCGAAATCAGTCCGGAGTTAAAGCGCATCGTTTGCTCAAGCATTGCATCAAAGGAGAATGCATCGGAAGAAAGGAAGGATTGGACATATTGCGCCACGCCCCCCGTAAATGTGTAAAGCGCAAGCAAATCATCGCCGCTGAAGTCGGTTTTGTAGTCGGAAAAGATGGTCTTTAAAAGTTCCGGAAAGAAAGGATCGAGGTGAATATTGGCCGATTCTCGCGCGAAAAGCGGAGCGGTGCCGTTTTCGAAGATTTCGCGCATGCTGCTTGCTACGGACCCGCAGGTAACAAGAAGGATTTTGGACTTTAGATGGTTCCTGTCCCAGAGTCTTTGCAAGGAGTCAAAGATTGTCGGGTCGACCGTTTTGAAGTTTTGAAACTCATCGAGGATGAGCGTGAGCGGACGATTCTGTGCTTCGCGAAAGACAAGAGCCAGAGCCTCCTCAAAGCTGCGAATGGCAAGGGGGTAGGGGATTGCCAAGACACGCTCGATTTCTTTGACAAAGTTTGAAAGATTTTGATCCGACAATTGGGAGGCAATGTAGCCTGAAATCGTCGGCATCGAAGCCTCTGACGGCAAAGCCTCCTCAAGCAGTCGTGTTTTACCGACTCGGCGACGTCCGGTGACGACAACAAAGCGGCTGATGCCCTTGTCGCGGACATCGGATTGAAACCGGTGTAATAGACTTAATTCAGCTTCTCGCCCGTAAAAGCGGGAAGACGGTAAAGAACGGGACATAGGACTTTGCTCTCCTTCAGACCATTAAAATATAACATAATTTATGACTATTAGAAATAACGTTATTTTTAATAGTCTTAATTTGTCGGAGAGACAAGTCCGAAAAACTATTGTCCGGTAGCGTTTTCTAGGTGACAAACTCGGGACGAAAAGCCGCCGCCACCGTGCCGAAGCGGTCTGTCCCGGGCTCTTCGTGCAGGGCGACCTCTGGTCCGAAGACGACGATCATGGTTCGGATCCGGCGGTGTCCGCCGAACCGACGGACACAAAGCTTCGTCCGTCCCTCATCACGATGAACGCCCTGCAGGAGGCCCAGGCCAAGCTTCGCTGGCGCGCCCGAGAGCGCGCGAGCACGGAAGGCGACAGCTTCCTCCCCGTCGCCGGCGCTCCGCTCAAGCTTCTCAAAACCAAGCAGTTCCGCTTCGACAAATCGGCCATCGTGGGCGACCCTCGCAGACCGGCCATCATTCAGGCGCTTGAAGCGCTCTTTACCGAAATCACCGAACGCCGCAGGCCCGTCGGCGCCCTTCCCATCGACACGACGGACTGTCTCTACGTCCCCGTTGCCGTTGAAGGCGATTCGATCGGCATCATCTACGAAGCCGGCGAAGGCGAGATCTGTCTCGTGCGCTACGGCCACCCCGAAGGCCTGCTTTAGAATCCCGGCGCCGTCTTCGCCTGACAACTTGTCTCTGAACCGCCTCTGATTTCGAATCGGCGCCACGCTTCTTTCTTCCGTTACAATTGCATTATTGTCATCCACAAGATGCACCGACATGCAAAGACGCAAGCTCCTGTGGCACACCGTCCTGACGGGCGCCGCCCTGGCCTGCACGGCGGATGCGGCCCGAGCGGGCGCGCACAGGACCGGCAGCCAGCTCATCACAATCATCGACCTTGACCTCTGCGACGGCTGTCCGGACAGAGCCGTTCCGCTCTGCGTCTCCGCCTGCCGCGAGCAAAACAAGGACCGCATTCCGGAACCTCAGAAGCCGATTCGGCCTTACTGGCCGAAGAAAAAGTTCGAAGACTTTTCCGATCGCCGAGACGAAATCGACCGTCTCACGCCCTACAACCTCCTCTACGTCGAGACGCTCAGCGTCAACGGCCGCGACATTCATCTGCCGCGCCGCTGCATGCACTGCTTCGACGCACCATGCCGCAAGCTCTGTCCTTTCGGCGCCATCGACAAGACGAAGGAAGGCGCCGTCGCCATCGACGCGCACGTCTGCTTCGGCGGTGCAAAATGCCGGGACGTGTGTCCGTGGCACATCCCGCAGCGCCAGGCCGGCGTGGGCCTCTATCTCGACGTTGCGCCCAAGTTTGCGGGCGGCGGCATCATGTTCAAGTGCGATCTCTGCGCCGAGCGCCTTTCCAAAGGCGAACAGCCCGCCTGCATTCCTGCCTGTCCGAGAAAGGCCATGATGATCGGCACGCTCGAAGAGATGACCGCCAGGCTCGGTGAAATTCTCAACGGCCGACACGTCTACGGACGAACCGAAAACGGCGGAACGGCCACGTGGTACGTCTCAAGCATTCCGTTCGAGACCATCGATGCGGCGCACCGCGCCTCTGTCGGATTCGACACCCAGGGACGCCCGGGCTTTCCGAACGCCAGGCCCGCGCTTGCCTCCGGCACCGTCTCCGCAGGTCTTGCGCTCGCCGCGCCGATCGCCGCACTCGGCGGCGCCGTCATGCTCCGCCGCCGTCGCGGCCGTGACGGGAAGGAGGATTGATCATGCGCGTCCAACGACAGTCACTTCGCAACAGAATTGTTCACTGGAGCATTGCGCTTTCCTGCTTCGCGCTCATCTTTACGGGCATTCTGCAAATGCCGGTCGCCAAGCGCTACGGGCTCGATGCGCTGGGTGCATGGACAACGGAATACTTCACGACGCTCGAGCTTCACTATCTCGCCGGTGCGGTCTTTACGTTCTTCTGCTTCTTCCACCTCTTCATCCATGCGCTCGAAGGCGACTTCGACATTGTTCCGAAGAAGGGAGACATGCGGGCGAGCATCGCCATTGTCAAGGCCATGATCACGGGCGGCGAAGAACCGCCTTCGGCCAAATATCTGCCTGAACAGCGCCTCGCCTGGGCCGCTTTCGCTGGCGCGTTCGCGCTTGTCATCGCAACGGGTCTTCTCAAGACGCTCAAGAACTTCGCGGGCTGGGATTTGCCCGATCCCGCACTCTTCTGGCTTGCCCAGGGACACAATCTCGGCATGGCGCTTACGATCGTGCTCTTCATCGGACACATGGCCGCCTTCCTCTTCAAGCCCAACCGCGCGCTTCTCCCGGGCATGACGAACGGCACGGTCGACGCGAAATATGCCGCACACCGCCATTCGCTCTGGAAGCCGGAAAAGGATCGTTGACCTTCGACTTCGGATTCCAAAACAAACGGGACCGGCAGCCTTGCACTGCCGGCCCCGTTTTGTTTGAGCGCTCAATGAACGAGGCTTACGCTTCCTTCGTCACGGTCGTGCCTTCATGGCAGACCGTCAGGATCTTCGTCGTGAAGTCCGGATAGGCTTTCTCCCGAGTTTGTCAGTTTAGAGCCCCTTAAATCCTTCTGAAACCCTTGCCATCATTGAGTTGGCGAGGGTTTGTTTTTTCATTTTTAGTAGCCATAATGTAGCGCTAATTGTATAATTGGTAAAACGATTATTTGACTCTGGAGTCTTCCCATGTCCCGCAATGTCACCATCATGAGTTGCAACGGCTATAAGTACGTTCGCGTTTGCGAGAGCTATCGCAATGCTGAGGGCAAACCGCGCTCCAAGGTCATTGAAAACCACGGAAGGCTGGATCAGCTGGAAGCTAAAGATCCCGAATACGTCGCGAAATTGCGTGAGCGCGTGCGTCAGGAAAATGAAGCTGCCAAGGCGGCTTACGCGCTAAATCTTGAAAATGCGGCACAAAGCCGCATTCGTCGGCTCGAGTCGATTAGCCAAGGGACGGTCGACTACGGTTTTGCCGAACCGATCAACATTGGGTCGGCCTTGTTGCGCCAGATTTGGAAGGAAGATTTGAACTTGCCGCAGGTTTTCCGTTACCTGCAAAGCAAGACCGAGATTTCCTACTCGTACGACCAGGCAGCTTTTCTGTTGACGGCACAACGCATTCTTCGTCCCGGTAGTAAGAAGAAAGCTTTCGAATTTCGTAACAGCGACATCATTCCCTGCGACATTGATAATCTCAATGTCGTCTACCGCGTTTTGGATCGTTTGAGTGCGGACAAGCCGGCCATCATCAAACATCTCAACAGGGAAATCAACAAAAAACTCAAGCGCAGCATCACTGCTGCCTTTTATGACGTCACCGCATACGCATTCGAGAGCCGCAAAGCAGACGACCTCAGAAATTTCGGTCTAAGCAAGGATCACAAGGTTAACGAAGTCCAGGTGGTGTTGGGCTTGGTGATGGATGAGCATGGAATTCCCATTGACTACGACTTGTTTCCCGGCAATACGTCCGAATTCTCGACGATGCTCCCCATGATCAAGCGAATTCGGAAAGACTATGAGTTGAAGAAACTGGTTGTGGTTGCTGACCGAGGACTCAACTCCAATGAGAATCTAACCGAGCTTATAAAGATGGGGTGCGATTTTGTTCTGGCTCAAATAATCCGCAACTGCAAACAGGAGCAACGGGATCAGATTCTCGACGATGCCGATTGGGAGAATGTGATTTCGGAACAAGACGGCGTCGTGCTGTGCCGATATAAAACCCTGGCCATGAAAAAGCCTCTGTATGAGACTAGGATCAATCCGGAAACCGGTCGTAAATCGCAGTCACGCAAAGCTGGGGAAGAGATGGATGTGCGTTGGATCGTTTCCTACTCTCAAGCACGAGCCAACAAAGATCTGGCTGATCTGGAACGCAGCATTGAAAAGGCTCAAAAGGCTTTGGATCAGAAGACATCATTGACAAGCAGCCGAGGATACAAGTCCTTGATTGTTACCCCGAAAGGCGAGGGTCAACCCAGACTGAATCAAGACAAAATTGATGATGCCCGTCGTTGGGCCGGGTATTACGCCGTATGCACCAATCTGGAAACGAAGACGCCATCAGAAATCATGGGTATTTACCGGCATCTTTGGCAGATTGAAGACTGTTTCCGTGTGAGCAAGACAACGTTGGAAGCACGTCCTTGCTTTGTTTGGACCAAGGAGCATATCGAAGGCCACTTCATGAGTTGCTTCATCAGTTTGGTCATTGAAAAGTATCTTCGACACGTGCTCAAGAGCAAGCTCCAAGAGATCACCAATGACGAGATCAACACGGCGCTGCGTACTGCTTTGCTGGCCTATGACAACGGGAATCCTCAGGTGCCGATGTATCTGCGCTTGTATTCTAGCGAAAGCCGCTTTGACGACATGCTGCGCACCTTTGGACTGGAGCCTCCCTGCCGTTACGAAACGCCCATGAGTCTGCGCAAGAAGCTTAGGCTGAAGACCGTCTACCCAGGAAAACCTAAAGCTTAGTGCTGCGCAAACTGAAAAATAAATAGCGCTACACCCCTTGTTGCTCAAGGGGTGTAGCGTTTTCTAGGTGACAAACTCGGGACTATTGTCCGGTAGCGTCCTTACAACTGAAAATCAAGTCGGCGCCCGCGTCTTCGACAGCGCTGCTGTTAATGGTTTTAATGTCGTGCACGAGAACTTCTTTCCCTTGTCCGGTACAAAAAGTCTTCGCCTCTTCGAGGATGTCTTTGAGAACGGCGCCGCCTTTCAGATAAAGACCGTTGGTATCGGAGATCAGGTACTTTCCCTGACCGAGAGAAATCGGACCGGTCGAGGAACAACCGGCAAGGCCCAAGCACACAAGACTTAACAAGAAAAGAGAATGTGTTTTTCTCATACCTCCTCCGAGTGAAAAGAGGGATTTCAGTTAATCGCAATAGCGCTTAAAAATGAGCGAGGTATTGACTCCGCCGAATGCAAAGTTATTGGTCATGACGCAGTCGGTGTTAAGGGTCAGACCTTCGCCGACGATGTGATTTAAATCGCCGCAATTGGGATCCGGGTTAGTCAGGTTGATTGTCGGCGCAAACCAACCGTCACGCATCATTTCGATGGTAAACCAGGCTTCGAGAGCTCCGCAGGCACCGAGCGTGTGTCCGAGATAACTTTTCAGCGAAGAAATCGGCGTCTTGTTACCGAAGACGGCGGCTGTTGCCGTTCCCTCGGCGGCATCGCCGCGCTTTGTTCCGGTTCCGTGAGCATTGATGTAGCCGATACTCTTCGGGGTAAGATCGGCGCTCTTGAGGGCTTCTTGTATGCAAATTTCAATTGTTTCGGCATTAGGCTGTGTGATGTGTGTGGCATCGCAGTTTGTGGCAAAGCCCGTCAGTTCTGCGTAGATTCGTGCTCCGCGTGCCTTGGCGTGTTCGAGGTTTTCCAAAACCAACGCTCCGCCGCCTTCGCCGATTACCAAACCGTCTCGATTTTTATCAAAAGGAGTCGGCGTGGTCTTCGGAGCATCGTTTTTGACCGATGTGGCAAAGAGAGTATCGAAAGCGGCCACTTCCGACGGGCAGAATTGTTCGGCTCCGCCTGCAACCATCACGTCGGCATAGCCGTTACGAATCGATTCCCAGGCATAACCGATGGCTTGGCTCCCGGACGTGCAGGCCGAAGAGGTCGGAATGACGCGTCCGCGGATGCCGAAGAAAAGAGCCGTATTGACGGCTGTCGTGTGCGGCATCATGCGCACATAGCTTGTGGCCGTAATGTAACGGGTGGTTTTCTCGCTGATCATCTTGGCAAAATCGCAGACAGCTTCCGTACTCCCCGTGCAGGAACCGAAGGCAATGCCGGTGCGGCCTGAGGAAAGAACCGGGTCACCGATTAATCCGGCTTGCTGTAAGGCGAGTTCCGTGGCGCGTGTCGAAAAAAGAGAAACGCGTCCCATGGAGCGAATCTTCTTGCGTGTGTAATGGTCCGGGAGGGTAAAGTGGTCAATCGGTGCGCCGAGGCGGGTGTTTAAGCCTTCGAATTCATTGAATTCAGGCATCACACGGACAGCATTTTCTCCGGCTTTTAGTTTTTCCCGAATCTCTTCCCAGGTTTGACCGAAGGCGCAAACGCCTCCCATCCCGGTGACGACAACGCGATGCAAACTCATAACATTCCTCCGTTCACGGAAATGACCTGACGCGTGATGTAGGCGGCCTTGTCACTCATGAGAAAACTCACGGCTCCGGCAACGTCCTCAGGCGTTCCCATGCGCTGCATCGGAATCATAGAAAGGGCCGCGCTGAGGGCCTGCGGGACCATATCGAGCATCTCGGTTTGAATCAGTCCCGGTGCGATGCAGTTAACTGTAATGCGACGACGTGCCAGTTCAACGGCAAGCGCCTTGGCTGCGCCGATAAGGCCCGCTTTAGCCGCACTGTAGTTTGTCTGCCCTCGGTTGCCGAGGATTCCCGAAACCGAACTCATGGCAATGATGCGACCGCCGTCTTTTAGGTGAATCATCGGCATAAGAGCCGGGTGGACGACGTTATAAAACCCGTTTAAGTCGACATTAATGACACGGAACCAATCGTCATCGGTTAGGGCCGGGAAGGCATTGTCGCGGGTAATCCCGGCGTTGCTGACGATGCCCCAATAGGCTCCGCTTTGTTCGATATCGCTTTCAATAGCCGTGCGCGCCGCTTGTGTATCGGCTACATCAAACGCTAGAAGGCGAGATGCTCTGCCGAGTTGCTCGATTTCTCGGCATACTTGCCGGCCTTTTTCAACGGAAGCATTGCAGTGAACGACAATGTCAAAGCCGTCTCGGGCTAACGCCACTGCACAGGCTTTGCCGATACCGCGACTGGCTCCTGTCACGAGGATGGTTCGGTTGGTCATAGGTTCCCTTTGTTATCGATGGTTTCCTCGGGGGTTTCTCCCGTGGGTTTTGCCGGAAACAGGTCTTTGAGTTCGCCGTTAGTCGGTTGAAAGACCGTCAGACGGCCGCGTGCTGCCGGGATGCCGTTCATGGTGACCGTTCCTTCAAAGGACGTGAGACGAGATTCGTCAATCAGAAGTTGCATCGTCATGGTGAGAACGGCGTCTTTATCAATGGCATCAACAAGAATCTTTAATCCCCGCACACTTAACAAAAGACCGAGCGGAGCATCTTGCTCGTCTTCTGGTCTTTCCGATTGCTTAAGGCGAATGCGCCTCTCGCCGGCCCAGACGCCGACCGTCTGCGCCATCAGTTCGATAATCGGCGCTGTGGAAACGTTTTCGTCGGGATTGCGAAACAAGTCAAGGCGTCCGCCTAAGCAGGCTTTTGTCTCACAAACAACCGTTTTCCCGTCGACGCGGACAACGCGGTCAATCAGGCACATCGGCGGGCGGTGCGGAAGATACTGTTCCGGAGTCAGGTATTCGCTCATTGTCGTTTCCCAAAAATAACGGAGGCATTGTTGCCGCCGAAGGCAAAGTTATTGCTCATGACAAACGTCGCATCCAGGGTAGCGGCTTGGCGAAGAATTCCGACTTCAGGGAGTGTGCAATCGATGGTATCGTTCCCGAAAAATTGTCCGCAGATTGTGGTCGGTCCGTTTTCAAGCAACAAATACGAGAGACCCGCATCCGTAATGCCGGCGGCTCCTAACGTGTGCCCGGTGAGGTTCTTCGTTGAGGTAACGGGAACGGAATTGCCGAAGACGCGATTAAGGGCTTTTGCCTCTGCGCTGTCGTTCAACGGTGTTGCCGTCCCGTGGGCATTGATGTAGCCGATATCGGACGGGGAAAGCAAGGCACGCTGCAAGGCTTCGCGTATTGCAACCTCGGCGCCGGTTCCTTCCGGATCGGGGGACGAAATGTGATAGGCATCGGACGATTCCCCGTATCCGGCTAGAAAAATCGGAGCCGGATTCTTATCGAGCCACAGTAGGCCGGCGCCTTCCCCAATCGTAATTCCGGCACGGTTTTCGGCAAAGGGTTTGCAAAGCCGAGGGCTTAGAGCCTGAAGGCTGTTAAAGCCGTTGACGGCACTTTGGGCTAAGGTATCGGCACCGCCGACAAGGGCGGCATCCACAAGGCCCGCGTCAATAAGCCGGGCTCCCGAAATGATGGCTCGAGTGCTTGAGGTGCAGGCCGTACTGATGGTGTAAGCCGGTCCCGTAATACCGATGTAGCGGCGCAAAAACTCCGAGGGGTTCCCGAACTCTTGGCTGACGGCAACGTAGTTCGGGTCATCGCCCCCTAGAACACGTGTTTTGACGAATCGAGCGGCCTCATCTGACCCCGAGGTGCTCGTTCCGAGAATCACGGCCACGCGGTCCGGCTTGTGTCGACTAAAAAGGGCGGAAAAGCGGTCTTTTTCTTTTTCCCAGGCAAGCGCTAAAAGACGGTTGTTTCGGGTGTTTTCCCCCGGGAAGCGTTCGGATAAATCCGGAAGTGCTTCTTTGACACAACCGAAGACAGCCGCAATCTTGTCGACAAGCCAAAAATCGGTTTCGGTAAGGCCCGGAGACGTTCCCGTCTGCCAGTTTTGCAAAATGCGTGTTCGGTCGCTTCCCAAGGCATTGACTAGGCTTAAGGCATGAAGATAAATCACGGCTTTCCTCCGTCAAGGACCGTTGACCGGACGGTGTACCGAAACGACGTATTCTCGATAAGGCAAGAACCCGGTTGCCGCGTAATGCGGACAAGCGCGTTGCCGTTCGCGTCGGTAAGGTTCAATCCGTCTTCCCGATGCGCCAGGTTCCATCCGGCAGGAAGTGCCTGCCGAATGCTCGTATCGCTTGCCGAACACAGCAGGCAGTCGTTCACAATCTGGGCAGGGGAAAAGGGAAGGTGTCCGGGAACAAATTGCTTCTTGTCAACGATGCCGTCCTTATAAAGGATATTCATCAGGGCAAGCGATTGTGTCGTGAAAAGAGAAAGGCGTAGCGTGCCCTCCTCGCAAGCTGAAACAGCCAGGAGGCTTTCGCGTTTTTTGTCGTACGAAATCTCTAAAAGAGACTGGCGCTCCCCGAAACTGCAGTCGGCCCGGCAAACGGATCCCGTTGTCCCTTTTGCGTAATAAACCGGCGGAGTGTCGGCTTTCGTGCGCACATGGGTGCAAGAGCCGAGCAGAAATGCCAAAGATAAGCCGAAAGAAAGAAATACCGCCTTCATTGCCTTTTGATTGTTAAAACAAGGGGCGCAATCAAATACGCCGCCGTAATGCCTAAAAAGAGAACCAATCCGAAATTTGAAATTGCTGCCGTACGGCTTAAGACGAGAATTTCCAACGACAGAACCGTTGTCACCATCGCGATTGTAACGGCGAAACTGACATCGACGGCTTGCCGGTTGTGTCGATAAAAAAAGACGATGTAATCGATTCCGATTCCGAGAACGAGAATTAGGGCAAAAAGTGAGAAAATCTGTAGCGGAATACTGATCCAGCCCATGATGCCTAAGGCAGCAACTAAAGATAAAAGAGAACAGCCGGCACAGTAGGCTCCGGCTTTTAATCCGAAGGAGCAGGCAAAGACAAGGAAAACCGCCGCAAAGGAAAGAGCGAGCAGGGAGCTTACGGTAATCCGACAGGTTCGAAAGATGTTTTCAAAAGCACCTTTTCGGGAATACCAGAAAGTGCCCTGAACCGCCTGACAGGCTTGCCGCATTGCCGATTCGTCTTGCACGTTCATGACGGGAAGAATCAGGCCCCAGGAGCCGTCTTGTAGTTGCGAAATGCGACCTCGGTAGGCTCGTGCGATGTCCGAGGCCAGAAAATCCGCTAGCCTCAACGTTTGAGGTGCTTTCTCGTGAGGAAGAGTCATTCCGACAGTGCCGAGAGCTTTTCGTGTTTCAGCAGCCGTTTTTTCATAAATCGGCAAGAGGTGTGCTTGCTCGGTTTCTGTGTTGATTGCAAAGGCATCCCACGCAGCGATTTTTCCTTCCATTTTTAAGGGTGTGAGTTTTTCAATCAAAGCCTTTTCTCGAGCGAGAACATCATCGGATGAAGGTCCGAGAACGACAAACCAGTGCTGCGTCATGTCGCGTCCGAAAAGCTTGGCAAAGTGCGCTTCGTTAGCGCGTAGCGAGGCATCGGGCGTTTGCATACCTGTCAAATCATCGCTTATCTGTAAGCGCGCGATTCCGAGCGCACAGACGGCAACGCCGATCAGGCACATGCTTCGCATTCTGAGCGGATGTAAGGTCCACAGATTGACCCAGCGGGAGAAAAGCGGGTGAAGGGCAAGATTTCGGACGGGAAACTGCGCCACAAGATAGGGAAAGGCAATCAGGACTGTCAAGCACGAGGCCATCAGGCCGACGGCACCGAACAGGGCAAATTGGCGCAACCCCGGTAGGGGAGCAAGAAGCATGACGCCGTAGGCTAGACTTGAGGTTCCGACGGCGTGTAGCAGTGTGGTCTTTAGGCGGTCTCGTGTTTGAAAGGCCGTTTCGGAGAGTCCGAACCGCATGCGTCGCGTTAGATAATAGGTTGTGTAGTCGGCGCTGATACCGATAAGACTTGTGGACATCACAAGGGCTGCAGCGTGCACGCTATCGAAAACCAGGTATGTTGCGGCTGTTGCGAAAATAAGCCCCGTCAAAAGAGACACGGCACACAGTAAAAAGGGACGAATACTCCGAAAAGCAAGCCAGAAAATCGCAAGGAGTCCGACAAGCGAAAGTGTCCCTAAGACGGAGACATCGTCTTTAGCACTTTCCAAGCCCGATGCGGTGTAAAAAGGAATGCCTTGTCGCAAAGCGAGGGTACCGGGATGGTCCTTTTGCACTGTCTTAAGGATTTGGTTGACGGATACAACGGCATCGGTGACCGAGATGCCGTTCTTAAGTGATGCTTCAACGAGGTAAAAGGTCTTTCCGGTTTTATCCCCGGCGACAATCCAACCCTTTTTCAGGGCGGCATTTCCGGAGGGTGTAAGGCTCGATTGTGCCCGCCGAATGAGTAGGAGCGGGTCGCCCGATAACTCGGCGTGTCCGATGCCGGCAAAGGGATTGAAAACTTGCGCCATCACCCAAGCACTGTAAGCTTGAGGATCTGCCAAAAGGTCCCGAGTGGACGGATCGATAAAGGCTAAGCGGTGGGAGTTTAAAAAGGCATAAATCGCGCGTTGTTTATCCGGTTGAATTTGTCCGAAAACCGCTTGACAAACTCCCGAGTCTTCCAGGCGCGTTTTAAGGTCTTTTGCAGCGGTCTCATCGGAGAGGGCAAAGAAAAGAGTTCTTTCCAAAGACGTCAGAAAGTTTCGATTGGTTTCGTCAATGCGTTTATCGACGGCGTCTTCGGGCACAAGCGCGAGGATATTGTGTTCGATGCCGTTCTGGCGATATGAATGGACACTCACGACAAGCGCCGACAGCGTCAGAATCAGCCACGCGAAAAGGACGAAATTATTGGTCTTGGAATTCACGGTTCGCATCGCTTTGCGTTAAACGCTTGTATCGCGTATTAGTAAAAAGAATCGTCGTCTTATTTTTCGCGGCGTCGATCATGTCGACGCGTTCAACATCGGTAGCTTTGATTACGGTTGCCGACAAAAAGAGGGGGAAACCTTCTTTTGTTTTCGGGGTGATGGTGTAACGGACCTTCCCTCCCGAAATCGACTCTTTTTCCACGTTAAAGCAGGTGGCAAGAACGTTATCGTTTCCGGAAAAAACAGCCTGTACTAATTGTGGAATCGAATAGGAATCGGTCCTGTCGGAAAGCGAAACGACCTCGGGAGTGCCGTGCCCCGTGCGGGAAGTCATTTTTTCTTTCGAGATTTTGATGTTGCTCTCAAATGGCGTAAGTTGTTGCCAAATAAGCCCTAAATCGCTGTAGATAACGACAGTTCCGGATGATGTCAAAGCTCTTTCAAATCCGGCCAAGGTCTTGGTTTGAGTAAATTCGGCTCTTAAAACATCGGTGGCCGATGCTCCGGAAGCAAGAAAAAAAGCTCCCGAAAGGAAAATCAGGACATTCAGACTCTTTCGCATCGTCAAACCCCTTTTTAAGATGGTTTCACGCCGAGTCTTTCAAACAAAACGGGCGGACACTGCAGGAGCCCTTCTTTCGTTTTCAAATCAATAGCCAGTTGAACGATACGCGCTGTCGTTTTCAGGGTCCCGTCTAAGGCGCGCACCTCGTAATCGGTCACGAGGCGATTTTCGTATTCGGTCAACGTAACAGAAACGGTAGCTGGCTCTTCCAGGCGCCACGGATGGCGGTATTTGACGGACATTTCGATAATCGGGTAGGCGTAGCCGCTTCGGGCCATTTCATCGTAACTGTAGTCAAAGCGCCTGAAAAGCACCTCGCGGACGCGCTCGAAAAATTTAGCGTAGTTTCCGTGCCAGACAATCCCCATCGGATCGGTGTCGTTAAACGAGGGGCAGACTTGAATGTGTGCCGAAAAATCAGGCGTTGTCATGGGAGTTTTCTCCAAGGTCTTTCGGAGGCGTTTGCGGCGCCGTGGCGGACGCGCCTGCCCAAAAGTCGAAAAAGTTAAACCAGTTAAGCGGATAGGCGAGCGCACGTGTTTGCAGGGCGTGAGCAAAGCGTTCGGCATACTGCGTCAGAGCGGCTTCGCGCTCTTTGCGTGGCAGGGTAATCCGTTCGGAAAAAAGGCGTGCGCGGATGCGAATCGTGTGCTCTTTGCGGTCGGCAAAGAGCGTTAAAACCGGCCTTTTTAACAAGGAGGCTAAAACGTAAGGCCCGATGGGAAAAGGAGCCGGTTTCCCGAGAAACGGCACTGTCACGGTGCGTTCCGTTTTCCCGTCGGGACGAACCGGGGTTCTGTCGGCGGCAATGGCGACCCATTCGCCGCGTGCGAGGCGCTCAATGAGGTCCTGGGCTGTTTGTACACCGACCGAGTCGACGGCGATTAAATTGACGTGGGACTTGGGGGCGATTTTCTCCATGACGGCTTTAAACCGCGGAGCGTGACGCTCGAACACAAGTGCGTTGACGTGCACTTCATAGTCGTTTTCTGCCACGGCCCGCGTCACTTCGGCGCACCCGATATGGGAAACGAAAAGAATCTTTCCGGACTCGCCTTTTTTCTGCGTCAGCAGGCGCCGTGTTTCGTCATCTTCATAGACAAAATCGGTCTTCGGATTAATGTCGCCCATCCAAGCCGCAAACTTATCCAAAACGGCCTCGGCAAACGCATGAAAATGCCGAAAAGTCGTCAAGGGTCCCTCAAGCGGGACGGCGTTTCGGTCTGCGTAGGTGCGAAGCCTTGTAAGGTAGTCCTCGGAGGCCTGACGCTGCTCTTTGGCGACAAGCCAAAAAACAGAAAGCGGCGCCAAAAGAACGACCTCGAAAAGGCGCCTTCCGAAAATCCGATAAACGGCCAAAAGAAACTGCATACCAAGCAATCCGCGACGTTCTTCGAGTTGTGACCAGTGCGCGCGGCGATTGCGTTTAATAAGCTGCGGCCACAGTAAAACGGACTTACAAAACAGCTTGGTGTGCATTTTCGTAATCCGCCAATTGTCGCGTACGGTATCGAAATTGGACGTTCCGCCTTTCGGATAGATGACGCGCGTCGGTATGAATTTCATCGGAACGCCGGCCCAGTACAGACGAACCAGAATTTCCGGGTCAAAGTCCATGTGACGCCCAGGTTTGTCGTTTCGAACAATCGAAAGTAACGGGGCTAGCGGGTACACACGAAAACCGCACATGCTGTCGACGATGGTCGAGGAGAGGGTTTCGGCCCACACCCAAAAGTGTGTGATGTATCGACCGATCAGGCGCCCTTTGGGCACCGAGGCATCGTAAAGCGGGAAGCCGGAAATTAAGGCGTCAGGATTCGCTTTAGAAAGTGCCAATAGGGTCGGAATGTCTGCCGTGTCATGTTGACCGTCTGCATCGATTTGAAGAATGTGCGTAAAGGCGTCTTTTTGCGCGGCAAAAGCTCCGTCGATGACGGCTGCTCCCTTGCCGCCGTTTTCCTGTCGTCGAACAAGATGAAGAAAAGGAAATTCCGGCAAAAGCCGATTGATTTTCTCTTGTTCGCTTTGGGAACTGCCGTCATCGACTAGGTAAATCGTTAGACCGAGGTCAGCGAGTTTTGCCAGCAATCCCTTTAAGGGATCGGCGTGGTTAAAACAGGGGATAACCAGGGCTGCGCGGTAACTCATCGCACAACCTTTAGGCGTCCGATTGCAATCTGAACGGCATCGCCCTGTCCGATAACCCGATACTCAAAGTGAAGAGTCAGACCGTCATCGGCTTCGCTTCCTTTAGTCAGACACAATTGCAACGACTCTCCGGGCAGAACCGGACGCACGAATTTCGTGGAAAGAACTTCTCGCATTTTCACAGGTCCGAGCCAACGCGCGGCGTACTCGAGCACCCACTGCAATTGAGTGACCCCCGGCAAAAGGGCGCGAGCCGGAAAGTGCCCGTCAAACCAAACCAAATCGGACGGCAATTCCAACATGACACTCAGCGATGTTTCGCTCGATTTAAGAGTTCCGGGTGTTTCAACAATCCGTCGCATCAAACAGGGCCTCCATGTGTTTACGATCGAGTTTACCCCGATCGTTGACCGGGAAGCGCGTCACAACGCGCCAAAAGCGAGGCAGGGCCGGGGTCGCCAGATAGCCGCGCAATGTCTGAACGTAGGAAGCGATTTTCGTACGGTCAAATGTCTTTCCGTTCGGATCTTCCACAACAACTCCGATGCGCGTCTGGTTGCCGCGAGCAACGGCTAGGGACCAGGCTGAAAGGCCCAAGCGTTTTCGGATGACTTGATTGACCTCATCCAGGCTAATGCGCTCTTCTCCGATTTTGATGATTCGATCGCAACGCCCGAGGAGGGTAAAGGCTCCGTCTTTCGTGAAGGCAATGAGGTCTTCTAAAGTAAAGACCCCTGATTGGGTTAGGGGTGTGCGAATTGTGGTTGCTGTGTCACGTTCTGAAATCAGACCGATACCCGGACAAAAGTGCCAGAAAGGTTCGGCGCAATCTTGCGTATGACGACGAACGCCGATAACGCCGGCTTCTGTCGACCCGTAGATTTCCGAAATCGGGCATCCGAAAAACCTTCGGGCTTTCGTGACGGCTTCAGGTTCAAGTTTTCCGCCGGCTGAAAGGACAAAATGTGCTCGAACCGCAGGAAGGGTGTCATCCAGATACCGTAAAAAAGTCGGTGTGGCAATTGCGCTCATCGGTTCCGGAACACGCAGGAACTCTTCTTGGGAAGTCAGGCGCTGCCCGAACAGAGGTATCCCGAGCGTCATCGGTAGCCAAACGGCAAACGTCAGCCCATACAAGTGAGCCGGATTGACGCACCCGGCAAGAACAGTCCTTTCTAAGGCGCCTCCGAACATTTGAGTCGTGACGGAAGCCTCGGCGTCCATTTGGGCAACGGTTTTGACAATGGCCTTGGGTTTCCCCGTCGACCCGGATGTGTAAAGCAGAATTCGAGCGTTCTCGCTCACGGGAACAACATCTTTCGGAGGTGCTTGAAGAAGAGTTTGAAACCCATGAAGGCGTGGGTTATCGGATTCTTGGTCTGTTACAGCCGCATCAAAGAGAGACGATTGCGTTTTGACAGCCGATTGGCGTGATCCGAGGAGTACGGCTGTTTTTCCTTCGGCTAAACAGGCGTAAAGAGCGCAGATAAAGGAGTAACTCTCATCGAGAAACAACGCCACGCGGTCGCCTTCAATTCGGGAAAAGGCTCCGGCAAGATGCGCGATGTCTCGGGCAAAGTTAGCTTGTGTTTTCGGTAGGGTGCCGATGCGGACACTGTGGTCATCTTCTCGGTCAAAAGGCCAACGGGCGAAGGCTAGCTTTTGCATACGCGTCTCCGAACGAGATATTCACCGCCGGCGACAAGACCGATGCCTACGTAACTAAGACACCCGTTCCACAGAGTCCAAAGTTCCGCATCGGTTTTTACGGCCGTAAATGCTGCGATCGATCCGTTTAGGAGGAAAAAAAGAATCCATACCCATGTGACCTTGCGGGTATAGCGGACGGCTTCGGGTGGTAAGGGCTTGCCCTTTAGGGCAAGGCGAGCAAACGTTTCGACAATCGGATGTCCGGTTAAAACGGAGAAAGTGAAAACACAGAGCAAGGCGATGTTAACGGCAACGGGATACCATAGGAGCGGTACGTGAACCTCAAACGCCAAACAAACAATCGAACCGACGATTCCGGCGAGACTTAAAAAACGGTCGGCCAGTGCCAGGGACCGAGTTTTCACCGGAGGCGCCAGAACAAGCCGCACGATAAATAGGACGAGACTAAACCAGAAAAAGAGTGTCAGGGCCCCGGACCAAACAGCTCCGAGAAGCATAATCGGCCACAGGATAAAGAGTAGCCGAAGGATGATTTGCAAGCCCTTCATCGCCCGCCTGTGTCGCTACTGAGCCAAAATCGTTTCGACGATGTCGACCACGTCTTTGACGGTTTTTACGCTCTTGAAGTCTTCCGGCTTAAAGCGTTTTTCGATGACCTTCTGAAGTTGCACGATCATGTCAACGGCATCGATGCTGTCCAAATCTAAATCTTCATAGAGCTTGGCATCGAGCGTAATCTTTTCGGCGGGAATCTCAAACAGGTCGGACAGCTGCTTTTTTAATTCGTTGAAGATTTCGTCCCGGGTCATAACAACAGACATAGTTTCTCCTTAGGCTTTTTGTTGTGACCGGATAAAGTCGGCCAACGTTGCGACGGATTTAAAGTGTTCTCGCACCTCCTTGGTCGGACCGGCCAGCGTGACGCCGAATTCGCTTTTGATAGCAAGGCCGAGTTCAAGGGCATCAATCGAATCGAGCCCGAGACCGTCTCCGAAAAGCGGCGCGTCAGTATCGATATCTTTCGGTTTGATATCTTCTAAGTTCAGACTGGAGATGATGACTTGCTTAATTCGGTCCTCAAGAGAGGGCATGAGTTTTCTCCTTGTTTTTTCAGATTCCAAAAGTATATGAATATGTTCCGTAATGCGTCGAGATAAGAGGGCAGGAGAGTTGTCCGCTTTGACGGTAAAGTCACTCGGAACAACACTACCGAGATACGACAGACGAACAACAGGGCGTCTTGCCGGAATTTTGTACCAGGGACTCTGTTTTCCGAGCCAGTACTCGGAGCACTCGACTCGGAAGACTTCAATCGGGACGTTGCATCGAACGGCAAGTTGCGCAGCACCACGGTGCAGTCGCAATACTTTTCCCGGGACGGACCGTGTTCCTTCCGGAAAAATCAGCAAGGCATCGCCCTTTTGAAAACGCTTTTTGCATTCGGTAAAGATGGTTTCCGGGTTGTCATTCGTTAGGTATCCGCACGACTGAATAATGCCGCGCAAAAAGGGATTATCGAGCAAGCTGGCCCGAACAACGCAATCAATCTCTGGGTGCTGTGAGGCAATAAAAACGTAGTCCAGTAACGTCGGATGATTGGCGACAAGAATAGAACCGCGTCTCGGAAGAGGAGTCTTGCCTGAATCGGCCAAATCGAGTTTGACAACACGCGTTAATCGCAAGAAGGCGATAAACAGGCGAAATGCGTTAGAGACGAGGTGACGTGATTGGCGCTGCCGGGTTTGCACATCGCTTTGTGTGAGGCGCAAAACAGGGAAACAAATCCCCATCAGACCGAGTGCTCCGATGCCGAATACCCCATAGGCCGTATACGTTGCCGCATACCGCCAAAGCGTAAAGACCGGATTTTCGCGCGCAGTTGTCACGGGGCCTTTCTCCATGTCCAGAGCCGAGAGCCGGAGCGGACGGTAAAAGGGCTCTCGGGGCGTAGAACGCCTTTCAGAAATTGCAGGACATCGACCGTATCAGGTTCCTTTTCATGTCTGTTTTCTGCGACAGCCGTAAGTGTTGTTCCTTTTTGCATAATCATGGCTACGGCAAAAGCTTCTTGAATCGGAGGAAGTCTCGAGCCGAGGATTTCAGGGAGGAGGTTTTCGTAGTCAATGAGAAGAACAGATTTTTTCCCGTCTTGTAAGAACGCCGTTGCCTCAAAAAGCGCCGCTTCGAAGGTGTTGGCTTCGGCCGCAACACTTGTGACGGGAACACGTAACTTCTTAAAGATTGTCAGCACGCCGGAGGCGGCATTGTGCACGCTCATCGTAAAGTCCGTCGGGGACGGTTCCTGACCGTTTGCCAGAGCGACCAGAGATTTTTCCCCACGTGCTGTTTCCGCATGACGGCTCGCACTGACAACGGCGTCCACTGTGTGGTTCTCCAGAAGCTCAAGCGCGCATTCAACGGCATAGCGACTTGCCGGGCTCATGCGTCTCGAGAGCATCATGGGAAGCCGTTTGGGCATTGCCGGTGAGTCGTCACGAGACGTAGCTTCGTTTCGTGTGAAAGTTAACCAATCGTTGCGGCAGGTTCTTTCCTTGGAAAGAGCAAACCAATCGACTAGGGAAAAGGCCAGTTGCATCACTCCGCTCGCTTTAAAACTAAGAGAGAGTGTCCGGTTCCGAGGCCGTGGTGGACAGACTCGATGGCAAGATGTGCCTGCTCGGCAAAGCGCTTAAAGTCTGCGAGGCTATAAAATTTACTTGTTCCGTTGGCCAATGCCGTAAAGTACAACGAAAAGGCCGCCAAGCAGGCGTTGCCGATTTCAAACGGCTGCTCTCCGATTAAGGGTTCGAGAATATAGATGCGTCCCGTTTCGTTCATGGCATCGCTCACGCGATGAAGAATGGAGACAACCTGATTTTCTGAGAAGCAATCCAAAAACTGACTCATCCACCAAATGTCGGAGGGCACTTTCGGAAGGGGCTTTTGTTCGAGTAAATCAACCGGATACGTGTCAATTCGGGATCCGAACCCGGCATCTTCGGCATTTTGCCGGGCGATAGCACACTGTTCGGGCAAATCAAAAATCGTCACACGGACGTTTTTGTCATAGTGACAGCATTTGAGAGCGAACTTTCCGGTATTGCCTCCGATGTCGCAAATGTGAGCCGGGTGATCGGCAAATAAAACGGGAAGACTGGCGTCATATGAGACGTCCGAATAAAAGTGATCGAATTTAAATCAACTGGTTTTGGCCGGTTCCGGTAGTTTCGAAATGACCGGGTAGATGGTTTTGACTCCGGCATACAAGGTCTTAAGACCGTCGGGTTTTCCATCAATCAGGGCGTTTTTCAATTCATCGAGTCCGGCGTAACAGACATCGTGCGCAAAATCGAAATTGACCCGGGTCATCGGATCGTTAATCAAAAAGCGCGACTCTTTGGTAATCGAGTACTTTTCATCTTTAACCGAGAGCAAATTGAACGCCACTCCGAGTTCCGTGAGAACTCTCAAGGCGTATAGCGACAGTTTTTGCGGTACGGATTTTTGAAGCAACTCAAGGGAGACCGGCTCTTTGGCCCTATCGAGAAAATCAAAGATACCGAACTCTCTGAGGCAGTAAGCGGCCTGAAAAACAAAGGGAGAACAGGCTAAACGGTTGGCTTGCTCGATAGCACACAAAGCCGATGAGGGCAAGTCATGGCATCTCACGGGGACGTCCTTTTTGACCGTAAAAAACACGAATCGGATTTTCATCCGATGAATAAACAAGGGTTGCGACAACAACGGGTTTACGGTTTTACACCGAGGCTCAATGTGGAGAGTTGGGCAAGAATGTGTTTATTCAGATTTCGAACCCATTGGTTGTATTTCGGATGGACCTTATTGGGACCGGAAATCAAGGTTGTCATCGGGTTGATTGTGATAGAAAACTCTTTTGTGTCGTAGTGCACATCGCAGGCGGCAATGTGAATTTTCTTTACGTATTTCAACGTAATCGTTTGATTCTTTTCCCCGACGACTTGCCAGCCTTTGGCAAGTCCCCCGCGGATAACGGCCTCACGAACCTTTTCTAAAGAAAGATTCTGGGGAAAGGGGATGGGAGTTCTGATGTTCTCCACCGTAGCACTGCGCGCCGAAACTGCGGAACTTCCGAAAAGTCCCAAAGAGGCCACGGAGATGAGAAGAGCACGTCGATTCATGGGACAGCATCCTGATAAAGAGGAAAAACGCACACGTGACAGAGCCCTTCCTGTCACGGATTGCTGGATTATAAAAGTCGAGTGAAAAAAATGAAAAGGCACAGCCGCTATAAAAACGACTGTGCCTAAATGTTGTTGGTGCGCCAGGTAGGATTCGAACCCGCGACCCCCTGGTTCGTAGCCAGGTACTCTATCCAACTGAGCTACTGGCGCACGCTTATCTCAAAAGAGGCGAGCATTCTACAATCAAAATCTCGGAAAAGCAAAATTGGACGGAGCCGGTGGTTGAAAATCGTAAAGCCGCTCGTCGGAGACTCGGCTCACCGAGCGGCTTGCCACCAAGTCCGGACTAGCTTTCAGGGGATTTTGTTTTTTTCGGTGCTTTCTTGGAAGCTTTTTTGACGGTCACGTTCTTTTTGACAGGTGTTTTCTGGCTCTTTTTCGGTTTGACTTCGGAAAACGCGATGTCAAGACCTAATTGCTTGGCTACCTTATTGGCTTCTTTTGCCGTCAGGTTCGTTGCGACAGCTAGCGGAAGGCTCACCTCATCGGCAAGGCAAAATTCCAATTCAAGTCCATCAAGAGCCTGAGCACTCAAGTTACGCATATCTTCGACGGCGCGTCCCTGAGCCGTATCGGCATCCGGGGAAAATGCTACCCAGGCATCGCTGACCGGTGTTTTTAAAAAGGGGCGAATCCCGGCGACAACGGCCTCAAATTCCGTCTGGCCTAAAGAGCAAAGCCATTTAACGGGAGTTTTCGTTTCCAAATTACGTAAGCGTTCGTCAAAGAACGCTAAGGTCTTAAGAAGCAGCATCACTTCGTTATCGCTTTTAAGGGCATCGGCGTCAAAGGGCTTTTTGGTCTTATGGCAGGCCTTTTCCACGCGTGATGTGCGTTTAGCCAGTGACTTTTCAATCTTTTCGCGTTCGAGGGCCAGGAACGCGCCGAAGCTGTTCATGATGTTAATCAGAACCGTGAGTAGGTCAGGCGATGCGGCAACGGCTTTGGCGAGTTTTGCGGGCTTTTTATCCCAATCTTTCGGAAGAACTCCCGCTAGGACCTCGGCAAACGTGCGCGGTGAAAATTTCTTAACTTCAAGGACACCTTCGCTGTTAATCAGATAGGATGTGCGTGTAGGGTTCGTTGCCATAGCCTGCTCCTTTGGGTAAAGAGGTGATTTCGCCCCATAGAATAGCGCAGCTTGTTGCCGTTCGGTTACAATGAAGCACCTTTTAAAACAACGAATAAACGGGCCTATAGCTCAGTTGGTTAGAGCAGGGGACTCATAATCCCTTGGTCGCTGGTTCGAGTCCAGCTGGGCCTACCATTTGTCGCGTTTGCATGTCTGAAAAATCAGTGACCTTTGAGTCGTTTCATTTTGATTCCCGGATTGCCTCGGCCATCTCTCAAATGGGGTATGTCACGCCGACTCCCATTCAAGTTAAAGCCATTCCTGCCGTCCTGCAGGGCAAAGACGTCATGGGAGCGGCTCAGACCGGTACCGGTAAAACAGCCGGTTACGGGCTTCCGGCATTAGAGCGAGTTCTACCTGAAGCCAACACATCGGTTTCTCCTGCTCGCCACCCGGTGCGCGTGTTGATTTTGACGCCGACACGGGAATTGGCCGATCAGGTTAACGACAACTTAAAAATGTATGCCCAGAATACGCCCTTGCGTGTCGGTGCTGTTTTCGGAGGCGTGGACATTAAGCCGCAGCAAGCCGAACTCCTTCGCGGTGTGGAAATTCTCACGGCAACTCCGGGACGCCTTCTTGACCACATTGAGGGACGCACGGTCAATCTGGCTCAGGTCCAAATTGTGGTTCTCGATGAAGCCGACCGCATGCTCGATATGGGTTTTTTGCCGGACATTTCGCGCATTCTGAAGTTACTGCCGAAAAAGCGTCAGAACTTGATGTTTTCCGCGACCTTCTCGCCGGAAATCAAAAAGCTTGCCCGGAACTTTCTTGTCAATCCCGTGTACGTGGAAGTGGCTCGTGAAAACTCCGTTGCCGAGACCGTCGAGCAGGTGCTTCTCAGCGTCCGAGAAGATCGCAAGTCCGACGCTCTCATCGAACTCCTTAAAAACGGATACGGCGCGCAACCGTCTTTGGAGCCCGTTCTGGTCTTTGTGAACTCAAAGTTAGTCTGTAGACGCCTGACACGAACCTTGGTGCGGGAGGGGCTTGACGCCGAAGACATTCACGGTGACAAATCCCAAGAAGAGCGCATGAAAACGCTCGAGAACTTTAAGTCCGGAGTTTGCAAGATTCTTGTGGCAACCGACGTAGCTGCGCGAGGCTTAGATATCGCGCAACTGCCCTGTGTCATCAATTACGACGTTCCGTACGTCGCTGAAGACTACGTGCACCGTATCGGTCGCACGGGACGCGCCGGGGCCAAAGGTCTGGCGTTGATGCTGGCCCCGAAAGAAGAAGGCCATGCGGTCCGTGCGATTGAACAGTTGACCAAACAAAAGTTTTCGCCTGTTGACTTTGATGTTCCCGACAAATCCCGTTTTGCGCGTACTCGGCGTGCCATGCGTGATAACGATCGTGAGGAAAGAGCTACGCCGTATGCCGCGCCGCCTCCCAAAGCACCGTACGACCCGATTTTTGACACGCCCTATGAGCCTTCGGGAAAGGTTTCGGAGAAAAAGACATCGAGTATGTCCCCGGTGCGTGCCAAGAAAAAAACGGCGCCCTTACCGGCGCTTCTCGGTGGATTTCGCAAATAAATATTTTAGCGTGCGGAAGGGGGCTTTTGGTCTCGGTCTGACGCCTTTTTTATAACTCTCTGTTTTTGCGCTAAGTTCTTGTTTTAGCAAGAAAGATATCGCGTTTTTATATAAGAGTATGGAAGAACTCCCTAAAAACAAGGATCTGAGGGAACAGGGACTGCTCCTCTATTGTTTTGTTCTGTTTCTCCATATAAAATCAAAGTGAACCGGAAGATCGGTTCGTTCGTAGTTTGATAACTAAAGTTCCTAGGAAATCCGGTTGCATTCGGATTTCCTAGGAAAGGGAGAATGACAGATGACAGCTTCTGCAATCGCTCAAATCATCATGGTACTTACGTTGCTATTGATGATTACGGGTAAAACGCCGATTTATATAACGGCGATTTGCGGTGCCACGATTTCAGCGCTCGTGGCGGGGTTCCCGGTTGCCGGCCAGGAAGGAATGACAATCTCCAAGATGGTTATTTCCGGATTGAATCCGGTGATTGCCGACATGACGGGTATTTTGCTCTTTATCGGCATCATGCAAGCCACGGGCTTCATGGATGTGATTATTCGCGATATCGTCCGTATCGGCAATAAGATCGGTGGTGGTACGGGGGTTTGCACGGCAGGTGGTATTGCTGCCGGTGTAATCGGCGCTCTTACTGGATTTACGCAGCCTGTGATTACGGCTGTGATTACGGGCCCGGCCGCGGTACGCCTCGGTGTTGACCCCAATAAGTGCGCCGGTATTCAGGCTCACGCCGGACATATCGGTAACTTAGCCGGATTTACGCATCCGACACAGGTCGCCCTGATTGCCACTGCCGGTATCAGTTTCGGTCTTTTTAACGTACTCGGACTGATTGCTTGCTTGGCGATTTTTGCGGTTTCTGCCGTCCGTTGCAATGCGGATATGCGCCGTCGCGGTGTGCACATTACAGCTGAAGATCGTGCCAGAATCATGGCTTAGATTGAAAACCGTGACTATGCAACGAGTTCTTTTAACGCCTTCTTGCCGTTTATTGTCTTGCTCGTCGGGTTTATCGCAGGTTTCCCGGTCTTTCTCGTCGGCTTGGCGGCGGCCATCGTGTGCATGGTGCTTGCGAAAGTTTCGGCCCGCTTAGGCGAAGAGCAGATGATGAAGGGTGTCTCTCTGATTGCGACCCCGATCGTTGCGACAATTGGCTTCCTTTTCATGTCCACGGTCATTAAGCAAATCGGGCTTGTGCAGACGATGAGCGATGCCGTCGGTCCGGTTCTATCCGTCTCGCCTGTGCTGATTTTGTTCGGTGTAGCGTTCCTGACGGGTTTCTTGACCCAGTCCTACGCGGCTTCGGTTTCCGTCTTGGTCCCGATGCTTCAGGTTGTTCTTCATACCGGTGCCGATCCGTTTGCGGCGTGCTTTGCGGCTGCGTCCGGCGCTTCTCTGATTCAGTACTTCTTAACCGGTGGTCCTGTGGCGGCTCTCGCGACGGTGATTCCGGTCATTCCAGGTAGCGACCTTAAGACGGCTAATGCCTTCCAACGTCCCTCGATTCTCTCAGGGTGCTTGGTGGCCTTTGTCATCACGGCGATTCTGACGATTGTCTAATCGGTTGTGATTAGAGCCTTGCTCGATAATAATCGGGCAAGGCTCCTCTCAAAGTCAGTTTTCTCAAGCTCACTTTGAAAGCTCACGAAGATTGTAGGAGTGCTTATGCCGCATGTTTCATTGAGTCAGGCATCAAAGGGCATAATCGGTATTGTCGGTCATGCCTGTTGCGGACACGCCAATAGCCATTGCGGATTCGTTCAGGATGATTCGGGTGGGCTGGCTGCCGTGTTGCGTATCCTGCAACGGGCAACCGGACTGGATTTGACGATTGACAAAGTCACCCCGACGGTTGGAAAAGCAGGGGGCTTTACGGTCCGTTTGGTGTCCGGCGGTTGTGCTTCAGCAACGGCAGGGCGTGGCGTTACTCCGAGCGAGGCAGACCTGAGCTTTCGCGTCGAAGGTCTATCGGCCGTTACCACTCAGGCCGATGCCGTGCACGCATTCGGTCGCATTCTCGGACAGGGGGCGCTTGAGGTGCCGGTTGCTCTTCAAACGGCAATTGCCAATGCCGCCATCGATAGTTTTGCTAAGAACTTTCCGCAACTGATAAGCGGGGAAGAACAAATTCCCGGCAATATCGGGCGCCTGCTTGCCGGCGTCATCACGGTTGACGGAGTCGACGTATCGATTATGGCCGTTGTCAATGCCACAGAGGGCGGAATCGGCCCGAATGAAGACATCGAGGGAAATGTCAATTTAGCCGGTAAAACCGACCTAATGCGTCGCTTTGACTTGGATTTCTTGCCGACCGTTTTGGTGGAGGGAAAAGTTTGCGCCGAGCCGATTTCTTCTGCAATCGACGTCCCGACATTCGTCACGCGGGCCTATTGCGGGGACGACAATGTGACGGTGAGCGAGTGCCTTGTTGCGGCGGCTCAAAAGCTCGGTTATCCGATTCTTTTCCCGCGCGAGCTACTCAAGCGTAGCCCCGATGCCATGCGATGTCTGACACAGAAAATGGGCGAACGGTTAAAGGAGCTTGCTGCGGCTCTTTCCCAGGCGAAAACGGCGACGGAAAAAGTGAAACTTGCGTATCAAATCAATCGCTTCGCAAGTGAGGACTTGGGAGGCATTACCTTTATGAGCGAAGCCATTCACGCGGTAATGGGCGGCGTCGGGGCGATTCCCGGAACGACAGGGTGCTTGTCGCTTTTTGTTCCGAATAAAGAGCTTGAAACCGATGTGTATCCGACCTTGACGCTCGAAGACGTCGATCGCTTTGCCGATACGATTTTGACGGCGGTCGGCTTTTTAAATGAACGCCGTGACGAGGCTATCGGCGAGGTAAGGTGTGCTCATGAAAAGTATTCCGACGCGTTTTTTTCACTGAGTCGATAAGGTGTTTTTAGGGCTTAGACCGATCGGTCATCGCCCGAGGAGAGAAAAAATGATTGATAAGAAAGTGATGGTTTTTGCTACCGGCGGCACGATTGCCATGAAATATGACCCTGCCAAGCACGGACTTGTTCCGGCCTGCACGGGGGAAGACCTAGCAGCAGCCGTTCCGGGACTAGGTGACGTGGCACCCCTTGAGTTCGTTCAGTTTTCCAACATCGCCTCTCCGGGCATGACTCCGCAGAATATGTGGGATTTGAGCGTGGCAATTGAAAAGGCCTTAGAGCGCGATGATGTTGCCGGTGCCATTGTCACGCACGGGACCGACACCTTGGAAGAAACGAGCTTCTTCTTGGACCTACTGCATCGGAGTCAAAAGCCGATTGTTTGCACAGCGGCGATGCGTGGGGCCGGTGATACGAGTCCGGACGGTCCGATGAATATTCTTTGCTCGGTTAAGGCTGCGGCGTCCCAAGAAACCGTCGGCATGGGTGTTCTTGTGTGCCTAAATGAAACGCTCCATGCGCCCGGCGAAGTGATGAAGACACACTCGGCTAACCCGGCAACGTTCCAATCGCCTTGGTGGGGCCCCGTCGGCTATGTGGATTTGGACAAAATCGTTTTCCGTCGCAAACCGCTCGGCGTGAAGCGCTTTGCGCCCAAGGCTTTAACGGCCCGAGTCGATATCATCAAGTGCATGACAGGATCGACACGCGACTACATTGATTTTGCCGTCAGTCAAGGTGTCCAAGGCATTGTGATTGAAGGCTTCGGTCGCGGAAATGTTCCGCCGCCTATGGTTCCGGGTATCGAAGATGCCGTGAAAAAGGGTGTTGCCGTCGTTTTGACGACACGTACGCCGGGCGGTCGTGTTTTGGATGTTTACGGCTATCCCGGGAGTGTCACCGATACGCGTCGCGCGGGACTGGCGATGGGCGGAGAGTTGTCTGCGGCCAAAGCCCGCCTTAAGCTCATGATTGTTTTGTCGGAAAAGCCCGAATTGGCGTGCAATCGGGACGCGCTTGAAGATATCTTTGATATTTAAGGCGTTTTTCCGCGGTTAAGACGGAAGGCCTCTGAGGTGCGGGCTTTCCGACTTAAAGGCGAGCGAACCGAATAACCCTCGGGAGGCCTGACCGACCCCAAAAAGAAAACTCCCGAATCTCTCAGGCCTTCGGCCGTTTGATGTTCGGGAGTTTTTTCCTAGCGCTCAAAGGCGCTCATGTGGAATTACTTCTTCGCGGTTTTTTTCGCGGGAGCCTTCTTGGCGGCAACTTTTTTCACTGGAGCCTTCTTGACGGCGGCTTTCTTCGCAAGTGCCTTCTTGGGGGCGACGGCCTTCTTCACAGGAGCCTTTATCGCGGCGGCAACCTTCTTTGCGGGCGCCTTCTTGGCCGGCACTTTCTTGGCAACGGTCTTAGCCGGAGCCTTCTTAGCCGGAGCTTTCTTCGCAACAAGCTTCTTGGCAACAGGTTTTTTGGCGACAGCTTTTTCGGCGGTGACTTTCTTGGCGGGAGCCGTCTTAGCAGGAACTTTCTTGGCGGGAGCTGTCTTAGCAGCAACCTTCTTAGCGGGCTCTTTCTTGGTTGCGACTTTTGCCGGAGCCTTCTTAGCGACGGGTTTCTTAGCCGGAGCTTTCTTGGCAACGGTCTTAGCCGGGGCCTTTTTGGTTGCAACGTTCTTTACCACGGTTTTTTTCGCAGGAACGGCTTTTTTTTCAGCCGGTTTCTCGGCCGCAACGGCCGTCGTCTCAGGAGCATTCGTCATTACTGTTTCCTTTGGTTGTGTAGCTACGGCTACGTTGGTTTTACGAGAAAAGAAGTCGAGAATTTCCGACAGCAACGAAGTGGAAGCTTCGTACATTTCCTTGGCCACAGGTCCTGTGATGTGACGCGCTTCCGCAGTCAGTTCTGTGCGAAAAGCGACGGCAGCCTTAAATAGTCTGTCGCTGGCTTCTTTGATGCGCGACTCATCGGTTTTTTTTGAGATGGGCATGTGGAATCTCCGAGGAGAAAATCTGACAGTCGCAAGGTTATCACCTCTAGTAAAAAATAGGCAAACAAAACAGAGCAGATACCGTGAGATCCCTGAGAAAAACACGGTTGTACGCAAGGGGGGTTGTTCATAGAAAAGTCCAGAGTGCGCTAAAAAGGGTCGCCGATTGGTTTCTTTGTTTCTCGGAAGTTTGCTAAACTGCGGCCCGCTCGCGACGACAATGCCGTGTTTTGGAAGGGTGGCAGAGAGGTCGAATGCGCCGGACTCGAAATCCGGTATACGGTTATACCGTATCGTGGGTTCGAATCCCACCCCTTCCGCCAACACTTAAGATGGCTGACATGCGGCTTTTCTCCCTGTAGTTGTTTTCCGCATCAATCAAGGACCTGAGTCGGTTTTCCGTAAACGGGTGTTTCCTTGACCGGAAAACGCACCGCGCGTACATGCAACCGACAGTGATGTTTCAAAAAAGTTTTCGGTCGGATTCTTGCCGTGTTTCGCTCGATTTTCGATTCGGTCGAAAAGTATTTCGCTTAAAGTACGTGATTTTTAGGTAGGCCGCAGTGGCACAGACTATTGAACCGTCGATTTTGATTGAGACAGCGCTCCTGACAAGCCCCGTGGCGTTAAAGGTGGAAGATTTGTCGCGTCTTTTTGACGGACGTTTAGATAACGAGGCCATTACAAACGAACTCGGGCGCTTGACGTGCTTTTGGATGGAGCGCGGACTGCGCCTTGTACAGACACAAAGCGGCTGGCGCTTTCAGAGCACCCCGGAAGCGGCAGCGGCATTAAGTAAACTCACGGAAGAAAAACCGGCGCGCTATTCGCGTGCTGTTCTCGAGACGCTTGCCATCATTGCGTATCGGCAACCGGCCACGCGTGGCGACATCGAAGAAATTCGCGGTGTGACGGTCAATCCCAATGTCATTCGACAACTCGAGGAGCGCGGCTGGATCGAAGTCATCGGACACCGGGAAAGCCCTGGGCGCCCCGCACTTTTTGCAACGACCGGTTTGTTTTTAGACGATTTAGGACTCAAGAGTTTGGCCGATCTTCCGGCCCTTGCCGGTAGCGAACCCAAAGGTGAAGAGTTCGAGCTTTTTGCCAATGAATTTAAGGACAAGATTTCGCCTAGTGCACCCGAGAGTGCTAAGGGGCCGGAACTTGTGCCGATATCTCGTACGGATAGCCGAAAATAATGGACGAAGAAACAAAAGAGCAAGCGCAAAACGCTGCGGTTTGCGAAGCGATGTCTGAAAAGAAAATGCGCCCGGCACGTAGAAAACCCGTGCGTCGGACGCCTGGTAAAAAAGCCTGTTTGCACAGTCAAGCCTCCGAATCGCTCGAGCCGATCCCTCAAGAAGAAATTCAGGCTTCTGAGGCTGCTAAGCCCCAAGACACTTCCGAACAGGTAAAAGCCGAAACGCCTATAAGTGGCGTTCAAGAGGCACCCGAAACAACTCCGAGCGATGCACTTGACGGGCTTGAGGAAAGCTTTTCTTCCGAACGGCTTTTCGATCCGGTGGTTCAAAAACGCGGAAAGGTGGCTGTCAAGAAGGCTCTTGCCGCACAAAGTGAGAAACTGCATAAGGTGCTTGCCGATGCCGGTTTGGGCTCGCGACGCGACATGGAACAATTGATTTTAGAAGGACGGATTTCAGTCAACGGGGAGCCCGCACATTTAGGGCAACGCGTCCTTCCGAGCGATGTCGTTCGCATGAACGGACGCATCATCAAGCGCGAGGTCGCAAGCACAGGGTCCAAACGAGCTCCCCGTGTTTTGGTCTACAACAAGCCGACCGGTCAAATTGTCAGCCAAGACGATCCTCAAGGGCGCTCGACCGTTTTCGAGCACTTGCCGAAAATCAGTCACGGACGCTGGATTGCCGTCGGGCGTCTGGACTTTAATACCGAAGGACTTCTGCTTTTTACGACAAGCGGCGACTTGGCCAATCGCCTGATGCATCCGCGTTACAGCATTGAGCGGCAGTACGCTGTTCGAGCCGTCGGACAGATGACGGACGAGGCGCGGGAGGCTTTGACAACAGGCATTGAACTGGAAGACGGGCCGGCCAGTTTCACGAGCGTCGTCGATAAAGGCGGGGAAGGCGCTAATCGCTGGTATCTGGTGACGATTAACGAAGGGCGAAACCGTGAAGTGCGGCGCATGTTTGCGGCCGTAGGCCTGACCGTGAGCCGATTGATCCGCGTTCGGTACGGCGCCGTGCAACTTCCCAAATCTTTGGAGCGTGGGAAAACCTTGGAACTGAAAGCCGATTGGGTCAGCGCTTGGATGGCCGATTTACATATGGATTCCAAGAAAAACTCTTTTAAACCGGCGTTTCACACTCGGGGGCCGCATGGAAAAAAACACGGAAAACCCGCTAACGGAAAGTTGCGCAAACCTCAGAGAATCGATCCGATGACCAGCACGGTTCACTACCTGGCAAACGGCAGTCTCGGAGAGTCCTCCAAACTCTTTGCCAAGCGCTTGACCGATTCGATTCCCCGGCCCGGACACCGTTCAAACGGACGGGGACGTTCCGGAAAGAAACGCTTTTAAGGAAAAAGTGAAACTTTTCGGAAATTTTCCTTGTCTTACAGCGGATACGGCTTTATAATCGTGCCGTAATGAGAAGGGGAGTTTTCGGCAAGAAAGCTTCGCTTTTCGCATCGCTAATGCCTGCCCTAGTCGGCAGACAGCTCCCGAATCGGGGAGGATTAGGGATGGGCTTGACGCCCATCTTTTTTTTGGTTTTGATTATTTTTACAGCATGCAAAAAAGTAGTGCAGAAATTGCCCGAATCGTTGAGGAGACCGTTTTAGGTCTCGGCTACGAATTCGTCGAGTTCGAACGCTTGCCCCGGGGCCTGCTTCGTGTGACGATTGATTCGGAACACGAGGGCGGTGTCGGGGTCGACGATTGCGAACGCGTCAGCGACCAACTTACGCGCCTTTTTACGGTCGAAGACATTGATTTTGACCGTCTGGAAATTGCCAGTCCCGGTGTCGACCGCCCGTTAAAGCGTTTTGCCGATTACAAGCGATTTGCCGGACAGGTGGCGCATGTCGAACTTTTCGAGCCGCTTTACGCGCCTGGATTGCCTGCGGCCGGGCGACGCAAGTTTGACGGAAAGATTCTTTCGGTTGACGACACAGACGAGACGATTGAATTTTCCATCGAGGAAGTTCCGTTTGCGCGAACACCGTCGGAAGCTGCGCGTGCGAAAAAACTAAAGGGGAAGGTCCCCGTTGCAGTACCGGTTTCGGTGCGGTTTCCTTTCGCGGAGGTGGACCGTGCCAATTTGATTGCCCAACTTGACTTTAAAGGAAATAAACGATGAGCCGAGATATGCTCGAGATGGTCGATGTTCTGGCCCGGGAAAAAGAGGTCGATAAGAGTGCCGTTTTCGGTGTTCTGGAAATGGCTCTTGCCAGTGCGGTGAAGAAGGCCCGCTTTCCCGGAGAAGACGCCGATGTCGTTGTCAGCGTGAATACGGAAACGGGCGACTGGACGGCCAAGCGCCGCTGGCTCATCGTCGATGATGCCGCCGGTCTGCAGCAACCCGATCGGGAGGAAATGTTCTCGGACATTACCGATGAGTACCCGACACTTAAAGTCGGTGATTACATCGAAAAGCCTGTAGAGAACATCAATACGTCGGGGCGTCGTTTTGCGCAGGATGCCAAGCAGGTGATTTTGCAACGCCTGCGCGATGCCGAACGCGAACAGGTCCTTAAGGAGTTTTTGGAACGCGGTGAAAAAATCGTCAGCGGTCAGATTAAGCGCGTTGACAAGGAAGGCGCCATTGTGGAAGTCGGGCGCATGGAAGCGCGTTTGCCGCGCTCGGAAATGATTCCGCGGGAAAATCTTCGCTCCGCAGAACGCGTGCGTGCCTATGTGTTGCGCATTGACGAAACGCCCAAGGGTAAGACCGTGATTTTGTCCCGTTCGTGTCCGGAATTTTTAATTAAGCTTTTTGAACTGGAAGTGCCCGAAATCGAAGAGGGCGTTGTGGAAATTAAGTCTGCGGCGCGTGATCCGGGCGTGCGCGCCAAGGTTTCCGTGATGAGCCACGATAAGCGTGTGGAACCGGTCGGTACCTGCATCGGTATTCGCGGGTCGCGCGTGACGGCAGTCACTAATGAGCTTGCCGGTGAACGCATCGACGTCGTGCGCTATGACGACAACCCCGTGCAGTATATCGTCGAGGCGTTAAAGCCTGCGAAGGTCAGCAAGGTCGTGGCCGACGAAGAGTCCAACTCCATGGATGTTATGGTCGATGAGGATAACCTGGCGATTGCCATTGGAACGCACGGACAGAATGTGCGCCTGGCAACGGAACTGACGGGCTGGCAGATTAACATCATGACGGCCGAAGAAGCCGACAAGAAACACGCCCAGGAAATTGCCGAAGCCAAGGAAGAGTTCATGACGGCTCTTGACATGGACGAAGAGGCGGCCGTTGCTCTTATCGATAGCGGAATTTACAGCTTGGAAGAGTTGGCGTATGTGCCTGAGCAGGAAATCATTGATTTGGGCCTATTTGATAAAGAAATCGTCACGGAACTGCGTGATCGCGCCAGAAGCGCATTGCTCTCGCGTGCCTTAAAGCGCGAAGAGAATTTGCGTCAGGCCGATGCAACGCTTTTGGCCGTGCCCGGGATGGATCACGACCTTGCGGCAACGTTAGTCAGTAAGGGTGTGAAGACAGGGGATGATTTAGGGGATTTAGCCAGTGACGAACTCGTCGAAATGACGGGGATTCCGGAGGAACGTGCAAACGCCCTGATTATGGCGGCCCGTGCTTCCTGGACTGACGGCAAGTAAGCCGAAAAAGCAGACAGGAAGCCACAGACCCACGAAGGAGAAGGATAATTTATGGCAAATAGCACTGTGACCGATTTCGCCCGGGAATTGCATATCCCGGCTAAGGTCCTTGTCGAGCAACTGCGCTCGGCCGGTATTCCCGTTCAGAGCGAAACGTCGGCCGTGAGTGACGCCGATAAGGCCAAGCTTTTGGAAAAACTCCACACGGAGCGTACGCAAAACGCCAAGCCGCGCAAGATTACGATTATGCGTCGCGAAACGACGACCATTCGTCAGAACGACGGTCAGGGCGGAGCACACACTATTGAGGTGGAAGTGCGGCGCCGTCGTATTTTCGTGAAGAACACGCAGGCTGCTCAGGCAGCTCGCGCTGAACTTGAGGCCAAAGCTAAGGCTCAGGTTCAGGCCGCGCTCGGTCAAAAGAAGGCATCGGAAGAAATAACTCCGGCAAAGACCGTCACGCCGACTCCCGCTCCGACGGCTCCGGCAATCAAGCCCGTGATTTCGGCACCGGAGCCTCAGAAAAAGCCAATTGAGGTCAAAGCTGAACCCAATGTGAAGGCGACTTTCGTAGCACCTGAGCCTCCCGTGGCACCGAAATCAATTCCCGAGGGTGTAAAGCCAGCCCAGAGCGAAAAGGTCGAACCGGCGGCGCCCCTTAAGAAACCGGAGAACCCGACTCCTACTCAAGCGACGCAAGGCAAGGATGGCAGTGCGGGAAAGCCGTTCACTAAAGAGGCAAGAGAGACACCGCTTAAGCCCGTAAAAGAAATCAAGAGCCCGGCACCGAAAGGTATCAAACCGACAGCGCCGTCTGCCCAAAAGGTCAAGGGAGATGCCGAGCGCGATGCGGCACGTTTGAAGGCGCAGCAAGAAGCCGAAGCGATTCGTCAGATGCTCGCTCGACCCAAGGTTGTCTTAAAGGCCAAGCCTACGTCGGTTGCAAAACCCGTTGTTAAAGAAGAAAAGAAACCTGATCGTCGTAAGGGTGCCGAATCGCCCAAGTCCGAGGCTCCCAAAAAAGGCGGATTTAAAAATCACGGTCGCTCCGAGCGTTCCGGAGAGAACGCCTGGGGAGAAGACTCCCGTACGCATCGTGCGCTTAAAACGCGCGGCGTGATTGACGGGGGCGGCGATGAGGATACGAGTTGGCGCTCTCGGTCTAAAAAACCCAAGCGTGATCGATCCAATGCAACGCCTGCCGTGCAGGCACCGGCAGAGCCCGTTGTGCGCGAAGTCAGTGTTCCCGAAACGATTTCGGTGGCCGACTTGGCGCGCAAGATGGCCGTCAAAGCCACCGAAGTGATCAAGGCTCTCATGAAGATGGGACAGATGGTGACGATTAACCAGATGCTCGATCAGGACACGGCCATGATTGTCGTTGAGGAAATGGGGCACAAAGCTGTTCAGGCCAAGGCCGATGATCCGGAAGCGCTTTTGGGCGAACTCTCGGAGACGACGACAACGTATCCGGAAAAACCGCGTCCCCCGGTTGTGACCATTATGGGTCATGTCGACCACGGTAAGACATCTCTTTTGGACTACATCCGTCGCGCCAAGGTTGCAGCCGGTGAGGCCGGCGGCATCACACAGCATATCGGCGCGTATCACGTGAGAACGCCGCGCGGCATTGTCACGTTCCTCGACACACCGGGACACGAGGCTTTTACGGCTATGCGAGCTCGCGGTGCGCAGGCCACCGATATCGTCATTTTGGTCGTTGCGGCCGACGATGGTGTCATGCCGCAAACCAAAGAAGCCATCGCGCACGCCAAGGCAGCGAAAGTCCCCTTGGTCGTGGCCATCAATAAGATGGATAAACCGGAGGCCAACCCCGAACGCGTGCGTAACGAGCTCGTGCAAAACGGGGTGATGCCCGAAGAGTTCGGCGGGGACGTTCCGTTTATTCCTGTTTCCGCGAAGACCGGGCAGGGCGTGGATGACCTGCTCGAGAACCTCTTACTGCAGGCGGAAATGCTCGAGCTTAAAGCGCCGGCCGAAGGTCCTGCGAAGGGCCTTGTGATTGAAAGCCGCTTGGATAAGGGCCGCGGACCGGTTGCTTCCGTCTTGGTTCAGTCAGGACTGCTGAAGAAAGGCGACATCGTCCTTGTCGGTCAGGTTTACGGGCGCGTGCGTGCGATGAATAACGAAATGGGAAAAGCTGTCCAGCAGGCCGGCCCCTCCATTCCGGTAGAGATTCTCGGCTTGTCGGATGTCCCGCAAGCCGGCGACGTCCTTCTGACCGTGCCCGATGAGAAGAAGGCTCGCGAAGTGGCGCTTTTCCGCCAGAGTCGAAACCGCGATGTGCGTTTGGCCAAGCAGCAAAGCGCACGCCTCGATAGTGCCTTTAACCAAAACGGCGACGTCAAGACGCTTTCCGTGATTATTAAAGCCGACGTTCAGGGCTCGCAAGAGGCTATTTCCGCTGCCTTGCAGAAGCTTTCGACCGATGAGGTGCGTGTTCAGGTTGTCTATAGCGCTGTCGGCGGCATTTCGGAAACGGATGTGAACCTGGCGGCTGCCAGCCACGCCATTATCATCGGGTTTAACGTTCGTGCCGATGCCATGGCCAAGAAGACGGCAGAGACCGACGGAATCGAGATTCGTTATTACAACATCATTTACGATGCCATTGACGATGTGAAGGTAGCGATGAGCGGCATGCTCGCTCCCGAGAGAAAAGAAACCGGTATCGGGCTACTTGAAATTCGTCAGACGATTCACGTTCCGAAGGTCGGACTCATTGCCGGGTGCCGTGTTCTCGAAGGTCTCGTGCGTCGTAATGCCAGTGCACGACAGCTTCGCAACAATGTGGTAATCTGGACCGGGGAACTTGCCAGTTTGAAGCACTTCAAGGACGATGTGCGTGAAGTACAAGCCGGCAACGAATGCGGTCTGTCTCTGAAGGGACACGATGATATTCAAGTCGGTGATCAACTGGAGATCTTCGAAGTGACGGAAGTCGCTCGTACTCTTTGACGGAGACGCCTATGAAAGAGACCAAACCCGGACGCAGTATCCGCATTGCCGATCAGATTGCCCGAGACTTGGCGGAAATCATTCCGCGCGAGTTGCGTGATCCCCGTATCGGTCTTGTGACAATTACCGGATGTGAAATCACACCGGACTATGCGCATGCCCGTGTGTTCTTTACGGTCCTCGGGAAGAATCCCGAGGACAGCGAAGCCGGGCTCAATGCCGCTGCCGGACATCTGAGAAATCTGATTTTCCGTAAGATGACGATTCACACGGTTCCGACATTGCATTTCGTGCACGATACCTCGGTTGCGCACGGCTTTGCCATGGACCGCGTCATCCGGGAAGCGATGGAGGTGACGCGTGCCGGCGAACAAAAGGCCGGCGCCGATTCGCTAGATCATGGGAAGTAAAGGAGAGGCCGTCGACGGCGTGTTGCTCTTGGATAAGCCCGAATCAATGAGTTCGAATTGGGCTTTGCAGCTTTCACGCCGTCTTTTAAATGCGCAAAAGGCCGGGCATACCGGAACGCTCGATCCGATGGCAACCGGACTTTTACCGCTTGCCTTCGGGAATGCAACGAAGTTTTCGGCTGATTTGTTAAAGGCCGATAAACGGTACATCGCGCGCATGAAGTTCGGAAAGCGAACCGATACGCTTGATAAAACGGGGGTTGTGACGCAAACGAGTGACGTGCGTCCGACCGTCGATGAGATTGAAGCACTTATCCCTGAGTTTACGGGGGTCATTTTGCAACGGCCTCCGATGTACTCGGCTATTAAGCGCGACGGAAAAAATTTATATGAACTCGCGCGGCGAGGCATCGAAGTGACGCGCGAGGCACGCCAGGTTTGCGTCAAACGCTTGACTCTGATTTCATATGAAGACGGAGAGCTTACCTTTGAGACGGACGTGAGCAAGGGCACGTACATTCGCGTTCTTGCCGATGACATGGCGATGCGACTCGGGACGTGTGCTCACTTAACGGCATTGCGGCGCACACGGGTCGGGGATTTAAGCATTGACGATGCCGTGCCTTTTTCCGAGCTCGACGACAAAACCAAGAGCATCGAGCAAAGGCGAAAACTATTAAAGGGGGCAGATTTTCTGTTGCAGAGTCTGCCCGCATTGAATTTAACGGAATTGCTGGCATCGCGTCTGGAAAACGGTCAGCGACTGGCAATTCGGCAGGACCTACGCGGCCAGGCGAGAGCCTACGGCCCGGGGAAGCGTTTATTAGGGGTGGTCAGGGTCGATGAACACGGGGTTGTTCATCCTGTCCGCTTGATTACATTTTTGGGAAATACCGAGACAAATTCGGGAAAGAAGACACTATGACACGAGCGATTCGCAATATTGCAATCATTGCCCACGTAGACCACGGTAAGACCACAATGGTCGATAAGTTGCTCCAATGCGCCGGAACTTTCCGTGAAAATCAGCAGGTCGACGAACGCGTGATGGATAGCGGAGATATCGAAAAGGAACGCGGGATTACGATCCTCGCTAAAAATTGCGCCGTCGAGTACGAGGGAATTCACATTAACATCATCGATACACCGGGACATGCCGATTTCGGCGGCGAAGTCGAACGCGTTCTTTCGATGGTCGACGGCGTTTTGCTCCTTGTCGATGCCGTCGAAGGCCCCATGCCGCAGACCCGATTTGTCACGCGCAAGGCTCTTGCTGCCGGTTTAAAGCCTATTGTCGTCATCAATAAAATCGATCGTGTCGGAGCTCGCCCCGAGTGGGTCGTCAATCAGACGTTTGATTTGTTCGATAAGCTCGGTGCGACCGAAGATCAGCTCGATTTCCCGGTCATTTACGCTTCGGCCTTAGCCGGGTACGCCGGTTACACGCCGGATGTGAAGGAACTCGAAAAAATCGGCAACATGAAGGCTGTTTTCGACACCGTCATCAAATACGTCCCCGTGCGTGAAGACAATGCCGATGCGCCGCTTCAGTTGCAGATTTGCTCCTTGGATTACAACAGCTATGTCGGCAAAATCGGCATCGGCCGTGTGCACCGCGGACGGATTAAGGCCGGGGAACCTGTGGCGTTAATGGACGGCCCGGGAAGCACGCCGCGACAGGTGAAAGTCGGACAGATTTTGCAGTTCGAGGGTCTCGATCGCAAAGTCGTCAACGATGCGCAAGCCGGAGATATTGTCCTTATCAACGGCATTGATGATTTGAATATCGGCACGACGATTACCGATCTCGAACATCCCGAAGCGCTTCCGATGCTCAAGGTCGATGAGCCGACGCTCACGATGACCTTTATGGTCAACACGTCGCCTTTGGCCGGCAAGGAAGGCAAGTACGTCACGAGCCGTCAGATTCGCGAACGTCTGGAGCGGGAACTTAAAAGTAACGTTGCCATGCGCATGCGCGAAACCGGCGACGAGACGGTGTGGGAAGTGTGCGGACGCGGTGAACTACATCTGACGATTCTCATTGAAAACATGCGTCGCGAAGGCTATGAACTGGCTGTCGGTCGTCCTCGTGTGCTTTTGAAGGAAGTGAACGGCGTCAAGCAGGAACCCTATGAACAACTGTCGGTTGACGTGGAAGAAGCGCATCAAGGTTCTGTCATGGAAGAACTCGGTCGCCGTAAGGGAGACCTTCTTGACATGCAATCGGATAGTCGCGGACGCGTGCGTCTTGAGTATCGAATTCCGGCCAGGGGCCTAATCGGCTTTCAGTCGATGTTCCTGACGATGTGCCGCGGCACGGGTATCATGAGCCACGTATTCGATTCGTACGGACCGATCAAGCAGGGCGATGTCGGGGAGCGCCGCTCCGGAGCCATCATCAGTCAGGATAACGGTGCGGCTGTCGCCTATGCTCTTTGGAAGATCCAGGAACGCGGGCGCCTCTTTGTCAGCCCGGGAGACCCCTTGTACGAAGGCATGATTATCGGCGAACACTCACGCGAAAACGACATTGTCGTCAACCCCATTCGTTGCAAGCAGCTGACGAACATTCGAGCTTCCGGTACCGATGAGGCCATTCGCTTGGTTCCTCCCGTTACCTTGACGCTCGAAAGCGCCGTTGAGTTCATCAATGACGACGAACTTGTGGAAATTACGCCCAAGTCGATTCGTTTGCGCAAACGCTGGCTCAAGGAATTCGAGCGTCGCCGTGCGGCACGCGTCGAACGTGAGGAAAACGGCGAACAAGAGGCCTGATTTTTCATGGCAAAGAAACTGCCTGCACCGTGCCCGTGTGGGTCCGGCAGGGCTCTGGCGGACTGTTGCGGGCGTTTTATTTTCGACGGGGTAATTCCTCCGAACGCCGCCTCTTTGATGCGCAGTCGCTATACGGCCTTTGCGCTGAAGCGTGAAGATTGGCTTCGCTTGACGTGGGCCAAGGAAACGTGCCCGTCCGAGACTCTGATTGACCCTTCGCTCAAATGGATCGGCCTTACGGTCAAAAACGAAACGCACATCGATGCGACGCATGCGACGGTCGAATACATTGCTCGCGCTCGTGCGGGCTCGACCGGCGCGTTTCGACTGCATGCCGTCTCTCGGTTTGAAAAGCGCGAGGGACGCTGGTTTTATGTCGATGACAAGGAACGCAGTCAATCGTGAGCGAGTTAGCCTACAGTAAATGGCGTTTTTGTGTGGCGCCGATGCTCGACTGGACGGATAAGCACTGTCGGTACTTTCATCGCACCCTGACTCAGTGTGCTCGCCTTTATACGGAAATGATAACGGCGCCCGCCCTTATCTTCGGTGACAGGGACCGTCTATTAAGTTTTAATGCAGCTGAACACCCCGTTGCCTGCCAGGTCGGAGGCAGTGACCCGGTGCAATTGGCTCTGGTCGCCGCGTGGATCGCCAAGGCCGGGTACGATGAGATTAATCTTAATTGCGGGTGTCCTTCCGAGCGTGTCCAGAAGGGCAGTTTCGGCGCCTGCCTGATGCTCGAGCCGGCGCTTGTCGCCGATTGCTTTAAGGCCATGAAAGATGCGACCGATATCGATGTCACAATTAAGCACCGAGTCGGAGTAGACGGTCGGGACGATTACGGATTCGTATGCGACTTTGTCGGAACCCTGTTTGATGCCGGATGTCGAACATTTATCGTGCATACGCGCTCGGCTTGGCTTAAGGGTTTAAGTCCGAAAGAAAATCGTGAAGTTCCGCCGCTACGACGAGAATACGCTGCGCTTTTAAAAAGAGATTTCCCCCAGGCACAGATTGTCATTAACGGTGGAATTCATGATTTGGGAGTGGCCGAAGAGCTACTAAAAGGTGTTGACGGCGCGATGCTCGGACGTGAGGTCTATACCAATCCGTGGATTCTTTCCGATGTCGATGCCAGGCTTTTCGGAGGCAAAGACAATCCTGTGACGCGCGAAGACGTCATAGAAAAAATGACGCAGTATCTGAAAGAGCAGTATCCGAAAGATCCGCGCGTCTTGCGTGGGTCGGCACGGCATATGCTCGGACTGCTCAATGGTCTTGCAGGAGCGAAAGCCTGGAGGCGGTTTCTTTCCAATCCGTTAGCTTACGAACGTTACAAAACCGACGTGTTGCGCGAGGCCTTTGCCAGAGCCGGCTGGCGCGACAGTAGCGACACGTTTTCGCGTTTCGACGATGACGAGTTTGTCGGCTTTTAAGAGGACGCAGACCGGCGCGCAAAGTGCTCCCATCCGTCAAGATTCTGAAGCTCGTTAGGAACGAGGTACCGTAGGGCGACGCCCCCTGTCATTTTCTGCTTAATCTCAAGCAGGCGGTTTAGTTCCTGCACCGTAATCCCGCTTAAGTGTTTGTCTTCAAAAGACACATAAAGCATCTGAGCGGGGGAAACGCCCCGAGCAAGCAGTTCCCGACAGCGTTGGTGCATGAGGTAGGACTTTCCGCAGCGCCGAATCCCGACAAAGCAGTAGTTGATGTTATCGGCAATCGGATAGACCGGTGCACGAGCGGTAAAGTCGCAGTCAGTTCTTCGTAGTCCGCCAAAGAGGTCATAACGTCATCATAAGAAATCATCGTAAGAGCCCGAAAAGAAAGTTGCGCTAACAATACTCAGCACACTGAAGATTTCATAAAATTTTCGAGTATTTCAATGGTTGCTGTCGGTCCTTTGACCGCTCAAAAGCCACACCGAGCGCGTAACGAACGGATAAAAAAGAGGCAACGGACTTCACGTTACCTCGCTTGAACATGCGAAAAACACCTTGCCTACTTGTCGTGCTTTTCGTAAATCTCGTCGATTTCTTTCTTGAAGAATTTGGCAAGGGGCGTCCGTTTGAGTTTTAACGTCGGCGTCAAAAGCCCGTTTTCAATCGTCCAGGGCTTGAGCGTTAAAAGCACCTTGCGCGGAAGGGCATAGTGCGGGAAGTCCGCAGCGGCGGCTTTCACACGCTTGAGAATTGCCGTACGCACGCTCGTTAACTTCAAACTGGCCTCATTGGCACTGACCTTAAGTTCTGCGGCGAGCTTTTTCCACTCTTCGGGGTTTAAGACCGTTACGACGCTGATAAAGGGTTTGTTTTCCCCGACGACATAGGCCTGTGAAAAGAGCGGATCGGTTTCAAGCGCCAGTTCCAGATCAACGGGCGGAACCTTTTCGCCCGTACTCGTGACGATGATTTCTTTGATGCGACCTTTGATGCGCAAAAGTCCGGATTCGTTAATCTCTCCGACGTCTCCCGTGCTTAGCCACCCTTCGGAGTCAAGAACGCGAGCGGTGTCTTCCGGCCGTTTCCAGTAGCCTTTCATAATGGAACTGCCGCGAATTTGGATTTCATGGGTTTCCGGAGCCAAGCGCATCTGCAGATTGGAAAAGAGTTTTCCGACCGTATCGGGTTGGTTAATCGTTAAGGAGTTGCCGGCGATAATGGGCGAGGCCTCCGTCATGCCGTAACCCTGAATAGGCGCCAAACCGAGCCCTCCGAATACGCGAGCGACTTTGCCGTTTAGTGCGGCGCCTCCTGCAATGGCGACTTTCAGGTTCCCGCCGAATTGCTCAAGAACTTTATCGGCAACGAGCTTTTTCAAAATCGGGCCCGTGAAGCTGTCGGCGAACTGCCAAGGGCTTTTCGGTATCGGTAACTTGTTTTCTGCGCAGAACTTGCGCCAACCGACACTGACGGCACAGTTAAAGAGCCAGCGTGCAATTGCAGGCTTCTTGCCGATTTGCTCGTTGATGCGAGCGTAAATCTTTTCGTAAATCCGCGGAACGGAAATCAAAACGTCCGGCTTGACGGTGCGCAAATCCTCGGCGAGCAGCATAATCGAGCGGTTGTAGGTAATCGTGCAACCCATGCCTAAAGCCAGGTAGTAGCCGGCCGTACGCTCGAACGTATGCGATAGCGGCAAAAACGAGAGGAAAACGTATCCGGGCTTCGGAGCCGGAGCAATGTGAATTAAGGTTGCAATGACGTTTTCGACAACATTGTGGTGCGTGAGCATCACGCCCTTGGGTCGTCCTGTCGTGCCCGAGGTGTAGACAATGGCCGCAAGGTCTTCGGGTTTCGGACCTTCGGGAAGTTCTTGAATGTCTTTGCCGGAGGCAAGCCAAATGTCCTTGCTTAAAATCTGCCGACGCTCGTCTTTTTCGCTGATACCGGTTTCTTCCGTGAGGATGACGTGTTTCAAATCGGGCATCGGAACGTTGGTTTTCTCAATCAGGCCCCAGCGGTCAGCTTTGTTGGTAATTAAAGTCGAGGACTGACTGTCGATGAGAATAAACGCCGAAGAGCCCGGGGTGTCGATGGCGTGAAGCGGGACGGGAATCAGCCCGTTTGCCAAAACCGCCTGATCGGCCAAAACCGCATCCACGGAGTTATTGAGCAAAATGGCAACACGCGCTCCGCGTTCCAAATGTAAGGCTTCCAGGGCCCGTCTCCACGCCGTAATCTGCTTATCAAGCGAGGCGTATGTAACGTCTTCCCAAGCCTTTGCTTTCCGGTCGTATTGACGAAGTGCTACGGTCTGGGGAATCTGCCGAGCTCTTAAGGGAACGAACTCACACAGGGTCTGACATTTTTTTAGGTCTTCAAGACGTGTGGCGGAAGTATCCTGAGTCATAGGGAAAAATCCGAAACAAAGACACGCGCACTCTTTGCGCGTTAGGAGGGGAAATTTTAATACGGTTTTCTTTGAAAAAAAGCCCGAAAAAACGTGACTTTCACGTCTGGTAAAGCACGGAGTTAACCCTCGTCTTCGGTACTGAGCGGGAGCAACGGGTCGCTGATCCAAGCGGAAAAACTTCCGATGTAAATGCCGGCACTTGGCAGTCCTGCATGGCGCATCGCAAGAAGGTTTCCGCACGCTGCAACTCCGGAGCCGCACGTGTGAATAACGCGCTCGGGCTGTCCTTCGCTCAAGTGCATGAAAATTTGGCGCAAAGTACCCGTATCAAGAAGCTTTCCGTTTGTTCCGACGTTGAGGCGATTCGGGTGGTTGACGGAGCCCGGAATATGACCGGATTTTCCGTCGGGTCCGGCACTAGCCCCGAGATATGCCTCTTCGATGCGAGCATCGAGGAGGAGATAGCGGTGCGTTAAAAGGTTTTGCTCAATTTCCTTTGTTGAAAAAATCCGTTCGGGACTTGGAGCGGCCGTAAAGTTGCCCGGTGTCTTGGGCTCTTCAATGGTTTCGAGCGGGCAGGAGCCTTGTTTCCAAGCATCAAATCCGCCATCTAAAACAAAGGCGTTTACTAAACCTGCGGAGCGCACGGTAAACCACACGCGCGGCGCAAAGTTCATCAGCCCCGTGTCGTAGACGACAACGGTACTTGCTGTGTTGGTCCCGAGACGGCGCAGCGTTTGAGCAAAGGTAGCGGCATCGACCATCGGTGTACGGCCATTGGTCCCCGTGCGCTTACCGGTGATGTCTCGAGCCATATCGATGTACGAGGCTCCGGGAATGTGGCCCGCATCAAAAAGAAGTTTTCCGGCGCCCGGGGTCGTAAGGGAGCCACGGCAGTCCAAAATGACAAGGTTGCTACGCTCTCGGAGCGCCTTGAGTTTTTCAACAGAGATAACCGGATCGATGAACGGTGTTTGCACGATAGCCTCCCGAAAAAACCTCCTGAATTATTGCAAAGATCGAATGCAAAAGAGAGGCGCAGTTTCCTCGGGCCCTAAGCGAGAACGACAAGAGCCTGTTTGCACGAAAACATGCCGGAATTCCGAATGGGTGTGCGCATGGAAGAACGGCGGCAGAAAGCATCTGCCACCGTTTAGGCGATGGGCTAACCGGTACTTAACTATTTGAAAAACGGCAGGATACCGGCAATGAAGATGACTAATATGATGAGCGGAAGCCCGTAGGTGCAGTAAAAGCGCAGGCCCTTGCGGAACATGAGCCCGGAGCCTGTATTGGCTTCGGCAATGAAGTTATCCCAGCCCCAGCCGTTTTTGGCTGTGCAAAAGAGAACGAAAACCAGACTTCCGAGCGGTAGCAGACAGTTGCTGACGATAAAGTCTTCTAAGTCCATGATGCCGGAATTGCCGCCCAAGGGGTGGACGTTCGAAAGCACGTTAAAGCCGAGTGCACACGGGAGCGTGAGAATCACCATACCGATGCCGCAAATCCATGCTGTTTTGCGACGAGACCAGCCGGTTAAATCGCGCATGCACGCCAAGATGTTTTCACAGACAGCTAAAACAGTCGAGTAGCAGGCAAACATCATGAAGATAAAGAACAGTGATCCCCAGAACTGCCCCATCGGCATATTGTTAAAGATGTTCGGAAGCGTCACGAAAATCAAGCTCGGACCGGCATCGGGTTTAACACCGTATGTAAAGCATGCCGGGAAGATAATCAGGCCGGCCGTGATGGCAACGAACGTATCTAAAAGAATCACACGAACGGACTCGCCCCCTAAGGAGTGGTCTTTATCAATGTAGCTTCCGAAAATCGCCATGGCACCGATGCCGAGACTTAACGTGAAGAAGGCTTGGTTCATCGCAGCAACGACGACATCCCAACTGATTTTGCTGAAGTCGGGCAGTAGGTAAAAGCGAAGCCCATCTTTCACGCCGTCCATAAAAAGATTATTGACGGCAACGATGAGCATGATGACAATCAGAGCCATCATCATCCACTTTATGACGCGCTCCAGACCGCCGCGCAAACTAAAGGAGAGTATGAGGAAGGCAGAACCGGCAATGAGGACCGTATTGATAATCTGTGTGGTCGGGTTGGCAAGCAAGGCCCCGAACCCTTCGGCCACTTGAATCGGAGTTTTTCCGGAAAACTCTCCGGTTGCCGTGTAAAAGAAGTACTGCAGCATCCAGCCGGTTACAACCATGTAAAACATCATCAAAACGACGTTACCGACTAAGGCGGCAATTCCATGCCAATGCCACTTCGTGCCGGCAGGCTCTAAAACCTGATACATGTGAACGGGGCTTTTCTGACTGGCGCGACCGAGCGCAAATTCCATTGTCATGACGGGCCAACCGAGGATGACAAGGAAAAACAGATAAATCAGCACAAAAGCGCCGCCGCCGAACTGACCCGTTAACCACGGGAATTTCCACACGTTGCCGCATCCGATGGCACAGCCGGCGCTCAAAAGAATGAAGCCTAAACGACTTCCGAGACGGTCTCGATTCATTTTCTTCCTTTTTTATTGGTACGAGTTTCTCGAAAAAAGAGAAAAATGTTTTATTGTCAAACCTTCGCGCTTTGTCAATCAGAGCACAAGGTCTTGTCATTATGAGCCTTGCCTACAACACGGTCAATCGCCACTTAAGCACAATGCCCTAGAACGCGTTGTACTGTTTTTGACATTAATCAAAATAGGTTTGCTCTAGCTCTGATGCGGTCGGTCGATCGATAGCAGAGAATTCAATCAGACGCCGATAACTCGATGTGTCGGCGTTTTTTTGTTAACACATTTTTTTTCAGGAGTGACCATCAAATGAAACTCGATCGATGCAATGCCCTGGTCGAGCGCGACGAAAAAGTTGTCGCACCGTGCCAACATCTTTCGTACTATCCTCTCGCGATTGCCAAGGTAGAGGGCAGTGTCATTACGGATTTGGACGGCAACAAGTTCATTGATTTTTTGTCCAGTGCCTCGTCATTGAACATCGGGAGCTCCAACCCTATTATTACCAAGGCCATTGAAGAGCAGCTCAAGAAGTTCACGCAGTACACGGCCGCATACACCTACAACGAGCAGACGACCGAGTATGCCGAGCGACTTGTTTCCGTGTATCCGGGCGGTGTCAAGGCCAAGGTTTGTTTCGGAAACTGCGGGAGCGACGGCAACGATGCCGCCGTCAAGTTCGCCCGTGCTTTCACGGGGCGTCAGAAGATTATCGTTTTCATCAACGGTTATCACGGAAATACATACGGCTCGTGCTCGATGACAACGTGCTCGACACGGATGCACGCGAAGATGGGACCGTTTTTGCCTGAGATTTATCCCTTCCCGTTTTACGGAACCGACAAGAGCGACGAAGAGGTCGAACGCGATTGCATGAAGGCGATGGAAACGGCGTTTTCTACATATCTGCCGGCAACGGAAGTGGCCGCCATGGTCATCGAACCCGTGCAGGGCGACGGTGGCATCTTGCCGGCCCATCCGATTTTCATGAAAAAGCTCTATGAAACTTGCAAAAAATACGGCATCCTCTTTATTTCCGAGGAAGTCCAGCAGGGCTTTTACCGTACCGGTAAGTTCTTTGCAATCGAACACTACGGTATCGTTCCGGACGGCATCATTATGGGTAAATCCGTGGGCGCAACGCTCACACTAGGCGCCTTCATGGCGCGCGACGAAATTATGGACTGCCTGCCGGCACCGGCACATCTATTTACGTTAGGCGGTAACTCCATTGCCTGCGCAGCCGGAATCGCACAGTTCGATTACCTCCAATCCGAGGCCTTCCAGACGCACCTGAAAAGCAACATCGCGTTGCTCGAAAAGTTAGCGGCGGATTTGAAGGCCAAGCACCCCAAGCTTGTTGCCTTTACTCGGAACTTGGGTTTTTCCATGGGTATCGGTATTCAAAAGGAGGACGGCTCGCCCGATACGGACGGAGTCTTCAAGATTCTTTTCCGATCTTACGAAAAGGGTCTTGTCGTGATTTCGCTCGCCGGGTGGATTTTGCGCATCCAGCCGCCTCTGACGATTTCGCCTGAGCTTTTGACTCGAGGTTTTGAAATCATGGATGCGGCCATGAATGAATACGAACGCGGAGAAATCTCCGACGATGTGCTCAAGTTCCGCGCAGGCTGGTAACAGTTGCGCCCTAACAAAAAACGGATTTAAAAATGCTTAATAATAAATTTGTCAGACTTCTTGTGCCCGGTCTGGTCTTTCAGTCAATTCTAATCGGCGGCGGTTACGGAACGGGTGCGGAAATCGCACAGTTCTTCGGCGTGAGCGGGATGTTCGGCGGTCTGCTCGGTGCCTTCGTCACGTTCCTTTGTTGGAGCCTGGTGTGCGCCGTGACGTTTGAATTTTGCCGCGTGATGCAGACATTCGATTACGGTTCGATGATGAAACATATTCTCGGACCGTGTGCATTCCTGTATGACCTGTGCTACTGGATTATGTTCCTCATCGTCATGGGGGTTGTCAATGCCAGTGCCGGCGCCATTATCGAAAAGCTCGGATTTAATCAGTGGCTCGGCGTGGCGCTTTTATCTGCCGGCGTTCTGTTCCTCGTTTTTAAGGGGACGGAAATGGTTGAGAAGGCGCTGTCGATTTGGTCGTATGTGCTTTGCTCGGTTTACCTGACTTTCATGGTCATTGTTTTCGTGAAGTTCGGTGCAAACATTGCAGCGGAAGTCAGCAAGGGAGAGGTTGCCGACGGCTGGTTCATGCACGGTCTGCAGTACAGCTTTTATAACCTGGTTGTCGTGCCGCTCGTTCTTTACACAGTTCGCGGATTTAAGTCTCGCTCAGAATCAATTGTCAGCGGCATCCTCGCTGGCTTCCTCGGAATCTTCCCGGGAACGATGCTCCTTTTGACGATGGGGTGCGACTTTGCCAACGTCGTCAGCTCGACGGTTCCGGTGCTCGCGATTTTCGATCGCATCCATATGCCGTGGCTTTTCTGGACCTTTGAACTTGTTTTGTTCGTGACGCTGATGGAAACGGCTACGGGTTTTGTCAAGGCTGTGGTCGATCGCTTCCAGGTGGCGTATCGTAAAACGGGTCACGAAGAGCCCACGTGGTTTGCCCCGGCTGTCACAATCATTCCCGTGGGTTTAGGTGTCGCAGTTTCCGCCTTCGGCCTCCTGGGCCTGATTGTCAAGGGGTACGGTACGGCCTGCTGGGGATTCCTGGTCTTGTTTGCCCTGCCGATGCTCACGGTCGGTGTCTACAAGATTGCCAAACATTCCAAATAAAGCTTTGGCAGCAGGAATGACAAAGTGCGGGGGAAACCCCGCGCTTTGCTTTTAAAGGCTGTCAAGTTCGATGGGTTGAGGCGTTGCATTTTTCAGACTTAACGACGGCTCGGTTCTCTCTGTTTCAGTACAATACGAAAAACTAGGGGCGGTTTTTTATAGACTGCCCTTTTCTGTTTGTCTCGAACGCATCGTCGACTTCACATCGCAAAATTCGGAAAGGGGAAAGTGCCGTGGCTAAAATCGGATTTGATAACGCAAAGTACATTGAAACCCAATCGGCACACATCAAAGAACGCATAGACAAGTTCGGCGGCAAGCTTTACTTGGAATTCGGCGGAAAACTTTTCGATGACTACCACGCTTCGCGCGTGCTTCCCGGTTTTGAGCCCAATAGCAAAATCCGCATGCTCTCGCAGATGAAAAACGACGTGGAAATCGTTGTTGCCATCGCGGCTCCCGATATCGAAAAAAATAAAATCCGTGCTGATTACGGCATTGCGTACGAAGATGACGTGTTGCGTTTGATTGATGTGTTCCGCAATCTCGGTTTTTTCGTCGGATCGGTCGTCATTACACAGTACAACGGACAGCCGGCAGCCGATGCCTTCATGCGGCGCCTGTCGGCTCTCGGCGTGCGATCGTACAAACACTATCCGATTGCCGGGTATCCGCATAACTTGTCTTTGATTGTCAGTGACGAGGGGTACGGCAAAAACGAGTACATCGAAACGACGCACCCGCTTGTTGTCGTGACGGCCCCGGGGCCGGGAAGCGGCAAGATGGCTACGTGCCTGTCGCAGCTTTACCACGAGCACAAACGGGGTGTGAAGGCCGGATACGCCAAGTTCGAAACATTCCCGATTTGGAACCTTCCGCTCAAGCACCCGGTCAATCTGGCATATGAAGCAGCTACGGCCGATTTAAATGACGTCAACATGATCGATCCCTTCCACTTGGATGCCTACGGCGTCACAACGGTCAATTACAACCGTGACGTGGAAATCTTTCCGGTCCTGCGTGCCATTTTCGAAAAAATCTTGGGGTGTTGCCCCTACAAGTCCCCGACTGATATGGGCGTGAACATGGCCGGTAACTGCATTGTTGACGATGCGGTGTGCTGTCAGGCTTCGTATTTGGAAATCTTGCGTCGCTACTATCGCGCCTTGGTCGATCAAGTGCGCGGAAGAGCCGATGCGGCCGTTGTCTACAAGCTTGAACTTTTGATGAAGCAAGCCGGGATTACGTCCGATATTTTGCCCGCAGTGGCCGCAAGTCTTGAGAAAGAAAAATTGACCGGGGGCCCAGCAGGCGCCCTGGTTCTTGCAGACGGGACGGTCATTACCGGCAAGACAACACCGCTTCTCGGTGCGTGCTCGGCGCTTCTTTTAAATGCCCTTAAAACCTTGGGCGGAATCGATAAGGAAACGGATTTAATCAGCAAGGAAGTCTTAGAGCCGATTTGTCGCCTTAAGACCGAAAGCCTGCGCCACACGAATCCGCGCCTACATAGCGATGAGGTGCTCATTGCGCTGTGCGTCAGTGCTCAAGCCAATCCCCTTGCAGCCGAGGCGTTGCGTCAGATTGATAAACTTCGCGGGTGCGATGCGCATTTTTCTGTCCTTTTAAGCGATGTGGACGAAAAGCTTTTCAAGCGCCTCGGGGTGCGTGTCAGTTGCGAGCCCAAGTGCGAGTGCCGAAAGCTTTATTTCTGATTTTTTTTAGCCTCTTTTTCGGGCGGAGCGATTCGGCTAAAACACACCATAAAAATGACCGGTCCCCTTGCGGAAACCGGTCGTTTGCATTCCGGGTAAATCGCGTGATTTACCAAGTAGTCTTCATAAGGATTACTTCTTGAGTTCCTTGTCGATGGCTGCCTGAACCGGGCCACGGAGCTCTTCGGTGCGCTTGGTGTTCATCTGGCCTAAGCGCAAGCGACGGAATAAAACGTCGTCGGCATTGCGAGCGCCGCTGACCTGGACTTCACGGATGGCGAAGGCAACGACATCATCGACAACGTCTTCGACCTTCTCGGCCTGAGCCGCGCGCATTTCGATGGCTTCGGCATCAAACGCGGTATCAACCGTGAGCGGGAGCTTGGTTGTGATGGTGTGAGAAGAGGGAATCAGACCCTTTTCAGCCGCAACCTTCATGGCGTGTTCAGCCATATTACGGTAGGCCGTCCACTTGCCGCCCGTAATCGTCAGCATGTTGCCGAATTCCGGAATAATCGCGTGTTCGCGAGAAACCTTGGCTGTCTTGCCGCCGCTTGCGGACGCATTGGCCGGTGTGTACAGCGGACGAACGCCGACGAACGTCGCAAGGATGTCTTCACGCGTGACCTTGGTCTTGAGGTAGTTGTTGCAGTTGGCCATCATGAAATCGATTTCCTGATCGGAAATCTTCGGATCCATGTTGACGGGCACGGGTTCGGGAAGATCGGTTGTACCGACTTCGAGCATACCGTGCCAGGGCAGGCAGAACAGAACACGACCGTCGGAGGTCTTCGGAATGAACATGCCCTCCTTGGGGTTGCCGAACTTCTTCAAATCGAGAATGATGTGCGAGCCGCGAGCCGCTTTAACGAAGGGCTTGACATCCTTCTTGCCCGTAAGTTTACGGACTTCGTCAACCCAGGGGCCGGCGCAGTTAAAGAACATCTTGCCTTTGACCGTGTGCTTTTCGCCGGTTTCTTTGTCTTCAACAATCATCGACTCGATTTTTTCGTCGGTGTGGTTAAAGCCGTCGCAAGCAACATAGTTCAAACAAACAGCACCGTGCGCAACGGCTGTGTGCATCAGAGCGATAGCCATACGGGCATCATCGAACTGAGCGTCGTAGAAACGAACGCCGCCGTAAAGACCTTCGGCCTTAATGCCCGGGAGCTTTTCAAGGGTTTCTTGTTTCGAGAGAATCGAAAGAGAACCGGCATCACCGGAGCTAAATTTGGCCATCATCGTGTAGAAGGTCAGGCCGAGACCGTAGAAGGCTTTTTCATACCAGCGATAGCACGGCAAAATGAACGGGTACTTATGAACCAAGTTCGGAACAAGCTTCAAAAGCAGTTCGCGTTCACGCAACGCTTCGAAAACCAGACCCCAATCGTGCGGGTTCTGCATGTAGCGAACACCGCCGTGAATGAGCTTGGTCGAGCGAGAGCTCGTACCCGCGGCAAAGTCTTGTGCTTCGACTAAGCAGACGGAGTACCCTTGGCTCGAGGCGTCGACCGCCACACCGAGACCGGAAGCGCCGCCGCCGATAATCACAATGTCAAATTCCTTGCCGGAGTCGATTTCGGCAAACATGGCCTTGCGGTCAAGGGGTTTCAGTTCTTTCATCATCATGATAATTTTTCCAATGATTTTAGAGACAAAGAATTAATAAAATATTCCCAATGTATTCGCGCTAACTTCTATGCGCGCGGACGGGGCGAGTTTAGCAGAAACTACCTAGTTAGACTAGCCGAAAGGAGTAGTTTATTTCATCCGAGCGACTAGGCGGCAAATCGTTTCCGATGCAATCGCCTCGCGTCCTTAAAACTACTTATCGTCCTCGAAAACAAGCGAACCTAAATCGGGCAGGATGTAGGTTTTTTGCGGCAGGCGTTTGTCGGCAGGTCCGATATGAAAGAGGCGTTTTAAAGCCTTTATACGCTCCTGCTTGTGCACTTTCGGCAAATCGGCTTCGGTGGTTTCCCCGGAAAGCACCAAAATAAAGTCGATTCCGGCGTTTTCTCCGAGAACCTTATCGGTCATCAGACGGTCGCCGACCATACAGACATCTTTCCGCTCGTACTTACTTAAAACCGGCTCGAGCACTTCCGTGCAAGGCTTGCCGAAGATGCGTTGCGGGCTGCGCCCCGTGGCCGCTTCGTACATGCGAATGAAACTTCCGATATCGGGAAGGGGACCGGCATCGGTCGGGCACACGAAGTCCGGATGCGTGGCAAGAAATTCGACTTTCTTATCCAAAAGCAGCAAAGCCGATGTCTTAATTTTCTCGTACGTCAATTCCGTGTCGTAGGCCAGGATGACCGCTTCGGCGCCTTCGGCTGTATTGGTCAATTCGGGCATGCGCTCTTTCATGCATGTGACAAAGTCGGTATTGCCGACTAGATAGGCGCGCTTAATCCCGACTCTCTTCAAATAATGGATGAGCGGGGTAATCGGCGTCAGGATTTGATTGAGCGTGGCCGGTATACCCATCGAATTAAGCCGTTTGACGTAGGTCACAGGCGACTTGGATGTGTTGTTGCTGAGGAATTGGAAATCAATTCTCCCCCAGTTCTTCTTAATAAAATTGACGGTTCCCTCAATCGGGACGGGGCCGAGATACACTGTTCCGTCCATATCGAAAACCATGCAGCGCTTTCTGAGCATCGGACTACCTCACGAAAATAATCGCTGAAAAAACAGCAGACAGACTAAATCGACGCAATCGTAACGAAATGCTACAACTCTGTCCAATGCCGCTAGGGGCGAATCACACTCTATGGCAGATGTCAAGAGGATTTGTCCTCTTTTTTTATAGGTGGTCTGAAAAAATTTTTTCTCCCAAAAAACAGGCTGTTACCCCTACAAACGGTCTAGTCCACTCGTTGTACCCGTGTTTGTTTCTTGCAAAACCCGTTACAAAGTGTTAATTTCGCGCTCAGATATACGTATATCTCAGTAGGAACCCTTACCTAGACGGGTTCGTGCTGCTTAAATCAACGCTTTTAAAAAACTATTTGGAGGAATCCACCATGAAGCGTCTCGTTCTTTCTGTTTGCGCTCTCGGTCTGTTGGTCGGTGCCACAATGCCCGTCTTGGCCGCGTCCGGCAAAGTCGTGATCAAGATTGCCGGTATGAAACCCGAAGGCGAACCGGAAACAACCGGTATGCACCTTTTCGGCAAGTATCTCAACGAACTCTCGGGCAACAAGTATGATGTTCAGGTTTACCCGAACTCCATGCTCGGCAAGGAAAACAAGTACATTGCCGATACACGCCGCGGTGTGATTCAGATGTGCGCAACGGGTACACAGGTTTCTCAGTTCCTGCCCGCCATGGCCATGCTTGAAACACCGATGATGTTCCACAGCTACGCTCATGCGCATCGCGCGATGAACGGCGAAACTTTCAAGATTATTAACGAGAACTTCACCAAGAAGTCCGGTTTGATTACGCTCAACGCTTTCCCGCTCGGATTCCGTCACTTCTATTCGACCAAGCCGATTACCAGCGTCAAGGAAATTCAGGGCTGGCGTATGCGTTCGCCCAACATCCCGCTTTATATGACGTTCGTTAAGAACTGCGGTTTGTCTGCTCAGCCGTTGGCCTCCGCCGAAGTTCCGTCCGCTCTTGACCAGGGCGTTATCGACGGCGGCGACAGCCCCCTGTCTGATATCGAATCTCAGAAGATGTATGAAAAGGCTCCCTACGTCACCAAGACGGGCCACATCCTCGTGATTCACTGCTTGTTCATTAACGAGAAGTTCTTCAAGAAGCTTGATAAGCAGAATCAGGAATGGGTTATGAAGGCTGCCCACATGGCTGCTGAAGACATCTGGAAGCTCGCTGAAGAAGTCGACGCCAAGGCCATCGAAGTTATTAAGGCCCACGGCGGTACGGTTTCCGAACCGAGTCCGGAATTCCTCGCTCACGTTCAGCAGGCCGGTGTGAAGACCTGGACGATGTTTACGGATCCGAAGTCCAATCAGTACGCTCCCAACGCGCAGCGTATTCTTGAGTCGGCTGCCAAGTACAAGTAATCCGTTGTCTGGTTTATCAATGTTGTAATCCAACAGTGAAAGGGCCATCCGGCCCTTTCACTGAGCGGTTCTCGAAGCAGTATTAGTAGTATTTCCATCAAGGGACTTTCCGATGTCAAACACCCAACCTAAGAAACACTGGGCTGAAAAAGGATTCGAAATTTTTTGCGCCGTAGTGTTTTTAGGGATGATTGGACTTGTTTTCTATAATGCGTTCTTGCGTTATGTGTTCCATTCGTCCTTTGCCCCCAGTGAAGAGTGGTCTCGGTACCTCTTCATGTATATCACCTTCTTCGGTGGTGTCGAGGCTTTTTACCGCCGTCGCCACATCGCCGTCGACATGTTCGTCGAAATGATGCACGGCAAACTTCGCCGCTATGTGAACTTGATTGCGCTTGTGCTTGCGATTTTCGCCATGTGCATCTTGTTCGAAGGGGGTCTGTACCACGTCCTGACAACCTATGATACCTATACAGTCTCGACGGATTTGAACATGACGTTCGTTAACGGCCCGTTGCCGATTATGGCTTTGTGCGCTATTTTGATTTTGATTCGTGACCTCTGGCATGAGTGGAAGCGTCCGATGAGCGATTACGCTCCGAAGATTAAGAAGGACATTCCCGACACGCCTGATACGAGCAATTCGCTTTAAGGAGAGAGCGCAATGGAACTGTTTTTATTTTTGGGCTCCCTCTTTTTATTCCTCGCTCTCGGTATTCCGATTTGCGTGGTCTTGATTCTGTGTGCTCTCGTCTTAATGTCGCATTCCGGGCTGTGGGATCCGATGATGATTGCCTCGTCCATGGTCGACGCGGCTGATAACTATCCTCTGATGGCCATCCCGTTCTTCATCTTCGCCGGTGAAATTATGACGGAAGGCGGTTTGAGTTACCGTGTGGTCCAGATGGCTCAGTTAATGATCGGACACGTTCGCGGCGGTTTAGGCTACGCGGCTATTGTGGCCTCAATCATCTTTGCCGGTTTGATGGGGTCGTCCGTTGCGGAAGCAGCGGCTATCGGCGGTCTGTTGCTGCCGATGATGAAGAACGTCGGATACAATCCGGGCCGTGCCGGTGCCGTTATTGCTTCCGGCGCTATTATCGGACCGATTATTCCCCCGTCAACCAACTTCATTATGTTGGGTGCGACCGTCGGCGGTCTTTCAATCACCAAGTTGTTCATGATCGGCCTGTTCCCGGGTCTGTTTATCGGTTTTGCGTTGTGTGTTTGCTGGTTCTTCATCGTTCGCAAGGACGGCTACAACGAAACCATTCGATTCACCCGTGAAGAAAAGATTAAGATTTGCTTGGATGCTTGGCCGGCCTTCTTGCTCCCGGTTCTGCTCTTAGGCGGTATTCGTTTCGGTGTGTTCACTCCGACCGAAGGCGGTGCCTTCGCGGCTGTGTATGCCATCATCGTGTGCTTGCTCTACTACCGCGAAATGAAGCCGTACGATTTGCTCGAGGTCTCCGCTCGTTCTGCGCGTACGACGGCAGCCGTCATGTTAATCGTGACGGGTGCTTCTGCCGTGGGCTTCTTTATTACGCTCGCTCAGATTCCGCAGCAAATCGTTTGGCTTTTCGAGCCGTTGCTCCACAGCCCGCTCATGCTCATGCTCGTGATCAACTTCTTCCTGTTCCTTCTCGGAATGGTGATGGACTTGACCCCGAACGTGCTCATCTTTGCTCCGGTTCTTTATCCCTTGATTTTGAAGGCAGGTATTGATCCGTACTACTTCGGTCTGATCTTCATTTTGAACTTGGGTGTCGGCGTGATTACGCCTCCGGTCGGAACGATTCTGTACGTTGTGTGCGGAATCGGCAGCATCCGTTTCGTTGAATTGGTCCAGAAATTGGTTCCCTTCATCATTACGGAAATCGTCGTGTTGATTACGCTGACGGTCTTCCCGAAGATCTCGATCATCCCGATGAAGTGGCTCATGGGCGAACTCTAGGAGTTTTTCCCTGCTAAGTCCCAACCCCCGAAGGGTGTGCTCTTCGGGGGTTTTGCATTTCTGGCCGGGAAAAACGGAAATCCGAGGGGCCTATTGCGGGCCCCGATTTGCTAATTTAAGGTCGGAGCAAAGGGGCCGGCGCTTTCTTCGTCTGGGTTTTCGATGTGCGTGACAAAGCCTTCGGGATTAGCATAAAGCGGCGCACCGCAGTGTTCGCACCACTCCAAGGGAAAACGAACATCGTGAGCGACGATGGATTTGACGCCTTGAGAGAAAAGAATTTGCCCGGCAAAGTCCTGTGTGGATTCAAGTTCCGGAACCTCACACGGCCAGACAACCCCGGCAACGACTGCGTTGGGTTTGTTTTTGAGCGAGATACCGATGCGAATCTCAGGTTGCGGCCCTTGACCGTTTTCTTCGCCGAGCGAAAAGACGGCCGTCGTTGCAATCAAGGCATCGGGCGTCAGAGAATCGACACAAACGTATTGCACCAGAGCTTTGAGAGCGAAGACACGCATGGCAAGAGCTGTCTGTCGCCATGCCGCAAAGAAGGCTGACGGGTACTGCACGTCGATGACGCTACCGATTGTAAAGAAACGCAAAGCCTCCCGCACTTTCAGAGAAAACTCCATAAAGCGACGCGATAGCTCGATGTGGTCGATCAGTGGGTCGACGAAAAGGCAAGAAGCATCGGGAGCGCTGACCGAAAGCGCGATGTAGCGCGCATCGGAAAAATCCGACACGGGACTTTCCGTAACAAGGTAGGACGTATCGACCAACGCCGTTTTTCTTTTTGCCGAGCAAAGGGTCTTTAAAAGTTGCCGCACCTCGACGAGGCGCTCGGGAATGTGTTCTGGGCAAATTAAGGTGTTGCCGACCGTCACGCGGCTCTCGGGCCCTGCAAAATAGAGGCGATAGAGCGAGGCAACCTTTAAAGCAACGGCATCTGGCATCTTTCCGCATACGATTTCGTACCGACTCCACGCGAGAATCGGAACCAAAACGAGTAGATGGATGCCGTCCTTATCCGTGTATGACTCCGCGCATCCTTCAGCAAGCGAGAGAAAATCATCATAGGTTGTTCCGGGTTCGTCTTTTAAAAGAGCTAAGGTGGCCTCAATATCCGATTCCTCGGAGGCATCGAGTGCGATGTTGCAAAGGGCTTTGATTTTCCCGTCCAAATAGGCATCTTCAACGTCTGACGTGGAGTCGTTAGCTCGGTAAGCCAGGGTAAGAAGGGTGTCGCGCCCGGAGTCGGGCTCAGATACCGAGAAAAGACTTTTTACAATTTTGACTGTCATGACCGATGCATTGATTCTCAAAGGGAAGCGAAAGTGTAACGGGTTTTGAGAAACGGCGAGAGATTTCGGGCATCCGACGCGAGGTTTTGCAGGAAGGAAACGACCCTTTGCATGATAGAATTTCGACACTTTCAACTAAGAGGCTTGGCGCGAGAGGACGGTGGTTTTCCGCCCCCTGACGCGAGTCCTTTGATGTCGCGAAACTCGCGTTTTGATGCGGGATGGTTTCGCGTAGGTAGCACATGGACAACATACGTAATTTTTCAATTATCGCACACATCGATCACGGCAAATCGACGTTAGCCGATCGACTCATCGAGCGCTGCGGAGGCCTTTCCGGCCGTGAAATGAGCGAGCAGGTCTTAGACAGCATGGACCTGGAACGAGAACGCGGCATTACGATTAAAGCGCAGACGGCAAGCCTTAAGTACAAGGCTCAAGACGGCAAGACCTATGAATTAAATTTAATCGACACTCCCGGGCACGTGGACTTTTCTTACGAAGTGAGCCGTTCGCTTTCGGCTTGCGAAGGAGCACTGCTCGTTGTCGACGCCACACAAGGTGTGGAAGCACAAACGGTGGCTAACTGCTACACGGCCATTGATCTCGGGGTGACGGTTCTTCCGGTTTTAAACAAGATGGATTTGTCGAGCGCCGACCCGGTGGCCGCTGCCGAAGAAATCGAAGATGTTATCGGAATCGATGCCACTGATGCCGTCTTGTGTTCGGCCAAAACTGGGATGGGAATCGATCAGATTCTCGAACGCGTCGTGCGGGATATTCCGGCTCCGAAAGGCAATCCGAATGCGCCGCTTCAGGCCCTGATTATCGACAGCTGGTTTGATAACTACGTCGGGATTGTTACTCTCGTGCGCGTTGTCAACGGCACCATTTATCCGAAAGACAAAATCATGCTCATGGCAACGGGCGCCAACCACCTTGTCGAACAAGTCGGTGTGTTTACGCCCAAAGCGCAAAAACGCGAGCACTTAAGTGCCGGCGATGTCGGATACGTTGTTTCGGGAATCAAGGAACTCAAAGATGCCCGAGTGGGCGATACGATTACGCACGCCGTGCGCGGAGCCACGAAGCCGCTTCCGGGTTTCAGACAAGTCAAACCTCAGGTTTTTGCCGGACTGTATCCGGTCGAATCCAATCAGTACGACGCCTTGCGCGAGGCACTTTTAAAGCTACAACTGAATGATGCGGCCTTAAAGTTCGAGCCCGAAGTTTCGCAGGCCCTCGGATTCGGATTCCGGGCCGGGTTCCTCGGGCTCCTGCATATGGATATTGTCCAAGAGCGACTTGAGCGCGAATACGACATGAATCTCATTACCACGGCTCCGTCCGTTGTCTATGAAGTGTTGATGACAAACGGCGAAGTGGTACGCGTGGAAAATCCGAGTAAGCTTCCGAGCCCCGATAAGATTGCCGAAATTCGCGAGCCCATTGAATCGGTGACGATTTTCGTGCCGCACGAGTATGTCGGAGCCGTCATGAAACTGTGCCAGGATAAGCGCGGAGTTCAGACCAACCTTGCGTACCACGGTCGTCAGGTGCATTTGACGTATGACTTGCCGCTTTCGGAAATCGTGCTCGACTTTTTCGATAAGATGAAATCGATTACGCGCGGTTACGCCTCGATGGATTACGAATTTAAAGAGTACCGTGCTGCCGATGTCGTCAAACTTGACATTCTGATTAACGGTGACAAGGTCGATGCGCTAAGTTCGATTATTCACCGCTCAGGGGCCAAAACACGCGGACGCGACGTTGTGGTGCGCTTGCGATCCCTGATTCCGCGTCAGATGTATGACGTGGCCATTCAGGCGGCAATCGGTGCCAACATCATTGCGCGCGAAAACGTCAAAGCGCTTCGCAAAGACGTGATTGCCAAGTGCTACGGCGGCGATATCACGCGCAAAAAGAAGCTTTTGGAAAAACAAAAAGCCGGCAAAAAACGCATGAAGCAAGTCGGAAGCGTAGAAATCCCGCAGGAAGCCTTCCTGTCGATTCTGCGCGCCGATGAACAAAAATAAGGGGAAGATGCCGTGAATTTTTCGTTACTTCTTTTGGTCTTAAGCGTCTTTACGGGGATTATGTGGGCCTTAGATCTCATGATTTGGAAACCCCGTCGCAAGTCCGAAGCCAAGGCTGTCTATGAGGAGTTTAACGAGGCCAATGCCGAGGCAATTTCCCGTAAGGATGCCCGCGTGATTGCCCTGCGCGATGCGAGCGTGAAGGCGCGTCTTCGTATGCCCTGGTGGCTTGACTATACGGCAGGCCTTTTTTGGGTGATTTTGCTGGTGTTCCTTTTCCGGTCCTTTGCCTACGAGCCGTTTCGAATTCCGTCCGGATCGATGCTCCCGACACTGCATATCGGAGATTTCATTCTCGTCAATAAATACGAATACGGACTGCGGCTTCCCGTGGTAAACAAAAAGGTGGTGACATTAGGCGCGCCCAAGCGCGGAGACGTGATTGTGTTTCGCTATCCGGTCGATCCTTCGTATGACTACATCAAGCGCGTGGTCGGGATTCCGGGCGATGTCGTCGAATACACCGATAAGCGCCTTTTTGTGAACGGCAAAGAGATGGTCAGAACCGATCCCGTTGACTGGGTGGCTCCCGATACGATGCGCACGCTGACAAAAACCACGGAAAACTTAGACGGCGTCCTGCATGAAACGGCCGTGGACGACAGCCGCGGACCGGGGCTGTACGGGCGGCCGTATCCGGCGGCTTTGCGGGTGTGCAGTTACCGAGAAAACGGGTTTACGTGCCGAGTGCCGGCCGACAGTTACTTTGTCATGGGTGACAACCGTGACAACAGTGAAGACAGTCGCTACTGGGGCATTGTTCCCGATGAGAATCTTGTCGGACGAGCCTTCTTTATTTGGGCGAATTTTTCAGACTTCAGTCGTGTCGGTTCGTTCCGATAAATCGCTTTCGGGGGAAAACAGACGATGCAGGAAAGACAGTTACGCGATCCGGCACTTTTAGAGCAGCGCATCGGGTATGTTTTTAAAAACAAATCACTTCTGAAGCGTGCGTTAACGCACCGAAGCTTCGGAGCCGAACACAACGAGCGCTTGGAGTTTTTAGGAGATTCCGTTTTAAATTGTGCCGTCGGACACAGCCTGTTTTTGCGCGACAAGCACTTTAACGAAGGCGTGCTTTCGCGTGTTCGTGCCAATTTCGTGTGCGAGAAAACACTGGATGAAATTGCACGGGCTATCGAAATCAGCTCCTATATTCGTCTCGGAGAAGGGGAATTGCATACGGGAGGCGCCACACGTCCATCGATTATGGCAGACGCCTGTGAAGCGGTTTTCGGAGCCATCTTCCTCGATTCGGATTTCGAGCAGGCCGAGCGCGTCATACTGCGCTTGTATGAGCCGATTTTATCTGCCGGGGCGATTACGTCCGAGCGCTTGAGTAAAGACGCGAAGACGCGTCTTCAGGAGGCGTTGCAGGCGCGGCACATGGACCTACCTGAATACACTATCGTCGATAGCGAGGGTGCGGCCCACGCCCTGACGTTTCGCTGCGCTTGCCGCATCGGGCGTTTTTCCATCTGTGAGTACGGCTCCGGCACAAGCCGACGTGCGGCTGAGCAGCAAGCGGCCGCAAAAGCACTCGTGGCATTGGAAACGGCTTTAAGGAGTCACAAGTGAACGCCGTTAAACCGAGTTTTCGCTGTGGGTATGTGGCCGTCATCGGACGGCCCAATGTCGGAAAATCGACACTTGTCAATGCCATTGTCGGCGAGAAGGTTTCGATTACATCGAAAAAGCCGCAGACAACACGCAATCGCGTGCTCGGGGTCGTTACCTACGAGGATGCGCAACTGGTTTTTGTCGACACGCCGGGTTTTCAGTCCAAGTTTAGGTCCGAACTCTTGCGACGTATGAATCGCTCCGTGCGCTCCACTCTCGCCGATGTCGACGCGATTCTTTTTGTCATCGACGCGGCCGCCTGGCGGCCGGAAGACGAGCAGGTATTGCGCCTTTTAAATCCGTCGGCAACGGATGTGATTTTGGTTCTCAATAAAACCGATCTCGTTAAAGACAAAACAGCCCTTTTGCCGCGCGTTGCCCAAATCAGTGCCAAGTTCCCGTTTGCCGCCGTGGTTCCGGTAAGCGCCGAAAAGAGGCGTCAGCTCACGGACCTTGTCGACGAGATTAAAAAACTGCTTCCCGAGTCGGTTCCGTATTTTGATCCGGATTTGTACACGGACAAATCGCCGCGTTACATCGCGGCTGAAACGATTCGAGAAAAAGCGTTTCGTCTGTTGGGCGATGAGTTGCCGTACGGTGTTGCTGTTGCCGTCGATCGCTGGGTCGAAGATGAAAAGACGGCGCAGATCGACGCCACACTTTATGTCAATCGAGACAGTCACAAGCCGATTGTCATCGGACAAAACGGCGCCAAACTGCGGGAAATCTCCCGTCTGGCAAGGGCCGACATAGCCGAGTTGCTCGGGAAACCCGTGCATCTACAGGTCTGGGTGCGAGTTCGGCGCGGCTGGAGCGACGACGCGAAAGTTTTAAAGAGTTTAGGGTATGACTGAGCCCGGTCAAAACGGTAAGGATTATCTACCCGAGACCGTTGCCGATTCGGTCCTTGCGGCACCATTGGTGCGCTATGCCGCAAAAAACCAGGGCCAGTACGTCAGTGCTAAAAACGAACCGGCGTTTGTGTTAACGACCTGGCCCTGGCGGGAAACGAGTCTGATTGTTTCGTTGTTTACCCGTCGACACGGGCGCATTACGGCCGTAGCTCGCGGAGCCAAGCGACCGGCCGGACGCTTTCGCGGTCTGATCGATCCCTTCCTCCCGCTCTTAATTAATTTTTCCGGGCGCTCGGAAGTGAAAACGTTAACCGGTGTGCGTTGGATGGGAGGTCTTTTGCCGATTACAGGCGAGGGCCTCTTGACGGCATTCTACTTAAACGAACTCGTGTTTCGGTTAAGCCCGGCGGAAGAAGCACAAACCGAACTTTTCGATGCGTATACCCGGACTCTTACGATGGTTGCCCGCGGAAACTTTGAAGAAACCGAGTGTGCGATGCGCGAATTCGAAGTGGACTTGCTACGGCTTTGCGGTTGGGGGCAACAACTGCCCGACGGGTCCGAGGGTTTTACCGGCCTGGTGCGTGACGGAGAAATCATTGAGGCGTACGCCTCTGACGTATGCGACCGAGAAAGACTTTATTCCCCCGGGGCGATACGCGCCGTTTTAACTCGAGATTTTTCCGATGCATCGGTTCTCAAGGATGCGCGAGATCTCCTTAAAGAAATCATTGAATTTTACGCGTTAGGGGGACGTATGCTCTCGTCCCGCCGCACGGTAACCCGGTGGCGTCAGTTTTCAAGGTGAAAGAGTCATGATCGGACCGATTGTTTGTGATATTGAGGGATTGGAACTCACATCGACAGAAAAAAAGCGTCTTTTAAACCCGCTTGTCGGGATGGTCATTCTTTTTACGCGTAACTATGAAAGTCGTGAGCAGTTGCGCCGCTTGTGCGATGCCATCCACGCTGTTAAACCCGAACTTTTAATCGGTGTCGATCACGAAGGAGGACGAGTACAACGGTTTCGCGAGGCCTTTACGGCGATTCCTGCGATGCACGCATACGGCGCTCTTTACGCCAAGGATGCCAAGCGAGCGCTCAAAGCGTTGAAAGCGGCGTACTTTGTGCTTGCCGCCGAACTACGCGATTGCGGGGTGGACTTTACGTTTGCTCCCGTGTTGGATTTGGACTGGCAAAAAAGCACGATTATCGGCGAGAGGAGTTTTGCCTCTGCCCCCGAGACAGTTGCAACACTCGCGCGTGCGGCGTGCGAGGGACTCGCACAAGCTGGCATGGCCAATTGCGGCAAACACTTTCCAGGGCACGGATTTGCCGCAGCCGACAGCCATATCACGCTCCCGGTCGATGAGCGACAGGTCGACGAAATTCTTGCCAAAGATATTGAGCCGTATCGTGCGCTTGCGGATATTCTGACAAGTGTTATGACGGCGCACGTCTTGTACCCGGCGCTCGACGCGGCTCCGGCGTCGTTTTCGCACGCGATTGCGACGGATATTTTGCGCGGGAAGGTCGGCTTTAAGGGGCTTTTGTTTTCCGACGATCTTTCGATGGGCGGTGCCAAGACCGAAGGAACCATCCTAGAGCGCGCCCAAAAAGCCTTTAGTGCCGGCTGTGATGCGCTGATTGTTTGCAATGATCCGACGACTACCGAGGAGCTTTTGTCGGGACTTACGTGGAAAACGCCACCGCTTTTTGCAACGCGAGCCGCACGCCTTGTGCCGACGGGAGATCCGTGGAAATTCGGCAACCTGCGTGACAATTGCGCCTACCGAAACTGTCTCGAGTGCATGACAGACGGTTTATAGTTCAGTTCGACCTTTTTCTCTGAGAAAACAATGATTATCGAATCGCTACTGGATACGGACCTGTATAAATTCACGATGATGCAAAGCGTTTTGCATCAGTTCCCCGGCGCCAAAGTCACCTACAAATTTAAGTGCCGCACGCCCGGTGTGGACCTGTCGCCGCTTGCCGGACAAATCCGTAGCGAAATCGAGCACTTGTGTTCGCTTCGATGCTCCGAGGAGGACTTGGCGTACTTGTCGACACTGCGCTTTATGAAAAGCGACTTTATTGACTTTTTAAGTGTTTTCCATCTGAAAACCAAGTACGTGAAGGTTGAAAAGACCGATAAGAGCAACTGCGGCTTGGAAATTACCGTCGCCGGTCCTTGGTTGCACACGATTTTATTTGAGATACCGATTTTGGCCATCGTCAGCGAGTTGTACTTCCGGCGTCTCGGGATTGAAGTTCCCCGAGAGGAGGGCATCGGTCGCCTGGATGAGAAAGTGTCCATGATTCAGGCCGAACCCGATCACGAAGGATTCCGCTTAAGCGACTTCGGCACGCGTCGGCGTTTTTCGCGGGATTGGCAGGGTGTTGTGTTAAAGCGCCTGGTTCAAACGCTTCCGAGAAAGATTTTTTCCGGGACAAGTAACGTTTTCTTTGCCAAGGAACTAAATCTTATTCCGATGGGCACCATGGCGCACGAGTACTTGCAGGCGGCGCAGGCCCTGGGACCCCGTCTTCGCGACAGCCAGAAATTTGCCTTTGAATCTTGGGCCAAGGAGTATCGCGGCGACTTGGGGATTGCGCTTTCGGATGTGTACGGATTAAAGCCGTTCCTCAAAGACTTTGATATGTATTTTTGCAAACTCTTTGATGGTGTGCGCCATGACTCGGGTGATCCTTTTGTTTGGGGTGAGTCGATTATCGAGCACTACAAGAAAAACAAATGCGATCCGGCAAGCAAAACCCTGATTTTCTCGGACTCTCTGACAATTCCCCTGGCTCTTGAACTTTACAGGCGTTTCCACAGGCGCATTAAACTCGGGTTCGGAATCGGTACGAACCTTACCAATGACGTCGGCGTCGAGCCGCTTAACATCGTCATGAAGATGGTCAGCGCCAACGGCTGTCCGGTTGCCAAGATTTCCGACTCTCCGGGCAAAGGAATGTGCGAAGACCCGACCTATCTGGCGTACTTGCGCCAAGTTTTTGGTATTGAGAGTCCGAAATCGTGAAGCACGGCATAACGCTTTTTCTGACGCTGGTATCGACTGCCTTGTGCGTTCCGTCTTTTGCCGAGATGCCCCGGGGGAATACCACTAACGAAAGTTATGTACAAGCGAAGAAAACCCTCGATCGACGCGTGTATTTTGACCACCGCGTGACGCTTTATTGTGCGGCTACATTCGATCGCCATCGCACCGTAAAACTACCGAAAGGGTTTAAAGCCCCGTCGGACAAAAAACGGGCCCGGCGTCTTGAGTGGGAACACGTCATTCCCGCTCAGTGGTTCGGACGCGAGTTCGATGCCTGGAAGTACGGTAGTTTTGAATGCACAGACGGAGCTGGGCGCGGACGGCAATGTGCCGAACGCGTCAGTCGGGAATTTCGCCTGATGCATGCGGACATGTATAACCTATTTCCTGCCATCGGTGCCGTCAATCGCATCCGCTCCAATTACCCGTATACGGAATTTCCCGAGTTTATTCCGGCTACGTTCGGTTCGTGTCCGATGAAGGTGTATCGGAAAAAGGTCGAGCCGCCTGCATTTGCGCGCGGTGAGATTTCCCGTGCGGCACTTTACATGCAGTGGGCTTATCCGGAGCGCGTGAAGCTAAGTCGCAAGATGTCCGGGATGATGACGCGCTGGAACGAAACATATCCGGTGTCGGCTTGGGAGTGTCTCAGATCTCGGCGAATCGAAGCCTTACAGGGCAATGAGAATCCCTTTGTTAAAGAGCCGTGCCGCCGAGCTAAGCTTTGGTAAGAGCGTCGGAATGAAAATGCCCTGCCCGGAATCGAGCAGGGTACCTTCGTAAGTTCTAACCGGATTTTCGAAGATTTTCGAGTTCTTTTTTCAGTTCTGCAATCGCTTTCGATTGCGTCTTAACGAGGCTTTCCAGGTGTTTTAATGACTCGCCGTAAGGGTCTTTTTCTCCAGGCACGACTCCGTAGGCATTAAAGCGACTGTGATTTTTAATCGCGTCTTTTTTCTCATGCACGGGACGGGCCGGAATGCCCACTACCGTCGTGTTGGCCTCCACGGGTTTTAAGACAACGGCGTTCGCGCCGACGATGGCGTTATCTCCGACCGTAAAGCCGCCGAGAATCTGAGCACCGGCTCCGACAACGACGTTGCGGCCCAAGGTCGGATGGCGCTTTTCCCCCTTGCCGAGCGATGTGCCGCCGAGTGTGACTCCGTGATAAATCGTACAGTCGTCGCCCACTTCGGCTGTCTCGCCGATAACCAGACCCGAGCCGTGATCGATAAAAACACGGCGACCGATTTTTGCGGCCGGGTGAATCTCGATTCCCGTGAGAAACCGAGAAACCCCGCTCACAAAACGCGCCGTCACATACCAGCTTTTTTCGTACAGCCAATGAGCCAGACGGTGAATTACGATGGCGTGTAAGCCCGAGTAGCACAGAACCACCTCCAGGGAGCCTCGTGCGGCTGGATCTTTTTGGCAAATCGTGGCAATGTCTTCACGCAGGTCGGCGAAAAAAGGCATGGCATCTCTCCTAGTGAGCGATGGAAAAGACCGGCATCGACAGGTACCGCTCGCCCGTATCGGGAAGCAGAACGACGATGGTCTTTCCGGCGTTTTCGGGTTTGCGCGCCAATTTGGTGGCAGCCGCCAGGGCCGCGCCTGAACTGATACCGGCCAGAACCCCTTCTGTCTTGGCAATGTCTTTTGTGGCGGCAAATGCCTCTTCGTTGGTTACGGTTATAAATTCGTCAATTGCGGATTTATCCAGGTTCTTGGGCACGAAATTCGCGCCGATTCCCTGAATGGCGTGTGGACTGGCATGACCTTCGGTGATTAGAGGCGAGGCAGCCGGTTCCATGGCAACGACTTTAACAGTAGGCTTTTGACTCTTTAAGTAGCGACCGATGCCGGAAACGGTACCGCCCGTGCCGAAGCCGGCTACGAAGATATCGACGGTGCCGTCGGTATCGCTCCAGATTTCCGGCCCCGTCGTGCGTTCGTGTGCTGCCGGGTTGGCTGGGTTATCAAACTGTCCCGGGACGAAAACGTTCGGGAGGTTTTTTTGGAGTTCTTCGGTTTTCTCGAGAGTTCCTTTCATCCCCTTGACACCCGGTGTCAGAACGATTTCCGCACCGTATGCAGCAATTAGAGCACGACGCTCCACGCTCATGGTTTCGGGCATGACGAGAATGGCGCGATACCCTTTGGCGGCGGCAATTGCAGCCAAGGCAATACCCGTGTTGCCGCTTGTTGGTTCGACGATAATCGAACCCGGTTTCAGAAGCCCGCGCGCTTCGGCATCTTCAATCATCGAAAGTGCGGCACGGTCTTTTACCGAACCCGACGGATTAAAGTACTCGAGTTTGGCAACGACCTTGGCTGCAAGGTCAAACTTCTTCTCCCAACGCGTTAGGCGCAAAAGGGGAGTTTTCCCGATCAGTTCCGTGACTGTTTGTGCAATTTTCATTTTTTGATTCTTTCACATGAAGTTAAAAAATGGGGCACGTGCGATGAGGAAGCTTTAAAAAAAGCCTCGAAAGACACATGTCCCCGAGGCTTTTTCAGATTTGCAGCCGGCGTTACCGAATCGATACGAACGCCCGCGCAAGTGCCGGGAGACACGACGGGAGTTGACAACACAGGCAAAGGGCTTCGTGGCCTCCGACCTGGGGTTTCATTGTCCGTTTTGTGTCTTTCACAGCACGATCCTTTCATTTTCATCGAAGCGCCTTTTCGCTCGATGGCAATGAGTGTAGGGGTCAATTCCCCGGAGTTCAATAAGGTTTTTGTTTTTGTGCAACAGGTTCTTTTACCTAGAAAGAAAAGCGAATGGCTTGTGAACCCCTTTGTTGATAGGCCTTTGCGAAAAGAAAGCGAAAGAAATTGCTTTTCTTTTCTTTCGTCTCGTGTATGATGCGCCTATCGGGATGCGCCGAGTGTCGGCAAATCGTCCGATTCCTTTTACGTTTCGGAGTCAAATAAAGTGGGTCTTCTCACGGAGAAATCGGGTTCCTGCCCGTGTTCCGATTTGAAAACGCCGAAAGCGCCGTGCTCTCGGACGCTCGATTTTGTCTCCGATTCCCTGAACGTCGTTGTCGCTATTGCCGTTGCACGCCTCGCAGCAGCATGCGCATGCGCACTCGCAGCAGCCGCTGCAGTCGCAGCTAGGCTCGTCAAGGCCTGTGTCGTTCGGGGTGTTTTCCGACCTACCGTAGTTAGAACGTAGATTCCAAACAACCTAAGAAACAAACACATAAGCCTTCGACGAGTTCCGTTGAAGGCTTTTTGTTATTCGTGTATCACTAAAAAACGGACAACCAATCATGACAACACAAATGAACTGCTTAAACGATTTCCAGATGATTCGCCCCGTGCCGTACATGGGCGTGATTTGGGTCAATCACAAAGCCCAGGAAATGGGGTTTGTCCCCGGAGATAAATCCTGGTGCAATCTCGGGCAGGGCCAGCCCGAAGAAGGGTTGATTGAGGGAGCGCCCAAGCGGCTGACGCATTTGGATTTGACCGGTCACGATTATGCGTACGGACCTGTGGGGGGCATCCCCGAGTTGCGCCGGGCCGTTGCCGACATGACGAATCGTTTGTACCGAGTCGGAAAGACCAGTCAATACGGGCCGCAAAACGTGACGGTTGCCGCCGGCGGTCGTATCGCGCTCACACGTCTTTTCAGCATCTTAAGTAACCAAGCGAAGGTTCTTTACCGCAATCCCGATTACACCGCCTACGAAGACCTGATGGCCTACCAAAAAGAGCATTTGCAGTTTGTTTGTGAAAAGACTCGCCCTCAAGACGGTTTTAACGTTCGCCCTGAAAGGCTTCGGGAACTGATTGAGACAAAGGGCGTGAACACGTTTATCCTCTCGAATCCGAACAATCCGACGGGGTCGCTCGTGCGCGGGAACGACTTTCAAGAGTACTGTCGTATTGCTCGAGAAAAGCACATGCTTCTTGCGCTCGATGAGTTTTATTCGCATTACGTGTATGAAGACGGGCAAGGCGAAGGGCGCACCGTCAGTGCTGCGCGTTATATCGAGGATGTCGAAACCGATCCGGTTGTCATGATTGACGGTCTTACGAAGAACTTGCGGTATCCGGGATTCCGCGTCAGTTGGATTATCGGACCGAGTCGCATCATTGAGGCGATTAACCGTGCGGCCAGCGCGATTGACGGCGGTGCCTCCGTTCCGATGCAACGCTTGGCGTGCGAGGTGTTGCGCCCTGAAGCGCTTGACGAAGAGACCCGGGCGGTGCAGCGCTGCTTTGCGCAAAAACGCGAATACGTTGTTCGTCGCCTTAACGACATGGGAATTCAGGTGGCCGTGCCGCCGCACGGTGCGTTTTACGTGTGGGCGGATATTTCCGCTCTTCCCGAGCCCCTGTGCGTGGACGAAGATTTTTGTTTAAATGCGCTCGAGTATCACGTCATGACGGTTCCGGGTCGCTTTTTCGATATTCGTCCGAACGGCAATCGCATCAGTCCCGAACCGATGCGGCACTTTATCCGGTTCTCGTTCGGTCCGAAACTGTCCGTTCTCAAAGAAGGGCTCGACCGCATTGAAAAGATGATTGAAGACAAGCGTTATCAACATCGCGCGGCGTAAGACCCAAGGCAAGGAAGATCGATCGCTCGGGACAGTGGGTTCCGGGAGAAAACGTCTGCGCGCAATTTAAGGAAAGTTGATATACTTTCGGTCCTTTTACGTTTGTTAATTAAAGACTTTTAATGAACTTTGACTTCGGAACGTTTGTCTTTTTACTGGTTCTCATTTTCCTAAACGGCGTTTTTGCGATGAGCGAAATCGCCTTGGTTGTCAGTCGTAAAGCTAAGCTGACGGTTTGGGCCGACGAGGGAGATACACGCGCCGAGCGCGTGATGAAAATCCAGTCCGATCCGACGCGAGCCTTTTCCACGATTCAGGTGGGAATTACTTCCATCGGTATTTTGTCGGGTATTGTCGGTGAGTCGGCATTGGCCGAGCCTATTACAGCCTCTCTCGTGCGCTTCGGTATGCATGCCGAATACGCACACATCATCGGTCTGGCTGTCGTTGTCGTTTTAGTGACGTATTTTTCCATTGTTTTAGGCGAACTCGTTCCTAAGCGCCTCGGTCAATCGTGCGCCGAGTCCGTTGCCTGCCGTGTGGCCCGTCCTTTGAGCGTTTTCGCGCTTCTGATGGCCCCGTTTGTCAAGTTGCTTGCTGTCTCGACCGAGGTCCTCTTAAAGCCGTTCGGTCTTGAGAAGGCCAAAAAAGACGACATGACCGAAGAGGAGATTCACGCCCTGCTACAAGAGGGTGAAGAAAACGGCGTGATTGAAGAAAACGAAAGCGACATGGTCAAAAACGTTTTCGGTCTCGACGACAGACTCGCCGCAACGGTTATGACGCCGCGTTGCGATATTGAATTTATCGATTTGGATGATTCCAAGGAAAAAAGTATTGCCAAGATTTTGGCCTCTCCGCGTTCCAGACTTGTTGTCATTCGCGGGGACTTTAATCACGTTCTCGGGTATTGCACAACGCGCTCTGTCTTAAGACAACTCGTCAATAAGTCCGAGATGGATATCGAAAAGTGTATTTCTCAGGCCACGTTTGTTCCCGAATCTATCTCGGGATTGGAGCTTTTAGAACACTTTAAGCAAACGAATGCGCCCCTTTCTTTGGTTGTCGATGAGTACGGGGAAGTGGTCGGACTTGTGACGCCGCGTGATTTACTCGAAACCATCGCCGGGGAATTTAAACCGGAGGCCAACGACGAGCCCGATGCCGTTTCGCGCGCCGACGGCTCTTGGATTTTGGACGGCACAATCGCTGTGCCCGAATTAAAAGACGAGCTGGAAATCATGGACTTGCCCGAGGAAGAAAACGCGCACTACAACACACTCGCAGGCATGCTCATGTTGCTTTTGGAGCGGGTTCCCAAGCTCGGCGATGTTGTCGTTTGGAAGGATTGGCGTTTTGAAGTCACATCGATGCAAGGGTTACATATCGACAAAGTGTTGGCAAAACGCGTCACGGCACCGGTTGCAACGGCGCAACCGCCGAAAAAACAGTAAAACGGAAAGTAAAGCGAGAAGTCTTCCGTTTAAAATGACAGATTCCACATAGGGGAAGAGAATGAATACAGAGTTTATTGACCGTCGATTCAAGCACATTACAATCGGGAAATCGACCATTACGAAGATTGTTTTGGCCGAAGCCGTGATGGAGCGTATCACGTGCTCGCGCAGTGACGCGATGGAAATCATCGATACGATGTTCGACGAAATGGTCCTGGCGATGGAGCAGGGACGCGGTTTGAAGTTTTCTAATTTCGGGACGTTCGAACTCCGCGATAAGCGTGCTCGTCCGGGTCGGAACCCGCGCACGCTTGTCAATCACGAAATTCAAGCTCGGCGCGTTGTCATTTTTACGCCGGCACCCCTGATGCGTGATGCCACGAAGGATTTACCGGAAACCGAATCACAAAGCCGCTAAGTCAGTCACACAAAGGCATCCTAGAACCGGGTAAAGCCTCCCTAGCTGAAATAGGGAGGTTTTTTGTAAGCTTATTCTCGACTTGTGACAGAAGATTTAAGTTGTAATTATTCCTTTGAGTTTTGTGCGAAAGAGTTGAACAAGATCAGAAAGAACCTGATCCTTGCGGGAGAAGTTTCTCCAGGCAAGACAAACGCTAAAAGATGGGAAATCAATCGGCGTCGGAAAATATTTTAGATGTGTTGTCTTTGCAATAAATTTGGCTGCATGGGCTGGCATGATCGTAATGCAGTCCGTTCCTGTTAAGAGATAAGGGATAGCGCTAAAGTGTGATGTTGAGGCACGCACTCTGCGACGAAGCCCTCGGCTAACCAGCACATCGTCAACGATGCCGAAGAATCCAGTACGACTCACCATAATATGGTCGTGCCTTAAAAGTGTTTCTAAATCCATTGTGTCTGAGTCGAAGGTGGCTGGGTCAACGAGACAGCCGTAAGTGCTCTCCCCGATGTTTGTCAACGTGATGCCTTCTTGTGCGCACCCTCCTGAGGTGATTGCCAGGTCTATCGAACGAGCAAGGAGCATTTCGGCAACAACGCTGGAGTTGGACTGACGAAAATGAAGCCGAGTGCAGTTCGGGATGTCTTTGGCCAGTTCAATCATGGTTTTGCCAAGCGCAATCTCAAAGTCATCTGATAGTCCTATGGTGATGGTCCGTCCCATGAACTCGGCTTGCTTATTCTCATGGAGTTGAAGGCTTGCTGTGAAGCGGTCCAGAGCATCTTTTACGAGCGGATAGACCTGATTGGCAAAAAGGGTCGGAGCTAGCCCGTGTCCTGTTCGGGTAAAGAGAGAATCCTGATACATCTCACGAAGACGACGGAGATTTAAGGAAACCGCCGATTGTGTCAAGTTAAGCCGCTGTGCAGCACTGGTAGCGCTTTTTTCTTCAAAAATGACGACAAAGACTCTCAGAAGGTTTAAGTCTGCGGTGGTTATATTAATCATGCTGATATCAGATGTAGGTAAATGCATCTAGTCACAGGGAAGAATCGTAGCAGATAATGTACGATGTAGCATTTGAAAGTCAAGTTGAATTTCGGATGCTTTCCTCGTTTTGCAAAAAGCGTTGTATACAATAAGCGAGAATTTTCTTGTTTAAGATGTGTCATTTTACTCATATCTAAAGGGGTGGTTTTATGAAGCGTCTTTTGGCTTGTGCGGCAGCAGTCTTGAGTATTGCAATGTGGACTCCGACAGCGGCTAATGCGGCAATTGAATTAAAACTCGGGCATGTGTGTCCGGCGACGGGGGATCGTTTGGAACAGGCAGCTCAAGTATTTAAGAAATATGTAGAGGAAAAAACCGGGGGTGAGATTGTTGTTAAAACATTTCCGGCGTCACAACTCGGCGGAGAGCGGGAGATGCTCGAGAGCATTCAGATGGGGACATTGGAATGCGGGACTATTACGAATGCGCCGTTTTCTAACTTTTTGAAAGAAACTTTGGTTTTTGACATTCCATTTGTGTTTTCCAAGGCAGAACATGCACATCGTGTTTTGGACGGGGAGTTTGGTCAGTATCTCTTAGGTCTTGTGGAAAAACGCATGGGTGTTAAGGCTCTTGTTTTTGGCGAGAACGGGCTACGACATTTCACCACGACGAAGGTCGCTGCACATACGCCTAAGGATTTGGCAGGGTTGAAATTGCGTGTGATGGAGAATCCGGTCCATATGGAAATGATTCGCGGGCTGGGAGCAATTCCGACTCCCATGGCTTTTGCCGAGCTGTACACAGCGCTTGCGCAGGGAGTTGTCGACGGACAGGAAAATCCAATTGCCCTTAACCAATCTATGCGCTTTTACGAAGTGCAAAAGTACATGATTAAAACAGGGCACCTGTATGCTCCGTATATCTTTGTGTTGTCGACTGATTTTTATAACTCTCTTTCGAAAAAACATCAACAGATTATTCTGGACGGTGCGAAGTTATGGCGTAAAACAGAGCGCGAACTTAACGCTAAGCAATGTGAATCGGGTGAGGAGTTTATGAAGAGCAAGGGTCTGACAATCATTGAGCTCTCTCCGGAAGAACATGCGCAATTTCAGAAGGCAACCAAGAGCGCCGAACAGATGGTTCGAAAGTCAGTTGGAGACGCCATTGTCAATCGCTTTATGAAAGCTGTTGACGCGGCGAAATAATCGGTCGGCGATTTTAATCGTTGTAACTTCATCTTTCTACTTTGCGGAGTTGTTCACCCTCCAGGAATAGCTCCGCTTATTTTCGAGATTTTCATGATTCAAAGTCTTTTAGCTCTGAAAGAGCGACTTGTTCGAATCGAAGTGTTTGCTTGCGGTCTGTTACTTATCGTTATGACGCTTGTCATTAGTTACGGGATGTTTGAACGTTTTGTGATTCGTCACGGAATTGGGTGGACTGACGAACTGTCACGCTACGTAAGTATCTGGGCAATCTTCTTTGGGGCAAGTCTTGGCATTGTCCGTGGTACCCATGTGGGAGTTGAGGTTTTTGTGCGCTGTCTCCCCGAAGCAGTGCAACGCATTGCTGAAAAACTCTCTCTTCTGATTTGCACAATTTTTACCGGAGTTCTGACTTGGCAGGCGGTTTTGTACTTTATCCGATTAGATAACTCTGGTCAGGTAACGCCTGCGATGCTTGTGCCGATGTCGTGGGCATTTTTAGCCGTTCCTGTCGGTTGCGCTTTTATGTTCGTGCATTTTTTTATTGAGCTTGTTACGCATGGCTTGGTGAAAAAACAGGAAGAAGCGGAGGTGACACATGGGTGAGATTCTGCTCATTGCGTTGGGTACCTTCATTATTTTGAATGTACCTATTGCATTCAGTATTGGGGGAGCCGCGCTTCTGGCAATCTATCTGCAAGGAAGAATTCCGCTGTTTATCGTTGTCCAAAAGCTTTTTACCGGAATGGACTCGTTCCCCCTTCTGGCAATCCCGCTGTTTATGATCGCCGGCATTTTGATGGAACGAGGCGGTATTTCAGCACGGCTGATTATGTTGGCCAAAAACTGTGTTGGGAATATTTACGGTGGTCTTGGCATCGTAACGATTCTTGCGAGCATGTTCTTTTCGGCCATTTCAGGATCTGCTCCCGCTACGGTCGTTGCCATCGGATCAATCATGATTCCAGCCATGATTAAGGATGGATATGACAAGCGATTTGCTGTCGGTCTTATGGCGGCTGCCGGGACTACGGGATTTGTCATTCCGCCGTCGATTCCCTTGGTTACGTACGGCATTACAATGAACGCTTCCATAGGAAAGCTTTTTGCTGGCGGCATTGTTCCTGGAATTCTCATGGGTTGCGCCATGATGCTTGTATGCTATGTCGTGAGTCGCCGACATGGGTACAAGTCAAAAGATTTCGTCAAACTTGAGCCAGGTAAGGCTCTGAAAGAGGCCAGTTGGGGCATCATGATGCCTGTCATTATCCTCGGGGGTATATACGGGGGCTTCTTCACGCCGACCGAAGCAGCGGCTGTGGCTACAGTCTACAGTTTTATTGTCGGGAAGTTCATCTACAAAGAGCTTACTTGGAAAGACTCTTTCAAGTGCTTTGCGGATGCTGCTGTACCTTCGGCTATGGTCATGATGATTATCGGCTGTGCGGCATCAATGAGTTGGATTATGACAACCCAACAGATTCCGGTCGCTGTGACGAACTACTTAACGAGCTTCACAACATCGCCTTACACGATGCTTCTTGTCCTGAATCTTATTCTGCTGATTACGGGATGCCTTATGGAAGTTAATGCTGCGGTAATCCTGCTGGGGCCGATCATGTTGCCAATTCTCTTAACTTATGGAATTGATCCGGTTCACTTCGGGGTTCTCATGATTGTGAATTTGGCAATCGGACTTCTCACGCCTCCATTGGGCATCAATCTTTTTGTCGCAAATGGTTTACGGAAGGATGTTGCCTTCAAGGATGTCGTTCGATACTCAGTACCGTTCCTATGCTTATTGGGAGTTGTTCTCTTGGCAATAACGTTTATGAGCCAACTCGTGCTCTTTACAGCGAACTTCCTCGGATAATTTTTAAACGGAGATAAATAATGTCTGAAACAGTGCGTGTGGCGGTCATGCAGACTGCCCCGGTTATCTTTAACAAAGACGCGACAATTGAGAAAATGGCAAGACTTGTTCCGGAAGCAGCGAAAGCCGGAGCTAAGTTGGTTCTTTTCCCGGAAGCGTTTATCCCTTGCTACCCGCGGGGGATGAGTTTTGGTTCAAATGTTGGCAAGAGAACGGATGCAGGGAGGAAAGATTTTCGCCTGTATTACGAAAATTCTGTAGCAATTCCTGGGCCGGATTGCGACAAACTGGCGGCTATCGCTGCCCAAAACGAGGTTTACCTTGTTACGGGACTTATTGAAAAGGACGGCGGCACGGTTTATTGCACAGTAGTGTTTTTCGGACCGGACGGCGCCTATCTTGGGAAACACCGCAAATTGATGCCGACCGGATCTGAGCGCCTTATTTGGGGGCGGGGCGATGGCAGCACTCTGACAACAGTGGATACTCCGTTCGGACGCCTAGGAGCCGTTATTTGTTGGGAAAACTACATGCCTTTACTACGGGCAACAATGTACGGAAAAGGAGTGGACATTTATCTGGCTCCGACAGCAGACAGTCGTGATTCATGGCAGGCAACACTGCAACACATTGCCATTGAAGGGCGCTGCTTTGTTATCGGATGCAATCAGTATGTCACCAAAGATATGTATCCTAAAGAGGTACTGGAATCGGGGGAACTTGATTCCGAGCCTGAAGTGATGTGCCGTGGCGGAAGCGCCGTACTAAACCCCCTTGGAAAATATGTCTGCGAACCTCTTTATGGAAAAGAGGGCATGCTCATCGCAGATTTGGATATGGGGGTTCGTGCTGAAGGACAGTATGACTTTGATGTGGCCGGTCACTACGGACGGCATGATGTTTTTAATCTTGTAGTTGATGAGCGAGAAAAGACAGGGCTTACGCTTATTAAGAATTAACTTTCTCCCTTCCTTAGGTAAAAGGACACCCCTTTGCGATTAAACACGCAAAGGGGTGAATTCAGAGTTTTGTCATGAATTCTTTTTCTTACTTTAACCCAGTAAAACTTGTTTATGGTCCGGGCGTGCTCGATCGGGTCGGGGAAGAGATTCTCCACTTAGTCGATGTCGGAGCCTCGGTGCTGGTAATTTATGGAGGGGGTTCCGTTAAGCGTACCGGGGTGTTGAATCGAGTTCTCTCCGAGTGCCGAAAGGTGGGATTACGTTGCATAGAACGTGGTGGAGTCCGCCAAAATCCGACCGTGGAATTTGTACGAGAAACGATTGAGATTATTCGGCGAGAAAAAATTGATGCTGTTTTGGCTATTGGGGGAGGAAGTGTCATTGATACCGCTAAAGCAAGCGTTTTGGGAGAGGCCTACGAGGGAGATGTATGGGACTATTTCTGCGGGAAAGCCAACAAAGCGGCTCGTCTTCCGATTGCTACGGTATTAACAATCCCTGCGGCCGGATCAGAACAATCGGCGCGTTGTGTGATATCCAATGGAGATATTAAAAACGGAGCCGGAAGCGAATCGATGAACATCCGCCCTCGGGTGTCGATAGTGGATCCGACAGTCTTTATGACATTATCACAACGCCAAATGGCTGCTGGCGTTTCAGACATGATGAGTCATGTATTTGAGCGGTACTTCACAAATACGAAGGGAGTCGAGTTCACGACGGAAGAGTGTGAAGGAGCTCTTCGGGTCACGATGCAAAGTGCCCGGAGACTCAAAACAGATTGGAGTGATTTGGAAAGTTGGGAACAAATCGGTCTTGTGGGTAGTTTTGCGCATTGTGGCTTTTTCGGGATGGGACATGAGGAAGATTGGGCCTGCCACGCGATAGAACATGCTCTCTCGGGTTGGAATCCCTCAATTGTTCACGGAGAGGGACTTGCGGTCCTGACACCCGCTTGGATGCAGTATGTTTGGAAATATAATCCCGAGCGGTTCGTGCGCTTTGCACGATACGTGATGGGAGTGACAGGGGGTAGCTCCCAGGCCGAGGTTATAACGCGTGCTATAGAAGAATTGAGAAGTTTTTATTCCTTCCTGGGACTCCCAAGTCGTCTTGCGGAACTCGTAGAGGAAGAGATTCCTTATGAAAAAATTTCCGAACTTGCCACGCATTTTGGTAGTATCGGGCATTTCTGCGTTTTGCAAAAAGAGGATATTTGCAAGATTCTGAAATCAGCATAAGAGCCTTCTGAGTCAAAACCAACAGTTTGCTTGCGGGCTCTTTGTTGCTTAAAGTGAGAAATGTGTCAGAAAGCGTTGTTACGGAGTTGGGCGTTAGATTCGCCCCGTACAAGGCAAATATTTCTCACGGTGTTCTGATTTATAAAATTTTTTTAGATAGCTTTGCTTTGTTGAGTTTAAGGAGGGTGTATGTCTGACGCAATGTCAGGCAAGCAGGCGCTTATGCGCTACGGGTCCTTAGTTGCGGGTCCCTTGCTTT
>ERZ1673744.109-NODE-109-length-125600-cov-16.075901_pt1 | contig 125600 bp, 107 predicted proteins | sample MGYA00580207_ERZ1673744 | MGnify/ENA primary metagenome ERZ1673744 (study PRJEB41218, sample SAMN15661751) | gut metagenome | host: Homo sapiens | place: Canada: London | collected 2015-08-20/2019-03-30 | study: EMG produced TPA metagenomics assembly of... | reverse complement strand
CTACAGAGGGTGTCTTTCTTTTGTGCAATATTTTGGATTTGCTCATTTATAGATAATAAAAGAGATGAGGAGTAGTAAGAAAATCAGACAAATATATTTTTCCAAGAATTTGTCGTAAAAATGTGGTCAAATCAAGAAAATCGAGTGCGAAAGAGAATGTTACGCCATGCACAGCTCGGGAAAGAATTCCCTCGCTGTAGGGCTGTCGCCCTATAAAATAGCAAAAAAAGACGCCTTTGCAAGTAAACTAGCAGGGCGTCTTTTTTCACCATTTTGCATGGCTCGTAGCGTTCACAAAATCTTCACAAAATAATTAGCACTCGCCTCTTGACAGTGCTAATAATAAGTGTTATAGTACAGCTAGAACAAAGGAAGAGGGATACAAAGAGAGGAAAAGAAGAAAACCTCCGGTATCCGGAAGCCTTTCCGTTCCAAAGAAACAGGTAAACAAAAAGGTCCGGTGAAAAGACAAACCGGAGAAAAAGCATGGATCAGGTTCCATGAGAAAGAATAAGAAGGAGCGATGACTTATGTTAATGCCTAGTATTTTTGGAGAGAATTTATTTGACGACTTTTTCAACGATTTTCCGTTCTATGATTATGACAAAGAAATGAAGAATACCGAAAAGAAACTGTATGGCCGCAAAGCCAGCCATGTGATGAAAACAGATATCCGCGAGCTGGACAATGGCTACGAGGTAGTGGTTGACCTTCCGGGATTCACAAAAGATGAAGTTCAGGCCACACTGGAAAATGGTTATCTGACCATCAGTGCCGAGAAAGGTCTCGACAAAGACGAGAAAGAAAAAGAGAGCGGCCGTTACATCCGCAAAGAGCGTTACGCAGGTGCATGCAGCAGAAGCTTCTATGTAGGTGAGGATATTACCGAAGAGGACATCAAGGCTGAATTTAAACACGGTCTGCTGAAACTCTTCGTACCGAAGAAGGAAGCAAAACCGGCTGTGGAGCAGAAAAAGACAATCTCCATTGAAGGATAAAAGAAAAAAAGCAAAAGCGTTTGCCGCCCGGGAATGTTAAAATTCCCGGGCGGCAAAATTTTTATCTTTTCCGGTACATCCCGAGGGAAAGAATCCGGAATACGCGGGCGGATATACGTGATTTTCAGATTCGGAAAATAAATTGTATACAATAATGTACTTGCTATTTGGGAACAGGTCGGATACAATAGGCGTGACAATTACAAAATGAGAGAACTCGTATCAAAAGGAGAAATCATGAAGAAAAGAAGAAGCGTACTTGCGCTGCTTTTAGTTGCAGCTCTTACTGTTGTACTTGGCGGATGCCAGGATGGCAAGGATGGGAAAGCAGATTCTTCCGATACCACAAGTTCTCAGGTATCAATGGAATCAACCCCGACAGGGGAACCTGTTATGGGAGGTTCCATCACGGTAGGAATTCCTCAGGACATTGAGGATAGTCTTGACCCACACAAATCTGTTGCGGCAGGAACGAAAGAAATCCTATTCAATATTTATGAGGGCCTTGTAAAGCCCGATGAAGAAGGAAATCTGAACGATGCGGTGGCAGAGAGCCATTCGATCTCGGAGGATGGAAAGGTTTATACCTTCAAGCTCCGGAATGGTGTCAAGTTCCACGATGGAACGACCGTCACTGCAGAGGATGTAAAATATTCAATCGAACGCTGTGCGGGTATCAACGGAGACGGAACGCCTCTGGTAGAGGCATTTTCCAATGTAGACAAGGTTGAAATTCCGGACGAGAGCACGATCGACATCTATTTAAAAGAGCCAGACACCGAGTTTCTTGCCTATCTGACGGTGGCGATTGTACCTGAGCATGTGGAAGATCTGGAAGCAGATCCGGTCGGAACAGGCCCGTTCCACTATGTATCACGGTCCCCGCAGGAAAACATTGTCCTTGAAAAATTCAGCGATTACTGGGATACGGAAAATCAGGCGTATCTGGACAAGGTAACATTTCGAATTGTCAAGGACAGCAATGCAGTCGTAACAAACCTAAAATCCGGAACACTGGACATGTATGCACGTCTCAGTTCCACACAGACAGCGCAGCTTGCCGAAGATTCCGATTTTACGATTTATGACGGCGGTATGAACCTAGTACAGGCGCTGTATCTGAACAATACCGTGGAACCGCTCAACAATGTGAAGGTGCGCCAGGCGCTCTGCTATGCAGCAAACCGTCAGGAAGTGCTGGATATGATTGCGGACGGAAAAGGAACGATCATCGGAAGCAGCATGTTCCCGGCATTTGGAAAATATTATGTGCCGGAACTGTCAGAGCGATATAATCAGGATATTGAGAAGGCAAAAGAACTGTTAAAAGAAGCCGGATACCCAGATGGATTTGAGCTTACGATTACAGTGCCGAACAATTATCAGCAGCATATCGATACAGCCCAGGTTCTTGTAGAGCAGCTTAAAGCGATCGGTGTTACTGCCAAAATTCAGCAGGTCGAGTGGGACAGCTGGCTGTCGGATGTATATGCAGACCGGAAGTTCCAGTCCACGGTTGTCGGCGTTGACGCGGCATATCTGAGCGGACGCGCGTTGCTGGAACGGTTTACCTCAACATCATCCAAGAACTTTATCAGCTACAGCAACGAAGAGTATGATAAACTGTATCAGCAGGTTAAGACCAGCACGGATGAAGAGGAGCAGGTTGAGCTTTACAAAAAAATGGAAACACTGCTCTGTGACGATGCGGCAAACCTGTATATCGAGGATATGGCATGCGAGGTTGCACTTCGGAGCGATTTTGCGGGCTACCAGTTCTATCCGCTGTATGTACAGGATATGGCGAAAATTTATAAAGTAAAAGAATAGTTACGAATCATATAAAACTCAGAAATCTGAAAAGAAGGCAGAGGGAAAAAGTAACTCTCATTGAATTGTCAACGCTGCCGGAACGAAATAAAATTTCTGAAAAAATACAGAAAACGACGCAGAACTGCTAAGAATAAGCAGACTGCGCCGTTTTTTTAAATTACAGGAAACTTCATTGGATTTTCCTGTAATTTAAAAAAGCCCTCCGGGCAGGATCGCACTGCCTGCTCTATAGGAAAGTTCATTGAAAAAATCATAGAACGGAGCTTTCAGAAATCGAAGATTCCGGCCACTGTTCTTAGCGTTTCGTGGGGTCCAGATGCTTGTTGCGGTCTTGTACCATGAAAAAATCTACGATATAATTCATCCAGAGGATACTTCGTTTAAGTGTCTTACAGATAGAAAAACAGGATAGCGGGGGATGGAGAAATGTACAAAATAGTAATTGTGGATGATGAGCCGATTCAGTGTAAGGGTTTAAAAAATATTTTAAATAAAATGTATGATTTTCTTGAAATACAGGTATTTGTGGAGGCAGAAGCGGCGCTGAAATATATCGGGGTAGAGGACGTACAAATTGTAATTACAGATATTTGCATGCCTGAAATGGATGGCCTTTCTTTTACGGAAAAAATAAAAGAACGCAACGAGGAAATAAAAGTAATTTTGCTTACAGGCTATGCAGAATTTGAATATGCACAGAAAGCAATAGAGCTTGGGGCGTTTGAGTATCTTTTAAAACCAATGAGTCCGATTAAGCTGCAAAAGGTACTGGAACGAGTGTTTCAGGAAATTGAGAAAGAGCGGAATGCGATCAGGCAACAGGCGGATATAAAGAAAAAACTGGAAGTAACATTGCCGGTATACATGGAAAAGCTACTGAATCTGTGGGTCGATGGAAGATGTACAGAAGAGGAAGAAAAACAAATTCGTGAAATTATTCCATGGGGAGAAGCAGGGTTTGTTCTTATCACCAGAGTACAGGGAATCTATGCCTGGAAAAAGGGAAAAAGCAGTGAAGAGTATGAAAGCATTAAAAAAGAGCTTGGCTTATGGATGCGTGAACGGATCGGGAGAGGATGGCATAGCCTTTCCTTTTTCAGCAATAAATTATCGGAAACAATGGTTACGATTGTGTGCCGGGATAAACAATGGAGGGGATATCCGCAGATTTTAACAAAAAAAGATTTGTGGGAACAGCTACCGGAAGAACTGGATGGTATACGGAGAAGAAATCAATGGTTTATGAGCATCAGCAGCTCTGCGGAAAATTTATTTGAGGAAGTTGAAGGGTGTTATGAGGAAGCAGTATTAAGTATGCGTTTTCATTTCTATTATCCGGAGAGGAAAATTATCTGGGCGGAAAAGTTTTCTGAATGTGCAAAAATCCTGGCATACATAGGACTTCCGGAAGAACATCTGATCAGAGCGGAATTGAAGGAAAAAGGTGGAGACAGTGCGGCTGATGTCATGGGAAGAATCTTGGACAATTTTATAGAAATCGGTTATCCGGATCCGGAGCAGCTGATTAATTGCTGCCAAAGCGTATTGAAGCGGATTGCCCTGATTGAGGATGAAAGTATATGGAAAGAACCAATTCCAACGTACCGTGAATTGTTGGATCGAATTCAACAGTATTTAAAAAAGGTGGAGCCGGTATACGGAAAAAATAAAAAAGAGCGGGAAGAAAAATTTTCTGCCAGGCTGGAGGCCTATATGGAGGAACATTTTGCGGAAGATATTTCTTTGGCCGATATTGCAGAATACTTTAAACTTACGCCGACATACTGCAGTGCCGTAATCAAAGAAAGTACAGGAAATGGTTATTCGCAGAATCTGATTACAATCAGAATGAAACACGCAAGAGAGCTTTTGAAAAATACGGATTTAAAAATTTATGAAATTGCGGTGCAGACGGGATATAAGGATGTGAAATATTTTAATCGGATTTTCAAAAAGGAAACCGGAATTACACCGGCTCAATATCGGGAAAAGATACAGAAAATTGGTGAATAAGTATGGAAAAAATAAAAAAATGGTATCGTAAATTAAATTTACAGAATAAGCTTCGAATTTCATATATTGCTCTGATCCTGATTCCGGTTACCGTTATCTGTGTTGTGTATTATGAGGTTGCATCACAAAGTATCATAGAAATAGCCAAAAATAATATCCTGGAGGGAATGATTAAGAATGTTCAGATCCTGGATCGTGACTTGAAAGGAATACAGGAAAGTGCACAGGGGATGAATCTGAACAATGAGATTTATAAACTATTAGAAGATCTTCCAAAAAGCAGTGATTTCGAAATTCTGCAAAAGGATAAGAAGGCCAGACTGGAACTTCAGAAGGCATTTTCAAATGAATACATTTTGACTGCTAATATTTTCACACCGGAATTTGTGTTTGGAGATAACGGAAATGCGATCATACCGGTTCAAAATTTTTATGAATCAGAAATATACAGGGAAGCAATAAAAAGTGCAGGAAAAATGAAGTGGATTCCGACTTATCATGCAGAAAAAGAATATGGTGTCGACTACAGGATGCAGAAAGTGAATTACTTTTCTCTGATAGAGGAGCTGCAGCCGGTCTATATAGAGCCGGAAAATATCAGTAGCATGAAAAGCATGAAACAAAATATGCACGCAGTTCTGGTACTAAATTTTAATCCGGAATTTATGGACAGTGTGCTGGAGGAAAAAAAATCGATAGAAGGTTCCTTTTTCTGTGTTTCTGACAGAGAAGGAACGATTGTAGCACATACAGACCAGAAGAAAAACGGAAGTAAAGAACAATTACCATGGCTGACCAAAATAACAAAGAACAATGGAAGTATGATTCTGGAATATCAGGGAGAAAAAGTACTCATCTGTTATGCAGTCTCTGAAATAACAGACTGGGTAGTGGTAAATGTAATACCATTAAATTCCTTGTTGAACCATGTTTCTATCATACAGAGATTAACCATTCTGATCTGGATGGTGTTGTTCCTTTTGGCAATGTTTTTTTCGAGAATATTCTCGCGGAGGATTACAAAACCGGTTGAACGACTTGTAAGAGCGATGCAGATGATTGGAGAGGGGAATTTTGAACAGAGACTGCCGGTAAATGGTGAAGACGAAATTCAATATCTGACAGAAAAATATAATGAGATGCGTGACAAAATAGAATGCCTGATTGAAGAAAACTATAAAAGTGAAATACGGAATAAAGAATCAGAAATTATGGCGCTTACACTGCAGCTGAATCCCCATTTTCTGTATAACACATTAAATATTATCAACATGCTTGCACTGGAAAATGGGGATATAGATGCGAGTAATCTGATCATCAGCCTTTCAGATATGCTGCAATACACGTTTCGTAATAAAAAGGAACTTGTTGTCTTTCGGGAAGAGTATCAATGGCTTCAGAATTATCTTACGATTATGCAGATTCGTTATGAAGGAAAATTTGAGGTGAGATATAACATTGACGAAACAGTCAGTGACTGCATGATACCGAAGCTGATTTTACAGCCTTTGGTGGAAAATGCAATCATGCACGGATTTCGGGGTCTGAAAAGAAAGGGCGTTCTGGTTATCTATGCAAAAAAAGAAGATGAAAAAATCTGCATTGGTGTGAAGGATAATGGAGCAGGAATGACGCCTGAGACAATCCGGGAAGCAATGGAACAGACAAGCAACAGAATTGGTCTGGGAAATGTAATACGGAGAATTCAGTTGCTTTATGGAGAAAATGGCAGAGTTGATATTCAGTCGAAAGCAGGGGAGGAGACAGAAATCAGAATTTATTTCCCAATGAAATCGTAAAATAGTCCACCTCCATAAAATGTTAGAATTTTAAAGAACCATCGCTGTCGCTATAATAAGCTTGTAAATAAGAAGCACATAGCTATGTGAGAAGGTTAATCATGGAGGTAACAGTATGAAAAGAAAAGTATTAGCAGTCATGCTTTCGGCAGTAATGGCAATTGGACTGGGTGCATGTGGAAACAGCGGAAAAGATACGTCGGAAAAAACAAAGGATACATCGACAGGAAACGGGGAAGAAATTACTTTACGGTATGCAGGCTGGGGATCGAACTCTGAGAAAAAAGCAACACAGAAGGTTATTGACAAATTTGAAGAGGAACACCCGAACATCAAGGTGGAATATCTTCATATTCCAACGGATTATAATACCAAATTGACAACCATGATGGCAGCAGGACAGGAACCGGATGTCGCAATGGTTACAGGTGATACGGCACTGCAGTGGGCAACAGAGGGAAAACTGAAAAATATTCTGGAGATGGCAGAGGGAGACGAGGATTTTAATATTGACGACGTACTGCCGCAGACCGTCTACTGGTGGGACGAAGGAAAAGCCTGTGGAATTAACTCAGCATTGGAAGTATATACCCTGATCTACAACACGGATTCTTTAAAAGAAGCCGGAATCGAGGTTCCAACAAAAGCAGAGGACGCATGGAGCTGGGATGAATTTGTGGAGGTTTTACAGAAACTTACCATTGATCAAAATGGAAAAAATGCGGCAGATCCGGATTTTGATGAAACGAATATCAAACAGTTTGGAATTTATCTTCCAACAGGTGTAGGATCTACCGTTGTGAGCAGCGCAGTGGCAATGTCAGGAGAGAGCTTCTTAAGTGAAGACGGAAAAACTGTGAATCTCGCAGGAACAAAGACGGAAGAAGCAATTCAGAAATTTGCAGATTTGATTAATAAGTATCATGTAGCTCCGAATCCGGCGCAGTCGAAAAACCTTCCGGCAGGATCTGTTGCATTACAGTCACAGAAGACGGCAATGCTCTGGGATGGACAGTGGGATCTGATGGAACTGACAGATAATAAAGTAAATTTCGGCGTTGGAATTTTACCTAAAATGTATGATAAACCAATGACTATTGCACTTGGAGAGCCTATTGTTGCATTTGCATCAACGAAACATCCAAAAGAAGCATGGGAGCTGCAGAAAGCTTTCATGAATCCGGACAATATTGTGGGACTGATTGAAGGCGGCTTATGGATGCCGGTTTTAAAAGACTGGTATGAAAATGAGGATCTGGTCAATCAGTGGGGGACAGGAAATGACGCACATCCGGATGGCTATATTGATGCTGTTGTGAATAATGCATTTGAAAACTGCATGCCGGCATTGAACTATAATATTAAGAACTTCCCCAAAATTATGGATGTTCTGAATCCGGCGCTGGATAAAGTATGGCTGGGTGAAGCATCGGCAGCAGACGCAATCGCAGAAGTGCAGGATAACATGAACGGACAGGTAGACGGAACTTATACAAGACCGGAATAAGAAAGTGAGTGGGAAAATGACAAAGAAGAGGAAAAAAGAAGCCTTTTACGGCGTATTATTTGCAATGCCAATTATATTGGGATTCCTAATATTTGTATTTGCACCTCTGGTCATAAGTCTTGTCATGAGTCTGACGGATTATAATGTGATCAATGCAGAAACGCATTTTATTGGCTGGAACAATTTTAAACATTTGTTTGATGGAACGGATCTGTATTTTGCAAAGTCATTAAAGGTGACAGCATATTATGTTCTGTTAAGTGTTCCGCTACAAATCGTTTTTTCTTTTTGCATAGCACTTATGTTAAACAGTAACATCAAAGGAAAATCTGTTTTCAGAACCATTTTTTACCTTCCGACCATTGTTCCGGCAGTTGCATCATCCATCGTATGGATGATGATGTTCGATCCGGATACGGGATTCCTGAATACGCTGCTCAAAGCAGCAGGGCTTCCCGCCAGCAAATGGATTTACGGGGAAAGTACAGCAATTCCCTCGCTTGCCCTGATGAGTCTGTGGACCGTAGGAGGAACCGTTGTTATTTTTCTTGCCGGTCTTCAGAATGTACCAAAAGAGCTTTATGAAGCGGTAGATGTAGATGGAGGCGGATGGTTCAGCAAATTGAAAGCAGTAACGATCCCAATGGTATCTCCAACTATCTTTTTCAACCTGGTTATGAGTTTTATCTCAAGCTTTCAGGTGTTCAGCCAGGCTTATATCATGACCTCCGGAGGACCGAATAACGCTACATTATTCTATGTATATTATATGTACAGAGAAGCATTCCAGTATGGAAACATTGGAGTTGCATCTGCCCTTGGCTGGATCTTGTTTGTTATCATTCTGGTATTGACAATGCTGGTATTCCGATCATCTGCATTATGGGTATTTTATGATGGTGAGGTGAAGAACAAATGAAAAAGAAAATAAAAATGGCCAAGATAGTATTATATATTTTTCTGATCGTGGGTGCGCTGATATGTCTTTTCCCGTTTTACTGGATGATTCGAAGCTCTTTTATGGATATGGCACAGATTTTTGTAATGCCCCCGATTTTAATTCCAAAGCCATTTGTCACAAGTAACTACAAAGATGCGCTGGAAGTAATGCCATATTTCAGATATTTATTAAATACCGTAATTATTGTGGTTTCCAACGTAGGAGGATCTGTTTTATCTGCATCCTTATGTGCGTTCAGCTTTTCCAGAATGCGCTGGCCGGGAAGAGATAAAATATTTATGGTAATTCTGACAGCACTGATGATGCCGACAATCGTCACAATGATCCCTACTTTTGTTATGTGGTCAGAATTAGGACTTACAAACAGCCTGGTTCCATTGACACTGCCTATTTGGTTTGGTGGTGGAGTTTACAATATTTTTCTGTTTCGACAGTTTTTTATGGGGATTCCAAAGGAGCTGGATGAAGCAGCGCTGATCGACGGAGCTTCCTTTTTTACGATTTACTGGAGAATTACACTTCCTCTTTCAAAATCCGTTATGGTAGTAGTCGCTATCTTTTCCTTTTTGAACAGCTGGAATGATTTTATGGGACCGCTGATTTATCTGAACGATGAATCCAAATATACACTTTCTCTGGGATTGCAGCTATTTCAGGGAAATTACAGTGCACAATGGCATTTGCTCATGGCTGCTGCTATTTTAGTATTGATACCGGCAATTATTGTTTTCTTTCTGGGACAGAAACAGATCATGGAAGGAATTGCAACAACGGGAATTAAAGGATGACAGGCGATATAACAATGCAGAAAAAACAGAACAAAAATATTTCACTGAAAAATGTACAGGTTCAAGACGGATTCTGGAAACCAATGCAGGATCTTATTATTGAGACGGTAATTCCGTATCAGGAAAAAATTCTGAACGATGAAATTCCGGGAGTAGAAAAAAGCCATGCACTGGCCAATTTCCGAATTGCTGCAGGTATGGAAAAAGGTGAATTTTACGGAATGGTTTTCCAGGACAGCGATGTGGCAAAATGGCTGGAGGCAGTTGCATATTCTCTTGTTGTGCATCCGGATGCGGAACTGGAAAAACGGGCAGATGAGGTGATTGAAACCATTGAAAAGGCACAGCAGGAAGACGGATACCTGAATACTTATTTTACAATCAAAGAGCCGGAGCATCGCTGGCAGAATCTGCAGGAGTGCCATGAGCTGTACTGTGCCGGACATATGATGGAGGCTGCCGTGGCCTATTATGATGCTACCGGAAAAGACAAGCTGCTGAAGGTCATGGAACGAATGGCAGATCATATTGATCGAAGATTCGGTCCGGATAAAATAACAGGAATTCCTGGCCATCAGGAGGTAGAAATCGGACTGATGCGCTTATATCATACAACAGGAGAAGAACGATACTGCAATCTGGCAGAATATTTCATTAATGAACGAGGAAAAAATCCAAACTTCTTTTACGAGGAATCCCAGAAACGCGGCTGGACACATTTTGGAATTGATCCGAAGGATACCGTGTATAACCAGAGCTTTGCGACGGTATATGACCAGAAAGAAGCAGTGGGACACAGTGTGCGGGCGGTATATATGTATACTGCAATGGCCGATATTGCAGGCACAACCGGAGACGAGCGCTTATATCAGGCATGTGTTGATTTGTGGAAGAACATGACGGAAAAGAGAATGTATCTGACTGCAGGCATCGGTTCCACAGGAGAGCTGGAGGCGTTTACTAAAGATTACGACCTGCCGAATGATATGGTATATGCGGAAACCTGTGCATCTATTGGACTGATCTTTTTTGCAAAACAGATGCTGGAGCTGGAGGCAAATGGAAAGTACGCAGATGTCATGGAAAGAGCATTTTACAACGGAACAATCAGTGGAATGCAGGCTGATGGAAAACGGTTTTTCTATGTAAATCCGCTGGAAGTAAATCCTGGAATTTCCGGAGTAGTGCCAGGATATAAGCATGTACTTCCGGAACGGCCAGGCTGGTATGCATGCGCATGCTGCCCTCCGAACCTGGTACGTCTTATTACTTCTCTTGGAAAATATGTATGGGATGAGACAGATGATACAATTTTTTTCCATATGTTTGTCGGACAAAAGGCTGAACTGGAAAAAGCTGATATCGATGTAGAAAGCAGCTATCCATGGGAAGGAAAAGTTACCTATCATGTTCACAGCAAAAAAGAGGAAGAATATACGCTGGCAATCCACATTCCTGGATATTTAAAAGATATCTGCGTAAAGGTTAATGGCGAGCAGATTGAATGGAAAAAGTTTATGAAGAATGGTTATTTGTATTTGACCAGAAAATGGGGGGAGTCACAGGTAGAAATTCTCTTTGACCTGGAAGTAAGAAAAGTATATGCAAATAAAAATGTAAGAGAAGATGCGGGAAAGGTTGCTTTGATGAGAGGACCGTTTGTATATTGTTTTGAAGGCGTGGATAATGGCAATGATTTGCAGGCAATGTGTATCGACGCTGATACGCAGGCGGAGACGTTTGTGGGCAAAGAAGGTGTCCTCAAAGATAAAGTTTGTATTCATGTGCAGGGATATGAGGATGAAAGGGAAAGCGATGCATTATATTCAGAAGAAAAACCAGATTATCAGCCGCACGAATTAACTGCCATCCCGTACTATTTATGGGGAAACAGAGGCGTGAACCAGATGCGCGTATGGATGCTGGAGAAATAAAGGAGAATTATAGCAGAAGAAATCCGAATCGAAGAAGGAAAATTAAAAGTTGTATTTGAAATTCTGGATAATAAGGTAGTAGAACTGAAACAGTTTGCACTGGCAGGATGTGAGGATGCAAAGCCGGTAAAACGTGGCGGAGAGGATTTCTTCCCGATCACAGAGGTTCAGATCACCGGACGGGGAACCCGCGGGATACATGCCTATAAGCATAATGCAAGTGGAGGATCGCTTGATTTTGCATACCAGAGTCATAAAATCCTGGAAAATGAGAAAGGAAAAGAACTGATCTGATCATTGATACAGCAACAGAGTATGGATTAAAAGGCGAATATCACATGCAGTTTTATCCGGATGTCGCAGCGGTTCAGGTATGGACAGTACTGAAAAATGAAGGAAGCGAAGAGATTGGTCTGGAATATGTGTCTTCTTTTATCTATCAGGGGCTCTGTCAGAATGGAACAAAGCCATACTATGAAAAGACCAGTATCTATACACCGCATAACAGCTGGTATTGCGAGAGTCAGTGGAGAAAAAATGACTGCAGGGAGATCAACCTGAGTGGTATGACTGTCAATGGATTTCATGCGGCTGGATTTGGTATGAACCGATACTGCTATGGGGGATATGGTTCCTGGTCAACCTGTGAGTATCTGCCTATGGGCATCTGTGAGGACACAGAGTGTCAGGAAACTTACTTTTTTCGGATCGAACATTCCGGTCAATGGCTTATTGAGTATGGATCTGCCGTTGGAGAACGGTTATATGCAGCACTATCCGGAGCAACGGAAAGCGAGCATGGATGGTGGAAGAACCTGAAAGCAGGTGGATACGTTCACTACCGTGTCGGCAGGCTTTGGTGTGGCAGCCGGAGGCGTGAATGAGGCAATAGCAGAGCTGACCGAATACAGAAGAAAAATCCGTCGGCAAAACGAAGATGACGAGAAATTAAATATAGTTTTTAATGATTATATGAACTGTCTGATGGGTGATCCAACGGAAGAAAAAGAAAAAGCCATCATTGATAAGGCGGCAGCTATGGGATGTGAGTATTACTGTCTGGATTGCGGCTGGTATGATAAAGGTGCATGGTGGGATCGCGTCGGCGAATGGAAAGAATCTCCAGAACGTTTTCCAAATACATTAAAAGCAGTATGTGATTATGTAAAAGAAAAAGGGATGGTTATGGGTCTGTGGCTGGAGATAGAAGTCATGGGTGTTGCCTGTGAGCTGTCTTATAAACTTCCGGATGACTGGTTCATCTGCCGTCATGGAAAGCGCCATATTGATAACAGGCGGTATCTTCTGGATTTCAGGAATCCGGAGGTATGCAAATACTGTATGGATGTAGTAGACCGTCTGATTGAAGAGTATGGAGTTGGATATTTTAAAGTGGATTACAATGTTACGATGGGATATGGAAGTGACCTGAATTCGGACAGTTGTGCCGATGCCATTCGCGAACATTATCAGTGTCTGTATGAGTGGTATCAGGAGATTTTCCGTAAGTATCCGGATCTGGTGATTGAAAATTGTGGATCCGGCGGACAGCGGATGGATTATGGAATGCTGAAACTGTTGAGCCTGCAGTCTACAAGTGATCAGACGGATTATATCTATAATTCATATATTGCATTCAATGTAGCAAGTGCTGTTGCACCGGAACAGGCAGGCATGTGGGTCTATCCATATGAAGATAATCGTGAGCATGTAATCTACAACATGGTAAATGGCTTGCTGCTCCGCCCATATATGAGCGGTATGGTATGGGATATGGGAGAAGAAAGCCTGGAACTGATGCGGGAAGGTATTTCACTGTACAAAGAGATCCGTAAGGATGTGAAGAAAGGTGTTCCTGTATTTCCGCTTGGATTTACCGATACCAGAGCAGAAGTCCTTTCTTATGGAATAAAAACAGGAGAGAAAACGTATTTGGCTGTGTTTACACCAAAGACAGATCGGGCAGAAATCCCGCTGGCGCAGGCAGGAATTGCTGGAAACAAAGTAAAAGTGCTGTATCCTTCAAATGAAAGCTGTATTTACGGGGTTACAGACGGGAAACTGCAGGTGACTATGCCGCAGACTGCCTGTGCAAGATTGTTTGAGATTCGGAAGTGAGATAAAAGTACCCCTTTTGAAGTAGAATCTCCGAAAATATGTTAGGCTTGACTTTTTTTTCAACACTGCCTACTATAGAAAAAGACAGAAAAAATATAAGGGCTTCGCGGCGATGCGTGAGGCCCTTTTTATCTAAGCTAAAATTTCTGAATGTATTGTTGAAAGAAGGGGAACCCATGACAGATTTTCTGGTAAGATGTTTTGTAAAAGAGTATGAGAACACTGGCAATGCGGATGTGCGGACGAGATATGGTATTTTATCCAGTATGGTAGGAATCTGCTGCAATGTATTGCTGTTTGCCGCCAAGCTGCTGATCGGTGTTGGGATGCATTCTCTGGCGATTATGGCGGATGCGTTCAACAACCTTTCCGATGCGGCATCTTCGGTCATCAGCTTCGTCGGTGTGAAGATGGCAAACAAGCCGGCCGACAAAGAGCATCCGTTCGGGCATGGGCGGATCGAGTATATTGCAGCGCTGATCGTTTCGTTTCTGGTTATTGAAGTCGGCTTTACGTTTTTAAAGAGCTCCCTGGAGAAAATCCGCAATCCGGAAGAGATCACATTTCAGATGGTTCCGTTTTTGATTCTGGTGCTCTCGGTTGGTGTAAAGCTTTGGATGGCGCTTTTCAACCGAAAACTGGGAAACCGCATTCAGTCGAAGGTGATGCTGGCAACGTCGGCGGATTCCATGGGCGACGTGATCACGACGAGCGCAACGATCGCTTCTACATTGATCTGCCATTTCCTTTCGGTTAATATCGACGCAATCGCAGGACTTGTTGTGGCGGTACTCGTTATGTGGTCCGGTATTTCCATTGCAAAAGATACATTGGAACCGCTGATCGGGCAGGGCGCGGATCCGGATCTGTATGCACGGATCATGAAAGAGGTTGCTTCCTATGAAGGAATTGTAGGAACCCATGATCTGATTGTCCACAACTACGGGCCTGGCAGAAGTATGGCATCGATCCATGCGGAGGTGCCGCGAGATGTCGATATCGAGGTATCGCATGATATTATCGACCGCATTGAACATGAGGTCGGTGAAAAATTGGGAATTCTGCTGGTCATCCACATGGATCCGGTGGAGATCCACGATGCGACGGTTCTTGCGACAAAGGAGAAGGTAAGAAACGTAATTTCCATTCTCGATCCGGAGCTTTCCTTCCACGATTTCCGTATGATCAACGGGGCGGAGAAAAAGAAGCTGATTTTTGATCTTGAAATCCCGTATTCTTATAAGAAGAAAGACTGTGATCGCGTGATAGGGCAGATCGGGGCGCTGATGAAGGAAATGGATGAGAAGTATGAATGCGTCGTCAACATCGACAAAAAATACGTGGCGGGAGAGTGACAACGGCCGGGTTGAGCCGTCAAATCCCTTCCAAAATGTTCCAAAAGTCAGTTTTTTGAAAAAAATAAAAAAATTTCAAAAAAGGTGTTGACTTTTCTCTTGCGATAGTGTATTATACATCTTGTCGCAAGGCAATGGGCTATCGCCAAACGGTAAGGCAACGGACTCTGACTCCGTCAGTTCCTGGTTCGAATCCAGGTAGCCCAGCTCATTGAAAGGTCTCAGGTCTCGTACCTGAGGCCTTTTTCGATTTGTGCAGGCAATGAGCCAAAGTCTGTGTTTGCTCGAAACTTTGGCGAACATCCGCTTGACAAAACATTTTCTGTCAAAGATTAAAAATACAGCAGGAGGAACGAAACGATGAAGTATTCCTTTACGAGCAGAATCCGCTACAGCGAAATCGGTGAGGACGGAAATCTCACCCTGCCGGGGCTGATCAATTACTTTCAGGACTGCAGTACCTTCCAGTCGGAAGCGATCGGCGAGGGCGTTGCGGAGCTCAAAAAACGAGGCTGCGCCTGGGTGCTGTCCGCGTGGCAGATTCATGTGCGCCGCTATCCATCCCTCGGTGAAGCGGTAAAAATCACTACATGGGCGAGCGGCTTCAAAGGATTTCTTGGCATGCGTAACTTTACGATGGAAACAGAAGACGGCGAAATGCTCGCCTGTGCCAACTCCATCTGGTCTTACGTCAATATGGAAACGGGTCATCCCGTCCGCGCACCGAAAGAGACGACAGACGCCTACGGCATTGACGATCCGATCGACGAGGATTTCGGCGAGCGCAAAGTGAAAATGCCGGAAGCAGATTTCATCGGCGAACCGTTCCCGGTGCGGCCGCACAACCTCGATACGAACCACCACGTCAATAACGCACAGTTCATTTCCCTTGCCGGTGAATGCCTTCCGAAGAACTTCACCGTGTACCGGATGCGCGCCGAATACAAACAGCAGGCGCACCTCGGTGACGTCCTGCATCCGCTGCGCGCCGAGACGGAAAACGGCTGTTTTATCTCGCTGAACGATGAAAAAGGACAGCCATACGTAGTTGTGGAATTTCAATGATTGTGGTACAATCGGAAAGAATAAGATACGAACGTAATAAACACAATGAGGAAAGGGGAATTTGCCATGAGAGCGCAGAACCTTACACTGTTAACCGATTTATATGAACTTACCATGATGCAGGGCTACTATGAGAACCCGTCCGATCAGATCGTGGTATTTGATGCATTTTATAGAAAGAATCCATGCGGCGGCGCATACGCCGTATGTGCAGGACTTGAGCAGGTAATCGAGTATGTCCGCGATCTTCACTTTTCACCGGATGACATCGACTATCTCCGTTCCCTCCATATTTTCAACGATGATTTCCTGGAGTATTTAAGAGGCTTCCATTTCACCGGAGATATCTATGCGATCCCGGAAGGAACCGTCGTATTCCCAAGAGAACCGCTCTTAAAAGTTGTCGCTCCGATCATGGAGGCACAGCTTGTAGAGACCGCGATTCTGAACATGATCAACCATCAGAGCCTGATCGCGACGAAAGCATCCCGCGTTGTTTACGCGGCAAAGGGCGACGGCATCATGGAGTTTGGACTCCGCCGTGCACAGGGACCGGATGCCGGTATCTACGGCGCGCGTGCTGCCATGATCGGCGGCTGCATCGGAACCTCCAATGTCCTGACCGGACAGATGTTTGACGTTCCAGTCAAGGGAACCCACGCACACAGCTGGATCATGAGCTTTCCGGATGAGTACACCGCATTCAAAACGTATGCGAAAATGTATCCGGAAGCCTGCATTCTTCTCGTAGACACCTACGATGTTCTCGAATCCGGTGTTCCGAATGCGATCCGCGTCTTCAAAGAGATGAGAGCAGAGGGCTTACCGATGAAAGGCTACGGCATCCGCATCGACAGCGGTGACCTGGCTTACCTGTCGAAAAAAGCATATCAGATGCTCGAGGCAGAAGGTTTCGGCGATGCCATCATTTCCGCATCCAGTGATCTCGATGAGTACCTGATCGACAGCCTGAAAACCCAGGGTGCGAAGATCAATTCCTGGGGCGTCGGCACCAACCTGATCACATCCGGTGACTGGCCGGCATTCGGCGGCGTTTACAAGCTGGCAGCAGCAAAAGATAAAGATGACGCAGAATTCACACCGAAGATCAAGCTGTCCGAGAACTCCGAGAAAGTAACAAACCCGGGCAATAAGACGATTTATCGTATTTATGATAAAGAAACCGGAAAGATCCGTGCCGACCTGATCTGCCTCGCAGACGAGACCTTCGACGAGAGCAAAGATATGATCATCTTCGACCCGATCGAGACCTGGAAAAAGACAAAGATCAAAGGCGGAACCTACACCTTACGCGAGCTCCTCGTTCCGATTTTCCAGAAGGGCGCATGCGTCTACACTTCTCCATCCGTCATGGAGATCCGCGACATCTGCACCAGAGAGAAAGATACCCTCTGGGAGGAGTCCAAACGTCTGGTCAATCCGCATGAGGTTTACGTGGATCTGTCCGACAAGCTGTACCACATCAAGAGCGACCTGCTCGAGGAGATGAGCATGAAGGCTCTCGGCGAGCAGTAAGAAAGGAAGTCAAATGTTAAATATAGGAAGAAAGCAAAAGCTGGTAGTAGTAAAGAAAGTAGAATTCGGTATTTATCTTGGGGAGACCCGGGAAGCAGGCGAGAAGGAACGCGTTCTTCTGCCGATCAAACAGGTGCCGGAAGGAACAAAAGAGGGAGATGAGCTGGAAGTATTTCTGTACCGCGATTCCAGCGACCGTCTGATTGCGACAACCAGAGAGCCGAAGCTGGTGCTTGGAGAGCTGGCTGTCTTAAACGTAGCTGCTACCGGAAAGATCGGAGCATTTCTGGACTGGGGTCTGGAAAAAGATCTGTTTCTTCCGTTTAAACAGCAGACCCGCCGCCTCCATCCAGGTGATGAGGTTCTGGTTTCCCTCTACATCGACAAGAGCGACCGTCTCTGCGCAACGATGAAGGTTTACCATTTCCTGAAAACCAATTCTCCGTACGTCGTAGGCGATACCGTAAAGGGAAGAATCTACGAGATCAGCGGAAACTTCGGCGTTTTCGTTGCTGTTGATGACCGCTACTCCGGCCTGATTCCAAAGAGAGAAGCACAGGCAGACTATCATGTCGGCCAGGAACTTGAGTGCCGCGTTACAGAAGTCAAAGAGGACGGAAAACTCTCCCTGTCCGCACGCGGAAAAGCGTACGAGCAGATCGCAATCGATGCAGAGAGCGTTCTTTCTGTGATCGAGGAATTTGCAGGTGTCCTTCCGTTTGATGACAAAGCATCACCGGAAGTGATTCAGAGAGAATTTGGCCTCAGCAAAGCAGCATTTAAGCGCGCGGTCGGCCATCTGATGAAAGAAAAACAGGTTGTCATCCGCGACGGTAAAATCTGGACGGCAGAAAAAGCAAAATAAGAAAAGATCGGGCACTGGACAGGAAGCACATCCTCTCCGGTGTCCGTTTTTTTGTGTCAGACAGCAGATAAAATTTTGAAATTTTTTCTGCGCCCGGTTTGCGGTTGCGCGAAGAGAGGATTGCGCTTATAATATGATCTATATGACAAAAAATGACACAGGATCTGATGGAGAGCGATGAAGAAAAAGAAAAGTAAGAAAAAAACATCCTTTATTTCCAAAACCGCAATGACGGTTTTGACGATCATTCTGATTATTCTGTTTTTCTGCATTATGTCGATGGTCGAGAAAATACAGGGAACGGCCCGCGTTGTCAACTATGCCGGTCTGGTACGCGGAAAAACGCAGCGGATTATCAAGCTGGAGGATGCGGGAGAACCGCAGGATACGATGATTGCAGACATCAACGCTTATATCGACGGTCTGCAGAACGGAAGCAGCGAGCTGGATCTGGTGCGCCTGGATGACCGGGATTTTCAGGATAAGATGACTGAGCTGGCATCATATTTTGAAGAGCTGAAGGCAGAGATTCTGCTGGTGCGTGAAAAAGGATATGAGAATACCGCGATTATCGAAAAGAGTGAGACCTTTTTCAAAATTTGTGACGAGGCGACGGGCCTTGCGGAAGCGTATTCGCAGAGAATGGCGTCTTCGCTGAAGAAGCTGGAGCAGGTGGTAGTAGGAGATATCATCGGCCTGGTGTTTGTCATCGGCATGGAGCTGATCAAGGCCGTCCGCTATGCGGCGATGAACCGTATTCTGCAGAAGAAAGTCTATCTCGATGAGGCGACGGGCCTGCCAAATAAAAATAAATGCGAAGAGATTCTGGAGGAAAGCGACGGAGGAGAAGAAATTTCCGGCGTGTATGCGGTCTGCGTGTTTGACCTCAACAATCTGCGCACGATCAACAACAGTCTGGGTCACGACAAGGGAGACGAATATATCCGTTCCTTTGCCGTTCAGCTTCGAAAAGCAGTCCCGGAGGAGTATTTCGTCGGAAGAAACGGCGGAGATGAGTTTCTTGCCATTCTGCGCGGACTGAACCGCGAAGAAGTGGAAGCGTGCATGAATCACATCCGCACGCAGACGGCAGAATATTCCCGCCAGCACCCGGAGATGCCGATCAGCTACGCCGGAGGCTATGCACTGTCCACGGAATTTGAAGACTGTGATATCCGGGAACTGTTCCGCCATGCGGACCAGAACATGTATATCGACAAAAACCGCGCGAAGATGGAAGAATCCGCCGCAGAGCGGAAGATCAGCCTGGAAGCGCTGGACGTCGTAAAGAAAAAGGGATACCATTTTTCCAACTGTATTTACTGTAATGCAAGACAGGACCAGTACCGGATTCTGCGCGCCGTTTCGGGCTTTTTCCTTGCCGAGGACGGCAGCTATACCGGTGCGGCCGAGCATATTGTGCAGGGCATCACGGATGAGGAAAAGAGAAAGGAAATGCGTAGAATGCTGGATCTTACCCATCTGAAGGAGTGCTATCAGAAGGGAGAAGAGAGCGTAGAAATTCTGTGCGAGTATCGGGAGGGCAGCGAAGGGGAAGCGCTCTGCCGGGGAAAAGTCACCATTCTGTTCTACGACGCGGCCGAGGACGGCGGACTGCACCATTTTCTGATGGGCTTTGAGCGGTTCCGCTTCAATGAGGAAGCTGCTCGGAATGAAAAAGAACAGCTCGACCAATACTATGAACAGATGAAACAGTCGATCATTGAAAACAGCCACTACGCCGAGGCTCTTCTCGAGACGGCTGAGGCCGTGTTCGCCGTTGATCTGACGAATGATTCGCTGGAGCAGATTTTTTACCACAGCGGGCAGAAGAAATTTGACCTCAATATAGATCTGCCGTGTTCCTACGAGAAATACTGCGGGGAATGCAGTGCGTTTGTCGCGGAGGAGACATTGGAATCATACCGCATTGTGGATTCCTCGAAGAAACTGCTGCAGCGCTTTGAAAACGGAGATAAGCAGGTAGTCGTGGAGTATCAGGAGACAGATGAGTCCGGCAGAAGAATATGGTTGCAGAAGACGGTTCTTATGTCACAGGATACCGTCTACGACCGAAAGACAAAGCGGGAGAGCGTTGTGGTACACGGCATGATCCTTTTCCGTGATACGTCAGAGTTCCACAGCCGGGAAGAGAGGGAGAAGATACAGCTTCAGGATGCCTTTAGAGCTGCAGACAGTGCAAGTCGTGCAAAAACAGAATTTATGAACCGCATGAGCCACGATGTGCGCACGCCGATCAATGGCATTATGGGCATGCTGGATATCATCCGCAAAAACCGGCAGGATGAGGCAAAAGTGGACGACTGCCTCGATAAAATCAATCTTTCCGCAAGCCATCTGCTGGCACTCGTCAACGATGTGCTCGATATGAATAAGCTGGAGTCCGGAAAAGAGATGATCGAGAGCGCTTCTTTTGACCTGAAGCATCTGATGGATGATGTGGCATCCCTTGTCAATGCGCAGATTACGGAGATGGGCATTACCCACTGTACGCACCGCGGTGAGCTGACGCACACGAGACTGATCGGCAGTCCGCTGCGCCTGCGGCAGATTATGCTGAATCTCTTCAGCAATGCAATCAAGTACAACAAGCCGGGCGGAATGATCGATACGTATGCGGGCGAAGTCTCCTGCGACGGAACCCGGGTCGTCTACGAGTTCCGCATCACGGACAGCGGCATCGGAATGAGCAGCGAATTTATCGAAAAAGAGCTGTTCCATCCGTTCACACAGGAGAAGTCCGGTGCGAGAACGCAGTACAAGGGAACGGGCCTTGGCATGTCGATCGTCAAAGAACTGATCGAAAAAATGCAGGGCACGATCGAGGTAACGAGCCAGCAGGGCGTCGGAACGACGTATGTATTCCGGCTTCCGTTTTACATTGACTGCGAGGGACAGCGGATTCAGGAAGTAAAGACACGGATCGCAGGAAAAGAGCTTGTCCGCTTCCACGTTCTGCTTGTCGAGGATAATGAGATCAACATGGAAATCGCCGAGTTTTACCTGACCGATCACGGTGCGACGGTGGAAGAGGCATGGAACGGCCGCGAGGCGGTCGAAAAGTATGCGGCGAATCCGCAGAAATTTGATGTGATTTTAATGGATCTGATGATGCCTGTGATGGGCGGCCTTGAGGCAGCGCGGCAGATCCGCACCATGGAGCTTCCGGAAGCAAAACAAGTCCCGATTATCCCGATGACGGCGCAGTCCTCCGAAGAGAGCAAAGAGGGATGCCGCGCCGCGGGCATGAACAGCCATCTGACCAAGCCGATCGAGCCGGACGGTCTGGTGCAGACGATCTTGGAGACAACGGAACATGCCTTTGAAAAATAGAGGAGAAAACGATGAGTTTTACGCATTTACATGTACATACCGAATACAGCCTTCTGGACGGATCGAACAAGATCAAAGAGTACGTTGCCAGAGTCAAGGAGCTTGGCATGAACAGCGCCGCGATCACCGATCACGGCGTCATGTTCGGCTGTATCGATTTTTATAAAGAAGCCCGCGCGCAGGGCATCAAGCCGATCCTCGGCTGTGAGGTTTACGTGGCGCCGGGTTCCCGTTTCGACCGCGAAACCAGCCGCGGAGAGGACCGATACTACCATCTGGTTCTGCTGGCGGAAAATAATACGGGCTATTCCAATCTGATGAAGATTGTTTCGGCGGGCTTTATTGATGGATTTTACTATAAGCCGCGTGTCGACATGGAGATTCTGGAAAAGTATCACGAGGGCATTATCGCGCTTTCCGCCTGCCTTGCAGGTGAGGTGGCGCGTGCGATGGTGCGGAACCAGTACGAGATGGGAAAAGAGGCCGCACTGCGGTATGAGAAGATTTTCGGAAAAGGCAATTTCTTCCTGGAACTGCAGGATCACGGCATCTCGGAGCAGCGGATGGTCAATCAGCAGCTGATGCGCCTCTCGGCAGAAACCGGCATCGAGCTGGTGGCGACGAATGATATTCACTACACGTACGCAGAAGATGCGGATTCCCACGATATTCTTCTGTGCCTGCAGACCGGAAAGAAGATCACGGATGAGGACCGCATGCGCTACGAGGGCGGCCAGTATTTCGTGAAATCCGAGGCGGAGATGGCATCGCTCTTCCCGTATGTACCGCAGGCAATCGAAAATACACAGAAAATTGCAGACCGGTGTAATGTGGAGATCGAATTTGGTGTCACAAAACTTCCGAAATTCGATGTGCCGGAAGGATACACTTCCTGGGAATACTTAAATAAGCTCTGCTACGACGGCCTCGAGGAACGGTATCACCCGGCGACGGATGAACTGAAAGCGCGGCTGAAATACGAGCTTGATACGATCAAAACGATGGGTTACGTCGATTACTTCCTGATCGTGTGGGATTTCATCAAATTTGCGCGCGACCACGACATCATGGTCGGACCGGGACGAGGATCGGCGGCCGGAAGTATTGTTTCCTACACCCTTGGCATCACACAGCTGGATCCGATGCGGTACCAGCTCCTGTTCGAGCGTTTCCTGAACCCGGAACGAGTTACCATGCCTGATATCGACGTGGATTTCTGCTTCGAACGCCGCCCGGAGGTCATCGACTATGTAACGAGAAAATACGGCAAGGACCGCGTTGTACAGATCGTCACATTCGGTACACTGGCGGCGCGCGGTGTCATCCGCGATGTCGGCCGTGTGCTGGATATGCCGTATGCACAGGTCGATTCGATTGCGAAGATGATTCCGAATGAGCTGAATATCACGATCGACAAGGCACTGCAGATGAACCACGAGCTGCGGGAGCTGTACCAGGGCAATGAAGAGGTTGCACATCTGATCGACATGTCACGGAGACTTGAAGGTCTGCCGCGCCACACGTCGATGCACGCCGCCGGTGTTGTCATCGGCTCGCGTCCGCTGGTGGAATTTGTGCCGCTCTCGCGAGGAAGCGACGGAACGATTGTCACGCAGTTCACGATGACGACGCTCGAGGAACTGGGACTTCTGAAAATGGACTTCTTAGGGCTTCGGACCCTGACCGTCATTCAGAATGCGACAAAGCTCGCAGAGCGTTACAGCAATAAGAAAATTGATCTGCTTCACATCGATTACAACGATCCGAAAGTGCTCGGCATGATCGGCGCATCGAAAACGGTCGGTGTGTTCCAGCTCGAGAGTGCGGGAATGAAAAACTTCATGAAGGAGTTAAAACCGCAGAGCCTCGAGGATATCATCGCCGGAATTTCCCTGTACCGGCCGGGCCCGATGGATTTTATTCCGCAGTACATCAAAGGAAAAAACAACCCGGAATCCGTTACGTACGATACACCGCTCTTAAAACCGATTCTGGAGCCGACGTACGGCTGTATCGTCTACCAGGAACAGGTTATGCAGATCGTACAGGCACTGGCGGGCTATTCGCTTGGACGGGCCGATCTGGTGCGCCGTGCGATGTCGAAGAAAAAGGCATCCGTCATGGAAAAAGAGCGCCAGAATTTCGTTTATGGAAACGAGGCCGAGGGCGTGCCGGGCTGTATCAAAAACGGCATTGATGAGAAGACAGCGAACAAGATCTACGACGAGATGATCGACTTCGCGAAATACGCCTTCAACAAATCCCATGCGGCGGCGTATGCGTTCGTATCGTACCAGACGGCATGGCTGAAATACTATTACCCGGTTGAGTTCATGGCGGCTCTGATGACCTCCTGCATCGATAACCCGGGAAAAGTCGCAGAGTATATCTTGAGTTCCCGCCAGATGGGCATTTCCATTCTGCCGCCGGATATCAACCGAAGCGAAGGAAAATTCACGGTGGACGGCCAGGCGATCCGCTATGGCATGGCGGCGGTCAAAGGCATCGGAAAGCCGGTCATGGAGGCGATCGTGGAGGAGCGGAGTGCAAACGGACCGTTCCGCTCGTTAAAGGATTTTGCGGAGCGCCTGAGCGGAAAAGAAGTCAACAAGCGGACTGTCGAGAACTTTATCAAGGCGGGTGCATTCGACTGCTTCGGCGTGACGAGAAAGCAGCTCATGTTCGTCTACACCAATGTGCTCGATGATGTGGCGCGTGAGAAAAAAGATTCGTTAAGCGGCCAGATGAGTCTGTTTGATTTTGTAGATGAGACGACCAAACGGTCGTATGAAACGGTGTACCCGGATGTCGGAGAATACGAAAAGAGTGATCTTTTGGCGCTCGAAAAAGAGGTGCTCGGCATCTACGTCAGCGGTCATCCGCTCGAGGAGCAGGAGGAGTGCTGGCGGAAGAACATTTCCGCGGTAACGACAGACTTCCAGCCGGATGAGGAGACGGGTTTCCCATCCGTCACCGACGGCGCGAAAGAGATTGTCGGCGGCATTATCACGGATAAAAAAATCAAATATACAAAGAATAACAAGACAATGGCATTTCTCACACTCGAGGACCTCGTCGGCAGTATGGAAATCGTCGTATTCCCGCGCGATTACGAGAAAAACGCAGCGATGATGCAGACCGATGCGCGTGTCTTCATCCAGGGCCGTGTTTCCGCGGAGGATGATAAGCCGAGCAAGCTGATCTGCGAGAAAATTTTCCCGTTTGCAGGCATCCCGAAAGAGCTCTGGATCCAGTTCCCGGACAAGGAAACGTACGAGAGAGAAGTGGCGGATCTGTACCAGATGCTGCATGAATCCGACGGTAAGGACAGCGTGATTCTCTACATCAAATCGATCAAAGCAATGAAAAAACTGCCGCCGAGCCGCAATGTGCAGGCAGATGCCCGTCTGGTGGCGTCACTTCAGGCAAAATTCGGTACCGGAAACGTGAAAGTTGTAGAAAAGAGTATTGAAAAAAGGGCCTGAATGCTTTAAAATAAAACTGTGTGTGATTAATAAATAAAACTACTCGTTTATTAATGTGTGTGATGAGATGGAGGAATTCATATGGCAACGACTAACAAGGTAAAGACAATCGGAGTGCTTACCAGCGGTGGTGATGCACCAGGTATGAACGCAGCAATCCGTGCAGCCGTAAGAAGAGGTCTGCAGAAGGGCGTTCAGATGAAAGGTATCCTGAAAGGCTACGACGGACTGATGAACGAAGAAATCATCGACATGACAGCCCGCGATGTATCCGACACCATCGAGCGCGGAGGTACCATCCTTTATACCGCCCGCTGCGCAGAGATGCGTACACCGGAAGGCCAGAAACGTGCTGCAGATGTCTGCAGAAAACACGGCATCGACGGACTGGTAGTTATCGGCGGAGACGGATCTTTTGCAGGAGCGCAGAAACTGGCAGCTCTTGGAATTAACACCGTAGGTGTACCGGGAACCATCGACCTGGATATCGCCTGCACAGAATATACCATCGGTTTTGATACCGCGGTAAACACTGCAATGGAAGCCATTGATAAAGTAAGAGATACTTCCACTTCCCATGAGAGATGCTCGATCATCGAGGTTATGGGACGTAATGCCGGATATATCGCTCTTTGGTGCGGTATCGCAAACGGCGCAGAGGATATTCTTCTTCCGGAGAAATACGATTACGATGAGCAGAAGATCATCAACAACATCATCGAGAACCGTAGAAAAGGCAAAAAACATCATATCATCGTAAATGCTGAGGGCATCGGCCATTCCACCAGCATGGCGCGCAGAATCGAAGCTGCAACCGGCATCGAGACCCGTGCAACGATCCTTGGACATATGCAGCGTGGAGGAAGCCCGACATGTAAAGACCGTGTATATGCGTCCATCATGGGTGCTTACGCAGTTGACCTTCTTCTGGAAGGCAAAACAGACCGCGTTGTTGCATACAAGAACGGTGAGTATGTAGATTACGATATCGATGAGGCACTGTCCATGACAAAGACTCTGCCGGAATATCAGTGGGAGATCGCAAGAGCTCTTTCTTATAACTATACGAAATAAAAAAATATCACGAAACAGACTGTTTTTAGTAAGCAGTCTGTTTCATTGGTATAATAGCGGGAATAAAAATGTTTCCGCAGACGGAATAGAGAGACAAAATAAAAAACAGGAGGAACTTAACAATGGTTACCTGGAACAATCTTGATAAACTGGCTTCTTTTGAGGAGCTGAAAAAAGTGGAGCGTGTCAATCTTGCCGAGGTTATGTCCGGTGAAAACGGAGCAGAGCGCGTAAAATCTTACAGCGTTCCGATGGCAGAAGGACTTGCGTATAACTACGCAGCAAAACAGGTGAATGAGGATGTCCTTGCCGCACTCGTAAAACTGGCAGAAGAGGCACAGCTTTCTGAAAAATTTGAGGAGCTTTACAACGGTGCTGTCATCAACACCGGAGAGAACCGTCTCGTGCTTCATCAGCTGACCCGCGGCCAGCTCGGAAACACCGTTACGGCAGACGGCGTAGACAAACGTGCTTTCTACGTAGAGCAGCAGAACCGCATCGCAGAGTTCGCGAACAAAGTACATGCAGGTGAGATCACCAACGCAGCAGGTGAAAAATTCACCACCGTTGTGCAGATCGGTATCGGCGGAAGCGACCTTGGCCCGCGTGCGATGTATCTGGCTCTGGAAAACTGGGCAAAGAAAAACGGCTGCTTCAAAATGGAAGCAAAATTCATCAGCAACGTTGACCCGGATGACGCAGCAGCTGTTCTGAATTCGATCGACGTAGCACATTCCATCTTCGTTCTGGTATCCAAATCCGGAACCACACTGGAGACTCTGACCAATGAGTCCTTCGTAAAAGACGCTCTGAAAAATGCAGGCCTGGATGCATCCAAGCATATGATCGCCGTTACCAGTGAGACTTCTCCGCTGGCAAAGAGTGACGACTATCTGGCAGCATTCTTCATGGATGACTACATCGGAGGCCGTTATTCTTCCACATCCGCAGTCGGCGGCGCTGTTCTGTCCCTGGCTTTCGGACCGGAAGTATTCGCAGCATTCCTCGAGGGCGCTGCAGCAGAAGATAAACTTTCTGCAAACAAAGACGTATTACAGAACCCGGAGATGCTCGATGCGCTGATCGGTGTTTACGAGAGAAACGTTCTTGGCTATCCAAGCACTGCAGTTCTTCCGTACTCCCAGGCACTGAACCGTTTCCCGGCTCACTTACAGCAGGTAGATATGGAGTCCAACGGTAAATCGGTCAACCGCTTCGGCGAGCCGGTCAATTACCCGACCGGTCCGGTTCTCTTCGGCGAGCCAGGTACCAACGGACAGCATTCCTTCTATCAGCTGCTGCATCAGGGAACTGATATCGTTCCGCTGCAGTTTGTAGGCTTCCGCAATAACCAGATGGAGACCGATGTCGACATCCAGGGCAGCACCAGCCAGCAGAAACTCTGCGCAAACGTAGCAGCTCAGATCGTTGCATTTGCCTGCGGTAAAGCAGATGAGAATAAAAACAAAAACTTCGAAGGCGGCCGTCCGTCCAGCATCATCATCGGAGATCAGGTAAATCCGAAGACGCTGGGAGCACTGCTTGCACACTTCGAGAATAAGATCATGTTCCAGGGATTCCTGTGGAACGTAAACAGCTTCGACCAGGAAGGCGTCCAGCTTGGTAAAGTCCTTGCAAAACGCGTTCTGGCTCATGAGACAGACGGAGCACTGAAGGTATTCAGTGATCTGCTCAATATCTAAAAGCGTTATTTTCTGATCAGAAAAGGCGTCCTGTGAAAAAAATCTCCCGGAAAAACTCCGGGAGATTTCAGACTATAGACAAAGCCCTGCTTAGGGGCGGTGACGTAAGAAAACATTTATGTGAGAGAATCGGCGTAGTTTAGGCTACGCCGGTTTTCTTTTCTTTTTGGGCTGCTTGGGATTGCTCCCTTGCGTCCTCAAAATCAAATGCACCAATGAAGTTATAGACGATCTCGATTTCTCTGACCTTGATGCGCGGCTCATTCTCGTCCGGCGTATAAACCTCGGAGATATAAATTTTCTCCACAAACTCCCGGAGAACAGAGGCGTCAAGCTGCTGCATATCAGTGTACTTCCTGACCGCTGCAATAAACTGTCTGACATTGACTTTCTGCTTTTCCTGTTCCTTGACTTCTTGCCGAAGATATTCGACAAGGTTTGTAAGGTTAGTCTGTTCCAATTCATAGTCACGGGACAGTATATCAGCATGGCGGCTCCCTCCGTGGGCCGCCGATCCTGCGCTGGGCAAAGAGAAGCGGCGGCCTTGATTTCTCAAAGCCGCCGCTGGTTTTATGGGCGTGTCAAAAGGGCTGTTGTACGACGGCTTTTTTTCTTTGCCGTCGCCCGGCAGTTGAAACAATACTGTTTATTTGATTTCCAATGAAATGGTTAGTGTATCATTTTCAATTTTAGCGAACACATTGCCGCCGAGCTTGTCAGTTAATAGTTTTACCACAGCAAGCCCCACTCCTGTACCGCTATTATGCCTTGATTTGTCCCCGGTATAAAATCTTTCAAATAGTCGGTTTGGGTCTATTTCCACCTTACTATCAATGGGATTTTCAATGATAAAAATAGCACTCTTTTCTTTGCCTTGCTTCAAGTCAATTTTAATCGAGCCAGAGGAATATCGAATAGCATTTATAATAAGATTTTGAAAAATACGTTCTACCATACCATAGTCCGAATGGAGATAAACGGAATGATTTGGCAGACCAATTACAGGAGATATGCCTTTTGCTTCCAATGCTGGGGCGTTCTCTGTGATAAGATTTATCAGCAAATTTGTTAAGTTGAAATCTTCACGCACAGGAGTTACTTCTTTTGCGTCTATTACAGAAACATCGTAAAAGGTTTGTATCAGCGCTTTCATTCTTTCTGCTTTATTATAAATGGTTTCTATACGCTGTGTTTGACCTGCTGATAAATTCTCCTTTTTTAATAATTGTAAATGGCCAAGTATTACCGTCAGAGGGGTACGCAAGTCATGTGAAATATTAGCAATGGACTCTTTCAAATACATTTCGTGCCGTAATGTGCTTGCAATGGACTGTCTTTGCTTTTCATTATACTGGTTTAATACTGCGGCCAGTTGTTCTATATCTTTATCAACAAGAGAGATGTCCAGCATCTTTTCCGATTTTCCAGTTGTAAGATCGGTCATTTGTTTCGATAGATTACGGATTTGTCTTTTGATTTGCACATATTTGAAAAGCACTACTATCAAGACTGCGATAACTAAAATTAACAACAGCTTTATTCCAGACACCTCCCTCCTTGTTATTTGAGTTCACATTTGCGAAAGCTAATCCATGAAAAGGTTATCAAAGCAACTATCCAAACAACGCCAACTAAAATGGCCCATGGCAAAAAATAGGTCACAGAAAAAACCGCTTCCCGTATCTGATAGGTTGCCAAAAATGCAACAGGAAGATCAAACATCATTCCATACCCAAGATAAAGGCTAAGAACAAAAGTGACTAAAGCGGTAACAGCTATTGCTCTTGCAGAGCTTCTTAACCAAAAAACAATCCAGATTGCAATAAGAAAAGTCGCACTGTTCAAAAGCAGAGAATATAAAATCGCCTTACTGACCTGATAACAAAGGTTGCCTGCTTCGGTAATACCAAAGCGGACACTTTCTCTTATACAACCAGCCACAGGATAAACAAGAGCCATGATATTAAATGCAATTAAGTATGAGATTACTTTAGCAAAGAAAATGGTTTTTCTCGAATGTCCTGCATTGACCTCAAGATCAATCGTCCGACTGGAAAATTCCTGTCCTAAAATCAGAGCTAAAATACTGGATATAATAATCAGGAGAAAGGTTGAATCGTAAACCATTCCATTAAAAATATCTGCGAGGGATGTAGCAGCCCCACCCATAGGCCCCATAGCTTCCGGGACATAAGTATCTGCGGTAAAAAAACCAATCAAAAATATCCCTATTAAACCGCACCAATAAAAGATATTATGTGATAATTGATATTTTTCCATTTTCAGTAAGTTGTTCATTCCCACACCTCCTTGTTATTTCAAATCCGAGCGTCGGAACCACAGATAAGTACCTAAGCATAATGCCAGTACCCATAAAAAATCTGAAAACATGAATTGCCCGCCGGATATGTTGGATTGTTGCAATGCCATAAGCCGAAGCTGGCCCATAGGCAATATTTGTGAGATAAGCTGCACTTGATCTCCATTCATCAAAAAGACCATTAAGAAAAAGAGTACCATCGGCACAGCCATACTCTTTCCTATATCACGGAAAATGAAGGCAAAGAAAAAAGGTAATAGGCACATTGCAAATTGCGAAGCAATCACCATTACAACTATGCCGATGCTTGCCAATGCTCCTTTAGTGACAAACGTACCAATTATGCTATGTAACAACAGTGGAAAAGACAGGATAACCATGCAGGCGATTTGATGAACTACCAGCTTCGCAAATAGTATCTTTCCGCGTCGATGTCCGGCATTGATATATGATTGTAATGTTCTTCTGCCAAAATCATTTCCAACAAACAGGGCAGAAAAGATGATTGTGAGGAAATATAGGATTGGCATATTGTATATCGAAGCAAAGAAAAGGTTGGATGTTTCCCCAACGCTATCCAGTAACAACACACTACTTAAAAGGAGATTAAACAATCCTATCCCCCAAAAATACCAGCTATGGAACAGCTTATAAAATTCAGCTTTTAGGAGATTTGACATTTCCTGTCCCTCCTATTTTGCTTAAAAAGTAATCTTCTAATGTATCACCGGCCACAGAAAGACCTGTAACGAGAATATGTGCATCTGACAAAGCAGCAGCCACTTTTTCCATATCATCGAGATAATCATATAGGCGAATTATGCCATCTGGCATCAGCTTAAAACTATCTGTGTGTAGCGTTTCTTCCAAAACGATCAGAGCTTTTTGTGGATCAGTTGCCTTTATTGCGATATGCCGTTTGCAACGATCATTTAGTTCTCGATCTGATATTTCTTCGATAATTTTGCCTTTGTCTATTAAAATAAACTCTGATGCTGTCTGATACAGTTCCTCTAAGATATGGCTGGATACCAATATCGTCATTCCGTATTCCTTATTCAAGGACTTTAGCAAATTACGAATTTCCACAATTCCAGCAGGATCAAGCCCATTGATCGGTTCATCCAAAATAAGAAATTCTGGTGTATTTAATAGTGCGATTGCAATACCCAATCGCTGTCGCATCCCCAGCGAAAAATTACGGACAGCTTTTTTCCCGGTATCTTTCAGACCTACCATGTCTAAAGTTTTTTGGATAACTGCTTTGTCAGGGATACCACGTTGGATACGCTGTATCTCCATATTTTGATAAGCGGTCATTGTCGGAAAAAGCGCAGGTGTTTCGATCATGCAACCGATCCGCTTTCTCTGTTCCTGCAATTCCTTTTCGACGGTTTTCCCCCACAACGATAAGGTACCGCTTGTCGGAAACGCTAATCCTGTAACCAATCTCAAAAAGGTGGTCTTTCCTGCTCCATTTTGGCCTATGAAGCCATAAATTTTCCCTTTTTCAATTTTCAAATCAATATGATCTAAGGCAACTGTGTGCCGGTATTCTTTTGTTAAGTCATGTGCTTCCAAAATAACAGAACTCATGTTGTCATCCTCCTTTACATTTTAGTGTAAGGGGAAATCATAAAGAATTTCTTAATTTCTATTTGGAAACCATAAAAAAAGCATAAAGCCAAGAGCTTACCCCTCGGCTTTATGCAAACGGTATCCAATGCCCCACACAGTATCTATAAACTCTTTATCCGGGCAAATGGCTTTCATCTTGTTTCGCAAGTTGCTAATATGGACATTCAAGGTGTTGTCCTCGCTGATATACTCTGTATTCCAAACACTTTGAAACAAATTCGCCTTTGAGAAGATCTTGTCCGGGTATTTCATAAGCAATTCCAGTATAGCAAATTCTTTCGCAGTTAAAGGTAACTCCGCCCCTTGTAGCATAGCTCTGTTGCCGTCTAAATCTAAAACCAAATCATTGCACTTCAAAGATGACGGCGTGCTGTTTTGAAATTGAATCCGGCGTAAGTTGCTTTCAATTCTGGCGAGAACTTCTTCCATATCGAAAGGTTTTGTAATGTAATCATCCGCACCAAGCCGCAACAAATCAATCTTGTTCTGTGTTGTTTCCTTTGCTGAAATTACTATGACAGGAACCGTTGAGAATTTACGAATATCCGCAAGTATAGTATCACCACTCCGATAAGGCAGCATTATATCAAGCAGAATAAGATCAATCTGATGTTCTTGTATGCAGTCTAACACATGAAGCCCATCATACTGACAAAGCACCTCATATCCATTTCCCTGTAAAAAATCAGCCAGCAATTTGCTGATCTCTAAATCATCCTCAACAATCAAAATTTTCATGTTGTTCTATGTTCACCTGCCTTATGTCAGCATTGTACTACACTTTTTATCTCTAATAGATTTAATTATATTTCCTTTCAGGAGAGAATACAAGGCATAAAATATGAATTATTAGATGTTAGAAGAACACATTTCTATTGCTGGGTACACTGGAAATATGAAACCAAAAGCCAGCAAAAGCCCCTCCTGTCTACGCATTTAGGGGGCAAAAAGCCCACGGAAATCACAATGTCATTAACTTTAGCAAAGAGCAGAAATCGTAAGCATTTATAAAACTATGATTCCTGCTTTTTGTTTGTATATGGGCATACTTATCCCCTTCTCTTTGTACTCGTATTTTTTAGCTCAGTACGCTCTTTTATGGGTATTCGAATATTTTCCTGCTAATTGCCCTTTCGTTCTGGTATAATGCCGATCAGGACGAATGGGAACAAGATTTTTACTGATATCTTCATATATTTGCTGAAATAACATATTTTTCTTTTGACCATCCGTTTCAAGAAGTATATAAATCAGATCATTTTTTAAGATTCCAATACTAACAGTCTGATTGATCATCATTTTATGTTTTCTGTTCGCTTCTTTCTGATCCAGTTCACGCTCTGCATCTAATATGATATCTTCAACTAAATTGCTCAGATATATAGTGCTGTATATATCTTGTAATAACAGAATAGGTTTTGTTCCTGTAAAATTCTCTAACTGTAACCGACTCTTTAGCGTTTCATACGCAGTCTCTATCCCCCACCTCATATGATATAATTCTTTTATTTCTTCTGTATGAAATTCAGTTTGTGAAAGATTTGTAGCCAAAACTTCTAAACTTCCGTTTTCTAATAGGATTTTTACCATACGCAATGAAATTTCACCTAATTCTTTCATACGTTCTCCATCTGGCGTTCCCTCGTAATGTCTGATTCTTGACTTATCAAGTTTTATTTTAACTAGCTGATCCTTTTCTATTAAACTGTTTTGCTCTTTTTTGTAATCACTGCTTTTTAAACGTACGATAAATTTAATATCCTTATCCATCATATGTATAAACGCTGGCGTAGAAGGATAGCCTCTGTCCATGATAATAACATAGGGAATGCTGCCTATTGTTTCCGGTATTCGCTCCATCTGTTTTTCGGCCAGGCGCATTTCATTAAATTTCACCTTATTACAGTCACTTTCCAGTATCATACGATTCATTACATCATAAATACAGCCTAATCCTATTTGAGCTTGGGGCTTTGTGTTTTTCCGGCTTGCAGAACCATATAGTTTCAGTGTTTCAGCAGTGGTAGGAATATTAATATCTGAGCCGTCAGCGGCTAATATTAAATGATCTTTGTAAGTTGAAAAGGTGGAATCTGCATAAAAGTTACGGTTATGATATTTATATAATTCTAAAAAAGCATCTGGATTAAGTTTCATACGCTGTTTCAGATATCCTGGTTTTGAAATAGACACACCAGGATGAGCAAGTTTCATATAATTTCTCAGTTCCAATGCCAACGTCAACCCCTTTCTGTTTATCATCGTGAAAAGAAGATCCTGAAGAGGCATTTTTCGAATTCTGGTAAAATAATTTTTATTACCTGATCGGCAAAATGCCTTAAATTCATCAGAAGTCATTTTTTCTATATCCATGAATATACGTTTCTGAGAATGCTTCATGCATAATCACATCCTTTTTTGAGCAGGTTCATGGCTTCTTTTTACAATATAAGCATATCAAAAAAAGCAGAAGATATCTAATCCATTTCGGAATAAATATCTTCTGCTTTTAAGTTAATGACATTGTGTAATATCAAGGTTTTTCGGGACTCAAAAGCCTAATTTAATTTATTCCCCATTCAATAGAATCCATTACTTTCTGCATTGCTGTCATGACTTTTGCGGACAGATATGCGGAAGGCAATTTCTTTTTGGAATATGCCCATACAGGGTCATTTTGTGTTTCTGTTATCAATAAGTCTGTAAAAAACCGTTCCCAGCTTACAAACTTTGCACTTTCAATATAGTTTTCTGGTTCCGCCAAAATTTCTTTCTGGCTTTTTCCAGGAATAACACCCGCTGTAAGGATCATCCATTCAAATGATTCCGGCGCATATAAAGCTCCGCCATACGTTTTCAAATACGTAACAACATCCTTCGCCTCCGCTCCAAACGCAGCTCCGTCTACAATCACCAGTATCCTATCTTCTGCTTTTTTTCTTTCCTGCAAAGTAGAAATAATATTTGATTTTCCCTTCGCCGAAATACATGGAATTTCTTTTTTATCTGCCAAACTTTTGAAAAAATCATATCCCGAATTCGAATCCTCTGTAATTACAAATTCCGGTGTAACTTTTTGACCTTCTGTAAAATCTCCGTAAATGCGATAAATTTCGTTATATGTCTGTTTCGCCTCATGAAATTTTCCTGACTTACGAAAGCCATAGATTTCATTCATACTGTATGGAAGCATTGGCAGCTTTTCGCGTGTTGCAATCACGAAATAATGTTCCGACTGCTGTACAGCTCTGGCAAAGTTTTTCGTATATAAAAAACGGTTTCCCTCATCAATGAAAAAAATACATGGCGAGGCTTCCTGTATGGTTCTTTCCCAATCTTCATTTTCTATCGTTCTGCATTCACAATCACAGGATACCTGAACACCGCTGTCTGCCCCGTATCTTCTGTAATCACGAATCAGCTCCATTAAAACCGTTTTCCCGGATCCGCTGTCTCCTGTCAGAATCGTAATATTTCTTTTCACCGTAAAATCATATTTTACTTTTCTTGATTCAACGATAATTCTATGTGACCCTTTCATCCGTTTTACTCCTGCTTCATTTCATTCAAATATTTACTTGCAATCGGTATCAGTTCCTTCATAGAATGTACAATTTCTCCGCCATTTTTAATTTTTATTTCAAACACCGTATCTTTTCCAAAATCCATCATATGCCGTAAATTAATCGTCACATCTTCTCGTTTTCCAATTTCCAGAATCCATTTTGCACAATTATCTCCGCAAGTAGATGCATTGAAAATTTTTTCCGGTTCATTTAGTATTAACAGCAGTGTCTTCACACCACCAGACAAGCGTTCCGGCGGAATCTGTCCAAGAACCGGACTCTGAATACATTCGCTGCTCAGAACTTCAGAATCATCCACCTCTCGAACAATCTGTTTTGCAAGTTCCGTCTCAAACCACTCCGGTTCATACGTATTTTTAAAATAAACATTGGTATTATAAACACAATTTGATTCATCACCATAAATAATGGTAAGCATTCGATTCCCTCCATCCCGCTGATATGAGTTTCTTGATGTCACTTCCGTTCCATGATACAATGTTCTTATCAAAAACTCAAGTTAAAGAATGGAGATGCTCCCATGAAACAGACCAAAAACCTCCCCTTGACCCTCAACATCGTCACCGCCCTCCTCCTCGCCGCGACCGCTTTTTTTATCTATCTCCACGCCGCAGCCCACACCGATCTCTCTCTGACGCTGGCTATCACCTTCGCGACCACCACCTACCACTTCGCCATCCGCCTCCTGACCGGTTTCGTTTTCCAGCATACGATGAAAAACCGTGCCGATCTCACCCGCTCCTGGTACCAGCTCCGCCCCTTCGAGCAAAAGCTCTACCGCACTCTCCGCGTCAAAACCTGGAAAAACAAACTCCCCACCTACTACCCTGACCTCTTCGATCCATCCCTCCACACCCTCCCCGAAATCGCCGGCGCCATGTGCCAGGCTGAACTCGTCCACGAAGTCATCATCCCCTTAAGCCTCCTCCCCATCCTCGCCTCCCACTGGTTCCACGCCTTCCCCGTCTTCCTCCTGACCTCCCTCGCCGCCTCCCTCTTCGACCTCCTCCTCGTCATCACCCAACGCTACAACCGCGACAGGATTCTTCGAATCCTGAACCATAAGAAATCAAAATAACCCTATTCAACACAAAAAAAAGACGCAACGACTTTCCAAAGCCTTATGTCTTTCACCCTTTTTACTCAGCCGAGCACAGCAATGGCGTCCCCCGCCACTACGTAGTCAGGGACTCCGGGCCGTCTACCTCCACTCATGCGTCCGCAAATGCCCCGCGAGCTGCATATGGCCAAAGTTATTCTGCCGCAGCGCCTCGTATAGCACAATCGCCACCGAGTTCGACAAATTCAGCGACCGAATATCATTAATCATCGGAATCCGCACTGCTGTCTCCTGGTTGTCGTACAGAATGTCTTCCGGGATTCCTGCGCTTTCTTTTCCGAACATGATGAAGCAGTCTTCCTCGTAATGCACATCCACATACGTCTGCGGCCCCTTCGTTGTCGCATAGTAAATCTTCGCCCCCGGATTCCTCTCCAGAAAATCCTCGTAACTCTCATACACTGTCACATCCAGCTTCGACCAGTAATCCAGCCCCGCGCGCCTGACCGCCTTGTCCGAAATATCAAACCCCAGCGGTTTAATCAGATGCAGCCTCGTCCCCGTCGCCACACACGTCCGTCCGATGTTGCCTGTATTTGCCGGAATCTCCGGCTCATGAAGAACAATATTCAAATGTGCCATTTTGCCAATCACTCCTGTCGTATATTTAAGCCTTATCTGCCAACCCGGTACATCTCATCCATCTGCGGCTTATCCAGATACCGGACCTCTTCCCCGTTCCGGAGAATCCTCTCCTTCCCGGATGTCGTCCGCCCAATCACCGCCGATGGAATCCCTTCGAGTGCCATTTTCTGCACCAGCCCCTCGCCGTCCGCCGCCGCAATCAGCAGCGCCCCCGTCGAAAGCATCTGATACGGATTCACCCCGAAAAACTCACAGATCTCCACCGTCTCCTGCTGGATCAGAATCCTCTTCAGCGCCACATCAAGCCCGATACCCGCGCCGTCCGCCATCTCCCAGAGCGCCCCGAAAATCCCGCCCTCCGAGAGATCCTGCATCGCAGCCACACCGTGCCCGATCGCAATCTCCGCCTCACGGCAGACAGAGTAATCCTCCGAAAAATCCGCCGCCCCATGGATAAATCCCGGAGAAAATCTCGTCAGAAGCTCATCCCTTCTTGTCTTTGCCAGATAAGACACCGCGCCAAGCGCAATCCCCTTCGTCACGACAAGATCCAAATCCGCTGTCACACACGACGGATCAAACAGCCCCGCACGCGTTGTCCCGCCTGCCGCCGTCACGGTAAGCACCGGATACAAAACCCCGTCCGTCACCTCCGTATGCCCGCCGATCACCGCAGTTCCATACCGCACACACGCACCGTCAACCGCCCTCATCAGCTCCTTTAAATCCTTTTCTTCCATCGCCTCCGGCAGCATCAGCGACACCAGCACTCCTTTTGCCGATGCCCCCGCCGCGGCCACACTGTTGCACACCCGGCAGACCGCGAGCACCGCGTCCTCCGGATCCTTCACCAGCACCGGCGCACACGAAAACACCTGCGTCTCCTTTTCTCCTGCAAGTGCCGATACCCCGCGTCCGACCGCCGGCCCTGCTGCGTCCTCTCTTTTCTGCCCCAGCATCTTAAACACCGAGCGCACCAGCACGCTCTGCTGTAATTTACCCTTTCGCATCCCTTGTCCTCCTCGAACTTCCTGTTTCAAACGAAAAAGCAGACGGAATCCGTACTCCTTTTCCCTCTGCTTTCCCATTTTTCACGGAAAATGTTACAGTTCACTGGTTCCCAGCGAATTTTAACCAGAAAACGCCTAGTCCTCATCGTCCTCCGTTTTCTCTGTATCACTGCTGTCGTCCGTCTTTTCCGTACCATCCGAATCCGAATCATCGCTGCTGTCTTCCTTCTTCTCCGAAGAACTCGATGACGAACTGCTCTGGCTGTATTTCGCTGCAACTTCCTTTGCTTTTGCAAGATCATTTGCCGCAATCGCCGCCTGCATTTCCGCACGCGCCGCTGCATTGTCCGTCTTTGTTCCCACGGTATAGACATCCGATGTCATGCGGTAAGTGCTGGAATTCACCTGCTCCTTCGTCTCATTTCCATTGTCATTCACAATCTTCCACAGCCGCGCCGTCGAACCCTGATAGCCGTACGATGTCTGTTCAATTGTTCCAAACGATGCATTTGCATCTTCCGTCAGGCCCGACGTCGGATCCTCCGTGCTTGTCGTCTCACTCTCATAGCGTACCGTGCGGTTCGGATCTCTCGTCTCATGGCCGTAGATGGCAAAATGCAGGGTGCTTCCGTCCGCGCTCGCCTCAATATAAATCGGCGCATCCGTATTGTTGATGAATTTCAGGTCTTTCAATCCCTCTGCAATCGCCGCATCCATCGACGGATCCACATAGTGGACAATCATGGAATGGCTGTACCGCTCCGTCACCTCAAGCTCTGCTTTTAAGACAGCAACATAGAGCGTTGTGGAAACCTGGCAGATACCGCCGCCGTACGAATCGACGACCTTGCCCATCTCATACGATGCCGCCAGTGCATAACCATTTTCCGCATCAAACGGCACAACGACCGCCTCTACGGAAAATTCCTCGCCCGGCTGTACCAGCGTTCCGTTAATCTTCTCTGCGCCGACTGCGACATTCTGTTTTCTGCCGCTCGTACCGTTGCCATACTCCGTCGTACCCTCGCCGAGCAGATCTTTGACAAGTGCAAGCTGCTCCGGATTGCCGCCTGCCGGTGTTTCTTCTGTTACCAGTTCTACGCCGCCGATGCCGCCCCGCCAGCTTGTCGTCAGGTAATTGACAACCTTCGCCGTGGACTCATCCACGTTGACGCTGCATCCGGTCTGGCCCGGATTGACGATAAATTCGCCGTTTTCGCGGGTCAGCGTTGCATCTGTTGCCTCGCGGTTCAGCACGGCCGTGTTGTTTTCTACCGCCTGGCGCGCTGCCTCGCCATCGACTGTATATTTCAGGGAAAACGTCACCGTCTCTCCCTTTTTGAGCCGGTTCTGTGTCAGGAACCGCTTCAGTACATTGCCTTCCTGCCCGATTGTGACGGCTTCTCTTGCCACCTCCGGGTTGGCGCAGGAAAGTCCGAGATCCCCTGCTGTCACCTGTGCATTCTGCTCTCCGGCAGACAAGTTGATAACCGAGGGTTTTAACTGTTCAATTTTGTCGTTTACTGCCTGTGTGATCTGCTCTTCGGTCATACCGCCGACGGAAATGTCTTCTACATAGATTCCGTCCAGCGCTGTCCGGTCATCCGCTTTGACTGGTTCTGCCAGAAAGCAGAATGCGAATGCGATAAGCATCACCAGCAGGCCTCTCATTTTTCTGCTGTTTTTCATACTGTGCCTCTTCTTGATCCGTTTCCCATTTCAATCTGTCTTTTACAGCATCTCTTTACACCAGCCATAAAAGTGCTGGAAGAACCATACCAAGCACCATAACCACTGCAAGAATCAATGCCAGCATCTTTGCTGCATTTCTCTTCTTTGCCAGCGGATCTTTCTTCTTTTTCTGTGCCTCTGTCGGGGCTTTTCGATTGACTTTATTACTCATCGTTCCATCCTTTCTTTTTCTCTTCTATTTTTTCTCAGTTCTCTGTCGTTTTTCCATTCTTCCATGTGCCAGAATAATCTGATCGATCATGCGGGATGCACGGCTTTTTGTGAGTGCTCCCCACTCCGGTTCGAGATCCAGCTCATGGTACCGGATCAGATCCGCCAGATATTTTTTCTGTGCCTCCGTCGCCGGAACCTCGCGTTTCATTTTGGCCTTCAGAGGCGCTGCGGCAAACCATTCCGGGTGATCTTCCGAAAATCCTTCTTCCAGTTTTCGGAACAGTGCCAGCGTTTCCAGCACATCGTCCATTGCACGGTGTGCGTGTTCCCGCGGGATCTGATAGTAGCCGCAGAGTGCTTCAAGGCTTCTGCTCTCCAGATCCGGGAGGGCTTTCCGTGCAATTTTCAACGTATCCCACGCTTCTTTTTCAAAGTCCAGACGGGCATTTATCGCTGCCTGCTTGATGAAGCTGTAATCGAACAGAATATTGTGCCCCAGAAGCGGCAGGCCGCCGCAGAAATCCAGAAAGCCGCGGACAGCAGTCTCCACATCGGGCGCATCCGCAATCATCTCATCCCGGATTCCGGTGAGTTCCGTGATCCGCTCCGGCACTTTTCTGCCCGGATTGACGAAAGTCTCATACGATGCCGTGACCTCTCCGCCCTGCACTTTTACTGCACCGATCTCCAGAATCTGATCTTCCTTTACAGAAAGACCCGTTGTCTCAAGATCGAGCACTACAAAATCTTGTATTTTCATCTTTTATTACCTTTTCTAGTATCTCATGTTCTTTTGAAATGTCAAGCGTAAAAAAGCTCACTGCAGTCGATCATCTCCGCATTTCCCGTCAGCGGATCGCGCTTCTGATAATCAAACAGGAGTACCGTACGCGCCTTTTCCCCGTTTCCGAGCACATCGTAATCAAAAACTTCCACATGCGTCATGCGCTGCAGCTGCTTCCAATCGTATGTCGTATACGATGGCAAAAGCGTTCTCGTTTCGGATTCTTTCTGATAAAAGTCACGCGACTCGTTTTTCCATTCGGACGGATCTTTTGCAAAACGCGGCCGTGTCTTCATATTTTCACGCGCATACAGATCGAGCACCATCATCTGACGGAAGAATGCTTCATCCTGCTGTTTTTCGTCCTGCAAAAACTCGAGCAGAATTTCATACCGCTGAATCCGGTTATGTGCCGCCTCACTGTAGCCCTTTGCCCGGTAGAAATCGCCGAGCTCCTGGAAGAAATCGAACGGGTTCTCATACAGATGCTCGATCATCGGCAGTGTGTGGACGAACTGGCCGCTGTTGTAGTAGACTTCCACCATCTCCTCCACGTCTTTGAGCTTCAGCACATCGTCGTACGGCAGCCATTTCGTGTACAGTACCTCATATGGTTCGCGCTCCTGATAATGACAGTCATATTCCTCGGTATGCTCATACATGAAAGAACCGCACAGCACTTTCAAAAATCCCAGCTGTAACTGCTGCGGACGCAGTGCATAGACATCCGCAAACGAACGGCGGAAACTGTCATAATCCTCATACGGCAGGCCCGCGATCAGGTCGAGATGCTGATGGATGTTTCTTCCCTTCGCAATCCGGTTTACAATCTCTGTGACTCTTCCAAAATCCATCTTCCGGTGGATCGCCTCGATCGTCTGCGGATTCGTAGACTGAACGCCGATCTCAAGCTGTACCAGCCCCGGACGCAGGGTATTTAAGAGCTCCAGTTCCTCTTCTGTGATCAGATCTGCAGCAATCTCAAAATGGAAATTCGTTACACCGTTATCATGCTCTGCAATAAATTTCCAGATTTCCATCGCGTGGTCTTTTTTGCAGTTAAAGGTACGATCGACAAATTTGACCTGTGGCACTTTGTGTTCCAGAAAGAAAGCAAGTTCCTTTTTGACCAGCTCCAGATTTCGGAACCGAAGCCGCTTATCAATAGAAGAAAGACAGTAACTGCATGAAAACGGGCAACCGCGGCTTGACTCATAATAAATGATGCGGTTCTCGAATTTTTTCAGATTCGCATACGGAAAATCCACCTCGGACAGATCCATGACCGGACGCCACGGGTTGCTTTTGATAGCTCCTTCTGCATCACGGTATGTAATGCCGTGGATCTCTTCAAGCGTTTTCCCCTCCGTGCCGTTCTCCTGATTCTGGTAATACACTGCCAGTTCACGGAAGGTAATTTCGCCCTCACCCTTCATGATTCCGTCAAGGAACGGATACTGCTCCAGCATCTCCTCCGCGTGGTACGACACCTCCGGCCCGCCAAGCCAGATCTTCGTTTCCGGGCTGATTTTGTGATATTCCGTAATCAAATCTTCCACAATAGATATGTTCCAGATATAACACGACACACAGACTACATCCGCATGCGCCAGAAACAGACTCCGCAGCATGGAATCTTTTGACTGGTTGATCGTAAACTCACGGATCTCCGGGAACACACCGGCTTTCTCCGCGCTCGCCTGCAGCGTGTAAACTGCGAGATTGGAATGAATATATTTTGCGTTGACCGCAGTCAGAATAATTTTCATAATCTTTTTAATACTTCTCCTTGCTTCCTCTTTGCATATCTTTTATACTACCACATTCTCGAACGAAAATACACCGCCATTCCCCCAAAAGCGCAATTTTTTCACGATTTTCAACAAAGCAGTTGCAATTTTCATGAATTCATGTTATATTAACAAAGGTTTCCAACAGGAAATCCAAATGCCCAGATAGCTCAGTTGGTAGAGCAGAGGACTGAAAATCCTCGTGTCGCTGGTTCGATTCCGGCTCTGGGCATTTTTTGCTGCCCAAAATAGGATTCACATTTTTTTTGCCATAGCAAAATCCGGCAGAATTTCCTGTCTCCTATCGCATAGGTAAAGTAAAAAACTCTGCATCGCATCCCCGGAAATTCCCAGATGGATACGGTACAGAGTTTTTTCATCGCATGACTGCCCAGGAAAGCTTTTCGTTTTTACAGATCTTTGATGACTTCCCATGCCTCATCATCAAATTTTCTGTCCTTGAAATAATACTGTTTATCTTCTTCTGTAATCTTTTTTACCACACGGCACGGATTTCCCACGGCAACGCTCCAGTCCGGAATATCTTTTGTCACGACGCTTCCTGCTCCGATAACCACATTACTTCCGATATGTACCCCCGGCACAACAACCGTGTTTCCGCCAAGCCATACATTATCACCGATCGTTACCTCAATCCCATATTCATAAGCAGAATTTCTTGCTGCCGGATGAATTGGATGACCAGCGGTATAAATTGCAACATTCGGCGCCATCATACAGTTCTCCCCAATGGTAACCTTTGCCACATCGATAATCATACAATTATAATTTGCAAAGAAGTTTTTACCGACCTCGATATTTTTTCCGTAATCGCAGTAAAACGGCGGATTTACAAACGCTCCATCTGATTTTCCAAATAATCGCTTTACAATTTTGCAAATTGCATCGCCATCGGTACGGTCTACCGTATTCAGCTCGTGCAGGATTCGTTTACATGCATTCATCTCTTCCCCACACTCCTGATCCGCGATGTAAGCCATCTGTTTTTTTCTTCGTTCTACCTGATTCATGTTTTTCCCTTTTCTCCTTTTCTTTGTGCATATTGTTTTCGACGATTGCTATAGTATCAAATGGGGCTAAACACCTTTTGACCTCAACATTATGATATGTTATAATATATTATCTCGAATTTAGCGTTTTTTCAATGACAACATTCCGTATTTTATAATTATTGTATTTTTTAACAAGACGAAAGAGGAGCTTTTTATGGTCAATGATCCTATAACAAAAATCATGCAGGATGCATCTGAAATCGTCCGTTACGATGAAGTCGGCATTCCGCTTTCTATTCGGGAAGGACTTCTTTCCGCCTATCCGAATCACAGGGCACTTTGCCACTGGCATGAAGACATCGAATGGGTGTATATCCGCTCCGGACAGATGAACTATTATATGAATGGAAAACGTGTTCTATTAAACACCGGTGAAGCACTCATGGTCAATTCCCGCCAAATGCACTATGGATATTCCGAAAACGGGCAGGACTGCGATTTTATCCGTATTCTGTGTCATCCCAAAATTTTCATCACGAACAGTGTTCTGTACCAGTCGTATATTGCACCGGTTCTCTCGAATCCGTCTCTGGAATATCTTCATTTAAAACCGGAGTTTCCGGAGGATGCCGAAGCACTGCAGCTTCTTCCTGAAATTCTCCGCATTAAAAAAGAGCATCCGGCCGCCTATGAAATAGAAGCCGCCGCACTTCTATCGCTTTTATGGTGCCGTCTTTTGCGCAGCCATCCGATGATGCCAAATGAGGCGGCCGCAAAACCGAAGGAGCCGGATCTTCTCGTACAGCGTGATATGGTGTCTTATATTTACAGCCACTACAGCGAGTCCATCAATCTCGACGAAATTGCGGCCGCCGGAAAAGTCTGCCGCAACAAGTGCTGTCAGATTTTCCGCCGTTATCTGAACCAGAGTCCGATCGATTTTCTGAACCATTACCGCCTGGAGGTGAGCTGCCATCTTTTAAACAATACGAAACTGTCGATCGCGGAAATTTGTACTGCATGCGGCTTCAATCATCAGAGCTACTATTCCAAAATCTTCCTTCGTACCTACAGCTGCAGCCCCCGGGATTTCCGAAAACGCACAGAAGAGAAAACATCAGCCGAAATTTCCGAAAAAGACTGATTTTTCTTCCCTTTCGCATGACTCTGCGCAGTTACCGCGTTTTTTGGTCAAAGCGGATATTCGCAATCCGCTTCGCTACTTGCTCATAACCGAATAGCTGCTTCGCAGCTTATCAGGAGTGGCTTGTACCACTCCTGATACAAGCAAGTCCCCACCCACTGCTTATTGCTTTTCGCAATGGAAGCAGGGGACTTACTTGATTCGGTTAAAAAAAGGATGATTTTTGCTAGACATTTTCCTGATCCCTGTTATAATAAAATTATAAAGGTGTTGCGCTAAACCTCACCAAAACACTATATTTTCCATTTATGTTACAAGGAGGATGACATGGTAAAAAAATTTGTCTACGGAACCCCATTTGAAACCGAAGCCGTTGTAAAAGAGATCCCCTCTTCCGAAGGAAACCCGGATTACGGTACCTTCTCCACCGAGAACGGCTTTTCCTTCACCACAAAGCTTGCTGACGATGACATGGTATTCGGACTTGGCGAAGCCAACCGCGGTATCAACAAACGCGGCTTTCTTTACATCAGTGACTGCGCCGATGATCCAAATCACGTAGAGAGCAAAACCTCTCTGTATGCAGCACACAACTTCATCATCATCTCCGGCAAGACACACGTAGGATTCTTCTTCGATTATCCGGGCACCCTGCGTTTCGATATCGGCTACACAACTTCCGATACGATGACCGTTTCCTGCGAAAACGCAGATCTCTACGTTTACATGATCACCGGTGATTCCGATCTTGATATCGTAAAACAGTTCCGTGGCATTATCGGACGCAGCTACATTGCTCCGAAGTTTGCTTTCGGTTACGGTCAGAGCCGCTGGGGCTACAAAACAGAGGATGATTTCCGCACGGTAGTGAAAAAATACCGCGAAAACCATGTGCCGCTCGATATGGTTTACATGGATATTGACTACATGCAGGATTACAAGGACTTCACCGTAAATGAAGAACGTTTCCCGGATTTCGAGGGATTTGTACAGGATATGAAAAAAGAAAAGATCCATCTCGTTCCGATCATCGATGCCGGTGTGAAAGTCGAAGAGGGTTATGACATTTACGAAGAGGGCTGTGAAAAAGGCTACTTCTGCCGCCGCGAGGATGGCTCCTACTTCGAAGCTACTGTATGGCCGGGCTGGACTCATTTCCCGGATGTCTTAAATGCAGATGCCAGAAAATGGTTTGGTGACAAATACGATGTTCTCGTTTCCAAGGGAATCGATGCCTTCTGGAATGACATGAACGAGCCATCCATCTTCTATTCCCAGGAAGGCCTTGCTGATTTCAAGGAGACTGCAAAGAAATATGTGGAAGGTGACCCGGAGGTTCCGCACTACATGGTAGGCGAAAAGCTTCAGGCACTGGCAAACAACCATGAGGACTATAAACGCTTCTATCACAACGTAAACGGCGAACAGGTCCGCCATGACAAGGTACACAATCTGTTTGGCTACAACATGACCCGTTCTGCCGGTGAAGCTTTTGAACGAATTTCCCCGGATAAGCGAATCCTGATGTTCTCCCGTTCTTCCTACATCGGCATGCACCGTTACGGTGGAATCTGGACCGGAGACAACTGCTCGTGGTGGTCACACATCCTGCTGAACCTGAAGATGATGCCGTCCCTCAACATGTGCGGTTTCCTCTATACCGGAGCCGACCTCGGCGGATTCGGTGCAAATACCACAAGAGACCTGCTGCTCCGCTGGCTGGCACTTGGTGTTTTCACTCCTCTGATGAGAAACCATGCCGCACTTGGAACACGTGAGCAGGAACCTTACCAGTTTGAGCATATCGAGGACTTCCGCAACGTCATCGGCGTCCGCTACCGCCTCGTTCCGTATCTGTACAGCGAGTACATGAAGGCTGCTTTAAACGACGATATGTACTTCAAACCGCTTGCCTTCGTTTATCCGGACGACAAGCTGGCAAGAAATACAGAAGATCAGTTAATGATCGGTAACGAGATCATGATCGCACCGGTTTACACCCAGAATGCCATCGGCCGTTACGTATATCTGCCGGAAGAAATGATGTTTGTAAAATTTCTCGGCAACGGAAACATGTTCCAGGAGATTCTTCCGAAAGGTATCCACTATGTAGAAGTTGCTCTGAATGAGGTTCCGCTCTTCATCCGCAAAGGCTGCGCAATCCCGGTTGCCGATTTTGCAGAATCCGTACCGGATATCAAAGAGGAAAGCATCCGCATGGTCGGATACGAAGGCGCTTCCTACGAGCGTTATACCGATGACGGAGTTTCCCGCATCTGATTTTAAACACAATTTTTGAATTATCTCTCCCCTTTACAGGAGTTCTTCGGAATCCAAAGCTTCCGGGAACTCCTGTCATTTTTTTCAAACGCCTCCCAGGAGTTCCTTTTGTCCGATCGCTCTCCCGACAAAAAAGCGGGAACCTCCTGCATCTTTTCCCGGAATTCCCGCCTTTGCTATTCTCTCTTCTCTTTATTCTGTTTTCGGAAGCCGTACTTCTACAACAGCTCCGTAATTTTCATCCATGTTAGAACACGTAATACTTGCCCGTTCCCCGTACATCAGTGCCAGACGGCGTTTGATATTGGAAATGCCGACATGGTGGCGGCCGTGATAGATGATCGGCGTGTCATGTTCGATCGCATCCAATGCTTCTTTTGAGAATCCGTTTCCGGTATCGGAAATGCAAATGTAGAGGTACTCGCCGTCTTCATACGTTTCATTTGTCAGATACAGGGAAATCTCGCTCTTCCGGTCCAGGGATACACCGTGTACTACGGAGTTTTCCACCAGTGTCTGCAACAGGAGAGACGGAACCTTCCATTCTCCGATATCACCGTCCATCGTCGCTTCAAAGGAAAAGGCTTCTTCTCCGTACCGCAGCTTCTGGATGCGGATATATGCCTCAATGTGTTCCAGCTCTTCCTCCACATTCCGCTGTTTCTTGGAATCCTGAAAAATATAGCGCATATAATCCGACAGCACCGTTGTAATTTCCACAATCTCTCCCTCATTATTCTTATCTGCAATGCCATGAATCAGGCTCAGGCAGTTCAGGAAAAAATGTGGCTTGATCTGTTCCTGCGTGTATTCCAGCTCGGCTTTCTGTTCGGCAAGCTCTTTTTCGTAGATTGCAATTTTCAATCCCTGTATTTTCCGCAGCAGTTCCTTGAATTTGCCGCTCACAGACTCCAGCTCTAACAGATTGTTGCTTCCATCGTCATTCAGACTCTGTTCTTTTTCCAGCTCCTCCAGTTTTTGTCCGAATTTTTCCAGCGGTTCCAGAATCCGGTGGTAATATGCTGTAATTTCCAGTGCGCAGACAAGCAGAAGAACCGCGATCAGGACGACGAATGCAATCTGCATAATCAGTACATTCTCAAGAATACCTCCTCCCGGAAGAACCATAAGATTGATTTTTCCGACCGTGCCAAGCTGGTAGGAATAGACCGTCGCATTTTTCTCCTTTTTCTTTCCCGCTTTGGAAAAATCGATAATCTCATTCTTATATTTTTCCGATGTGTCTGCCTGCGTCATCACGCGCCCTCTGGCATCTACCATAAACGGAATGACATCATACTCCTCTGTTTTGGCGCGGATGGTCCGGAAAATCAGATTCAGATTGATGACGCAGCCGATAACTTTTTTGTTTTTCGCGTACCAGCCGACAATATAGTCGTCGTCGCCAAACGTAATCACGGTCCATTGTGTGCTGATCGAATCCTTGGATGTCATAATCTGCAGATAGGACATCAGCATCTGATTCAGCGTTGTCATTCCCTTACTCTCGGTAAACATAGTTCCGCTGTCCGTAATCAGAACATTGGCTTTCTGGCCGTAGACAAAGAAGGTCTGTATCTCATGGTAACGGATCTTCAGCACGCGGTTTCGCTCCCGCAGCGTCTGCTCCATTTCATAATACTGAGCATCTGTCGATGTTATCTGATCCGGGATTTCTTTGATGTTGCTGTCAGAATCCAGCAGATAGATCAGTTCACTGTTGATCTGCGACATATCACGGTTGATCTGATCGACATAGAGCTTTGCCGTATCGGCAATATATTTATCTGCCAGCTTGCGGTTTTCCCAAACGCCCCAGAGCAGGCAGACAACAAGCCCCATCAGGACCAGAAAAACCGGAGTTCCAAGCCGCAGGGACGTATCCTTCAAACTGCGTATTCGAACGCTGCGCAGCATCCTTCGTTTTCCTTTCTGCCAGAGATTCATAAGCGCATCCACCCCTCCTTTTTTTCTGTCTGCAGAGCGACTGCCGGACGCCGCACCTTACCGCGCAGCTCCGGCAGTCGTTTTACACTCACGGAATATATTTGCAACTATGTTCTTTGTAACACAGCCCATTATATCACATTTTTGGGCTTTGTCCATGCAGAGTCCGTGCTTTACATGGTGAGAACATGATTCTTTGTTACCGTTCGCCTGGTACCGGTGAGCGGTAACATTCTCTTATTCAGAGAAAATGTTCAGCAGCTTTTCTGCATCCGCTCCTTCTTTTACGAATACCGGAATAGTATCCAGCGGTGCAGCAACCGTTACCTTCTGTCCTCCCTCATACTTTTCTCCGGTCCATGCGTTAAACCATGCTGTTCCATCCGGGAGATAAACCTCGCGCTCCGTTACGTGATCCTCCATCACAGGTGCAACATAGAGATCCGGTCCAAACAGATAAGCGTCCTCCACATTCCAGCTTTCCTGATCGGCCGGGAAATCATAGAAAACAGGCCGCATCACCGGGGTTCCGTCCTCATGTGCTTTCTTCATCTGTACCCGGATATAATCTCTCAGGCGCTCACGCAGGAAAATGTATTTCTTTGAAATCTCATATGCCTCATCGCCAAAGCTCCAGATCTCATTGTCGCTTCCGGAACCAATCTGCTCTGCGCCGTAGCCCTCCTGCGGGTTACGGTTTCCGTGCAGACGCATGACAGGGCAGAAGCAGCCATACTCAAACCAGCGGATATACAGACGGTGGAAATCCGGGTCGTCCGTTCTCGCGCCGTGGAAGCCGCCGATGTCGGTCGTCCACCACGGAATACCGGCAATTGCCATGTTAAGGCCGGCCTGTACCTGGCGTTGGAAGCACTCAAAGGAGCTTACAATATCGCCCGACCAGACAAGCGCACCGTATTTTGCGCTGCCTGCCCAGGCAGAACGGATCAGGCTGATCGGCATGGTATCGCCTTCTGCCGTCATGCCGTCATAGAACGCTTTCAGATAATATTTCGGATAAATATTTCCGACCTCCTGTACGCTTCCGAGCTGATAACGGTAGTTCTTGAAATCATAAACGCTGTATTCCGGCTCTGCCACATCCAGCCAGAAGAGCTTGGCACCCTGATCATAATAATTTTTCTTGATCTTCTCCCAGACATATGTTCTTGCATCCGGGTTAGTCGCATCGAAGAAAACTTCATTTCCGCCGCAGAGCATCGTCAGCGGTACACCGTGCTCCGTGCGAACCAGATAGCCCTTCTCTTTCATCTCCTCGAAGTTTTCGGAATAAATGTCAACGGTCGGCCATACCGACACAACAACCTGAATTCCCATCTCCTTTAATTCGCGGCACATGCCCGGCACATCCGGCCAGTATTTCGGATCAAATTTGAACTCGCCCTGCTTCGTCCAGTGGAAGAAATCGACGATAATCACATCAAGCGGTATGCCAAGCTCTTTGTATTTTCTTGCTACAGACAAGAGCTGCTCCTGGTTCCAGTAGCGGAGCTTGCACTGCCAGAAGCCCATACCGTACTCCGGCATCATCGGCGGTTTTCCGGTCAGCGTCATATAATTCTCCTCGATCTCGGCAGGCGTATCACCTGCAATCACAAGATAATCGATTTCTTTCCCGGATTCTGTTACCCATTCCGTTCCATTATTCGCAAACATCACCTGTCCGACGCCCGGATTGTTCCATAAGAAGCCGTAGCCGATACTGGAAAGATAAAACGGAACACTGACCTGTGAGTTTCTCTGTGCCAGCTCCAGCATACAGCCCTTCAGATCCAGCTCATGCTGCTGATACTGTCCCATTCCGAAGATTTTCTCACCTTTTCTTGCTACAAACCGCGTTACAATACGGAAATTATCCCCGACGCCGTTGCTGTACTCGCGTCCCATGATGTTGAGCGGCATGCTTTCCTCATCGCGCAGACGGCGGAAATGCTCCTTTAACAGAACTCTTCCATCCTCATGATAGAACGTAATGACGCTGCCGGAATCGATCACTGCATGAAGCTTTCCATTTGTGATTTTTCCGTAGGAAGTATCCGTTCCCTCGTACATATTGGCAAAGGCTCCGCCTTTTGCTGATGGATCCTCAAAGATTTCAACCTCTCCCGCATGCGCGTCCTTTGCTTCCAGCGCCCAGTCGCGGCCGGTAAAGCTTCGATTTTTTGTCGCGCGCACACGCAGTGCATCTTTTCCCCACGCTTCGATGCAGACGGTCTCGCCATCGTAAGAATAAATTAACTTACCCTCTTTTTCCCAAAACATGTAAAAATCCTCCTTTTTTCAAAAACGGCAGGTCATTTCTGGCCTGCCGTTTCTCCTGCTGTTTTGCACCTCAGACATTGACCCGCCGGATCAACGCCTGCTTCTTACAGGTAATATTTTTTCTGTTTATTTTGCCAGATTTTCTTTGTATGCATTGTAAGCATCTGTCTGAATCTGGAGGAACTCATCAATACCCATAGCTTTCAGCTGATCGATGTAGGAATCCCATTCATCATCGATGCCGCCGTCTACTACCCAGTGAGCATACTGTGCTTCTACGTATTTGTAGATATCGGTTCCGATTGCCGTGATTCTGGAAAGGTCTTCGTCGGTATACTGAACCATCGGGAATCCGCAGTTTTTCTCAGTATCAACGTATTTCTCATTGATTGCATCATCGGCCAGTTTGACACCGTCGCCCTGATCCTCAGGAAGAGAAACTTTGTCATAGAAATCCTCGTTCATGTATTTCGGACCGAAATCACGTAAGGAGTTGGACCATGCAGAGGTATCCAGAGAAGATCCATCGCTTGGTACATCTACATTGTAGGTTCCGTCGCCATTGTCTGTGATCTGGCTTCCAACGGAACCATAGAAGGTCTGTAACGATGCAAGATCGGTGTAAAATTCATCTGCCCACTTCAGCAGGGTGTCAGGATCTTTACAGTCTTTGGAGATCATGAGCTCACGGTCGGAGATATCAAGGTAATTGGTTGCTGCTTCTACGTAGTGGTTTCCATCGTAGCCTTCTACTGCCTCAAGAGTCTTAAACTGATTTACGTTCGGACCAACCTGAGCGTCTGCAGTCCATCCAAAGATAAGACCTACCTGAGAACCGCCATCAGCCTGCTGTTTTGCTGTCTGCATGGAGCCATCCTGTGTGAAGTACTCTGGGTCAACAACGCCCTCTTCCCATAACTGACGCATCCATTTTACTGCTTCTTTGTAATTTTCTTCCATCGGCATGAAGACCGGTTTTCCTTCGCCATTCAGTCCCATGTAGTTTCCGTCACGGCTTACCATGGTTCCGAACGGGGAAAGGATGTGGCGCAGATCACCGCTTAACAGTCCGCTGCTTGCTGCATTTGTGATACCGATCTCATTGGTTGGATCGCCATCGCCGTCAGCATCTTCTGTCGCAAATTTAACAAGAACCTCTTCCAGTTCTTTATAGGTCTTCGGAGTTTCCAGTCCTAAGTTATCCAGCCATTCCTGGTTGATGCACATAACATCGCCGCAAACCTTCGGACGAAGCGGAAGCTTCTTCGGTAAGCTGTAGATTCTTCCGTCACGGCCGGTGCAGACTGCTTTCAGTTCCGGATCAGCCTCAAAGGCTGCTTTCAGGTTTGGCATATCTTTTTCGATCAGATCTGTCAGATCCAGGAATGCCGATTTGTTCTGTGCCATATCTGCCTGTGTTAAGCAGATAGATCCAAGGAATGCATCCGGGAGGTCTCCGGAAGCCAGCAGCAGAGATTTCTGCTCGGACCAGTCACTGTTGTAATAAACCTGCCAGTCGATGTTGATATTCATCTTGTCCTCGATTTCCTTCATGACGCCTTCATGCAGGAAATCGGTCGGCCAGGTATCGGTCCATCTTACCGTTGCAATTTTGTAGGTTGGGCGGTCACTGGTATCTGTCGTGTCACTGGCAGAAGATTCTGTCTTGGCAGAACTTGCTGCAGTGCTTCCACTCTTACTTTCCGTTCCTCCATTACTTCCACATCCTGCAAGCAGTCCGGCTGCCATTGCGGCCGAAAGAGCAACGCTCCAGGCCATTTTTGTTTTCTTTCGCATCATCATCTCTCCTTTATGATTTTTTATTTGCAATACTTCTCTCCTGTCCGCAGGATCAGCCTTTTAGTGATCCGAGCATAACACCCTGATTGAAGTATTTCTGCACTAACGGGTACATACACATGATCGGCGCGGAGGAAACCACGATGATCGCGTATTTGATGAGGTCGGCCATCTGCTTTGCCTCAACGGCTGCAGCGCCGGTACTCATGGCACTCATGGTCTGATTGCCGACCAGAATGCTTCGAAGGACAATCTGCAGCGGCTGCAGACTTTCGCTTCGGATATAAATCAATGCATTAAAGTAGGAGTTCCACTGTCCTACTGCTGCCCACAGGGCGATAACAGCGATAACGGCTTTGGAAAGTGGAAGGACAATCTTGAAGAAGAAGCCAAGATATCCGCATCCATCGAGCTGCGCCGCCTCCCAGAGATCCTCCGGGATACTGTTATTAAAGAATGTTCGTCCTACGATGATATAATACGTTACAACGGAGAACGGAACAACCATAACCCAGAAGGTATCCAGCAGATGAAATCTCTGTACTGCCAGGTAGGTCGGGATCAGACCACCGGTGAAGAACATCGGGATCAGATAAAATGCCGTGAAGAATTTTCTTCCATATAAATGCTTTCTGGAAAGCGCGTAGGAAGCCGGAATATTGACAACGAGTGTCACAAGCGTTCCCATAATTACGTAAGCAATCGTATTCCGGTAGCCGGTCCACAGCTTTGCGTAGCTCGCCAGCTGCTTATACCCTTTGAAGTTAACTCCTTTTGGAAGGAACATAATCTGTCCGTTGGATACGGCTGCCGGATCACTGAACGATGCAATGACGATGAAGTACATCGGATACAGGGTAATGATGATCAGAAGCACGCCGATCGTATACAGGATGATATCGAAAATCCAGTCTTCTCTGGATTTTTTTACTCTATTTGTTGATACTGCTTTTGCTTTACTCATATCTTTGCTCTCCATTCCTATGTAGGCTCAAAATTCTGTCAGATCAGTGAGGTATCACTCATTTTACTGGAAATGAAGTTGACTGCCAGAAGAAGAACCAGGTTGATAATGTTGTTAAACAGGCCAATTGCAGCGGAAAGGCTGTACTGGCTGCTCACAAGACCCATCTTATACACATAGGTGGAAATGATCTCACTTGAGGTACTGTTCAGTGTATTCTGCAGCAGGTAAACCTTCTCAAATCCAACGCTCATGACGCTTCCCATTCTCATGATAAACATGATGGTTGCCGTCGGCAGCAGAGCCGGAACATCGATGTGGATCATTTTATGCCATTTGTTGGCACCGTCCATTGTTGCCGCTTCATACAGGGTCGGGTCTACAGAGGAAAGTGTTGCGATATAGAGGATACTGTCCCATCCTACATGCTGCCATGCCTCAGACCATACATAAATGTGCGGGAATGCTTTTGCGCTTCCCATCAGGTTCGGGAGCTTGAATCCAAGCAGTCCGACCAGCTTTGCGATAATACCTGTACTCGGGGAGAGGAACAGGATCAACATTCCGGCCATAACAACGGTAGAGATGAAGTGCGGCAGGTAGGTTGATACCTGGAAGAACTTTTTAAACTTCTGTGCCTTCATCTGGTTAACCAGCAGTCCCATGATAACCGGAAGCGGGAATGTTACCGCGATGGTGTAAAGACTGATGATGATTGTGTTTTTGATGGTCAGACCGAACTGATAGGAGTTAAAGTACTGTTTGAAGTATTTCAGTCCAGCCCAGCTGCTTCCCATAATTCCATCCGCAGGTGTAAAGTTTTTAAATGCAATCACAATTCCGTACATCGGATAGTACGTAAACAGTGCAAAAATGATGATGGAAGGAAGCATCAGTAAGTATAATGGCCTGCTTCTTCTCACTCCCTCTACAAATCCTATAGAGCTCTTCTTTTTGGTTTTACTATGGTTGGCGCTCACATATCATCCCTTCTTTCCTTTAAATTTTTCGTAACTGTTCAGAGTCCCATCTCGATTTTTCTTCCATTTCGCATGGCTCTGAAACAGTTACCATTTTTCTTTTTCATGCTCTCGTTTCAACCGATGAACATATTATACAAAAAAGATGGGTGTTTTTCTATCATTTTCCGGCAGTCTGTATATTAAAAAAGAGATGTCTTTTCACATCTCTTTTTTAAGCAGAACGTTTTTTTGTTATTGACATCGTTTTTTTGTTATTTTTGTCTGCTCCGGTACTCATTTGGTGTACATCCGACCAGCTCCCGGAACGTTTTACTGAAATAAGAAAAATTTCCATAGCCGACTTCCATCGCAATTTTGCTGATCGGAAGTGAGGAACTGCGTAAATACTCCTTGGCCCGCTCAATGCGCCGCTCGGCAATATAATTCGGAAGCGACATTCCCGTTGTTTTCATAAAAATTTTGGAAACGTAGTCCTCTGAGAGGAACACTTTTCCTGCAAGCACGGATCTTGAAAGATCCTCGTTCAGATTCTGTTCGATATAGTCTTTTAGCTGCTCCACCACATTGTCACTGCGGGATTCGTTCTTTTTCTGACCTTCCAGCACATCAAACAGATAATCGATGAACGCATGGGCACCTACCACAGAGAGAACCGCCTCTCTCCGTTTCGTTTCATACTCTTCACTGTCAAAAATCTGTCCGAAAACGATATTGCTTTCTTTTAAATAAACATATATATTCTGTATCATTTCTTCAAAAAAACGACTTGTGAAATCTTTTCGCAGACCGCCGCTTTTCTCACGCTTTCTCAGATATTCCTGCAGCTTTTCCCGCACAGCTGCAAGGGAATCGGATCGCTCCATCTCAGCCAGATACGTTTTCCACGGCACTTCCTGATAATCACGCTCTACGAAAGACCAGCGTGTCTCATACAGAATCCCTGTTTCATCCGGCACTACATACTTTTCCATCTCTTCGAGCTGATCGCGGCTCTTTGAAATCTCATCCAGTACCGCCGGTTTTCCCATGTACATGCAGAATCTTGCCGGAAACGCGCCCGCCAGACAGGTCCGCAGTCCTGCCAGTTCCTCCTGCGTTCCCATCGCACTTCCGTGATTTCGCAACACAACTGCCCATTCCAGATCACTGACATGTACCACGGTTTCCAGTTGCATTTCTGTTGTTTCCACATATTCCGTCAGAACATTTGTAATCACAAAATTATATAAGCTGATCTCTTTTTTATAATGTTCCTTATCCGGAATTTCCAGTACCCGCAGCAGAATCAGACGGAAGGTCTCATCCGGAGTACAATATCCGCTCTTTTTTGCCCTTTCAATCCAATACTCCTCCTGCAGACACTGAACCAGAAGATCCTCCCAGAATTGCTTTTCATTCTCTCCTTTTTTCTCCTGTTTCTTCTGTTTTTGATGTTTTTCCTGCACAATCCCGACAATTCTGCGCAGCGCTGTTTCCAGAACCGCATTGGAAATCGGTTTTAACAGATATTCCCTTGATGACAGCTTCAGCGCCATCTGCGCATACGCGAAATTTGCATAGCTGCTCAGGAAGGTACATTCGATATCCAGCTTTTTGTACCGGATCCATTCCAGAAGCTCCAGCCCGTTCCCCTGCGGCATATCAATGTCACACAGCAGCATTTCAATCGGATACTCTTCCAGCAGCTTCTGCGCCTGGCGGATGTTGTTTGCCGTAAATACCATATCAATTCCAATTCCGCTCCAGTTGACGGTTTCTTCCAGCTTTTCCACCAGAAGCTTATCATCATCTACAATCAGAATACTAATTCCCATAGGTAAGCCCCCAATATATTTTTCTTCTTTTTCCTACAGAAAAAAAGCCAGCCGACAGACTCTTATTTTTCTGTCAGCTGGCCTGTTTAAAAACCATTATAACCTGTTTATTCTTTTCCGTCAAAGCAATAGGTACACATTTTGCATTTCGGCAGTCCGATCGACTCTACCAGATCGTCCAGACGGTGATACCTGAGGCTGGTGAAATTCTGACGGCGGCAGATTTCCTGACACATGGACTCGTAGCGGTCACTCTTCGGATCTGCATACTCTTCCAGTACTTTCTCTGCGTTTTCTCCCTCTTTTTCCAGAATAATCCGTCTGGTGATCAGATCCAGCTCGGATTTGGAGCGAGAGAAATTCAGGAATTTGCAGCCATACAACAGCGGCGGGCACGCCGGGCGGACATGAACTTCTTTTGCACCGCTCTGATATAAAAATTCCGTTGTCTCACGGAGCTGCGTACCGCGCACGATGGAGTCGTCGATCAGCAGCAGTTTTTTCTGATCGATCAGTGCCTGCACCGGGATCAGCTTCATTCGGGCAATCAGATTTCTCTGTTCCTGATTTGTCGGCATAAAGGAGCGTGGCCAGGTCGGGGTATATTTGATGAATGGTCTTGCAAACGGAACTTTGGACTCATTCGCATAGCCGATTGCATGGGCAATTCCGGAATCCGGCACGCCTGCAATGAGATCCGGGTGGACATTGCTTCCCGCATCACGTTTGGCAAGCATGGCACCGCAGTGATACCGCATCTCCTCGACATTAATTCCCTCGTAGGACGCAGTCGGGTAACCATAGTAAACCCATAGGAAGGAACAGATCTTCATCTCTTCCTGTGGCGGCACGAGCATCTCGACGCTCTCCGGTGTAATAAAGTCAATCTCACCCGGTCCGAGTTCATGGTAATCCGTGTAACCCAGGTTCAGATATGCAAAATTTTCAAAGGATGCGCAGTACGCTCCCTCTTTCTTTCCAATAACAAGCGGGGTGCGGCCTTTTTTATCGCGCGCAGCGTAGATACCGTCTTTTGTCAGCAGCAGCAACGTCATGGAACCGTCTACAACATCCTGCAGATGGCGGATGCCCTCCGGAATCGTCTTTTCACTGCAGATCAGAGATGCCGCAAGCTCGGTTGCATTGATCTGACCGGTGCTCATCTCCTGGAAATGGGTGCGGCCGTTGCCGTAAACCTCTTTTAAAAGCTGATCCATGTTGTTAATTTTTCCAACCGTGGTAATCGCAAAGCTTCCAAGGTGTGACTGGATCAAAAGCGGCTGCGGTTCATAGTCGGAAATGCAGCCAATGCCGAGGTTTCCCTCCATTTCTTCCACATCACGCTCAAATTTTGTACGGAACGGTGAATTTTCAATGTTGTGGATAGCACGTGAAAAGCCATTTGCTCCGTATGTCGCCATACCGCCTCTTCTTGTTCCGAGATGTGAGTGATAGTCTACTCCATAAAACAGTTCCAGTGTACAGTCTTTTCTTGATGCAACTCCAAAAAAGCCTCCCATTTCTTGTCTACCTCTCTTTGTGTATTTTTTCTCCCTTGGGTTCTCTTAAATATGAATGCCCCGGCAAACCGGGATGCCCGGTTACTGTTCACCGATGCGGGAACCGCAGCCAGTCTTCTTTTAGTGTACCACGATCTTCTCCGTACTGTAAAGTACAACTAATAAATTTGATATAAAAAATAATCTACATTAATAAATAAATTTACAGCTTTTTCCACAAAGATTTTACTGTAAAATCAAAAAAAGAAAGTATTGATTCTTTTTATCGGTTATGATACTTTAAAACTGCTTATGAATCTTGGTTTTGCGTTAAACGCAAGAAAACGATTCATTCTTATTTTATCTTTTCTTAAGAGGAGGTTTTTACCATGGTTTCACTTTTGTTACCAGTCATTTATCTGGCATTCATCAGTCTCGGACTGCCGGATTCTCTGCTCGGCTCAGCGTGGCCGGTCATGTATCAGGAGCTTGGAACTTCTGTTTCTTCTGCCGGCATCATTTCTATGATTATTGCCGCCGGAACAATCATATCCAGTTTGAACAGCGACCGTCTGAATACCCGCTTCGGCACCGGAAAAATCACGGCAGTAAGCGTTCTCACAACAGCAGTGGCGCTGTTTGGATTCTCCGTCAGCCACTCTTTTCTCGCTCTCTGCCTCTGGGGTATCCCCTATGGTCTCGGCGCCGGAAGCGTGGACGCAGCCCTGAACAACTACGTTGCCCTGCACTACAAAGCCCGCCATATGAGCTGGCTGCACTGTATGTGGGGCGTCGGATGCAGCACCGGTCCGGTCGTCATGGGATATGCCATCAATCATTCCACCTGGAACAACGGCTACCGTACCATCGCCCTGTTCCAGATTGTGCTGACTCTGATTTTATTTTTCAGTCTTCCTCTCTGGCAGAAACCATCTGCTGATGCTTCTGCAGATGAGAACTCCGTTCCGGAGCAGAGAAGTTTTTCCCGCCTGATCCGCGTTCCCGGTGTCAAAGAGGTTCTGACCTGCTTTTTCTGCTACTGCGCAGTAGAATCTACTGCCGGCATGTGGGCTGCAAGCTACTGTACTTTGTTCCGCGGCATTGATGCAAAACGCGCAGCAAGCTGGGCAAGCCTGTTCTACATTGGCATCACGATCGGACGGTTCTTCTGCGGTTTCATCACAATGAAATTAAATGACCAGAAAATGATCCGGCTCGGACAGGCTGTGATCGCAGTCGGCACGATTCTGATGCTGCTGCCGCTTGGCGATTCCCTTCTGTTTATTGGCCTGATCCTGATCGGGCTTGGCTGTGCGCCGATTTATCCTTCCATCATTCACGAGACACCGGCAAACTTCGGTGCCGACTTAAGCCAGGGAATCATCGGCATCCAGATGGCCTTTGCTTACGTCGGAACCTGCCTGATGCCGCCAGTTTTCGGCGTTCTCGGCCAGCATATTTCCTTCGGACTGTATCCGGTATTCCTGATGGCCATTTTGATTCTGATGGTTGTAATGGCAGAGCGGATGCACCGCGTAACGGCGGAAAAAAGAAATTCTTATAAAGCCAACTATTAATCCAATTATTCTGCAGCAGAATGGTCCCCTTGGATCAAACTCTGATATACTGCGTACAAAAAAGTACATCTGATCAGGTTACTCCCTGATCAGATGTACTTTTTGTAAATTTCGGAAATTTTTTCAAGCACGCTCCGCTTCAAACTCTTTCACCACATCCTCCAGCAGGTTTCTGATCTGCAGGTGCTGCAGACATACTTTCTCACATTTTCCGCATTTCACGCAGTCTGATGCCTTTCTGCCCGGTGCAGTATATACAAGATTGTGATAAGAAATACTGATACATCACGCCAATTTTCCTGTTTCATTCCTCAATCATGCCAAAGACATCTTCAATCTCGCCCATATACAGATAATGGAGATCGCCATCTTTATATAAAGTATCGCGCGTAAATTCCGGCAGATCTTCTTTCTCCATTCTGACCGCATAGATTTTTTTGCAGACAAAGGTCAGCTCTGCCTCTTCAAATCCAACCGCATTTCCCAGCATCTTCGGTGTCAGACTGGTCAGACTGATCTTATCCGGCACATCATTTCCCGATTTTGATCCCAGGATTCCAAGATCCTTCCGATATTTCTCCGGGAAAAAGCAGACCGTAAACTCGTCTTCCTTCTGCAGAATCTGATACGTCCGGCGGCTTTCCCGGATAAATACGGTAATGATCTGCTTTCCTTTCTTTGGCGGTCCCCAGATCGTCCCCATCGTACCCCATCCGATCGTCATCGTATTATACTCCCTTGGCGTACCCGCAGTACACAAACCCCAGCGGTCATCAAAAATAGAAAACACATCATACTTTGCGGTTTTAAAATTCTCCATCGTAATGTTCATACTACATTCCCCTTTCGCTGATTTGCTTTGTTATCCTTAGCATACCGTACGGTAGTAACTACCGGGCAAGAACTTTTTTTCGAAGCCTTGAATTTTTATAAAAACAGGGAATTTTTTTATTTTAGAAATAAGAATTGTATGTTATACTAATGAACGTTGCCACTCCCAGACAGGCAGAGAAGGGAGGGTTGACAGTGCAAGAACTATTCATTTCATTTTTTCTTTCCGTTATGGCAAGTATAGTAGCCTACTATATCTGCAAATGGCTGGACGGTAAGAAATAACTGGCAGCCAGCCTAAGGTTTAAGCCGCCTTGCCCAAAAGGCACAGAAAGCCCCACGAGTTGCAGCTCGTGGGGCTTTTGTTGACTTTGCAAGCCATTCATTTCATTGCCTATCGGCATTATAGCATATGAAAATTTAAAATGCAATATTCTTAAGTTTTAAAAATAAGATTTCTTTTTCATCTATTTTTCCACAACGCAAAAACCGGAATGCTTACACATTCCGGTTTCCAGCAGAGCGCGAGACGGGATTCGAACCCGCGACCCCAACCTTGGCAAGGTTGTACTCCACCCCTGAGCCACTCGCGCATTTTTTAATTTTTATCTTGTTAAGTGCTCGCTGCACCTTACAAATGATAATATACACGAACGCTCCCTATTTGTCAACAGTTTTTTTGAATTTTTTCAAAAAATTGAAAAATATCCACGATTTACACATTTCTCATCTCTTCCAATCTGCCACAACCACCTCACACCGATCTGCCACCGGCAGATACAGACCTCCCTCCCGTCCCCAATCTCAGACCTTGGGAGTCATCGGGCGGGCGCGCAGACACTGCGGTGCGAAGGGCATAGAAAAAGAGAGCAGAAACTGTGAATGCAGGATGTGTGCGAGAAAATGGGATGAAATCTGGTGCACAACACCAGATTTCAAAACGCACTGAGCTGAAAAATCATCCGATTTTTCGGCGAATTGCGTTGGTTCCCATATTCCCGTGCACATCCTGCGCCACAGTTCCGCCCTCTTTTTCTCGCCCGCCGCACCGCAGTGTCTGCGCGCCCGCCCGATGACTCCCGAGGTCGTCCCCCCTCCATCAAGCCTTCAGAATCGCGCTCAGCACATACTGATTATTTGAGAAGTTTTTCTGCGAAATATCCCCGAGTCTGATCAGGTCAACATCCAGCCACAGCTCCTCCGCTGCCACCATCATATTTGCAAACATAATCCCGAAATTCACCTCATCCCACTTCCGAAGCTTCTCCACACTGTGCTTCTTCGAGAAAATATGAATTCTGTTATCATACACCACAAATCTCCACGGCTGGCTGTTCATACTGGATGGCGACAGTCTCGCCGCTTCCAGCATCTGCGTCATCCACTGTCGCGGCACCTCTTTGAACACACAAAGATCCTCCAGCGGCAGTCTCTTTGCTTCACTTTGCCGTCTCGTATGCGAACCATGACTCTTACCAAAAGCGACGATCCCCACCAGCCGCTTTCCGTTCTTCTCAAGCTCCGCCTTTTTCACACGATTACTTCCGATAAAGCAGGTTCCCAGTCCGATACTGCACAGATACAGCACCATCTGTTCCATAATATAACCCACGTTCATCAGATATCGTTCTGACTCCTCCGAATAAAAAGCCATATAATACGGCGCCTTCACACTGAACATACTGAGCATTCTCTCCTGCCCTTTTCTGTTGTCCAGAATCGCCATATCCACACCGATGCCCGAAAACAGTGCCGGCATCTCCTTATAATGCTCCCAAATCTTATCCAAAGTCTGCGGCGGAAGCGTATCAAAACAATAATTCCTTACTGATTTTCTAACAAAAATAGCCTCATATAAATTCATACTCTCACCCTTACTTCATCTGCTATCCGTCTGTTTTTGTTACAGTTCACTGCTGAATGAACAGTAATATTTCTTTCATAGCCGGCCGCGGCCCGCTCCCCATTTTTGCAGGAGCAAAGCCGCATTCCGAAAAATTTACGTTTAATCTTCCGCATTCGACAGAAATACGGAAATTCTCCCTCTTAATCGCAAATATTTTTCAATTTCCAGCTCATCCATTTTTACTCTGTAATAATATTGTAACATATCCAAAAACTTTTTCAAGGGAAAAACGCGCCAAATTTTGTATATTTTTCACACATATTTCCCATCAAATTTATGCAACTTTAAAACCTGTGCTTACGCTTCCGCGGTCAGCTTCTCCAGCTCCTCCACATAAGAAGCAAACACATCCAGCGCCTCTTCCACCGGCTCCGGCTTCGTCATATCGACGCCGCAGATCTTCAAAAGGTCGATCGGATCCATCGAGCAGCCGCCGCTTAAAAACTGTTTGTACTTCTCCACGATACCCGGCTCCCCTGCCAGGATCTTGCTGCTGATCGCAATCGCCGCCGAAAATCCCGTTGCATACTGATATACATAGAATGGTGTATAAAAATGCGGAATTCTCGCCCATTCCAGCGCGATCTGCGGATCCGAAATCATATCCGGTCCGAAATACTCCTTGTTGATCGACAGATACAGCTCCGAAATACCGTCCGCCGTCAGCGTGCCTTCCTCTGCCATCTTCTCATGAATCCGCTTCTCAAACTCCGCAAACATCGTCTGGCGGAACACCGTTCCCTTAAACTGATCCAGAAAATAATTCAGCAGGAAAATCTTCTCCTCTTTTTCTTTCGCATGCTTCAGCAGATAGCGGATCAGCAGTGCCTCGTTGCAGGTTGATGCCACCTCAGCGACAAAGAGGCGGTACTCCGCATACGTAAACGGCTGTGTATGGTTCGAATACCAGGAATGCAGCGAATGGCCCATCTCATGCGCCAGTGTGAAGACCGAATCGATATTTCCGTTAAAGCTCATCAGCACATACGGATGGGAATCGTAAGAACCCCAGGAGTAAGCACCGCTCTTTTTTCCTTCGTTCTCATAAACATCCACCCAGCGCTCCGAAAAGCCCTTGTCCAGCAGTGCCACATAATCATCCCCGAGCACGGCAAGCGCTTTCTTCACGATCTCGATCGCCTGCTCATACGTATATTTCTGCTCGTACTCTTTCGTCAGAGAAACGTAAACATCATACATATGGAGTTCATCCACACCGAGCAGCTTTTTACGCAGTGCCACGTAGCGGTACATCGCCGGCATTTTTGCATGAATCGCCTCGAGCAGCTTGTCGTAAACCGAAACCGGGATATTTCCGCCATCCAGCGATGCAGCCAGTGCAGATGGATATTTTCTTACATCTGCAAAGAATGCGGCCTGTTTCAGATTGGCACCGAACGTTGCGGCGAGCATGTTTTTGTGTTTTTCATACTCCGCATAATACTTCTCAAACGCTTCTTTTCTGACCCGGCGGTCCTTCGACTGTAAAAATCCGACGAAGGTGCCGTGGCTCAGTGGAACCTGATTTTCCTCTTCATCCGTGACCGGCTGGAATCTGAGGTCTGCGTTCGAAAATGCCGAGAAAATCTGATCCGGGCTGGATGCCATCTCTCCGGCTTTTGCAAGAACCGCCTCCATCTCCGGCGAGAGAATGTGCTCTTTCTTGCGGAAGTTTTCTTTTAATATGCGATCGTACAGACGGAGCGGCTCATATGCTTTTTCAAATTCTGTAACCGTCTCCTCGTCAAGCTCCAGGATCTCCGGCTCTACGAAAGAAGAGGCATCCGCAAGAACAGCCATCATGCTGTCCATCTTTCCGGCATAGCCCTGATACTTCTGATTTCCCATATCCTGGTGATATTTCTGGCTTGCATAGACATACAGGCTGGAAAAGACGCGGCTGATGTCATCCAGACCGGAAAGAACGTCATACAGCGCTTCTGCACTCTCTTTCATTGTTCCCTGTTTTGCGCGGAACGCTTCTATTTTCTTCGCAAGCTCCTGCTCTGTTTTCTCAAATTCTTCATCACTACCAAACAAACTCGAAAGATCCCAGCAGTACGCCGGATCCATCTCTTCTCTTTTTTTCAGTTTAATTTCTGCCATATTTCTCCCTTCATCCATCTTTTTAGACGGAACTATTTCTGCGGTTTTTCTTCTAATACTAATGTGCCGCACTTACGCTTAGTTTACCACAATTTAACCTCTAAATCTAAAATTTTTTCTTAATTTTCTTGACAAATCCATAAACCGATTGTATGATTGTACTATCAAATTAATACAGTAGTACAAAAGGAGTGAATGCCATATGCCATGGAATCTTGATTCCTCGCGGCCGATCTATCTGCAGATCATCGAGCGGGTACAGATGGACATCATCACCGGGCGCTATCAGCCGGGCGATAAGCTTCCGTCCGTCCGCGATCTCGCGCAGGAGGCCGCCGTCAACCCGAACACAATGCAGAAAGCGCTTTCCGAACTGGAACGCAGCGGACTGATCTATTCCCAGCGGACCAGCGGACGCTTTATTACCGAAGATAAGGAGTTGATTCATCAGATGAAAAAAGAACTTGCCGCCGCAGAAGTATCTGCTTTTGTTGCCCACATGAAACAGCTCGGCATAACCCCGGAGGAAATCCGGCAGCTACTTGCCGAAACGATTGAGGAGGAAGAAAATCATGAGTGAACTTGTAACGTGTAAAGACCTGACGAAGCGCTTCGGAAACCACACCGCGCTCGATCATCTCAACCTTTCCCTGGATTCCGGGAAAATTATCGGACTGCTGGGGCCCAACGGAAGCGGAAAGACGACGCTCTTAAAGCTGCTGAACGGACTGCTGACCCCGAGTGAGGGTGAAGTCCTCATCGCCGGAAATCATCCCGGTATTGAGACAAAACGGATCGTCTCCTATCTGCCGGATAAAATGTATCTCGGCAGCTGGATGCGCGTCTCGGATCTTTTAACGTATTACAGCGATTTCTTTGAGGACTTTGACATGTCCCGCGCCAATGCCATGCTGGAATCCTTAAAAATCAGCCCGAAGGACCGTTTGAAAACGATGTCGAAGGGAACGAAAGAGAAAGTCCAGCTCATCCTCACGATGAGCCGCCGCGCAAAGCTCTACTGCCTCGACGAGCCGATTGCAGGCGTCGATCCGGCAGCACGCGATTACATTTTATCTACGATTTTAAACAACTACGAACCAGACGCATCCATCCTCATCTCAACACATCTGATTTCCGATGTCGAAAATATTCTCGATGAGGTCATCTTTATCCAGGAGGGCCAGTTAAAACTGCACGCCTCGGTTGAGGATATCCGGATGCAGGAGGGTGAATCGATTGATTCTTATTTCAGGGAGGTATTCAAATGTTAAAAAAATGTCTGAAACATGAGTGGAAAGCATGCTGGAAAAACATGGCGCTGCTGAACGGTGCCGCCATTTTCATGGGCGCTCTCGGAGGCTCCGGATTCCTCTTTTCCCAGATTTCTGAGCTGCCGGATCTGCTGATCGTCCTCTATCTGTTTGCGTACGTTTTGATTGTGATCGCCGCATCCGTCATGACACAGGTGCTGATGATCCAGCGCTACTATAAAAATCTTTTTACCGACGAAGGGTATCTGACCAACGTCCTTCCGGTATCGGCAACGGATCATATTCTCTCCAAAATGCTGGTTTTCGGCGCATGGAGCATCTTAAACGCACTTTCCGTTCTCGCTTCCTTCGCTTTTTTGCTTCTGCCGTACGCAATCCGGTATTTTACCGCAAACACCCTGCTTTTTTACAACAAGGCCATGACCTTTTCCAATTTTCTGTCCTATCTCTGGGCACAGATTACCTGTGTTGCCGATGCTGCTTTTTCCCTGATCGGCATCACGAACCACATCGGTATGGCACTGTTTTCCATCGTTGGCTTCTTCGCTTCGCTGTTCTTTGGCATTCTTCTGTTCTATGCCGCCATCAGCATCGGAAGCCTGGTATCCAGCCACAAAATTCTGACGGCTGTCCTCTCTTACATCGGCATGACTACCGTGATCCAGATCTTCGGCGGAATCAGCATCGTCCGTGTTTTCCAGGACTCCACACCGACTGCTGTGGTTACCACATCCTCGGTTTCCACACTTATCATCACCGTGGTGCTCTGCGTTGTTCTGTTCCTGATCTGCCGCTATATCTTAAGCAGACGGCTGAATCTTTCATAAAAATTGCATTAAAAAGCGCCGCCGCGGACGAACCGAATCGTCTGCGGCGGCGTTTTGTATGCATGTTCTGCACTTATGCCAGATGCCAGATATCCTCGTTGTACTGTGCAATGGTACGGTCGGAGGAGAAGAAGCCTGCTTTTGCGATGTTGATCAGGCACTTCTTGTTCCATGCATCTTTGTTCTCGTAGTCTTTGTATACTCTTTCTTTTGTCTTGATGTACTCTTTCAGGTCGAGCAGCGTCATGAACCAGTCTTTGTTCAAGATCTCTTTGTAGAGTCTCTCCAGGCAAACCTTGTCGCCGATAGCAAGAAGCTCATCGCTGACGATGAAATCAACCAGCTTTGCAATCTCCGGTTCTTCGTCATAGATGTCTTTTGAGCAGTAAGCAGCATCTGCGTACAGGTCGATGACATCCTGCGGTTTCTTTCCGAAGATGTAGATGTTCTCTTTTCCGACAAGATCGCCAATCTCAACGTTTGCACCGTCTTCTGTTCCAAGCGTCAGGGCACCGTTCAGCATGAATTTCATGTTTCCGGTTCCGGAAGCCTCTTTGGATGCCAGGGAGATCTGCTCGGAGATATCTGCTGCCGGGATCACCTTTGCAGCTTTTGATACGTTGTAGTTCTCAAGCATAATCACTTTGAAGTACGGGCTTACCTCAGGATCGTTATCAATCAGCTCCTGCAGGCACAGGATCAGATGGATGATATCTTTTGCGATGATATAAGCCGGTGCAGCCTTTGCACCGAATACCATGGTGATCGGGGTTTTCGGCTTGTTGCCGCTCTTGATATCCATGTATTTGTAAATAGCGTACAGGGCGTTCATCTGCTGGCGTTTGTACTCATGAAGACGTTTTACCTGTACATCGATGATGGAATTTTCATCCAGCGCGATATTCTGTGTCTCATACAGGAACTGTTTGAGATCCAGTTTGCGGTTGTGTTTGATCTCCTCAAGTTTTGCAAGAACCTTCTTGTTGTCTTTGTATTTGAGCAGTTTTTCCAGCTCGTCGGCATCTTTTTTGAATCCCGGTCCGATCAGGCTCTCGATATACTGTGCCAGTTCACGGTTGCAGTGCAGCAGCCAGCGGCGGAAAGTGATTCCGTTTGTCTTGTTGTTGAATTTCTCCGGATAAATATCGTAGAACGGTTTCAGCTCGGAGTTTTTCAGGATCTCGGTGTGCAGTGCTGCAACGCCGTTAACAGAAAATCCGTAGTGGATATCCATGTGTGCCATGTGGACGCGCTGATCCTTGTCGATGATCGCTACTTTCTCATCTTTGTATTTCTTCTTTGCCTGTGCGTCCAGCTCGTGGATAATCGGCATCAGATGCGGAACAACCTCCTCGAGGTAATCGATCGGCCATTTTTCCAGTGCCTCTGCCAGGATTGTGTGGTTGGTGTAAGCACAGGTCTTGCTTACAACATCGATGGCTTCCTGCATGGTAAAGCCTCTCTCCTGCAGCAGACGGATCAGCTCCGGAATGACCATGGACGGATGGGTATCGTTGATCTGGATCACAACGTGATCATACAGCTTATGCAGATCGTAGCCCTTCTGCTCGCACTCCATCAGGATGAACTGTGCGCCGTTGCTGACCATGAAATACTGCTGGTAGATACGAAGCAGCTGTCCGGCACGGTCGCTGTCATCCGGGTAGAGGAACAGTGTCAGGTTTTTCTGGATCTGATGCTTGTCAAAGTTGATGCTGTCTGATGGAACGATGCTCTCGTCTACCGTATCTACATCGAACAGATGCAGACGGTTACAGCCATTGTTGTAACCCGGTACGTCGATATCATACAGGGTAGAATGCATCGTGAAGTTTTTATACGGAACTGCAAAGGATACCGGCTGTCTGACGAGCCAGCTCTCATTTGTGATCCATGGATTTTTCACTTCTTTCTGTTTGTGGTCGACCAGAAGCTGGCGGAACAGACCGAAGTGATAATTAAGGCCGATACCGTCTCCCGGCAGGCCAAGTGTTGCGATGGAATCAAGGAAGCATGCTGCCAGACGGCCAAGGCCTCCGTTTCCAAGGGACGGCTCCATCTCCATCTCCTCGATCTCCGTCAGTTCTCTTCCGTGAGCAGCGAGTGCTTTTTCTACTTCCTCGTACATACCAAGGTTGATCAGGTTGTTGGACAGCAGTTTTCCGATCAGAAACTCTGCTGAAATATAATACAGCTTCTTATTTCCGGTGTTTCTTTTACGACCTGCCATCTCCTGTTTGGTGATAACCATCAGGGCTTCAAAGATTTCGCTCTTTGTGCAGTTGTCCAGATCTCTTCCAAAACGCTCTTTTAAGATTGCCTGAATTCTTTCTTCCATTCTTTTTTCTCCTCGTGTTGCTGTGGAAAATTCTCACAGTGTAATTTGGTTGCGCTGCCGTTCCGGATTTTCTGCGATCGGCAGCTTTCACAGTTCCATGCAAAGCTTTTCCCTGAATGGGACTGTTCACTTCTGAATCACTTTTTTGCGGCAGCGAAACTGCAAGGGTTTTACTGCTGCGCGATCCGCGACTTTGTGGATTCCCTTACGACGAGTTCCCCATCGTATACTTTGCTGCAGGGTTCTTCTTTTCCTGAAATTAAGGAAAACAGCATCTTCGCCGTCTCTGCGGCAAGCTGCTCCACCGGCTGGCGGATCGTTGTGATACTGGGTATATAATACTCTCCCGCATCAATTCCGTCAAATCCGGCAACGGAAATATCATCCGGCACGGTAAACCCGGCCTCTTTTAAGGCACGGCACGCACCGATTGCCAGCGTATCCGCGGTGGCATACAGCGCGGAAAACTCCGTCTTTTTTTCCAGAATTTCTTTTGTTACCTTGTACCCTGTGGCGAAAGAATACGTGTCGTCCTTCGTCATATGAAATACCAGATCAGGGTCATAAGGTATCCCATGATCCAGTAAAGCCTGGCGGTACGCATTCAGACGGAGCCGTCCGATACTGATGTCGTCCTCGCAGGCGGTAATGATGGCAATGCGCCGGTGCCCGAGACCACAGAGATAATCTACCATCTTATAGCTTTCCCTGTAGTCATCGACCGATACGCTCGCGCACGGTTTTCCTCCGTCTGAAACCGCCCCGATTGTACTGATCACGTACGGAACCGGGATCTGCGCCATTTTCTCATGCGGATGCGTAAAGTTTCCGCCGAGGAAAATGATGCCGCGCAGCCGTTTTTCTTTGACGATCTCGATCGCGGAGTCTACCTCATTTGCCTTTTCCTCTACTCGCTCAATAATGCAGGCGTATTTCTTTTTTCGCACAACCTCTTCAATCACACTGATCATGTTGTTGAAGAACATGTTGTCCATGCCTTTTACCAGAATGGCAATCGCTTTGGCATTCGACCGCTTCAGGTTTCTGGCACTGTTGTTCGGTACGTAATTCGATTCGGCAATCACCTTTAAGATCATCTCTTTTGTTTCCGGATTGATGTCCGGATGATTGTTCATCGCTCTCGATACGGTACTCACGCCTACCTTACATTTGCGGGCAATGTCCCTGATTGTTACCTGTTCCATATTCTGCAGGCCTCTCCTTTAAACTCTGTACCTGTTCTGTCGGAATCTCTTCCGGCTTGTTTTCCCGGCCTGTTTTGCTTTCTCTCCGGCGCGTATTTTTATTTTGCAATACGTGCTGTAATCTGTGTCAGCCGATGAATTCTCTTTGCCAGCTCCGGTGTAAACTGTCCCGGAAGCAGGCGCCATTTCCAGTTATTTCCAAGTGTGGACGGATAGTTGATTCTTGCCTCCGTTCCAAGACCTAAAAATTCCTGCATCGGAGTGACAGCCAGATTTGCCACGCTCTCCATTGACATGCGAATGAAATCCCACGGGAGTTCCTCGTCGGTACTCTTTGCATTTCCCATATACTCTTTGGAGAATTCGCGGTCTTCCTCACTCATGACATAATACCATCCAAGAATGGTATCATTGTCGTGCGTTCCGGTGTAGACAACACAGTTTCTCTCGTAATTGTGCGGCAGATAATCACTCTCCTCACGGGAGTCAAAAGCAAACTGCAGCACCTTCATACCCGGATAGCCGGATTCTTTCACCATTTCGATCACGCTCTCGGTAAGATATCCCAGGTCTTCTGCGATGACATCCACATCGCCAAGCTTTTCTTTGACGGTGTTGAACAGATCCATGCCCGGTCCTTTTTCCCAGTGGCCGCGCTCTGCCGTCTGATCACCGAACGGGATGGAATAATATTCATCAAATCCGCGGAAATGGTCGATGCGGACAGTATCGTACAGTTTAAACACGTGAGCCAGACGTAACAGCCACCATGCATAACCTGTGCTCTTATGATAGTCCCATTTGTATAACGGGTTGCCCCAGAGCTGTCCGGTTGCGGAGAACGCATCCGGCGGGCATCCGGCAACTGCTTTTGGCTGGTTGTCCTCATCAAACTGGAACAGAACCGGATTTGCCCAGGTGTCAGCGCTGTCAAATGCCACATAAATCGGAATATCACCGATGATACGGATACCCTTTTCATTTGCGTATGCTTTCAATGCTTTCCACTGTTTCAGGAACATAAACTGCTGGAATTTGTAAAATGCAACCTCCCCGGCAAGTTCTTCCCGTTTCTGATTCAGTGCTGCTTCTTCTCTGTCCTTTAATTCTGCCGGCCACTCACTCCAGCTGATTCCGCCGAGTGCATCCTTAATCGCCATATACAGCGCATAATCCTCCAGCCAGTAACCATTTTCCGATACAAATGCATCATATACGTCATCTGCCGCAAATCTTTCAAATGCTTTTCTGAGTACTTTGAAACGGGACAGATAAATCTTTTCGTAATCAATATACTCCGCATTGTCACCGAAATCGCACGCATCACACTCTTCTTCTGTCAGAAGTTCCTCTTTTACCAGGGTCTCCAGATCAATAAAATATGGATTTCCTGCAAAAGTAGAGAACGACTGGTACGGCGAATCTCCATATCCCGTCGGTCCAAGTGGAAGAATCTGCCAGTAGCTCTGGCCGGCCTCCTCCAGGCGATCCACAAATTCATACGCTTCTTTCGAAAAACATCCGATTCCATATCGGGACGGCAGCGAAGCTACCGGAAGTAAAATACCACTTGCTCTCATTTTTTAACCCTTTCTCCTTGTCGTTTTTTCTATCCATCCGACCCCACAAATACATAATTCCTGTTCACGGATACGCAGCAAATTGTAACTTATACAGCCCTTCTAGCCAGCTCATTTTGTTTCGTAAAAACAGGGCTGCCTGTATCTCGTCTGTATTTCCGGAAACGGTGTCGGTAACGTTTCCATAACTCGTTATATTTACAATACCATACTCTGCATCAAAAAACAACCCCCAAGCCCCTTATCATATTTACCAAATATTGAATACTCTGTTTATTCAAAACAACGAATTTGCATTTTTGTAACGATGCAAAACCATACCGCAAAAGACAGCATGTGGGGACGGAACCACTTTGGAGGCTTGGAAATCATGAATTTTCCAGGCCTCCCGCATAGATTCTTCCTCCGCATGCTGTCTTTTGCGGTATCTGTTTTTCACTTAAAACTCCAGAATAATCTTTGTTCCGGTTCCAAGCGTACTCTCAATTTTAATCTTCGCATCATGAAGAATTGCTCCATGCTTCACAATGGAAAGTCCAAGTCCGGTACCTCCCGTTTCGCGGGAATGACTCTTATCCACACGATAGAACCGTTCAAAGATCCGCTCCTGATCTTCCTTTGCAATTCCAATTCCGGTATCTGCCACAGATACCACTGCCCGTCCGTTTCTTCCGCGTGAAACCGTCACTTCAACTTCACCGTCCTTGCGGTTGTACTTGATCGCATTGTCGCAGAGATTGTAGATCATCTCATAGAGAACCTGTCGTGCACCTTTGATCCGGCAGCTCTCTCCTCTCAGTGTCATCTTCACCTGCTGCTCCTTTGCCCGTATGGAAAGATGTCCCTCGACATCACGGCAGATCTGCATCAGATCCACTTCCTCCATCGGGATTGACTGGTCGTTTTCGTCCAGTCTGGACAGCTTGATAATATCCTCGACAAGAGAGCTTAACCGGCTCGCCTCACTGTGGATTCTGCCCGCAAATTTGGGAATATCCTCCGGTTTTACCATGTTGTTTTCGATGATCTCCGCATATCCGGAAATCGACATCAGCGGTGTTTTCAGCTCATGTGACACATTGGCTGAAAACTCACGGCGCATCACCTCGGCTTTCTGTTTTTCCGTCACATCCAGCACCAGGATTACCGCACCGGATACAACACGGTCCACACGCACCGGATTTGCAAGAAGCTGATAGACTCTTCCATTTATCTCCAGCATCCGTTCCTCGGAACTGCCCTCCAGCGCATGATCCAGTGCCTCCTTCAGCTGCTCGTTGCGGCTGACTGTCACGATATTGTGGTTGATGCACTCCTCCGCTGTCACATCAAACAGATTCTGTGCCGAACGGTTGATGGAAAGTACGACCGACTGGTTTGTCACGATCAGACCATCCTTCATATATTCCGTGATTGCAAGATACTCCTCCTGATTATGGCGGAGCTCCTCCATCTGCTGCTGAATCTGCTTCTGCTGCTGATGAATTCTTCCAAGCAGCGGACTCAATTCCTCATACGCTTTGTTGTCCAGCGGATGATTCAGATCAATCTCATTGATCGGCTTTACAAGCGCCTTTGTCATATGGCTGACCATCAGCAGCTCCACGACAAGGACTGCCGCAATCAGTACAACCACCAGCCATATATTCCGCAGCATCACACCGAACACACTGTCTGTCGTCAGGGAAACACGGATGATTTTTCTATTGTCCAGGCGCAATGCCGTATAATATGTTTTGCTCCGCAGGGTCTCGGAATAACGGGAAATATTGCTTTCCCCGGTCTTTTCCGCCTCAATCACCTCCGGCCGCCCGGAATGGTTTCCCATCATGTTCTCATCCTCGACCGAATCAAACAGAACGGTTCCGTCCGTGTCAATCAGGGTAACCCGGCTTGCCGTAATCTTGCCGGCCGGTTTATCCAGACTGTCATCACCCATCTTGTCCAGAAAATACCTGTAATACTCACATTCATTTCTCACCGAAACACGAAGCTGCTCCGCCGTATTGTTGTACATTGCCCAGCTCATGGTGAAAAAAGTCAGGATAATCGCAGCGATAATCAACGCTCCCGCATGTTGAAAGACTTTTTTACGCATCTTACTTTCTCAGCCTCCTATCCGGTATCCCACGCCGCGGACCGTCTCGATCAGCTCGCCGCATTCGCCCAGCTTCTGGCGGAGTGTACGCACATGAACGTCTACCGTACGGGTTTCTCCGTCAAAATCATAGCCCCAGACATGGCCGAGCAGACGGTCTCTCGTAAGGACAATTCCTTTATTTTCCATTAAAAATTTCAGCAGTTCAAACTCTTTTAAAGTCAGGGTAACCTTCTCCCCTTTGGCCAGAACCTGGTGCTGTTTCACCTGGATCTGCAGATCCCCGGTCTCCAGCACATCGTTTTCCTTCTCTTCTTTTCCGGCACGGCGCAGCACGGCACGTACCCTTGCAATAAATTCCATCATGCCGAACGGCTTGGTAATATAGTCATCGGCTCCGCAGTCAAGGCCCATGACCTTATCATACTCAGCGCCCTTTGCCGTTACCATAATGACCGGAATTTCTTTTGTTACTTCCGATGCCTTGAGGCGTGAAAGAATTTCAAGACCATCCTCTCCCGGAAGCATGATATCCAGGAGAATCAGATCCGGAAGCTGTTCTGCAATAGCTGCATTCAGCTCTTTTCCGCTTTCCAGGCCTCTTGCGGTAAAACCGCTCGATTCCAGTGTGTATACGATCAGTTCCCGTATATTTCTTTCATCTTCCACGCAGTAGATCATCTGTTATTCCCCTTTATGGTGACCGTTAATGGAGTACACAACCCATTCCGCAATGTTTGTTGCATGGTCACCGATTCTTTCATAATATTTTGCAATCATCAGATAGTCCAGAGACTGGACATCTGTGGTAATTCCCTTTCGCATACCCTGCAGAATTTCATCCTTGACCTCATCAAAAAGATCATCCACGATATCATCGAAATCGATAACCTCCCGTGCAAGCTTCAGATCCTGCTTAACGTATGCATCGATGCATTTTGTTACCATAGAAGCTGTTGCTTTCGCCATATCCTTCAGACGGATGCTTGCATCCGGCACACCAAGACTCGTTACTTTTACGATATCCGCAATATCCGCTGCCTGGTCTCCGATCCGCTCCATATCGGTAATCATTTTTAATGCCGCAGATACCTGACGCAGATCACGTGCTACCGGCTGCTGCTGTAAAATGATGCGGAAGCAGAGATCCTCGATCTCCCGTTCTTTCGCATCGACAACCTGGTCTTTTTTGATAATCTCTTCTGCCGCTCTCTGGTTTCCCTCCAGCAGAACCTCATATGTCCGTCCGATTGCCTGCTCGCAGAGTGCGCCAAGCTCAATCAGCTCCGTGTGCAGAATTTCCATCTGCTGCTCAAATCTTTCCCGCATATCAGCCAAACCTCCCTGTAATATAATCCTCTGTCCGTTTATCCTTCGGCATGGAGAAGATCTGTTCGGTCTCTCCGTATTCTACTACCTCTCCTAACAGGAAAAATGCGGTTTTGTCAGAAATTCTGGCTGCCTGCTGCATATTGTGTGTTACCATGACAATAGTATAATCTTTTTTCAGTTCTACCGCAAGATCTTCGATTTTGGAAGTAGAAATCGGATCCAGTGCTGAGGTTGGTTCGTCCATCAGAAGAACCTCCGGCTGTACGGCAAGGGCACGCGCAATGCAGAGACGCTGCTGCTGTCCGCCGGACATGCCAAGTGCGCTTTTCTTCAAACGGTCCTTCACCTCATCCCAGATTGCTGCCTGTCGAAGAGACTGCTCCACAATATCATCCAGCTTCGCTTTGGAACGGACACCATGTGTTCTCGGTCCGTAGGCAATGTTGTCGTAAATGCTCATCGGGAACGGATTTGGTTTCTGGAATACCATGCCGACCCGTTTGCGGAGTCCGTTGACATCCATTTTTCCGCCGTAGATGTTTTCTCCGTCCAACAGCATTTCACCGGTGATCCGGCAGCCCGGAACGAGATCATTCATTCTGTTGATGGATTTTAACAGGGTCGATTTACCACATCCGGAAGGTCCGATAAAAGCCGTCACTTCATTGGCATCAATGCTCAGGTTGATATTTTTTAATGCATGAAAGTCTCCGTAATAAAGATCCATATTGGATACATCTATTTTACTCATGTTTTTTCCTCGTCTCTCTTTTATTTCTTTGCAATTTTCTTCGCAATCATTCCGGAACAGCCGTTGATCAGAAGGACAATCAGCATCAGGATGACGCCGGTTGCATACATCTGATTCATATAGAGGCCTTCACTGGAAAGTGCATACATATGAACGGCAAGGGTACGGCCGGAATCCATAAGGCCTGCCACCTTTGCAATCGTTCCTGCTGTGAAAAGAAGTGCTGCCGTCTCTCCTACGACACGGCCTGTCGCAAGAATGACACCGGAAAGAATGCCGGGTACGGCAGATGGAAGAACAATTTTAAAAATCGTACGAAGCTTTCCGGCTCCCAGTCCAAAGCTTGCTTCCCGATAAGAATCCGGAACCGATTTTAAGGCTTCTTCTGCTGTTCGCATAATCAGCGGAAGAATCATGATGGCAAGGGTACAGGCACCGGACATCATCGAGTATCCCATTTTCAGGGTTTTCGTAAAAAACAGCATACCGAACAAACCGTAAACGATCGACGGAATACCGGAAAGGGTCTCTGCCGTAATCCGGATCAGGCCAACCAGTTTTCCGCGTTTGTTGGCATATTCAACCAGATAAATCGCCGAGAAAATGCCGAGGGGCGCAGCAAGCAGCAGGGAAAGTACTGTCATCGTAACAGTGTTGATGATCGCCGGAAGCATCGTAACATTCTCTGTATTATAGGTCCATGCAAACTGCTCCAGTGTCAGGTTTTTCACACCGCGGATCAGAATAAATCCAACCAGGAAAACCAGAACGGCAAGTGCAAGAATGGCTGCTCCCCAGGTAATTCCGGTCAGCACGGAGGAAAAAACACTTTTGTGATACGTAACCTTTGTTCTTTCTTTTTCTTTTGTATTTATTTTTACAGCTTCCATTGTATTTACAGCTCCATTTCCTTTAATCACCATAATGTACCCTCCGGTTCAGCATAGACACCGATAAATTGATCAGCAGGATAAAGACAAACAGCACAACACCCGTTGCAATCAGCGCTTCCCGGTGAAGTCCGGATGCATATCCCATCTCCAGTACAATATTGGCTGTCATGGTACGAAGGCCTTCTGTGATTCCTTTTGGCATACGAGGCTGGTTTCCGGCAATCATAATCACTGCCATCGTCTCTCCGATGGCGCGTCCGATGCCAAGAACGATGCCGGCCAGGATTCCGGATTTTGCTGCCGGGACAACTGCAAAGAAAACACTCTGGGAATGCGTGGCACCAAGACCAAGGCTTGCTTCATAGTAGGATTCCGGAACACTCGTAATGGCGGATTCTGTTACGCCGACCACGGTCGGAAGAATCATAACGGCCAAAAGAATGGATGCCGTCAGCATTGTGTTTCCGTTTTTGCCGGTCAGCTGTGCCATCAATGGGACGATCACAACCAGTCCGAAAAATCCATATACGATAGACGGAATACCGGCCATCAGGTTAATACCTGATTTGCAGATGCCGTAAAACTTTTTCGGACAGTAACGGGAAAGAAACACCGAAGTAAGAATGGAAACCGGCACACCCATCAGGATTGCAAGGCCGGTCACGCAGATACTGCCGACAATCATCGGCAGGATACCGAAAATGTTGTTTCCCGGTTTCCACACGGTACCGGTCAAAAATTTCAGCGGTCCGATTTTAAAAATAGCAGGAACGCCATTCATGAACAGGAAAATGCAGATCAGTGCAACAGCCAGTACGGAGCAGCACGCCGCAATCAGGAATACAAGTTTCATGATCGTTTCTCTTAGTTTCATAAGATAAATCCTTTCATTTCATTGTTTCGCGGAGCGTGTTTGAAAAAGACTTTCGTTTTTTTCCTTACGAACTGCTTTTTCAAGCACGTTCCGAAAGACAGCTTCTTTTTCTGAACATTTTCGGATACGGAAGTAAGAGCGATTTTCCATTGTTCGCCCTTACTTCTTTTTCCATTGCTTTATACATTCTTTATTTTACATCTGCCCAGTCGGTTGTGTCGCCAACATAGATGCTCTTTACCTGATCGCTGGTCAGCCCGTCGGTCGGGTTCTCTTTGTTTACGATGACAGCAATACCGTCGGTTGCAATTACGGTTGCGGTAAGCCCTGAGGATTTCTCCTCATCCTTTAAGTCACGGGATGCCATACCGATGTCGCAGAGACCGTCACTTGCGGAAGTGATACCTGTTGTGGAATCGCTCTGCTGTACTTCGATGTTAGCGTTTGAATTTACTTTTGTATAAGCCTCTTTTAATTTTTCCATCAGTGGTGTTACAGAGGAAGATCCTGCTACCACAACCTTTTCACCGCTGCAGTTTCCTTCGTAGGCTTTGGTATCTTTGATTGCAATATATCCGTCATCTGAAACAACCTGCTGTCCGTCGGTGCTTAAGATGTAGTCCATGAAATCCTGCGCATCTGCGGAAAGACCGTCTTTTGTTACAATGTTGAACGGACGGCTTACTTTATAGGAACCGTTTTCTACGTTCTCTGCGCTTGCCTCTGCTCCGTCGATTTTCAGTGCTTTGACTTCATCATTTAAGGATCCAAGGGAGATATAACCGATTGCGTACTGGTTACCTGCCACTGTGCTCATCATAACGGAAGTATTGTTGGTGATCTGTGCATCAACGGTGGTGTTATCCACTTTCTCACCTGCATCGTTTTTCTCTTCTACACCGAACAGCTCGATGAATGCACCTCTGGTACCGGAACCATCCTCACGGGAGATGACACTGATCTGTCCGGAGAAATCTCCGCCTGCTGCGTTGCTGTCACTGTCTGTGCTGCCATCTGCCTCTGTTGCAGAAGCCTCTTTTGTAGTGTCTGCTGCGGAAGAACTGCTGCTGTCGCTGCTTCCACATCCTGCAAGCATTCCTGCAGCCATCATTGCGGTTAAGGTGATTGCGATTACTTTTCTCTTCATAATATTTTTTCTCCTCTTTTCACACGGGATTTTATGATTTTTTTTGGGTCAAACGGATATTCGCAATCCGCTTCGCTACTTGCTCATAACCGAATAACTGCTTATTGCTTTTCGCAATGGAAGCAGGGGACTTACTTGATTCGGTTAAATCGTGATCCCGGTGTTTTTTACATTTCGTTTTTACAGATATCATCATACCAACGGCGTGTAAAATGCAAAATCTCAGAGAAGTTAAGTTTATGTAAAATAAAAACTTTTCCATTTTACATTTGAAATCTGGGGAGATAAGGAAACGGGTGTCAATTACCTTTTTCATGCATCGGGCTATGCAGACGGTTTTAAACTAGGAGTTTCGTCTCATAAGCGTCAAAAAGCGCCGGGATATGGATTTTTTTCCATATCCCGGCGCACTTCTTCCGCCGTTTCCAGAACATAACACAAAAAGCTAAAGAAACCTATTTTGCATTATTTTCGGGAATTGCTATAATAGCAAATCCCCAAAACAGTAATGAAAAATCCTGTTATTCCGTCACCGGCACGTCAAGCTTTTCGGACGCTTCTTTTAACAGGTCAATGATCGGCAGATGCTGCGGGCATACACTCTCACACTGACCGCACTGCACGCAGTCTTCTGCTTTTCCCGATGTTTCCAGCAGCTTTTTATAATAATTTTTCGCGCGGTCTTCTTCTCCATACAGGCGGATGGTATTCAATGCCTTGAACACATCCGGAATCGCGATTCCCATCGGACATCCGTCGCAGCAGTAACGACAGGCGGTACATGGAACCGCCGGACTCTTTTTCAGCGCTTCCTGTGCTTTGGCGATCACTGCTTTTTCTTCCTCGTTTAACGGTACAAAATTTCGGAAGGTTTTGATATTATCCTCCATCTGTTCCTCGTTTGACATACCGGAGAGCACGGTTGCAACACCCGGGAGAGAAGCCGCAAAGCGGAGTGCCCAGGACGCAATCGATGCATCCGGATGAACGCGTTTCATCTCTGCTTCAATCTCTTTGCCTGCTGATGCAAGGGAACCGCCCTTTACCGGCTCCATAACAAGGAACGGCATATCGTATTTCCGAAGCACCTCATACAGACGTCCGGACTGGATCAGCGGATTGTCCCAGTCAGCATAGTTCATCTGGATCTGGACAATTTCAACCTCCGGATGCTCGGAGAGAATCTTGTCAAGCAGCTCCGGCGTTCCGTGGAAGGAGAAACCAAAGTGTTTGATCAGTCCCTCTTCTTTTTTCTTCTTGGCCCAGTTGAAACAGTCGTATTTCACATAGCCTTCATAGTTTGCGCCGTCTTCTACGCTATGCAGCAGGTAATAATCAAAGTAGCCTGCTCCGGTGCGCGCGAGCTGATCGTTGAAAATGCGGTCACGGCCTTCGATGCCCTCGTCCATCATCCACTGCGGAAGTTTGGTTGTCAGAGTAAAGCTTTCTCTCGGATGACGCTCTACCAGCGCTTTTTTCACGATGCTCTCCGATTTTCCGCCGCAGTACATATAGGCGGTGTCAAAATAGTTCATTCCGGAGGCAAGGTACGCATCGACCATTTTACAGATCTGCTCCAGATCCAGTTCTCCGTCCTTCTCCGGAAGGCGCATCATGCCAAATCCTAATTTCGGCATTTTTGTTACATCTACACTCATGATAAAATCCCCTTTCTTTTCCGCGGAAAACCTTCGTTTCCTCAGTATTGTTGAGAAAATTGTAGCATTAAAGTATACTTGAAAGTCAATAGTTTTTTTTTATTTTCGTCAAAATTTTTCTTTGACTTTTTCCGTTTCCGGTGGTATTCTGATAAAAAATTATGATTACAAAAGGAGTAGCACTATGATCTGGAAAAACCAGTTTCTTCACCTCACAAATGGCGATGTTTCAGCTGTTTATGGGGATAGTGCGCTCTTTTTTAAGTAAACTTCACATCTTGTATTCTTAAAATCACACAGAAAATGCACGTATCTCCCCATCAGAATTTTACTATATTTTGACAAGGAGATTTTTTTATGTCTGAGAAAAATACCAGAAAACAAATACGAACTTTATATCTTATGACCACGGTCGGCTATTTTCAGATTGCGGCGGCTTCGTGGGTTGCACTGCTCGCACTCCGTGGATTTTCGCTGCTGCAGATCGGGATGCTCGAAAGTATTTTCCATATCGTGAGCCTCTGCTTTGAACTCCCCTCCGGCGTTGTCGCCGATGTTTTCGGGCGACGGAAAACGCTGATTGCAAGCCAGATGACCTCCCTGATTTCCAGTACGCTGATGATTTTTTCCACCGGCTTTGCTACAACGGCGCTTGCGCTTGGATGCAGTGCGCTCAGCTATAACCTTGCATCCGGCACACGGGAGGCACTTGCGTATGACAGTCTGAAGCAGAACGGGGACGAAGGGTTTTATGCCCGTTTTTCTTCTACCGAAATGATGCTGTACCGTATCACCAATTCCACCGCAACGCTCTGCGCAGGCCTTGCCCTGTGGCTGGGATACCGGCGCGCGTATGCGATTGATCTCTTCTTCGGGCTGATTGCGCTTGGCATTTCATTCCGCCTTGCGGAAGTAAAAACGGACGCAACACCAGTTCATTATCCTGTTGGACAGGAAATCGTTTCGGTTGTGCAGGAAAGCTGGCAGTTTCTTGTCCGTGAGAAAAAAGCAAGAAATATTATGCTGGTGAACGCACTCATCGGTGCCGTTTCTACGCTGGTTCTCTTCTTTTTACAGGCGAAGCTGCCACTCACCGGCATGAACAGCGCGCTGCTTGGCCCTGCCCTCTTCGTGATGGGACTCGGCGCGGCACTGGGATCGCGGATGACGGTATACTTTCACAAATACCGCTACCGCGCGATTCTGCTGTTTGGCACGATCGGTGTACTTTTCGCCTTTCTTATGAGCTTTACCGGACTGCCGGCCCTTATGGTCTTCGGCGGATTTATCGGATCCTTTTCCGATGATTTTCTTGAAGTCCGGACCGATATTCTGCTCAATGACATGATCCCGTCCAGGCAGCGGGCAACGCTGATGTCGGTGAACTCGTTTGTCTTTTCTATGATTATGATCGTCCTTTCCACCGTATTTGGATGGATCATGTGATCGTCAAAAATTTACTTACATTGAAAAAAACGCTCATCAGTTTTTTTGCTGATGAGCGTTTTTTTCAAAAAATGATCAAACACCGCCGCTCCCTGCCAGAGCGCCGTCCGGGGTCTGCGGGGGTGTGCTTCCCCCCTCCACATTCCCCACCACTTTTTCTTTCTTCAACCACTTCCAGACATCGCCATATACGCGGTACTTCTCTTTCTCGTTCAGTATTTCATGCCGCATTCCCGGATACAGCTTTCCTCTGACATTGCGGTACCCGATCAGCCGCATATGGTCAATGGATTTTTTAAAGCGCCGCACATTCACATAACACGGATCATCCCCGCCGGACAAAAACAGCACCGGCAGCTTCCGGTTTGTGCAATGCCATCCATGGAATCCATACGTCTCCTTCAGCAGGTCATTCAGCGCAAAAAAAGCATCATCCGAAAACGTAAAGCCACAGAGTGGGTTTTCTTCATACTCCCGCACCACCTCCGGGTCCGAACAGCACCAAGCGAACCGGCTCTTCTCATCCGCAAACCGCGCCGCAAACGATCCAAACGACATCGCCTCCAGAAGATTGCTCCGATGCTCATCCCCGAGCACCGCCGCTTCTGCGTGTCCTACAGCCGCACCCAGCGGCCGCAGATAATTCTTGCTCGGTGAACCGCACACAATCAACGCATCCAGCTCCCTATCATGTTCCTTCGCATACGTGCGCACAACCAGGGATCCCATACTGTGTCCCATCAGAATAAACGGCAGATCCGGGTACTCTTTTTTTGCCCATACCGTAACCTGAAACAGATCCTCCACAAGCCCTGCGCCGCCTGCGCCGTACATAAATCCGAGATCCTGCTCCGACTTCACACTCTTTCCGTGCCCGCGGTGATCATGAATCACACACACTACACCGTGTTCCGCCATAAACTCCATAAACGGCAGATACCGCTCCTTGTATTCGCTCATTCCATGGCTGAGCTGCAGAAGCGCCGTCCGCTGTACGCCCTCCTCCGGCTCCACCACAAGCCCGTCAAGCATCAGTCCATCCACCTTCGACTGAATCGTAAAACCTCTTTGCATTGCACCTTCCCCTTTCTTCCAGAACGATGCCGAACTGCCCGAAATTCTAAACCTCCGTGTCCTCCGAAATTTCCGGCGGAACCGCAAACGACAATGTAATCCGATCGTAGCACTCCTCGCACAGATCAAACTCATGCTTTTCCAGGTCCTTCCCGGAAAAGTACCCCCACGTCGTGTCGACCGAGCAGATCCCCTCCAGCAGCATTCCATTCTGTATTTTCATGCTTTTTCCGCAGCAGTTACACACCGCCGCTTCCAGCTCATTTGTGTTTTTGTTGTATTTCCGCATTTTTCTTCCTCCCGTGTATCAAAAAACGTTTCTTTCTTCGTTCCTGACACAAAACAGAAATCAGATTCTCCTGTGTCCTGTCGATTGTAACACATCTTTCCCGCCATTCCTACTGGGAATGAAAGGAAAGTCCTGTGCGTTAAATGCGTATACAATAACGATTTCTCTCTACCTCTTCGGAACCGATTCATCCGTCCGGCTCATCAGCACTGCGTCCTCCTTCGGGAGATCGTAGTACCCCTTCCTGAGGCCGTCCTGCACAAAACCAAGACTCTCATACAGATTCCGCGCCGGCGTATTGCCGATGCGCACATCCAGATGAATCACGCGCACCTTTCTCTCCTGCATCCGATGGAACAGCTCTTCCATCAGTGCACGGCCGATGCCGCGTCTTCTCGCTTTTTCTGCCACGCAGACATTTGTGATCTCACTTTCATCAAAGGAAATCAGGATTCCGAGATATCCTAAAATTTCACCGTCCTCCTCTGCTACAAGAAACAGTGCGTCGTCACGGATCAGAAATGTAAAAAATCCGGTTTCTGTCCACGGAATCGAAAAGTTGGCCTCCTCAATCGGCATCACCTGCTCCAGATCATCGATCTGCATTTCACGGATTGTGATCATTCGCTTTTTTCTCCGTTCTCCTGTTTTTTCACCACATCGGCATGCTTCACAGATTCCCGCTCCGCTCTTTCACGCTCCGCCTGCGATTTTCTCAGGTATTCCGGCTCGTGCTCTTCTGCCGTCTGAATCTTACCTTCTTTGTAATAAACCTCAGCCAGTGCTCCGACGGCTGCCGCTCTCTGGCGGTTGACGTGTGCCGGTGCAAAGGAAAACGGAATCGTCAGCAGTGCCTCTAATTTTTCCCGGTAAACCGCAACGCCGTCCCCGAGGAAAATCACTTCGTGGTCGAGGCAGTTCAGTCCCTCCGCCAGTGCCTCAATGCTCATCGTATCCTGTTCCCAGACCGTATCGAGACGATGATCCGTGTAGCAGTAAACTCCGGTATAGACCTGGTTTCTTCTCGCATCCATGATCGGGCAGACAAATTTGTCAGTATCCCAGATATTGTACGCGATTGCCGCCGTCGTTGGAATGGAAATCAGTGGTTTTTCAAGTGCCAGACCAAGTCCCTTGGCTGTTGCAGAACCGATGCGAAGACCGGTAAACGAGCCCGGACCTCCGGCAACTGCAATCGCATCGATCGTCGAAAGATCCAGCTCTGTCATGTTCGAGATTTCATCCAGCATCGGAAGCAGAGTCTGGGAATGTGTTTTTTTATAATTTACGGTGTATTCCGCAAGCAGTGTGTCATTTTCAACAACAGCCACCGAAGCCACCAGGCCGGAGCTGTCCAGTGCAAGTATTTTCATAATTTTTTGTTTCCTTTCCGATATTTCCTTCCTGTGCAACTCATTTTGGCAGTCTGCCGGAAACAGGAATCTTTACGATTTCCTTTTGTTTTTCCACCACATTCAGGATTTTTTCTTTTATTCCACCGTAATTTTCCGGTAATCAAACCCTTTTTCGAGGTCTTTTTCTATCGTAATCGAAATCGCACCCTCCGGGATCAGCTCTTCAATCAGTTCTGCCCATTCGATCAGGCAGACACCCTCACCGAAAAAGTAATCATCGTATCCGATTTCTTCCATTTCTTCTATATCACCGATCCGGTAAACATCGAAATGATAAAATGGCAGGCGCCCTTCGGTATATTCCTGAATAATGGTAAATGTAGGACTGTTGACTGCCTCTGTGATGCCAAGTCCTTTTGCAAAGCCCTGCGTCAGAACGGTTTTTCCAACACCAAGGTCTCCGTTTAATGTATAAATCTGGCCAGGCTTCGCCGCTTTTCCCAGCTTTTCGCCAAGGGCAAGCGTCTCCGACGCAGAATTTGTTTCTATGATCATATGCTTTCTTCTCCTCTTTTTCTGCCTATCATTTTAACACAAACAAAAAGGTAATACAACCGCAGAACGAAACCGCTTTTCCTTGTGCTTTTCCTTGCTTTTTCTATCTGTTTTCGCTATACTATGTATCAGAGTTTCGCGGCCCAAAAACGTCCCACTCCTGTTTTTTCGGCCCGGAAAACGCGGTAAAACACGCTCTGCGCTTTTGTCCGCGTAAATCAAAAAGGAAAGAGATCAAAACTGTTATGCTGACTGTAATGAAATTTGGCGGAAGCTCCGTCGCAGATCTTGCGCACATCCGCAATGTAGCACAGCGCTGCATCGAAAAACAGCAGGCCGGAAGCCAGGTCGTTGTCGTTCTCTCCGCGATGGGAAAAACGACGGACGGACTGATTGCAACCGCAAAACAGATTACGGAAAAACCGTCCCGCCGCGAGATGGATATGCTTCTTGCCACCGGTGAACAGGTTTCCGTTTCCCTGATGGCCATAACCATGATTCAGATGGGCGTCAGTGCTGTTTCTTTAAATGCCTGGCAGGTACCGATGCACACGACCTCCGATTATCAGAACGCGCGCTTCAAACGGATCGACACCGAGCGCATCCGTAAAGAGCTGGACGACAACAAAATTGTCATTGTCACCGGCTTCCAGGGGATCAACAAATACGATGATATCACAACGCTCGGACGCGGCGGCTCCGATACGACTGCGGTTGCCCTCGCTGCAGAGCTGCACGCGGATGTCTGTGAAATCTACACGGATGTAGACGGCGTCTACACCGCAGATCCGCGGATTGTACCGAATGCGCGCAAAATGGAAGAGGTAACTTACGATGAAATGCTGGAGATGGCTTCGCTCGGCGCAAAAGTCCTTCACAGCAGATGCGTGGAAATCGCAAAAAAATACGGCGTGGAACTTCTGGTCTGCTCCAGTCTGAACCGAAATTCCGGAACGATGGTAAGGGAGAAAACCAAAATGGAAAAAATGTTAATCAGCGGCGTGGCTGCCGACAAAAATGTGGCAAAAATCCGTGTTGCAGGCCTTGGCAACGATCCAGAGAGCACGTTCCGCCTCTTAAATTTACTGGATCGGAACAATCTGAACATCGATGTCATGATCCAGTCACTCGGAAAGGACGGCACAAAGTCCGTTTCCTTTACCGTTGCAAAGCCGGATATGCTGCGCACGATCGATGTGCTGAACGACAACAAGGATTTGCTCGGCATCAAAAAGCTGGATTATGATGAGAACGTGGCAAAGATTTCCGTCATCGGAGCCGGTGTCCGCTCCCATTCGGGCGTGGCTGCCAAAATGTTCGGCGCGCTCGCCAATGCAGGAATCAATACCGAGATGGTTACCACCTCAGAAATCCGCATCACTGCCCTGATCGACGAAGCATACGCAGATCAGGCAATGCGTGCGATCCATGAGACATTCCTGGAGCGTGTCTGAAAAAGGGGGTTGACCCCTTTGATACCAGATTGCTACGTGCTTTGCACTCCGGCAATCATCAAAAACATTCGTAATCCGCCCATTTTTCTTCGAAAAATGGCTGCTTACGTCTTATCAAGAAATCGTTTAAAAATCAGGAGGAAAACATTATGTCTAACCCAATCGTTACAATTACTATGGAAAACGGCGATGTGATGAAAGCAGAGCTTTACCCGGAAATCGCGCCGAACACCGTAAACAACTTCATCAGTCTGGTAAAAAAAGGCTTCTATGACGGCCTTATCTTCCACCGCGTCATCCCGGGATTCATGATCCAGGGCGGAGATCCTGCAGGCACAGGCGCCGGCGGCCCGGATTACTGCATCAAGGGTGAGTTCTCCCAGAACGGATTTGAGAACAACCTCGCACACACCCCAGGCGTTCTCTCCATGGCACGTACCATGTTCCCGGACAGCGCAGGAAGCCAGTTCTTCATCATGCACAAAGCTGCTCCGCATCTGGACGGCGCATACGCTGCTTTCGGAAAAGTAACAGAAGGCCTGGAAGTCGTAGATAAAATCGCATCTGTCAACACCGACTACAGCGACAAACCGCTGCAGCCGCAGAGAATGGCTACCGTTACCGTTGAGACCTTCGGCGTCGAGTATCCGGAACCGGAGAAATGCTAAGGATGAACGATGAACTGATGTTAGTTGAACCGTCGGAGGAATACTTCGCCGAACTCGCCGCCTACCGGAACGATTTTCTGGAAAACAGCGATTCCATGGACGGCTGCGGACCGCTTCGCCGGTTTGATGATATGAAGGCGTATCTTGAAGATACCATGCGGTATACCAGAGAGGAGACTCTGCCGGAGGGCATGGTTCTCGCAACACAGTTTCTGTGCATCCGCAAATCAGACAACCGCCTTGTCGGCATGATTCAGGTGCGCCACTACCTGAACGATTTTCTGCGCACCTTTGGCGGCCATATCGGCTACTCTGTCCGCCCGTCGGAACGCAGAAAAGGCTATGCCTCCTGGATGCTGAAAAATGTGCAGCCGTACTGCAAAAGCCTCGGCCTTTCCGAAATTCTGGTCTGCTGCCTGGATACCAACGAGGGAAGCCGCAGAACGATCCTGAAAAATGGCGGCCGGTTCGACGGCACCGCTTATCGTGCCGATGAAAACAAAACACTGGAGCGTTACTGGATCACCCTGTGATTTTTAATCTTCCATTTCGCATAGCTCTGAATAGTTTCACAAATTTTTCTTGACATCCATGTCATTTCACTCTATAATTTGGAACTGCAAGCGAACAATTCTGTTCTTATGCAAAATATATGCCCCTGGTAAAAAACCGACGGACAGGCAGGGGTAGTTGCCGAGCGTGGTTAAGAGCCACATTATTGATTGCGTTAAAAGCGCAAATTTTATGAGTTGATTACTTTATAATCGATGCTCTACGACGAGCACATCATCTTATGAAACGGTCAATAAGAGTACGTGACTATATATTTCTGCATAGGAAAACAGGGAGAAGCCTGGATTTTTGTCCATCCCCTGAAGTTTGCACAATACGATCATGTATAAATTTCGATTTTTAGACAGATGATGCACATCATCTGTCTTTTTTTCGTGCTTATAGCCAAAGATGAACCCAACACCATTTTCTGAAAAAGGAGAACCAAACAATGTCAAAAGTTATGATCATCGGATGCGGCGGTGTTGCATCCGTAGCCATTCACAAATGCTGCCAGAACAGTGAAGTATTTTCTGAAATCATGATTGCAAGCCGCACCCTTTCCAAGTGCGATGCTTTAAAAGAAAAGCTGGCTCCGACCACAAAAACCATTATCACAACAGCAAAGGTGGATGCCGACTGCACAGAAGAATTAATCGCCTTAATCAAACAGTATCAGCCGGATGCCGTATTAAATCTGGCTCTTCCTTATCAGGATCTTACCATTATGGATGCCTGCCTTGCATGTAAGGTTCCTTACATTGATACTGCAAACTACGAAGCAGAAAACACGGATGATCCGGCATGGCGTGCGATCTACGAAAAGAGATGCGAAGAGCTTGGCTTTTCTGCTTACTTTGATTACTCCTGGCAGTGGGCCTATATGGACCGTTTCAAGGAAGCCGGCATCACCGGTCTTCTCGGAACCGGCTTTGACCCTGGTGTCACCAGCGTTTTTGCAGCCTATGCACAGAAACACTATTTCGATGAAATTCACACGATTGATATTCTGGACTGCAACGGCGGCGATCATGGATATCCGTTTGCAACCAACTTCAATCCGGAAATCAACCTCCGCGAGGTATCCGCTCCCGGTTCTTACTGGGAAAACGGCCACTGGGTGGAAATTCCGCCAATGTCGATCAAACGGGAATATAACTTCGATGAGGTAGGCGAGAAGGATATGTACCTTCTTCACCATGAAGAAATTGAGGCTCTTGCCAAAAACATCCCGGGCGTAAAAAGAATCCGCTTTTTCATGACCTTCGGCCAGAGCTATCTGACCCATATGAAATGTCTGGAAAATGTAGGACTTCTCTCGACCACTCCGATTACCTTCAACGGACAGCAGATTGTACCGATCCAGTTTTTAAAAGAGCTTCTTCCGGATCCTTCCACTCTTGGTCCGCGCACCGTGGGTAAAACCAACATCGGCTGTATTTTTACCGGTATCAAGGACGGAAAAGAAAGAAGCATTTACATTTACAATGTCTGTGACCACCAGGAATGCTACCGGGAAGTAGAGTCTCAGGCGATTTCCTACACCACCGGCGTTCCGGCTATGATCGGAACCATGATGGTCGTGAACGGCCTCTGGAACAAGCCGGGTGTCTACACCACAGATGAATTCGATCCGGATCCGTACATGGAAGCACTCAACAAGTGGGGTCTTCCGTGGAAGGTCGTAGAAAATCCTGTTTTAGTAGATTAAGCCTATGTATAAGATAAACGAACTGCCAACTCCCTGTTTTGTCATTGATGAAGGCAAACTGGAAGAAAACTTAAAGCTCCTGCACCAGGTAGAAGAACGCACCGGTGCAAAAATTCTGCTGGCTCAGAAATGCTTTTCCTGCTTTTCGGAATATCCGCTGATTGGAAAATATATCAGCGGAACAACTGCCAGCGGACTCTATGAGGCGCGGCTTGGAAAGGAAGAAATGGGGCTGGAGAATCATGTGTATTCTCCGGCCTACCGCCCGCAGGATATGGAAGAGCTCGCACAGATCTGCGATCACATTATTTTCAATTCAGAAAAGCAGCTCCGAACGTACCTCCCTGTACTTAAGGCTTCCGGAACCGCAAAAGCCGGACTTCGCATCAACCCGGAATGCTCCACGCAGGAAGGCCATGCGATTTATGATCCCTGTGCGCCCGGCTCCCGCATGGGCATCCGCGCCTGCGATTTTACAGACGAACTGGCTGATCTTGTGGACGGTCTTCATTTTCATACCCTCTGTGAACAGAATTCGGATGATCTGGAAACCACGCTGCGCGCCGTGGAAGAAAAATTCGGCAAGTGGCTTTTTAAAATGAACTGGCTTAACATGGGAGGCGGACATCATATCACCCGTGAGGATTACGATATCGAACGCCTGATTTCCTGTATCAACCATATGAAAGAAACGTATGGTCTTCAGATTTACCTGGAGCCCGGGGAAGCATTTGCCTTAAACGCAGGCTACAATGTCACAGAAGTTCTCGATATTGTCGAAAATAACGGAAAAATTTTAATTCTTGACACTTCCGCCGCCTGCCATATGCCGGATGTGCTTGAGATGCCGTACCGCCCTCCGCTCAAAGGCAGCGGACTGCCCGGAGAAAAGCCTTATACCTACCGCCTTTCCTGCAATACCTGCCTGGCGGGCGACGTAATCGGCGAATATTCCTTCGATTCCCAAATCCGGATCGGTGACAGACTGTATTTTGAAGATATGGCGATTTATTCGATGGTAAAAACCAATACCTTTAACGGAATCCCACTCCCTTCCATCGCGGTGATGGACAAAGCTGGAAACTGCCGAATGATAAAGGAGTTTGGATATGAAGATTTCAAAAACCGATTGTCTTAGAACCCCAAAAGCCGATGGCTTTTACATGCCGGGCGAATTTGAGCCCCACGAAGGCACGCTGATGATCTGGCCGTGGCGTCCCGGTTCCTGGAATTACGGGGCAAAAGCGGCAAGAACGGCATTTGCAGAAATTGCAGAAGCAATTGCCGCTTATGAGCAGGTTTATCTTTTCGTCCGGCCACAGGATAAAGCATCGGCACAGGAACTGCTTTCCTCCGACCGGATTCATCTGATCGAAGCCCCGACAGAGGATGCCTGGGCAAGAGATACCGGCGCTACGTTTGTGATTAACGATCAGGGCGGGCGAAGAGGCATTCAATGGGAATTCAACGCCTGGGGCGGCCAGTATGACGGTCTGTACTCCCACTTTGAGCATGACCGTGAGGTTCCGGAACGAATCTGCAGTTTTCTCGGAGATTCCTTCTATAATGCCCGCCCCTTTGTTCTGGAAGGCGGCTCCATCCATGTTGACGGGGAAGGAACCCTGCTTACGACCGAAGAATGTCTGCTGAGTCCGGGGCGCAATCCTTCTCTTACAAGAGCGGAAATTGAAGAAAAGCTGCGTCAGTATCTTTCGGTCGAGAAAATCATCTGGCTGCCTTTTGGTATTTACAACGATGAAACCAACGGCCATATCGATAATATGTGCTGCTTTGTAAAGCCAGGAGAAGTACTTCTTGCCTGGACAGATGACGAAAACGATCCTCAGTATGCCAGAAGCAGGGCCGCTTTTGATCTTCTCTCCCATACCGTTGACGCGAAGGGACGAAGCTTTGTAATTCACAAGCTGCCCATTCCAAAGCATCCCATCTGTATTACAGAAGAAGATCTTCTCGGCTATGATTTTGAAGCTGGCGAAGACCAGCGGGAAGCCGGGGAACGCCTTGCCGCCAGCTATATCAATTTTTACCTTGCCAATCACTGTGTCCTTCTTCCCCGTTTCGGCGATGAAAACGATACCGTGGCTGCAGAAATTCTCGGAAAATGCTTTCCGGATCGACGGATCCTCCCTGTCGATGCACGCGTCATTCTGACCGGCGGAGGCAACATTCACTGTATTACCCAGCAGATTCCGGCAAAGAAAAGAGGAAACAGATTATGAGAAATATAAAAATTGCCGCACTGCAGTTTTCATGCTGCAGCCAGGTACAGGAAAATATAGACAAAGCAGAGACCATGGTCCGTGAAGCCGCTTCCAACGGCGCCAATCTCATCCTTCTTCCTGAATTATTTGAAAGACCGTATTTTTGTCAGGAAAAGCGATACGATTATTATGATTATGCCCTGCCTTTGACAGAAAATCCCGCCATCCGGCGTTTTCAGGCCGTTGCCGGAGAACTTGGGGTCGTGATTCCGGTCAGCTTTTATGAAAGGGATGTTCAGCGCCTGTTTAATTCCATTGCCATGATCGATGCAGACGGATCCATTCTTGGTGTTTACCGCAAGACCCATATCCCGGACGATCATTTTTATCAGGAAAAATTCTATTTTACTCCGGGAGATACGGGATTCAAAGTCTTTGAAACACGTTTTGGAACCATCGGCGTCGGCATCTGCTGGGATCAGTGGTTTCCGGAAACAGCACGATGTATGGCTGTTCAGGGAGCTGAAATCCTGCTCTATCCTACCGCGATCGGAAGTGAGCCGATCCTGAATGTAGACAGCAGCGGGCACTGGCGGCGCGTCATGCAGGGACATGCTGCCGCAAATCTTGTTCCGGTTGCTGCTGCAAACCGGATTGGTACCGAAATCGTAACGCCCTGTGAAGAAAATGGCGGCCAGTCCTCTTCTCTTACCTTCTACGGTTCTTCCTTTATTGCCGATGCAACCGGTGAACTCGTGGCATCGGCAGGAAAAGATACCGAGGAAATCCTGTATGCCTTCTTCGATCTGGATGCCCTGCGCGAAGAACGTTTTTCCTGGGGGCTTTTCCGTGACCGGCGGCCGGAAACTTACCGTATCATGACGAAACAGTAAAGCTCTGTCTCTTCCTGTTGTAACTCTTCCTACAGCGGTGCGCTGCATCACATATTCTAACTACAAAGGAGAACCGCTATGCAATATGGAGTTTTATGTCTGCTGCCGCCTGCGGCGATGCTGATTTTTGCATTAAAAACGAAAAAATCTTTCGAAGCTCTGATTTTCGGAACCCTGGTTGCCTATCTCATCATGTACAAAGCGGCTTTTATCGGACCCTGGTGCGATCTGCTGCTTTCGGAGATCAGCAACTCAGATAACCAGTATATTCTTCTTCTCTGCGGACTGTTCGGAGGCTTCATCTTCCTGCTCCGCGAGGCAAAAGGAACACTTGGTTTTTCCAACCTGTTAAGCCGTTTCTGTAAAAATGAACGGATCACCATGATGATGTCGGTATTTCTCGGAATCATTATTTTTGTCGATGATTATCTTAACATCATGACCGTTGGAACCTGTATGAAGGATGTCTGTGATAAACGAAAAGTCCCACGCCAGGCCCTTGCCTATATCATTGACTCAACCGGTGCACCTGTCTGTGCACTGATTCCCTTTTCCACCTGGGTAGTTTTTTATTCCGGTGTTTTTATTCAGGAACCGGACATTCTCAATATGGGCTTTTCCACCGGTATGAGTGTTTACTTAAAAGTGCTTCCTTATATGTTTTATCCGATGACTGCACTTCTGGTTGTCATTCTGTTTGCCTGCAAACTGATGCCAAAGCTCGGAAAAATGAAAGATGCCTATACCGATCTGGAAAAGAAAGAGCAGACACCGGAGCATCCCAAAATGCACAATGCCCCTTCCGTTGACATTGCCATGGCCGGAATGAGCGTTGATTACCCGCCCGAAAATACCAATCCCGGAAATATACTGGATTTTCTGATCCCCATCGGTATTCTGATCGGTGTGACAGTAGCCACACAGGATATGATGCAGGCGATTATTCTTGCTCTTGCTTCCTGTATGATTCTTTATCTTCCGCGGAAGAAAATGACCTTTACGCGGTACGTGGAACTGTTTTTTGCCGGCTTTGCAGATATTCTTCCGGTTCTCGCCATTCTTCTTGCATCCTTTATGATCAAGACTGCCTGCGGCGAAATGGGACTCTCGGAATACGTCATCAACCTGTGTGTTCCGTATATGAATGCCAAAACACTGGCAGCTATTATTTTTGTTGTCATTGCAGTTCTGACCTTTGTCACCAGCTCTTTCTGGGGAATTGAGGCCGTAGCCGTTTCCATCGTTGTTCCGCTTGCCATCGCCCTTGATGCTAATGTACTTCTGGCGCTTGGCGCTGTCGTATCCGGCGGTGTTTTCGGAAGCCATGCATGCTTCTATTCCGACGCAACGGTTCTTTCCTCCGCGACCTGCGAGATTGACAATATGTCACATGCCGTGTCGCAGTTTCCTTACGTCCTGATCAGTGCTGCTCTCGCCATAGCAGGATTCTTAATCTGCGGAATTTTTGCTCTTTAAAAACACGTTCTAAAAGTCAAGCGGATATTCGCAATCCGCTTCGCTACTTGCTCATAACCGAATAGCTGCTCCGCAGCTTATCAGAAGGAGCTTGCACTCCTCCTGATACAAGCAAGTCCCCACCCACTGCTTATTGCTTTTCGCAATGGAAGCAGGGGACTTACTTGATTCGGTTAAAAAAGTCTTCGACGATCGGATTTTTCCAGATTCATCGAAGGCTTTTTTTGTTTTTTTATTCTTTTACACTCAACCGCACCAGCGCACGCTGCAGCTTGGCTTCGGCAATACGGTATTCTTTGTCTGTCAGACCGCCGTTTGCCAGCGCCTGCTCGGCCCTGTGTTTGGCAGCCTCGGCGCGCTCTGCATCAATATCCTCTTCCCACTCCCAGGTTGTTGCCAGGACACGGCAGACCCCGTTCATCATGGAAAGCATTCCGCCGATGCAGGCGGCATTTCTTCTCGTTCCGTCCTCCAGCACAATATGCGCCTCGCCCATACCAAGTGCAGTGCAGTAATTGCAGTGCCCAGGCAGAATTGCCAGGTCGCCGCTGATGGTTCTGCAGACAACGCGCGCTACGTCACCTTCATAGAGAAGTCCGTCCGGCGTGCCGACACGTAAAGGAAATGTACTCATACGTCATTCCTCCTTTACTGATTCAGTGCTTTTGCTTTTTCAAATACCTCGTCGATGGTACCTGCAAACAGGAAGCAGCTCTCCGGAAGATCGTCGCACTCGCCGTCAAGGATCATGCGGAATCCGCGCAGAGTTTCTTTTAACGGCACGTATTTTCCTTCCATACCGGTAAACTGCTCCGCTACCGAGAAGCTCTGGGACAGGAAACGCTGTACCTTACGGGCACGGCTGACCGTCAGCTTATCCTCCTCGGACAGCTCATCCATACCCATGATGGCGATGATATCCTGCAGCTCTTTGTATCTCTGCAGCACCTGCTGTACGGCACGTGCTACCTCATAGTGCTCATGGCCTACGATTTCCGGTGTCAGGATACGGCTGGTAGAATCGAGCGGATCAACAGCCGGGTAAATACCCTGGCTGGAGATTTCACGGGAAAGTACCGTCGTGGCATCCAGATGGGTAAACGTTGTCGCCGGAGCCGGGTCGGTCAGGTCATCGGCCGGCACGTAAACAGCCTGTACCGATGTGATGGATCCCTTTCTTGTGGAAGTAATACGCTCCTGCAGTGCGCCCATCTCGGTTGCCAGCGTCGGCTGGTATCCTACTGCGGACGGCATACGGCCAAGCAGAGCCGAAACCTCGGAACCTGCCTGCGTAAATCGGAAAATATTATCGATGAACAGCAGCACATCCTGATTTTTCACGTCACGGAAATATTCTGCCATGGTAAGGCCGGAAAGTCCGACACGCATACGCGCTCCCGGCGGCTCGTTCATCTGTCCATAGACCAGTGCTGTTTTGTCGATAACACCGCTCTCTTTCATCTCGTTGTAAAGGTCATTTCCTTCACGGGTACGCTCTCCGACACCGGTGAAAACGGAAAGTCCGCCGTGCGCCGTTGCCACGTTGTGGATCAGCTCCATGATAAGGACTGTTTTTCCAACGCCGGCACCACCGAACAGACCGATTTTTCCGCCCTTGGCATACGGGCAGATCAGGTCAACGACCTTGATTCCGGTTTCGAGGATCTCCGTTGCCGGAACCTGTTCCTCATAGGACGGCGGATCGCGGTGGATCGGCCATTTTTCTGCTGTTTCCGGTGCCGGCTTATTGTCTACGGTCTCACCGAGCAGGTTGAACACGCGGCCTAAGCACTCCTCTCCGACCGGAACGGCGATCGGGCCGCCCGTGTCGACTGCTTTCGTTCCGCGGACAAGTCCGTCTGTGGACTTCATGGCAATGCAGCGAACCATGTTGTCGCCCGTCTGCTGCGCCACTTCCACAACCAGCTTCTCGCCGTGGTTGTCTATCTCGATGGCATTCAGAAGTGCCGGCAGCTCTCCTTCCGGAAAACGGATGTCCAGAACAGGACCCGTTACCTGCACAACCTCGCCAATGTGTTTTTCACTCATTTAACGACTTCTCCTCACTTTTCTTGTTTCCACTCTTACACGCCTTCCGCACCGCCGACGATCTCCGTGATCTCCTGCGTAATGCTTGCCTGACGGGCACGGTTGTAATACAGATTGAGCTGTTCAATCATCTCCTCTGCATTTCCCGTTGCCGCCTCCATTGCGGTACGGCGTGCCGCAAGCTCACTTGCCACACTCTCACAGATACCGCCGTAGATCAGGCCGCCTAAGTATTCCGGCACAATCGCTTCGAATACCTCGACACCATTTGGCTCATACAGGATCAGATTCCGGATTTTTTTCGCTTCCGGATCCTCTCCGTCCTCTTTTGCAATGTCAATCAGAGGCAGGATCGGCACGGAAACCGGCATCTGCGACAGCATCGACACGAATTTTGTGTAACAAAGCTCCACATGTCCGAAGGTCCCTTTCCGGAACTCACGGCACAGTGCGCGCGCGATCTCAAAGCTGTCTGCCACGGAAAGATTTGCGATCTCGGCAAAGCTGTCCGTCAGAATGTCCAGCTTCCGGGATTTTGCATACTCCACTGCCTTTTTACCGACCGGAACCACGCAGATCTCTTTTCCTTTGGCATCTGCCTCAAAGCATCGGAACAGATTGGCGTTGTATCCGCCCGCAAGGCCGCGGTCTCCGGCAACCAGAACGTAGCAGCATTTCTCGTTTTTTGCCTCTTTTGCATAAATGGAATAAAATTCCGTGTTTCCTTTTGCAATATCCTGCAAAGTGCGGTACAGCTCCTGAAAATACGGACGGCAGGTATCAGCCCGCTCCTTCGCTTTTCGCAGCTTGGAGGACGCTACAAGTTCCATCGCCTTGGTAATCTGCATCGTGCTTTCGACACTTTTGATCCGCAGCTTTACGGCTTTCATGTTTGCAGCCATAGGCTCCTCCTTCTTTCCTTATTTTGCAGGTCTTGTATTGATAAAGTTTTCGGTATACGATTCGAGTGCACTTTTCAGCTTCTCTTCGGTATCTGCCTCGAGTTTTCCGGTTGCGGAAATCTCCTGCATCACGGCAGCACCCTCTGCATCGGTATCAAGCCAGGTATACAGTCCGTCCTCATAGGCGCGGACATCCTCAGCTACAACCTTTGACAGAATTCCTTTCGTTACCGCATAGAGAATGGCCACCTGTTTTTCTACCGGAACCGGTGCATTCTGATTCTGTTTTAATACTTCCACGATACGCACACCCTGCTCCAGACGCGCCTTTGTATCGGCATCCAGATCGGATCCGAACTGTGCAAAGCTTGCCAGCTCGCGGTACTGGGAATAGATCAGTTTCAGAGTTCCGGCTACCTTCTTCATCGCCTTAATCTGCGCATTTCCACCGACACGGGATACGGATACGCCAGGGTTTACCGCCGGCATAACGCCCGAGTGGAACAGCTCTGTCTCAAGGAAAATCTGGCCGTCTGTGATGGAGATGACGTTCGTCGGAATATAGGCGGAAATATCGCCTGCCTGGGTCTCAATGATCGGCAGGGCCGTCATGGAACCGCCGCCGTGTTCATCGTCCAGCTTTGCGGCACGCTCCAGAAGTCTGGAATGGAGATAGAAAACATCTCCCGGATAAGCCTCACGTCCCGGCGGACGGCGGATCAGCAGGGAGAGTGCACGGTATGCAACCGCGTGCTTACTTAAGTCATCATAAATGATCAGCACATCTTTTCCCTGATACATAAAGTACTCGCCCATGGCACAGCCGGAATACGGTACGATATACTGCAGCGGGCTCGCTTCGGATGCCGTCGCTGCCACGACGATGGTGTACGCCATTGCGCCGTTCTTCTCAAGATTTTCTACTAAGGACGCTACTGTCGAACGTTTCTGTCCGATGGCAACGTAGATACAGATCACATCCTTGCCTTTCTGGTTCAGAATGGTATCGGTTGCAATCGTTGTCTTTCCGGTCTGACGGTCTCCGATGATCAGCTCTCGCTGACCTCTTCCGATCGGAACCATGGAATCGATCGCTTTAATACCGGTCTGCAGCGGCTGATTAACACCTTTTCTCTCACAGATGCCCGGTGCCGGGCTTTCAATCGGACGGTACTCTGCTGCCGTAATCGGGCCTGCGCCGTCGATTGGCTGGCCGAGCGCGTTGACAACGCGTCCGATCATGCCTTCTCCGACCGGAACCGAAACAACCTTTCCCGTTCTTTTTACAAGCTGTCCCTCGCTGATGTTTTCGCCGGAACCGAATAAAACGACAGATACGCTGTTTTCCTCGAGGTTCTGTGCCATTCCATAGCTTCCATCCTCAAATTCCAGCAGCTCGCCTGCCATACAGTTCGAAAGACCGCTGGCTCTTGCGATTCCGTCTCCGACCATCAGAACGGTGCCTGTCTCATCCTGCCGGATCGCATTTTCATAATATTTGATCTGGCTGCGGATGACCTTGGATATTTCTTCTGGTTTCAGTTGCATTTTTTCCTCCTACACCACTGTATCGCTGATTCTTCTGGAAAGCTCGGCCAAACGTCCCTTTACGGTTCCGTCAAACAGCTTTCCGTCGAGCTCCACGCGGACACCCGCCAGAACGGACGGATCGGTTTTCAGTTCCATCACGACCGTTTTTCCGCTCATTGTTTCCAGTTTTTTCTTCAGAAGCTCTTCCTGTTCCTTCGACAGGGATGCTGCGCTTGTCACTACCGCCTCGGCAATGTTGTGCGCCGCAAAGTATCTGCGCTGAAACGCTTCCTGGCATCCGCCGAATTCCCGGAGAAGATTTTTTTCACACAGCAGTTTGATAAAATTGACCAAATACGGTTCCGCCTGGCTGCCAAATGCCGCGTCGATCAGCCCGATCCGCTCTTTTCGCGGAATCGAAGGCTCCGATAAAAGGCGCGGATACTCCGGATTTTCCCGGAACAGAGCTCGGATCTCCTTCATCTCGGAAAGGATTTCCTCTTCGAGATGCTCCTCCTGGGCCAGCTCATACAGGCTCCCACCGTATACTCTGGCAGTTTCTGTCATGATGCTTCACCTACATTCGATATAAATTCATCTATCAGCTTCTCATGGTCTTTTTCATTAATCTCACGTTCAATGACCTTTCCGGCAATATCCATGGCAATGCCGCCGATCTCGCCTTTGACTTCATTGACCGCTTTCTTTTTCTCCTGGGCAATCTCTTTTTCTGCCTTGTTTTTCAGGGCAGCTGCCTGTTCGGAAGCCTCTTTTACAATTTTCTCGCTCTGCAGCGTTGCTGTCTTTCTGGCGCTTTCGAGAATCTCGTTGGCCTTTGCCTTTGCCTCCTGCATATTCTGCTCATATTCCTCTTTGATGGCGTTGGCTTCTTTTTTTGCCGCCTCTGCGTCTGTAATCTCCGCATCGGCTGCCGCACGCCGTTTTTCCAGCATTTCATTGATCGGTTTGAAAAGGAACCGTTTGATCAGATACATCTGGATGAAGAGGTTGCAGATCTGTGCGATAAAAGTCCAGGGGACAATTCCTACCAGTTCCTGAACCTGCATAGTTTCTTTCCTCCTAGCAATCATTTACTCCTTGCAACTATTTCAGGAAGTTCATGAACATTCCCGGTGCTACGAAGATCAGAAGCAGGCCGGTTACGAAACCGTAAATACCTGTGGTCTCTGCGATCGCACAGCCAAGAAGCATCGTACTTGTTACATCACCTTTGCATTCCGGCTGACGTCCGATTGCCTCAAGTGCCTTTGCTACGGCGTTACCTTCACCGATACCAGGTCCGATACCTGCGATCAGGGAGCATCCTGCGCCGATTGCGCATCCTGCGAGAGCGATACCTTTTGCTAAAATCTGAAAATCCATCTTGTTTTCCTCCTGTATTTTCTTTTTGTAAACCTCATTTTTTAATCTCTTTAGCCTTCCTCTGCTGCATTCGCAATGTACATGACAGTCAGCATACAGAAAATAAAGGCCTGCATCACGCCGGAGAACCAGTCAAAATAGACCGACAGAACAGCCGGAACACCGACGTCCAGAATCGGGATCTGTGAAAGGGTTCTTCCGAGCACGCCGGGAAGCAGTCCCAGCAGCTTTCCGCTTGCCAGTGCCAGCGATCCGTAGATCAGGGCATTGATAACAACGCCGGAAAGGATGTTTCCAAAGTGACGGCACGCCATACTGATCGGCGTTGCGAGCTCCGACAAAACGTTAAACGGTGTCATAACCGCAATCGGAGTCGTGAATCCTTTCAGATATCCGCCAAAACCGTTGGTTTTGATCTTCTGTGTGGTGATCATGATGAAAACCACAACAGCCCAGGCCGCCTCGGTGGAAAGATCTGCTGTCGGACTTCGAAGTCCGATCAGGCTGATCAGGTTCGAGACAACGCTGGTCGCGAAAAGCGCCGACACAAAAGGAATCAGATAGCGGAATTTTTCTCCCATGTTGCCGATGACAAATTTGTTTGCGGTTTCCACAATCATTTCTGCCACCGCCTGGCGTTTGGAGATGTTCCGCACCTTCAAATCTCTTGTAAGCCAGATGCAAAGTCCGGTAATGAGTGCCATTACAATCCAGCTTACCACCAGCGTTTCGCTGATCTGAATTTTCCCGAACAGCGGGAAATCGATCGGGATCGTAAAAAAGACTTTTGCACCGGAGATATCAACCTCCATTCTCTTTTCTCACCTCCTCTGTATGAAATAAAATAAAAAATTTGAACCTTTTGTCAAAGCGGATCTTCACAATCCGCTTCGCTGCTTGCTTATAACCGAATCGCTGCTTCGCAGTTTCGGTTTTAAAACGCCGTCCCGTCTTTGCGGCTTTCGCCTGAGATCAGGTTCAGCGCTTTATGCTGTTTTTTATGCCCATCAGCTTGATGGCCGTTCCCGGAATTAAAAGCGGCAGGATTCCTGCAGCAAACTGGAAGCATGGAAGCACAATCGCCAGAACTGCCCAGAGCATCTGCATCAGATTTCTCTGCGAATAGCTTGCCTGCATCCGTCGCTTTGCTCCCGCCTCGTCTGTCTCAGACACTGCTTTTTGTACTGCCATACCCATCAGGAAAAAGTTCAGCACCGCAACGGCACCGCCTCCGATTCCCCCAAGGATCACCCGATAGTCAAATGGGATTTTTTCCGGCCAGATCAGGTGCAGGATCAGAAACCCGACCCACATCACAACCACGCCGACAACAGTATAGATGGCAACATTTTTCGTCTCCTTTTTTACGGCCGGTTGGACCTTGTCTCTGAAATTGCTCATATCGCCTTGTTTCCTTTCTAAGAGATTTTCCCCTTAAAATCAGTCTGAAATCTTTTCTCTACCTCTTGATCTTCGTCAACTGTGAAAACTTTTTCAGACACGTTCTAAATATGTCGGTTGAAAGACACCCTCTTTTTCTTCTTTTTTCCGTCCGGCTCCGTCTCAATGCGTTTCTGATGCCGCAGAACGCTCTGCCCGAATTTCCAGGCTGTCACGGCTCCGCCTCCGATCCCAAAGAAAAAGCCGATCAGATAAATCCATGTTCCAACCGAAAAGCGGTCGCAAAGCCACCAGCAAAGTGCCAGACAAAGAAAAAGAGGCGTCACAAGGGACAGTCCGAATTGTGTCAACATTGTGAGATTGGTAATCATCCCCGTCCACTTCTTCATATCCTGTCCCTTTCTGCCGCCTCTTTTTTGTCAGACTTTCGGGTCTGCGTTCTGTCTTCCATTTTTGTAACCGCTTAGTCAGATTGTACCATAAACGTTTTCATAAGACAAATGAATTTGTATATTTTCCAAATTATTTGTTTTTATTTATATTCTTTTCATAATAATTGGAACAATTTTCTCATTTTGTCCCATTGCAAAATTGCAGCGTTCACCTCGCTTCTTATTTTTTGAAAAAAACTGCGGTTTTATTCCACACATACTGCCGTTTTTTCTTTCCAACCGGAAAGCTGATAGCTTACCTCATAGTGTCCCGGCTCCAGCAGGTATCTACCGTTTTCTTCTGCTCCGAGCACTTCTGCAACTGCTTCTTTTTCACTTTTGGCAACCATTGGAAGTATGGCCTCTGCGGTACAGTCGAACGGAACATCCATGGTGATGGTCACGTGCTCTTTGTCGGAAAGCTCCCAGCGAATGCTGTACATTCCCGATGCAGAATCATATTTTGCCTCTGCATACCTCAAATCCCAGTTCAGCGTCGGTGCAAACTGTACGGTCCTGGCACCCGGATGGGATTCCATCGTGTTGATGCCGGCAACGTGCCGGAACATCCATTCCTGGATGGAGCCGTAAGCATAATGGTTCATACTGTTCATGCTGATGCCGGAAATCGTACCGTCCGCAAGAAGAGAATTCCAGCGTTCCCAGACGGTAGTTGCACCAAGCTTAACCTCATAAAGCCAACCCGGAAATTCCTCGTTCAGCAACAGTTCGTAGGCAAGATCATTCATGCCGTTGTCGGTGAGCACATTGTTCAGCAATGGTGTTCCGACAAATCCCGTCTTCAGTTTGTGGTTACTCTGCTCAAACAGCTTCAGAAGCTGCCGTTTTGTCAGCTCTTCGTTCTTTGACAGATGGTATTTCAGCGTCAGCAGCAGCGCCGTCTGTGTTTTGATGCAGCAGCGGCCTGTTGCGCTGTAATATTCTTCCTGTACCACAGCAAACTGCTCCTCGGACAGCTTCTGATACTTCTCCTGCTCCTCGCGGTATCCCAGCACACCGGCCGCTTTTCCCACGATTCCTGCGCTGATCGCATAATACAGGTTTGCAATAAACTCCTCGTCCGTTGCACCCATGACCTGCTCCGCGCCCTGTACCGGATTGTCCAGTGCCAGCCAGTCGCCAAAGTGGAATACATATCTCCAGCCATGGTTGTCCCCATCCACTTTCGTGATGTAGTCCACCCACGATTTCATGCTCACAAACTGATCTTCCAGAATGCTCTTGTCCCCGTAAAACAGATACAGATTCCACGGAATGATGCACGCCGCATCGCCCCAGACACACGCTGCATCCTCGACGCCGCACGACGGCACCACGTGCGGCACCTTTCCGCCGAGCACGCTCTGCTCTTTTGCCATGTCGTACAGGTATTTTGCATAGAATGCATACGTATCTTCGAGATACATCGCCGTCGGCGAGAATACCTGCGCATCTCCCGTCCATCCCATACGCTCGTCACGCTGCGGGCAGTCGGTTGGAACATCTACAAAATTGCACTTTAAGCCCCAGCGCACATTGCTGATGAGCTGATTGACCAAATCACTTCCTGTTTTCATCCAGCCTGTCGCTGTGATGTTGCTGTAATAAGAAAGACCCGTGAAATCCTCTTTTTTCAGATCCGGAATGCCTTCGATCTTCATGTAACGGTAGCCGTAGAACGTAAAATGCGGCACAAGATCCATTTCGGTTCCATCGGAAATATAGATGTATTCGGATTTTGCACTCCGCAGATTGTCATTGTAGAAATTGCCGCGTTGCAAAATCTCACCTGTCTGAACATGAATTTTGGTTCCTGCCGGCACGTTGACATGCAGCTTGAAAATTCCCGTAAACTCCTGCCCCATATCGAAGACCAGCTCGCCGGCCGGAGTATGAAGCAGTTCTTTAGGTTCAAACGTCTCATGAATCGTCACCGGAAGGCTCATGCGTTCCGTCAGTTCTCCTTTTGGTGCCTCACAAAAAACCGCCTTCTCCAATGGCAGTTCCGACAGCGTGTCGTCCCGGCGCTCACCGTCGTAAAGATTCGAGAATGCAATTTTACTGCGCCGCACCTGCCACGATTCATCCGTGCCAATCACCTCTTCCGAACCGTCCGCATACGTCAGATGCAGCTCCGCAATCAGCTTCCACTCATTGCCGTAAAATCCCTTGTCCTCAAACGCACTGAATCCAAACCGCGCCTTGTACCAGCCGTTTCCAAGCAGCACACGGAGCATTCCCTGTTTTGAAACCTCCTCTGTCACATCATACGTCTGATACTGTACCCATTCATTGTAATCATTGCTGTACGGCGTCAGGTACTCATCCCCGACACGCTTCTCATCCACATACACCTCATACAGTCCAAGTCCGCAGACATACAGCCTGGCCTTCGCTACCTCTTTTGCCGGAACAATTTCTTTTTCAAAATATGGATGACGGTTCTCCTTACTGTCACAGGAAATCCATTTTCCTGTCCATGCTTCATTCCGTTTTCCGGTCTCAAAAAACTGTACTTCACTCACCGCCGTCTCCCCGGCATCACTGCCCGCTTCCACGTTCCAGTAATACCGCGTTCTCGGCTCCAGATCCAGCTTCACCGGATAGAAAAGACTGCTCGCCTTATCATCCTCTCCGGAATCAAACAGCAGATGCTCCATCGCTGCATCCGATGCTACACGGATTCTCGCATAGCTCTGTTTTTTTCCTTCCGCGTCTTTCACTTTCCAGGAAAAGACCGTTCTCTCCATTCGGAACCCCATTGGATTTTCCAGATGATTCACCTGTGCGTGATAAATTTTCATTTCAATATCCTCCTCCACCTTATTTTTGAAAATTCCCCCATTTTTTCTCATTTTATCATGATCCCTTTCGAGAAAAAAGGTTCTGTTTTGCAGGAAAAAACATCTTTATTTGCACCATTTCCTGCCCACCAGACATCTCCCGGATTGCCAGAAAGTATGGGACATTTTCCCTTTTTCGGGCTACACCGAAACTAATAAGAGCCTGTGCTTTCCTTTCCCCTCCGCCGCAGTGCGATCCTGCCCGGAGGGCTTTTGACTTTACAGGAAAATTCAACGAAGTTTCCTGTAAAGTAAAAAAATGCCGGATTCTTTGAACCGCCCCAAGAAATCAGATTTTTTAGATCTAACTTTTTAGGACGGTTCATCCGACATTTTTCCGGAATTTTCCGGCTCTATCTTCAGTTTCTATCTTCAGTTCAGCAATTCATCCGCCAGCGTTCTCTTCGGCACATAGTGCACATCGTTCTCATCCCGGTAATAATTCGTATTCCCATCCTCCGGCACATCCACCAGATGAATCTCCTCCGCCGGTTTTCCAAACGCCACAATCAAAAGCGGCCGGATCTCCTCAGGCAGCCCAAGTACCTCCATTACCTCGCCCGCCTGAAAATTCCCGATCATACAACCGCCAAGCCCCTGCTCCACAGCCGCAAGCAGCATCGTCTGCGCCACAATTCCGACATCCTTCTGATACCGGCTCAGATTCTCATCAATCCCCTTATCCTGACAGATCACAACAAAGCCCGTCGGCCGTTTTCCCGGATGCGGCAAAACCATCTCCGGCAGCGCCCGCGCCCACTTTGTCAGTCCCTGCACCTTCTCCACTTCTTCCGGCTCCCACGCCAGAAAATACTTCAACGGCTGCTTATTCACACTCGAAGGACAAAGCCGCGCACAATCCACAAACCCTTCCAACGTCTCCCGCGAAATCCTCACCGACTCATCAAAACCACGATAACTCCTGTTTTTTAATACCAGATCCTTTAACATCATTCTTCATCCTCCCGTCTTAACTTTTCTTTCTATCTCCCACTCTACCACACCTCCCACCCCCTATCAATCACCTTTTTCTCATTTTCCCTCTTGACATACTTTGATATTCAAAGTATTATATATCTAGTTTTCAAAACCATATAGTAAGGTTTTTAACATTACATTTTTACCAATACCAGATCCCGTGCCCGCCGCCGTGTCGGGGATGTTCCTCCAGGATGGCGCATTTGCAGGAGGCCTGCAAACTCTTAGGCTATGGAATTTTGCGTTGCTTGAAAAAACGGCACTGTCTGAGCGCAGCGAGTTCGCCGTTTTTTCAAGCGCCCTTAGCAAAATCCCAAAGCCTTAGAGTTTCCTGGCCTCCGAAACCGCGCCATCCTGGAGGAACATCCCCGGCGCGGCGGCGGGCACGGGATCGTCCATTTATCAAAAAGGAGAATTCATATGTTACCAAATTTAAAAATAGGAAATCTCACCGCCAAATACCCCATCATCCAAGGCGGAATGGGCGTCGGCATCAGCCTCTCATCCCTCGCCGGTGCCGTTGCCAAAGCCGGCGGAATCGGCGTCATCTCCGCTGCCCAGCCCGGCTGGCGCGATCCGGAATTCGCGCGTGATCCCTTAAGCGCCAATCTCCGCGCCCTCGCCTTCCACATCCGCCGTGCCAAAGAAATCTCAAACGGCGGCATCATCGGCGTCAATATCATGTGCGCTCTGACCCACTACGAGGAATACGTCCGCTGCTGCATCGAAAACGGAGCCGATCTCATCATCTCCGGGGCCGGTCTCCCGACCGATCTGCCAAAATACACAAAGGGAAGCTCCATCAAGCTCGCCCCTATCGTTTCCCCTCCCCGGACTGCCAAGGTTCTTCTGAAGCTTTGGGACAATCACTATCACCGCGTTCCTGATCTCGTTGTCATCGAAGGTCCTGCAGCCGGAGGCCATCTCGGCTACTCCGCCGAAACCGTGGAAGAAACAGCACGGCGCGGCTACGATGACGAAATCCGGGAAATTCTGCAGATTGTACATGTCTACGAAGAAAAATATGCCTGTACCATCCCCGTCGTCTTTGCCGGAGGCGTCTACACCCATGAGGATATCCTTCACTATCTGTCGCTTGGCTGCGCAGGCGTCCAGATGGCTACCCGTTTCGTTGTCACGGAAGAATGCGATGCCGATCCCCGCTACAAACAGGCATACCTGAATGCAAAAAAAGAAGATATCACGATCATGCACAGTCCGGTCGGCATGCCGGGCCGCGCAATCCGCAATCCGTTTCTGACGGAACGCGAACAGGAACGGGAAAAAATCTCACACTGCTACCAGTGCCTCAAAAAATGCGACAAAGCCTCCATTCCCTACTGTATTACCACTGCCCTGACCCGCGCTGCCGATGGCGATACCGACAACGCTCTCCTTTTCTGCGGAGAAAATGCATGGCGTCTCGATCACATGACCACCGTGCCGGAGCTGATGGCGGAACTGGCCGGGGAATCCCTGCCGGACAGCAAAAAATAAAAAATTTAGTAGTGACTTTCCTTCCCAATAATGTTACAATCTTCTTTATGGTGTCAGCATAAAAAATCTTCAAGAACTGACCATAAACCCAAAATTTTTGTAACACACAAAAGGAAGGAACTCTATGAACAAACACAACAAATCCCGCAGCTCGTTTTCCGGCAAAATCGGTTACGTGCTGGCTGCAGCAGGCGCTTCCGTCGGACTTGGAAATATCTGGCGTTTTCCCTACCTCGCAGCAAAATACGGCGGAGGAATTTTCCTCCTCATTTATATCCTGCTGGCGCTCACCTTCGGCTACTCCATGATCGTTGCCGAGTCCGCCATCGGACGCATGACACGAAAAAGCCCGGTCGGCGCTTTCCAGTCGTTCGGCAAATCGAAATGGCTTTCCGCCGGGGGCTGGATCAACGCCATTATCCCGATTCTGATCGTTCCATACTACTCTGTCATCGGAGGATGGGTCATCAAATATCTGATTGAATACGTGAAGGGCAACAGTACCCTGCTCGCAGAGGACGGCTATTTTTCCGGCTTCATCTCAAACGGAGTTTCCACAGAGCTCTGTTTTGCCGTTTTCTGCCTTATTACGGTCGCCATCATCTACGCCGGTGTGCGAAACGGCATTGAACGCGTTTCCAAGGTGATGATGCCGATTCTGATCGTCCTTTCCGTTATCATTGCCGTTTATTCCGTAACAAGACCGGGCGCACTGGCAGGCGTGAAGTATTTCCTTGTTCCGAACCTCAAAAACTTTTCATGGATGTCCGTTGTTGCCGCCATGGGACAGATGTTCTACTCCCTCTCGATTGCGATGGGTATTCTGATCACCTTTGGCTCCTACATGAAAAAAGACACCTCGATCGAGGATTCCACACGCAACGTCGAAATCTTTGACACTGCCATTGCGATCATGGCAGGCCTGATGATCATTCCTGCCGTCTTTGCCTTCTCCGGCGGAAATCCGGATACCCTGCAGGCAGGACCTTCCCTGATGTTTATCACCATCCCGAAGGTATTCGCCAATATGGGCTTTGGCACTGTGATCGGTATTCTGTTTTTCCTTCTGGTGCTGTTTGCCGCACTGACCAGCTCCATCGCACTGACAGAAAGCGCCGTTTCCACCTTTGAGGATGAGCTCGGCTGGGGCCGTAAAAAATCGACCGTTCTGATCGGCGTTATCATGATTGCGCTCGGAACGCTCTCCTGCCTTGGCTACGGACCGCTTTCCTCCGTCACCATTCTTGGCATGCAGTTCCTGGATTTCTTCGACTTCCTGACGAACTCCGTGATGATGCCAATTGCTGCCATTGCCACCTGTCTTCTCGTTTCGAGAGTCATCGGTGTGGCAAAAATCGAGGAAGAAATCATCCACGGTGAGAGCCGCTTCCGCAGAAAGAAAATCTTTCTTGTCATGATCCAGTATCTCTGCCCGGTGTTTGCACTGATCATTCTGTTCAGTTCCGTGGCAAATGCATTCGGCTGGATCACCATGTAATGAATCTGTAAACGATGAAAAAAGATTGTTTTCGAAACACGATCACGATTTCGAAAACAATCTTTTTTTATCCAAATCTGTCACACCAGCATCAGGAATCCGTCAGCAGCAGAATATCTTCCTCCTTCAGATACAGCTCCTTTGGAATCCCCATTTCCGGGCTCCAGTCTGTTTTTGCGATATTCCACTGCAGCCAGCTGCATTCGGCATTCTTCCGGAACGAAATGTTCCATTCAAACGGATCTTCCCAGATTTCGGATTCGTTGACCGGAAATACATTTTCCTCACCCGGCCTTTCTACTGTGGCCAGAAAATGTGCCCGGATGCCGACTGCGCGGATATCGTCTGCAATTTCCCGCTCCTTTACGTGCAGCGTTACGCCCCAGTCCACGGCCCGCAGCGTGTGCGCATCCACCCGCTCGGCCGCCGAAATGTTCTTGCAGCCCGACAAAATTGCCGCTGTGCGCGTCTTCGGATTCTGGAAAAATTCCTTCAGCGGTTCCATGACTTCCATCTTTCCCCGGTTCATACAGCTGACCGTATCGCAGAGGCGGTACACCTCATCGCGGTTGTGTGATACGAAGATGACCGGTTTTCCGGCCTCCTTCAGATGTTTGTACATCTCCTGCTCCAACTGCCATTTCAGATAGGTATCGAGCGCTGAAAACGGCTCGTCGAGCAGAATCAGCTCCGGCTCTGCTGCGAGCATCCGTGCCATCGCGACGCGCTGTTTCTGTCCGCCGGAAAGCTGTCCCGGGATCTTTTTCTCCAGCCCTTCCAGCTGAAACTGGCGGATCAACGATTCCGTCCGGCTCCGGTCCGGCCGTTTTCCCATGCCTGCCTCAATATTCTGCACAACATTCATATGCGGAAACAGGGCGTAATCCTGGAACATATAGCCGACTTTCCGCTTCTGCGGCGGCAGATTGATTTTTTTCTCCGAATCAAACAGCACCTTGCCGTCAAGGACAATCCGCCCCTCATCCGGCTTTTCGATTCCGGCGATGCACTTTAAGGTCATGCTTTTTCCACAGCCCGACGCGCCGAGAATCGCAAAAATCTCCCGCTCCGCCCGGAACTGCATATGCATAAAAAATCCGTCCAGCTTTTTCGTAATATCTACTTCAAGCGCCATTCTTTATCCTCTACCACTGTTTCTGATTTTTCTTTCTCCGGTTACCCAGAAGGTTCATTGCCGTCATCGCAAGGAATCCGACGAGCAGTACGACAACAGACCAAAAACCCGCCGTTTTATAATCCCCGTCCTGAATCACCATTGCGATTTTCTGGGAAACGGTACCCGTCTTTCCCGGAATATTTCCGGCCAGCATCGACGTCGCACCGTACTCACCGAGCGCCCTTGCAAATGCCAGTACCGTACCGGAGAGCACGCCGGGACCTGCCGATGGGATGACCACTTTCCAGAAAATCTTCCACTCCGACATACCAAGCGTCCGCGCCGCATAGATCAGGTTCGTATCCACCTGCTCAAATGCCGCTCTCGTATTGCGGTACATCAGCGGAAACGCGATAATCGTTGCCGCCAGAATACAGCCAAGCCATGTCTGTACTGCCTTGATACTGAAATTCTCATACAGTGCAGCACCAAACGGACGGCGGAGGCTGAAAATCAGAAGCAGGAAAAAGCCTGCAACGGTCGGCGGCAGAATCATCGGAAGTGTCAGAAAGCCGTCAATCACGGCACGCGCGCCGGGACGCAGCTTCATCACCGCACGCGCGGCAAAAATACCAAAGAAAAAGGACAGAATCGTCGCCACAATACCGGTCTTGATCGAAATGACAAACGGGCTCCAGTCCAGTGACTGTAAAAAATCCAGTATTTCCTGCATAACATTTCCTTTCTATCCACGGCAGCCCTGCATACCTGCATCACGCATCCTGCCCGGATTTTCTCTGATGCAAAACCACCGTCCGCAGAAACGAAATCTTTCTTTTTCGGACGGTGATTCCAAATCCCTGCTGTTTTTTGTGGGATCTTCTTTTTATTCTACCTCTGTATCAAAGTAATAATTCCGGAAGATGGCGGCTGCCTCATCGGAAGTCAGAAACTCTACAAAGTCTTTCGCTGCTGCCTGCTCGGTCTCATCTGCCTCTTTGTTGACAACCTGTGCTGTCGGGTAGATGACATTTCCGGTCAGATCGTACGGAACGACCTGCAGAACCTTCAGACGGTCCTCCAGACCGTAGGTATCGGAATAATAAACCGTACCAACCTCGTTGGATCCCTCTGCAACTGCGGAAGTAACGGCTCCTACGTTTGCACACTCATTGATTTCCACGCCGCCGAGCGCTTCGGAAACCTGCTGGGTTGTGATGGCCGATACGTCGTCTGCTTTCTCCAGAATGCCTGCATTGACCAGTGCTTCTCTTGTGTATTTTCCAACCGGAACGGAACCGTCTGCCAGTGCGATGCTGGATGCCTTGTTCAGATCCTCCAGGCCCGTAACTTCTGTATTGCTTCCCTCATAGGTTACAACGCAGACCTGATTGTTTACGATATTGTGGCGGGTTTCCTCAACCAGAAGATTCTCTTCCTCAAGCTGATCCATCTGTTTTGCTGCTGCGGAGAAGAATACGTCGCAGGATGCACCCTCTTCGATTTGTGTCATCAGGGTTCCTGAACTGTCATAGCTTCCAACCAGTTTGACATTCGGCTGGGTCTTATTGTACTCGCTGATCAGCGTCTCCATTACGGAGTTCAGGCTCTTTGCGGCAAATACGGTGACAGTGGTATCGTCAAATACTTCGCCGTCTGCTGTGCTCTTGGCGCTGGATGCGCTCTCTGCTTCCGAAGAAGCGCTGGATGCAGATGTGCTCTCTGCCTTGGAGCTGCTCTTACTTGAAGAATCTGTGGAATTGGAAAATCCGCATGCGGCAAGAGAAAGTGCCATAGCTGCCATCAGAAGAATGGATACGGTTTTCTTTTTCATGATAATTGACTCCTCATTTTGTATATTTACGTATGAAGCGCCGGATGTGCACCTTTTCGTTTTCCGGTTTTTGCTGACCGGATCTGAATGAGCTGTGCGGCAATGCTGATTGCAATCTCCGCCGGCGTCTCGCTTCCGATCTCGATTCCGATCGGGGCATAGACACTGTCGAGCTGTTCTCCGGTAAAACCCTGCGCTTCCAGTTTTTCGCGCACATACTTTGTCTTTCTGCGGCTTCCCACCACACCGATGTACGATGCGCCGGTGCGAAGCGCAAACGCCTCGGCATCCGCATCGCACCGGTGGCCGCGTGTCACAATCACGAGATAATCATTTTTCCGGATCGAAAGAATCTCGTCCAGTTTCGTAAAATCCACCAGCATGGTCTGCCCGGCGTCCGGGAACAATGCTTTGTCCACATATTCCTCCCGGTCATCGAGTACGATACAGCAGAAATCCAGATGATGCAGCACCGGAACGAGTTCCTGGGCCAGATGGCCGCCGCCGAACAGATAAACCTTTCCGTCGTAGCAGAATTCCTCGGCGTAATACGTTTTCCCGTCCAGTTCCAGAATCCGGCAGTGGCCCGCTTTTTCCTGTGCCGCCGGAAGCATTTCCCACGCTTCTTTTTCCAGCACGCGGATACCGGTTCCGTCCAGCGCAAAAAAAATCCAGTAACTGCGGTACTGCTCCTGCGCCGCAAGTGCCTGCGCCAGACTTTCTGCTTCGCCGTGCGCTCCATTCATAAAATAGAAGCACACCTTCACTCTGCCGCCGCAGACCATGCCAAGCCCCTTCCCCTCTCCGGTTCCGAGATCGTATTCTCTGTATTCACTTTTCTTCTCCTGCACCAGCTCCTGCGCATGCAGAACCGCCTGATATTCCAGGTTTCCGCCGCCGATAGTTCCGAAAATCCGTCCTTCCCGGCCGACCAGCATATAGGCGCCCGTCGTGCGCGGAATGGAGCCGTCCCCTTCGGTGATAAAGGCAAGAACCGTGTCCTGTCCCTCTTCCAGCTGTGCAAGCAGTTTCCGGTAAAGTTCGTCCATGTTTCCTCTCCTTGTGTCTGATCTCTGGTCTACTTTTCCGTCACCAGTTCGATGGTGTCACCCTTTTGAATCGTGCCGCCGCGCAGCACCACCGCGAAAACGCCCTCCCGCGGCATGATGCATTCACCCATGCGTTTGAAAATCTCGCAGTGGCTGTGGCACTCCTTTCCGATCTGCGTCATCTCAAGCAGCGCATCCCCGCAGGAAAACCGCGTGCCGACCGGCAGATTCCGGAAATCATATCCTTCCACGATCAGGTTTTCCCCGAAGGCGCCGAGCGGAATATCCGCCCCCTTTGCACGGAAGGCTTCTATTTTTTCATACGACAAAAGGCTCACCTGGCGGTGCCAGTGCCCGGCGTGTGCATCGCCCTCGATGCCCCAGTCTTCCACCAGCTTCGCCGTTTCCACCTCGTGCTTTGCCGTTCCCCGTTTTTCACTGATACAGATTCCTATGATTTTTCCCATTTCTTTTGTTTCCTCTTCTTTTCGAACCGCCGTCATTTCATCCGCCGATGCCGGACATCAGGTGATGCTCTGTCATATCCTTCGGCCGCTCAAAGCAGTGTTCCATCGGCTTTTTTAAGATTGCCTGTGCCATCACATCCCGCAGATCCGCCGCCGTTCCGTTCTGCAGAACCTCCCGCAGATCCACGCCGTTCTCATAGCAGAGACAGAGCTTTAAAAAGCCGCGGCTTGTCAGCCGTACGCGGTTGCAGCTTCCGCAGAACTTTCCGTGGATCGCGCTGATAAAGCCGACGGGCATCGACAGCTTTTCGTACCGCACATAAGCCGCAGGACCGTTTCCTTCTTTTTCCTGGTCCGGCGTACATGCCCCATACCACTGTTCCAGCTCTGTTTTCAGCGCCTCATTCGACGGACCCACGTACGATTTTCCGGCGCCCACCGGCATCACCTCGATGAACCGCACCGGGACTTTTTCCTGCTCTGCAAATTCAATCAGTTCCTGCGCATGCAGTTCTTTTCGATGCACCGCATTCAGCTTCACTAAAAGACCCGCCTCTTTGGCCGCGCAGATACCCTGCTTTACCTGCTCCAGCGCATCGCGTCCGGTAAGCGCCGCAAACTCTGCCGCATCCACGGTATCCAGGCTCACATTCACACTGTCACAGCCGGCCGCCTTCAGATCCCTCGCACACGATGCCAGGCGTACGCCATTCGTCGTGATCCCAACGGATGCGGTGCCCGGCACTGCTTTTATTTTCTGCACCAGCTCCACGCACTCTTTTCTTACCAGCGGTTCCCCTCCGGTAATCCGGTAATGCGTGATGCCAAGCCCAGCCGCGGCGTGCACAATCTTCAGCATCTCTTCGACGGTAAGCGGCGGATTCTGTTCCGCCTGCTCCAGTGCACAGCCCGCCGCACTCTCCGGCATACAGTACCGGCATCTCAAATTGCACGCGTCCGTGATGGAAATCCGCAGGTAATCTATCGTTCTGCCATACTGATCCTTCATCGTTTATCTGCCTTTTCCAAAACCGCAGTTCGGGAAGGTGCAGACCTTGCAGTTCAGGCAGAGACCGCCCTCGCCAAGACCGGCCAGTTCCTCCGCTGTCACCTCATCATCTGCAATGAGGCGCGGCAGGACAAGATCGAAAATCGTCCGTTTCGAATACATGACGCATCCCGGCAGGCCGACGATCGGTGTTCCGTTTTCGGCATACGCCAGAAGGAACATGGCTCCCGGCAGCACCGGCGCGCCGTAAGAAACGATGCGTGCTCCGGTATTTTTGATCGCCAGCGGCGTCTTGTCGTCCGGATCCACACTCATTCCTCCGGTGCAGAAGACAAGATCGGCACCCGCTTCCATCGCGCGTCGGCATCCGTCTGTGATCTTCGATGCATCATCATCGTAAACCTCATGAAAGATCATCTCCGCGCCGAATTCTGCCAGCTTTTCCTGGATAACCGGTGTGAAGGTGTCCTCGATCCGATGGTAATACACTTCATTTCCCGTTGTCAGAACCGCAAATTTTTTCTTGTGGAACGGCTTTAAGGTCAGGATCGGCCCGTCGGAACAGACTGCCTGTGCCGTCTCCATCTTCTCTTTTTTGATGACGAGCGGAATAATTCTCGTCCCCGCCAGTTTGTCGCCTTTTTTCACGTATGTATCACCGTGGCGCGTCGCAATCATCATCTCGCCGAGGCTGTTTACTTTTTTCAGCTTCTCGCGGTCCACTTTCAAAAGACCGTCGCAGTCCGCGATCAGTTCAATTTTTCCTTCTTTGACATCGGACGGATGCATGTGATCGTTTTTACACATATCGTAAAGAATCTGTGCCGCCTCATTTTCATGCAGCATTGTATCGTCCTTTTCCCAGATGTAAATGTTGTCCTTTCCGACACTTAACAGCACCGGAATATCTTCTTCTGTAATGATGTGGCCTTTGCGGAATACCGCATCTTTTGTCACACCTTTGATAATCTGTGTAATATCGTGGCAGAGCACCTGGCCTACCGCGTCTTCTGTTTTCATCAGTTTCATCTGAAACGCCTCACTTTTTCTATTTGAATCTATTCCAGTTCCCCGCAGATCACTTCCAGCACGCTTCCGGCGATGCACCGCGCCTTATCGGAAATCGTGAAGCAGTTCTGCAGTTCTTCTTTCCGCGGATCGATGTCCGCAATCTTAAATCCCTTCGTCACCGGATAGCCGTCGCGGATCAGCCCGCGCAGCAGACCGGAGAGAGATGCTTCCACAGGTACCGTCCCGTTTTCTGTCTCAATCTCTGCAATCACAGCCCTGGCTTCCACAATGTCTCCGATCGAAGCCACATTCCGCAGAATACCTTCCGCCTGTGCATGCATCACACGCTCTTTTCCGTACCCGCCGATGATGCCCGGAATGCCAGTGTTCGGAACCGCGCTTCCGCTTCGGATCACGCGTCCAAGATTATGACCGCGCTTCGTCTCAATTACAACATCCACATCTTCTCCTGCCGTAAAGCCCGGTCCGAGGGCAATCACAAGCGGCGCCATCTCTTTTGTCGTCCCGAGATTTTTCTTCGCCAGAATCGCATCGACCACGACGGCCGGGCGAAGTGCTGCAATGCTTAGTCCCGCCGGATCCACGAGCACCGGAACACCATCTTTCTTCCAGATCCGCTCCATTTCCTGTTCCAGAAGTTCTTTCCGGTTCTTTTTCTCTGCGAGATCCACGTCCATGCGCACGGCTTCCACGTCCTCTACCCTGGCGCTGCCGGCATATACCGCTTCGCTCAAAGCCACCTGCCGCCGGATCGCCGCCGGGTGCTCTGCTTCCAGAACCAGCAGACGAAAGCCCGCTTTTTTCAGACGATGGATCGTACCGGTTGCAAGATCTCCTGCTCCCCGTACCACGATCAGATCTTTCTTTTTCATCTTCGCTGTCTTCCTTCTTTCGTTTCAGCAGCCGCCGTTTTCTTCCGTCTTCCGCGGTCTGCCTCGTTATTCTCGTGCGAGAATAACGCTTTTTCCATTAATAAAAATACAGGAAAGGACCCGTTTTGTCAACGTGTCCCCGTAAAAAATGTTATTTTTCTTCTGTTCCAAACCACTTCTGAAACGACGCATCGGCGCCTGCGCGGACTTCTTGTTCAAACTTCCGGTACCGCTTCAGGAATTCTTTTCCCTCCGGGGTCAGTACCGTCTGGCCGCCGTTGCTGCCGCCCCGGTTGCCCTGTACCAGCGGGATGCCGAGATCCTCCTCGGCGCGCTTTAAGATTTTCCATCCCTTCGAGTACGCCATCTGCATGCATTTGCAGCCCTTCAAAAGGGAGCCGGTTGCTTCCACATGCTCCATCAGCTCCGCCACACCGGGACCGAAGGCATGATCCGTCCGGCTGACGCGCAGCCGCATGTCGTACCGCAGCTTCTGTCGTAATGTTTCTTCTTTTTCTTCCATTTCCACCTCACACCTCTACAACAGCACACGGTACTCCGCCTCATAGGCAAGTCCCGCCGTCTGAAGTGCCGCAAGGATTTCTTTTCCCTCTTCCGGCGCTGCTTTCCAGGAAAGGCCGCAGCCCGCCGTAATTTCCCGCGGAACGGGGATCATCCTTCCCGGCAGGCCGTGCGCTCTCGCATACTGCTCCATCTGCATCGCCTGCGTTGTCCCCGCAAACGTCAGAATCCAGGTTTCTTTTCGCTGTCTCATATCGTTTCTTCCTTTTTCCAGCTTCTTTTGTATCCCGGATGCCGGCTGCCGCCTCTCTCACTGCTGCATTTCTTCTTCGGCAAACTCCCGCAGAGCCTGCGCGGCAATCCGGACTTCTTCTTCCGTCAGTACATGGGAAAAGCTGAACCTCACGGCTCCCTGCTCCCGTGTCCCGAGTGCTTCGTGCATCAGCGGCGCGCAGTGTGCCCCGCTTCGGACTGCAATACCATAGTTCTCATACAGCCAGTCGCTGACATATCCCGAATCACAGGAGCCGATGTTTAATGCCGCCGTTGGTACCCGCTGCTGCAGATCGTCTGTTCCATATAAAGTAAGTCCCGGGATTCCCTGAATTTCCTCCAGAAAGAGATGCATCAGCTCCCTCTCTCTTTTGTAAATCATTTCAATCCCCGTCTTCTCCAGATATTCCAGCGCTCCCAGAAGTCCCGCAATTCCGTGGACATTTAAAGTTCCCGCTTCCAGGTGCTCCGGCATCGCCGCAGGCTGTTCTTTTTCATAGCTTCGGATTCCACTTCCGCCCATTTTGAGCGGCCGGATCGAAAGTTCGGGACGGACGTAGATTCCGCCGGTTCCCTGCGGCCCTAATAGTCCCTTGTGGCCGGAAAAGCAGAGCACGTCGATCCCGCTTTTCTGTACATTGATCGGCAGAATCCCCGCTGTCTGCGCCGCATCGACGATCAGAAGCAGGGAATGGTGTTCCGCAATTTCGCACACCCGCGCAAGATCCGTGATATTTCCGGTCAGGTTGGAGGCATGCGTAACGACAAACGCTTTCGTGTTTTTCCGCACTGCCGCTTCCATCTGATCGTAATCGATCCTTCCAGATACATCCGCCGGAATCACGGAAAGCTCCAGTCCCTGTTTTTCCAGTGCATACAGCGGGCGCAGAACGGAATTATGCTCGCAGACTGTCGTGATCACATGATCCCCCGGCCCGAAGAGTCCGAAAATTGCCGTGTTCAGTGCCTCCGTATCGTTGCACGTAAATGCAATCCGCTCTGGACTCTCCGCGTGAAACAACTCTGCCAGCCGCATTCTCGTCTCAAAGACGATGCGGCCCGCATCCAGTGTCGCATCGTGTGCACCGCGGCCTGCATTTCCACAGCCGCGCAGTGCCTGGATCATACGCTCCTCTGCTTCTTTTGGATGCCACAGCGACGTTGCCGCCGAATCGAGGTAAATCATGGCTTAATCACGCGGTCTGCGCTGCTCATGCGCTCCACGATGTCATACATGTTGGTCACACTGCCGACCTGCAGCTTTTCAGTGATGCCGTAGAAGTTCAGGCATGTTCCACAGGTCAGAATTTCAACGCCGCGCGCTGCCAGATCTTTCAGATCCTCCAGGGACTCGGAACCCTCGCAGGTCAGCTTTGCACCGCCGTTGTAGCACAGAATCGTATCCGGCAGCTCATCCTGCTGGGTCAGTGCATAAAGGAAGCTCTTCATCAGAATTTTACCCAGCTCCTCGGCTCCTTCGCCCATATGGTCTGCAGAAAGAACGACGAGTTTTGTTTTCTTTGCCGCCGGTACGAGGCATACGGTTTTCTCTTCTGTTTCAGCCGGCTCTGTTTCCGATACGGTGAACTCCACATGATACTCTTTTTCTTTCTTCTCTTTTACCAGAAAGCCATATCCTTTCTGCTGCGCCATTTTTTCCAGGTTCTGCACGGCGATTTCATTATCCACCAGAACCTCCACTTTTCCGCTTCCCGCAAGTTCTGCAATCGCATTTTTTGCCTTTACCAGCGGTACCGGGCACACATCACCCATTGCGTTTACTGTCTTTTTCTCCATCTCTGCCATTTTTCATCCTCCCTGCCTTACCATTTCTTGCTCTGTGTCACATAAATTTCGGTTCCTGCCGGCTCTGTGATTTTTCCAACGATTGCTGCCGGAATCCCCTGCTCCAGCAGTTTTCTCTGCATTTTTTCTGCATCCACGGCATCCACGGCCATCAGAAGCCCTCCCGATGTCTGCGGATCAAACAGCACCTCCTGCATGCCGAACGGTATATCCTTAAAGGTCACATGCTGCTCCAGATGATTCCGGTTCCGCTGGCCTGCCGCAGTGATCAGAAACTCCTCCGCCGCTTCCACAGCCCCCGGGAACACCGGAATCTGATCCGCCCAGATATGGCAGGACACGCCCGACTCCATCATCTCATGCAGATGTCCTAGGAAACTAAAGCCCGTTACATCGGTACAGGCATGAATGTTATACTTCCGTGCCGTCTCCGAGGCGTACTTATTCAGCGTCATCATCGATTCCACTGCCTTTTGAAATCCACCCGGGTTTTCCTCCCCGACGCGGTGCGCCGCACAGAGAATGCCGGTTCCGAGCGGTTTCGTCAGAATGAGCAGATCACCCACGCGGCCCGTATTGTTCTGCCAGATCCGGTCCGGATGCACGGTTCCCGTGACAGAAAGGCCGTATTTTACACTGTCATCCGCAATCGAATGACCGCCGGAGAGCGATCCGCCCGCCTCCTGCACCTTTTCCGCGCCGCCGCGCATGATTTCTCCGAGGACATTCAGATCCATCTGTTCCGGAAAGCAGACGATATTCAGGGCTGTCCGCACCTCTCCGCCCATCGCATAGATGTCGCTTAAGGCATTCGCCGCCGCAATTTTTCCAAACGTGTACGGATCCTCCACCACCGGCGGAAAGAAATCCAGCGTCTGGACCATCGCAAGGTCGTCCGTCAGCCGGTAGACGGATGCATCGTCTTTGCTGTCATAGCCCACCAGCAGATTCGGATCCTTTTCCCCTTTCGGCAGCTTCTCCAGAATATGTTCGAGCACGCCTGCCCCGAGCTTTGCCGTACAGCCGCCGCTCTTACAGAAAATAATTTTTTCTTCTTCCATCGTTACCTGTTCCCTCTTTTTTCAGCTTCTTCCGCACTCTCCGTCCGTTCCGCGCAGAAGTCCCAACGCATGCGGCAGGGTATCAAGTACAAATCCAAGACTCTCTTCCACCGCCTTCGGGCTTCCCGGCAGATTGATAATCAGCGTCCGATGACGGATTGCACTCACTGCCCGGCTCAGCATCGCCCGTTTTGTGATCGCCATGCTGCCCGCGCGGATCGCCTCCGCGATGCCAGGTGCCACACGGCCGGATACCGCCAGAGTTGCCTCCGGTGTCACATCCCGCATGGAAAATCCCGTGCCGCCTGTCGTGAGGACAAGATCGCACTGCTCCAGATCGGCAAGCCGGATCAGTTCCTCCTCGATCATCGCCCGCTCATCCGGCAGAAGACGCATCGAAACGACCTCATACTGCTCCGCCGGAAGCAGCTCTTTGATCCTTGGGCCGCTCTTATCCTCGCGCTCGCCCTGATATCCTTTGTCACTTAACGTTACAATTCCCACCCGGAAAACCGGGAAATCTTTCTTTTCTGCCATGCTTTATTTTTCCTCTTTCTGATAGATATAATGACCGCTCTTTCCGCCGTCCTTTTCCAGAATGTGGATATCACGAATCACCATGCCGCGGTCCATCGCCTTGCACATATCGTAGATCGTGAGCAGCGCTGTGGAAACGCCAGTCAGCGCCTCCATCTCCACGCCGGTCTTTCCGACACATGATGTGGTGCACACGGCCGTAATAGAATTTGTATTCTCGTCCGTGGTAAATGTCACTTCGCAGTTCGTCAGCGGCACAATGTGGCACAGCGGAATCAACTCCGCATTCTTTTTCGCCCCCATGATACCTGCCAGCCGTGCAACGCCGAGCACATCGCCTTTTTTCGCCGTATGGTCCCGCACGGCTGCAAATACCTCCGGGCTTACCTGTATGGTTCCCGTCGCCGATGCTGCCCGGTACGTGTCCGGCTTCTCATGGACATCGACCATGACGGCGCTGCCGTCTTTCTTAAAATGGGTAAATTCCGCCATCTGTCTCCTCCGTTCTATTTCCGTTTTATTCTCCGGGTTCCCACTCTTCTTCCGCTTCACGCACGGGAAGCTCTGCTCTCCCATACCAGGGATTCGTGTTCTCACCGCTTTGTCTTCTGTTTCCTGTCGCGCACGTAACCAGAACATGCTCGATCCCCTGCCTGCGCAGCAGCTCCACAAGTTTCTCTGCGGCCGCCCGGTGTTCTTTTTCCTCATACTGGTGCAGTACCGCATAAAACGTTCTGCCTTTCAAATCCTTCTGCTGTCCCTGTTCCGATGCGATCAGCCGTGCCAGATCTTCTTCCGTGATATGGTGTTCCATCGTACAGCCAAGCAGTTCCGCCGCCCGTTCTGCCCGAAAGCAGCCCTTGCCAAGCGGCTGTCCCAGTGCCGAAAGACCTGTCACACCAATCACAAGATCTGAAGAGGAAAGCAGCGCCGGTTCATGTTCCGCCGGTGCCTTGCACGGCAGGTGCCTTGCGCCGTCCGCCTCGATCAGCGTCAGATCGGCCTTTTTGCGTGCCTCTTCAAATAGTTCCGTTTCCGGCATGGAAAGCTTTTCCGGATCCCGGCAGGCACTCCCGATAATCGCTGCGCGGCCTGTGCGAAATTTTCTTTCGACCGCTTCCAGACTCTGGTCATGCCATTCCTTCGGCGGACGATAAATGTGCGTCGAAGTTGTCACCAGTACCTTCTGATCGTTTTTTACACAAAAGCCTGCCATCTCGTACAGCAGCGTCGTTTTTCCGCCGCCGCCGATGATAGAAACTACATGGTTCTTTTCCTTTAAAAAGGGGAACGCCGTTCCCATCCCTACCGGCTCCAGCTTCTGTTTTTCTGTTTTCTGCCAGATTCGAAGCATCTCCTCTGCCCCCTTCTGCCGTCTTTCTTTCTCACTCTACCATACTCATTTTGGGCTGTCAAATTTTACTCGCGCCGTAAAAACTTGAAAAAAGAACTGCCCCGATCGGGCATCCCCATCAGAGCAGTTCTTCTATTCTTATTGAACGTGTACGGTAAGCACCGCTGCATTTGATCTGTTTCCATCGCTGTCCGTCACATGATACGTCAGCATGTAATCTCCCGGCACTGCAGTATCCACATCGCCGTCGATCTCAATCTGGTTAAAGAGTGACTCCTGGCTGTCTGCATCATCGGTCATCTCTTTGATATAGCTGGTTTTGTCCAGATCGTTTCCGGCTTCCACTGTTACTTCATACGTATTCAGGTACAGTTTTGGGCTTTCCGCCGGCAGTGCTTCGATTTCCATCTGCGCATCTGTCTCATTTTTTGTGCCCTCTGTGTCATTCTGCTGCGGCTCCTCTGTTGCCGGTGCAGACTCATCTGCCGCCCCACTGTTTTCCGTTTCCTGCGTAGCCTCATTTTCCGCCGGGGTATCTTCCGCTGCAGCTTTATAATTCACGCGGCGTGTTGCTTTTGATACATTATTGTGACTGTCCTTTGCCGCATAGACAACCGATGCACTGGTATGGTCATCGTTCGGGAAAATGTTTTCAATCATCAGCGAATCTGTCACATCTCCGTCTTTCTCATCCGTTGCAGTAACGCCTTCCAGCAAAGGCGCTGTATCACTGCCTTCCTCATACGTTACATCCCCATCAGCTGGAAGCTCGATTTCCGGGCCTTTTCGGTCGTCCGTCACTACGACAGCTGCTGTACCGGCTCCTAGCGCCACGCACAGGACAATCAAACCTGCAACAATCCCTTTTTTCATGGCAGTTAATCGTCCTCCTCCTGGCCGTAATCTCCATATTTGTACTGACCGTATTTTCCGTATTTACCATACGCCTGTTTCTGCATATCCACCTTGTTCAGGACAACGCCAAGCAGCGGGCAGTTACTTCTCTCGAGCTGGCTCTTTACTTCCTGTGCAAAACGATAGCTGATCACACCGGACTCAATGACCATGATTGAACCATCACAGATTTCTGCAACGATTGCACTGTCGATAACACTTCCAAGCGGAGGAGTATCCACAATCACATAATCGTAAACTTTACGAAGTGCATTTAAAAGACTTCGGAAGTTCTTTCCCCCCAGAAGCTCTGCCGGATTCGGCGGAAACGGGCCGGAATAAATCATGTAAAAGTTCTTTACATTGGTAGAACAGATGACATCCTCCAGAGTTGCCTGACCGGACAGGAAGTGTGCCAGTCCGCGAACAGATTTCTGTGTTTTCGTTCTTCCAAGAAGAACCGATTTCCGAAGATCGGCATCGATCAAAATCACTCTTTTTCCGCTCTCTGCAAGAGAAATGCCGAGCTGCATAGAAACACTGCTCTTTCCCTCATTTGGTGTACAGCTTGTAACCGCGATTACTTTCTTATCTTCTCCGCAGAACTGAAGGTTGGTCCGAAGAGATTTGTAGGCTTCCACAATCTGATAGCCTGATTTTTCCTGTTTTACTACTACCTGATTCACGTTCCGTATCCTCCCTTATTTCTTTCTTCCACGGCCGTTTTTGTTTTTCTTCTTGCTCTTTTTCTGTCCTTCTGCAAGAGGAATTATGCCGAGTGTACTGACACCCAGATAACGTTCTACATCTTCGGAGGTCTGGATGGTGTCATTTGTCAGATAAACAATAATGATGATGACAATCGCGATAAATGCCCCTGCTATTGCACCGATCAGCCCGTTTTTCTTAATACTTGGGCTTACCGGCTCATCTGGAATATTCGCCTCATCTACCACATTTACAGCTTCTGTGTTCATAACGTTCTGAATATGATCTGCTGCTGCTACACGGATTGCATCCGCCATCTGGCTTGCTACATACGGATCTTCGTCTTTTACTGTAATCGAAAGGATACGCGTATCGTTCTGTGTAGTAACAGTAATTTTGTTCAAAAACTCCTCATAGGTAAGATCCAGATTTAACTGTGCAATAACGGTTTCAACAACCTGACGGCTCTGAATCAGCTCCGCATAGTCTTTGGTTAAAAGAGAACTTGCCTGCAGATCTCCACTTGTTACAGTACTGCTGCTGTCCTGTTTTGACAGTACATACATTTTTGTCGTCGATTCATACTGCGGCTTCATAAATACTTTGCTGACCAGTACCATCAGAAGGCCAAGTGCCAATGCAGCTAAAATCACATAGCCAATTTTGCTCCAGAGCACACGAAGCAGTTCCAGTAAATCGATTTCAATTTCATCCTGATTCTGTTGATTCGTTTCCATCTTCTTCTCCTGACTTTTTTTAGATTTCTCCGGCATCCCTTAAGATTTCCATCGGATTATCGTGGAAAATCCTTTCGGCATATGCCTCTCCCATTTTTTTTGAAACATAGGCAGCGCCTGCTCCTATGTTGGGAATACGTGTTTTTGTGTTGTGGGAATCGCTGCCGACAAAACCGAGCAGATCTTCCTTCATCAGTTTTCTGCAGTAGCGTTTTGCCCCCCACGTATACTTTCCAAGTATACTTTCCACATTCACCTGCAGTCTTGCGCCCATATCCACCAGATCGCTGGAAAATCCGACGCTCTTTACCGTTGCCTGATAGCGCTCCACATGCGCGATAATCGGTTCGTAACCGCAGGACAGTACATTGTAGACTCTCTCACGGATATGCTGTGCGGAATCTCCCTCGGAAAATTCCAACAGAACATAGGATGAACCGGCCATGGTCACATATTTCCGTTTTTCCAGGATATCCTGAAGATCCATGTTCGAGTGAAGTTCACACCCGAGATAAAGCGACATATCCGGATATTCCTTTTTTGCCGCTTCCTGCAGTTTCAGAAACTGCTCATGTACCTTTTTTGCCGGTGTTTCAAACATCCGCCGCCGATAATGCGGTGTGATGATAATCTTCCTGACCCCGTCCTCGTGCTGCATTTTCAGCATCGCCAGCGACTCTTCCAGGTCAGCTGCACCGTCGTCTACCCCCGGGACCATATGGCAGTGTACATCAAATAATTCCTTCATACCTTATCCCTCTTTTTGTGTTCTTTCTTCAAGTCACGCATACTTAGACATTCTACTTTAGTATACATCCTTTTGTGATCTCTGGCAATACAAAAAACATACTCTGTATTTATTTTTTAACATTT